>Ga0074044_10002792_pt1 | contig 15165 bp, 12 predicted proteins | sample BogForMeECP23OM1_FD_94443 | JGI IMG/M metagenome (GOLD analysis project Ga0074044, IMG submission 94443) | Bog forest soil microbial communities from Calvert Island, British Columbia, Canada - Bog Forest MetaG ECP23OM1 | ecosystem: Environmental > Terrestrial > Soil > Wetlands ... | reverse complement strand
GGTGCGCACGAACTTGAAGATCTCCTGCATCTGGATGATGTCGCCTTCGAGCCCGGTGATTTCGGCGATGCTCATCACGCGCCGCTTGCCGTCGGACAGCCGCGACAGCTGCACGATGACCCGGATCGCGGCGGCGATCTGACCGCGGATGCTGGCCACCGTCATCGGCAGGCCGGCCATGCCGATCATCTGCTCAAGGCGCGAGATGGCGTCGCGCGGCGTGTTGGCGTGGACCGTCGCCATCGAGCCTTCGTGGCCGGTATTCATGGCTTGCAGCATGTCGAAAGCTTCCTCGCCGCGGCACTCGCCGAGGATGATGCGGTCGGGCCGCATGCGCAGCGCGTTCTTGACGAGATCGCGCTGGCGGATTTCGCCCTTGCCTTCGATGCTCGGCGGCCGCGTCTCCATGCGGCCGACGTGCGGCTGCTGCAATTGCAGCTCGGCGGCATCCTCGATGGTGAGCAGGCGCTCCTTCTCGGAGATGAAGGCGGAGAGCGCATTGAGCATCGTCGTCTTGCCCGAGCCGGTGCCGCCGGAGATGATCAATGTGACGCGCGCCCGCACCGCCGCTGCGAGCAACTCGGCCATTTGCGGCCGCAGCGCGCCGACTTCGACCAGCTTGTTGAGGTTGAACGGCTTCTTGGAGAATTTGCGGATCGACATCAGCGGGCCATCGATGGCGACCGGCCGTACCGCAACGTTGACGCGCGAGCCGTCGAGCAGACGCGCGTCGCACATCGGGTGCGACTCGTCGACCCGCCGGCCGACCGCCGACACGATCTTGTTGATGATGCGCAGCAGATGCGCCTCGTCCTTGAAGCGCACGCCGGTCGGCTCGAGCACGCCCCGGCGTTCGACATAGACGCATTCGTGGCCGTTGATGAGAATGTCGTTGACCGTCGCATCCTTGAGCAGCGGCTCGAGCGGGCCGAGGCCGGTCATCTCATCGAGGATTTCCGAGACGAAGTCGTTGAGCTCCTGGGTGTTGAGCGCCAGCCGCTCCACCAGCACGTATTGCGAGACGAGTTGCTGAATGTGATTGCGGATTTCCTCTTCCGGCAGCTTTTCCAGGGCCGACAGATTGATTTCCTCGATCAGCCGGTGATGCAGGCGCACCTTGGCGTCCAGGAGCTTGTCGGTCAGCAGCGGATTGGCAGCGGCAGTCGCGGCGGCCGCGGCGGGCTCGGCGGCAGCCTCGGGGAATACGGTCCACGTCGGGCCCTCCAGCACGCCGGCTTCGGCCGCCGGAACGAGATCCGGAGCGGCGACGCGGCGCGTTGAGAAACGACCTGTCATACCGATGTCCTGCGGCGCTCGATTTCGGGCATGATCAAAACCTAAGACCGCGCCCACGAGAGCTTGAATGGCTTTGCCGCAGGCGCTGCGTCCTTGCCCGCCTTGGCGCTGCTTTGCGGCAGGATCAGCTTCTTGAGCTGGAGCGTGATTTTGTTGCCGGGCTTGACCTCGTCGAGCGGTACGCCGCGGTCGATGGCCTCGCGCACCAGGCCGTAGTGGTTCGGTATGCAGGCCACGAACGCGTCGCCGATCGCCTGCTCGATATCGGTGCGGCGCAAGCCCGGAGAAAACAGCTTCTGCACGAAGCGATTGATGATGACCTGCGGCTTCGGAACGTCGCCGAGCCGCTCGCGGATGGCCTCGACGAGCTGCCTGGCGTGGCGCAGGCCCGGCACCGTCGTCTCGCTGACGATGAACAGCTTGTTGGAGCCGAGCAGCACGCTGTCGGTCCAGGAGAACCAGGTGCGCGGCATGTCGAATACCACGAAATCGAAATTTGACGATACCAGATCAAGCAGCCGCGTGACGACGTCCGGATCGAAGGATCGCATTTCCGCCGGCCGGTTCGGCGCCGCGATCACGGCGAGGCCGGAGGGGTGCTGCGACAGCATGACTTCGAGCAATTGCCGATCGAGCCGCTCCGGACGGGGTTCGATCTCGCCGAGATTGAGGCGCGGCTCGATGTCGAGATAATCGGCGCAGGCGCCGTGCTGGAAATCGAGATCGACCAGACATGTCGAGGTTTTTTCACGAGCGCCGCTGTTCAGGAGCAGCATTGCGGTCTGCACCGCGAGCGTGGTCACGCCGGCGCCGCCAACGGCCGGCAGAAAGGTGAAAATTTGCGCTTCCGTCGTCTCCGCAACGGCCGGCGCCTTGGCGACGCGCGCGCAGGTGCGCACCAGCTCGACCGGAGCTACCGGCTTGACCAGAAAATCGGCCACCCGCATCTGCACCAGGCGGCGTGCAACGGCCGCCTCGAAGCTCTGCGTCACCGCGATGACCGGCGGCCAATTGCCGATCCGTAACATGATGCGCTCGAGCGCTTGCAGCTCGGCATCGTCACCGGCATCGACATCGGCGACAATGACGGTGGCGCTTTCGACCTCGATGTCGTCGGCGCGGCCGGACAACCTGCCCTGGACTACGTCGAGACCGATTTGGCTGCCCGCGCCAAATGTGGCGCGGACGGATTGCTCGAATCCCTCATCCGCGGTCAAGACGACCACTCTGGCCTGGATTGCCGGGGTTATGGATCGACCGATGCGCATGCTCAAGCTCGCATTGTCGGTGCGCACATTACTTGGCGGACTCGGCGTTGACCGGAGCGCCGCTCGCCGGTTCCAGGCTGCCGGAAGTCATTTTGCCCTCGCAGGGTGTCGCCGATGTCGCCGATGTCGCCGATGGTGACGCAGAACCGATGACGGTCGTTGTATCGGTGTCGGCCGGCTGGGTGACCTTGTCGGCGCGGTAGCACTGGACCGCCCGCTGCATTCGTTCGCCGTTGAACGCGAGGTTCTTGTTGTTGCTGTACGGCGGCCACGGATCGACCATTTGCTCGACCATGTTGGCGGCCACCGCGTCGTCGGCGCCAAGCGCGACCGTCTCGCGCCGGTCGTAATAGATGTCGGAGCATCCGGCGAGCAGCGCGCCGAGCGCCGCGGCGGCAGCTATGGCGCGCGCCGCGCGTTCAGTTCTTGGCCGCGACATAGACTCCTCCATTCCTCGGCAGGTCGAGGATGTGGCCGACATAGGGCCGGTTGAGCGCGCCGACGGCAAGCCGGGCGAGCGATGGACTCACTTCCGCCTGGCCCATCAGGAAGAAGTCGATGTCATTGCCGGGCAGCGTGTTGTCGAGCGGCGTATGAATGGGATCGGTCGGCCGCAGCGGGCGAACGATGTGCGGCGTCACCAGGATCACCAGATCGGTCTCGTTCTTCTGGTATTGGCTGCTGCGGAACAGAGCGCCGAGCACAGGTACGTCGCCGAGCCATGGCAACTGGTCCTGGTTGGTTTGGCTGTTGTTTTGCAGCAAGCCGCCCAGCATGAAGCTCTGGCCGTCGCGCAATTCGATCGTGGTCGAGGCCTCGCGGTCGGTCAGCGCCGGCACTGAGATTCCGCCAATGGAGACCGAATGGCTCGGATCGAGCTGGCTCACGCTCGGCTTGATCACGAGGTTGATCAGGCCATCCTTGAGCACGGTCGGCGTGAAGGCGAGACCGACGCCGTATTTCTTGTATTCGATCGTAACCTGGCCGAACTGGCCGCCAGGGTAAGGGATGGGAAACTCGCCCCCTGCCAGGAAGCTCGCGGTGTCACCCGACAAGGCCACCAGATTGGGCTCCGCCAGGCTGCGCGCAAGGCCCTTCTGCTCGAGCGCGTTGACTGCCACTTGGAGCTTGTTCGTCAATTGACCGACGAGAAAGCCGAACGGCGCCGCGCCCGAGAGCACGCCGGCGGCGATCGTCGTAGTCACCGGCAGCTGGATGGCGGTGGTCTGGCTTCCTCCCGACGACGTTGTGGCGGAGGCGCCGGACTGGGCGGGAGCGGCCTGGGTGGCGATGGCCTGGTCGCCGATGTTGGCAAGCACCGAATTGCCGAACACGTTCCACTGCACGCCGAGTTCTTGGCTCGCCTGGCGGTCGGCTTCGATGAAGCGCACCTCCAGCATGACCTGCTGCGGCTGCAGGACCTGGACCGAGTTGATGACATCGGGCGCGAACTGGCGTGCGATGGTCACCGCCTTGTCGAGCGTAACGGCGTCCGCCGCCGTGCCGCTCAGCATGATGCGGCCGTTGACGGAAGCGACCTTGATGCCGCCCGCCGTGAACCGCGCAATCTCCGCGGCGAGCCGCGAAACGTCGTAGGACACCTCGACATCGAAAATGCCGACCGCCTTTTTGCCCTCGCCGTAGGCCGTGACGCGCGTGGTGCCGATCTTCTTGCCGAGAATGGACAACGAATGATCGGTCAGCGGGTTGACGTCGGCGACATCCGGATCGCCGACGGTGATGTCGACGACGCTCTGATCGGTACGGATGTCTTCCGTCTTGCCGACCGCCACCGTCACCATCGCCGTGCGCGTGACGTTGGCGAGAGCGATCTTCTGCTGCGCCTGCGATTTCGCCGGCGCGAGCGCGAGCGTCGCCACGACCAGCATTGCCAACGCCAGACGCGTTCGGCTGCACCGCAACAGTGCGCCGCTGCTCGTGGTCCCGTCCGCATGTCGCCGGCCTGTGCCGGCGACGCGATTGCCGTCTTTGTACTGGCTTTTCACGTCGGCCTCCCCGCCGCTGCTTGTTGTCCCCAAAAACTCGTGCCCCACTTCACTGCGTCACCGTATCGGTCGCGTTTTGCTTCAGTGCTGCGCCCGCTCCTGTCCTGAAGGCGCGACCGAGCGCTGGTCGCTGCCCTCGACCGGAACTTTATATTCATCCCGCTTGGCTTGTTCGCTGCCGGAGCGGCGAATGACGCCGATGGTGACGAAGCGCCCATCCTGCGGCGGTGCGATCGGGTGGCCGAGTTCCGCTTGCGTCACCCGCCGCGTGGTTGCCTCGGCGACCTCACCCGCCTTGCGCAGCAGCAGTGAAAGGGTGCCGACTGTGGACGCGAGCGCGATCTTCTGTCCGTCGACGACATCGACTTCGACCGTCACGGTCTTGACGACGGAGGGCTTTTCGGCGCGCTCGTCGGCAACCTGGTCGACGGCGAGCACGCGGACGTTTTGCAACACGACATCGTTCGTCACGGCGTTCTTGTCGCCCTGCCGCGTCAGCACGACATCGACGTGGTCGCCGGGCAACACGAAGCCGGCGACGCCCTCGACGTCGTTGACGCGGATGGTGACCGCCGTCATGCCGTCCTGCAGCATCGCGGAGAGCGTGGCCCGCTGGCCGGGGCCGGTGATCTTGGAGGCGAGAATCGCTTCGTTGACGTCGATCGGCATCAGCACGACGCGCTTGCCCGAAGTCAGGTCGGCGATCTTGCCGAACGCGCCGGCCGGCAATGCATTCTCGGGCCACGGCATCTCGCGCAGCGCGACGGCGCTGAGTTCGTCGCCGAACCGCAACGCGCGGCCCGCGACGACGATGGTGCGTGCCGGCGATGCGGTTTTGCGCTGCGCTTCGAGACTCTTCATGCGTTGATCGGCCTGATTGTTGAGCCAGACCTGCGCCAGGAATACCGCGAGCAGTCCGAACAGGACTGCAAAGCCGGTCATGACGAGGGTACTCGTGCGCACGTCCGTTCCCTGATGACGCCGTGAAATTCTTGTTTGGTCAGGGGGATTATTGGTCCGTCGGTCGTGTGGAATTGGTGAAGCTACGTGGAGTTCTCGGCCTATGCTGAAGATTGCTTGAAGCGGTATTCTTTACGTTGTGTTTCCGGCCTCGCTCGAAGTGAAGAGATAACCTTTACGAAACTTGAGCCACGACGCTCCGGGCAGCGGGGTTGCGCGCCAAACACGGCGTGGCCGTGGCTGTTCCGCACGCCGACCGATCGACCAACGGCGTGGCAATTCGCCCGTGCGGTTCGTGAAGAAAAGCGGTAGTACACTATTAAGGACACGCCGAGCATGCCGCGCAGCGTTTGCAGGAACCCGCTCATGAACAAGCCGCGCATCAGCGACGTCGATGCGGCGACGGTTAAGGATGCGGCGATGCTTGCCGAGTAACGCGCGCCGCCATGACCGGAACCATGACCGACACTCGCACCCTGTCCCGCGCAACCGACTCCGGCGTCGAGCCGGCAGCCGGCGTCGTGCGCATCCGGGTCCGCGGTCTGGCCAAGCACTATGGCCAGTTCGAGGTGTTCCGGGATGTCGAATTCGACGTCGGCGCGCGCGAGGTGGTCGCCATCGTCGGCCCGTCCGGATGCGGCAAGACCACCCTGTTGCGCTGCATCGACGGCCTGCTGCCGGTCGATGCGGGCGATATCTGGGTCGACGCGCAGCGCATCGCCTCGCCGATCGCGGGCGTGGCGATGGTGTTTCAGCACTTCGGACTGTTTCCGTGGAAGACCGTGTACGACAACGTGGCCTATGGGCTGCGCATGGCGGGCGTTTCTCGCGACGAGATCACGCGCCGCGTGCCGCACTTCATTCGGCTGGTTGGACTTGCCGGATTCGAGAAGGCGTATCCGTACCAGATGTCGGGCGGAATGCAGCAGCGTTGCGGGCTTGCCCGCGCGCTCGCGATCGAGCCGAGCGTGCTGTTGATGGACGAACCGTTCGCCGCCGTGGATGCGCAGACGCGCGAAATCCTGCAGTTCGAGCTGTTGCGCATCTGGGAACAGAAGCCGACCTCGATGGTCTTCGTCACCCATTCGATCGAGGAGGCCGCGCTGATGGGCGACCGCGTATTCGTGCTCAAGGGCCGGCCGAGCCGCGTTGCGGAAACCATCGCCATCGACCTGCCGCGTCCGCGCACGCGCGCAACGCTGCGCCTGCCGCGTTTTGCCGAATTGCGCGAGCAGGTCTGGGGCACGCTGATGAGCGAAGCCCGGCAGGCCGAATTCCATCTTGGCCGCTGAACCACGCGACACCGGGCGGGATCGCGGTCAGTCGATGAGGGAGAGAAAGCCATGATCGGAAGATCGATGAAAATATTCGCCTGCGCCGGCGCATTTTGCCTCGCTGTCGCGCTCGCGCCGAACAATCCGGCACAAGCGCAAGGCAAGAAGGTCGGGTTGGCGGTCCCCGGCATTCCGCCGGTCTTCGCCGGCGTGAATGTCTACGTCGCGCAGAAGCAGGACTTCTTCAAGAAATACGGCGTCGACGTCGAAATCCGGCCGTTCGACAATGGCACGGCGGCGGCACGCGCCGCCCTTGCCGGCGACATCGACATCGCACTATCGCCGACGCCCCCGCTGATCAGTCAGGTCTCGAACGCCGACGTTCCGTTGGTCGCGATCTACGGCATGAACAATCCCGACTGGATTCTCGCCACCACCGAACCGGGCAAGACCTGCAAGGACGTCGCCGGCCAGGCGGTCGGCGTCGATGCGATCGGCGGCGCGCGCTCGGTGGCGCTGCGTTCGATGCTCATCGGCTGTCCCGGCGTCAACATCGACCGGGTCAACCAGGTCGCGCTCGGCTCCAATACGGCGCCGGCGATGATTGCCGGCCAACTGTCGTTCGGCGCGCTCCATCTCGACGACGTGGCGGTGATCGAAGCGCAGGGCAAGAAAATGTACACGCTGCTGGCGATGAAGAACACCAATCCCACGAGCCATTATCTCCTGTACGTTGCCCGCCGCGACCGCCTCGCCGCCAACCGCGACGCTTATGTCCGGACGGTCGCCGCGCTGATCGCGGCCGATCGGTTCATGCAGGATGCCAACAACGCCGACAACGTTGCGCAAGCAGCCACGATCACCGGCCACAGCGAGCAAATCGGCAAGGCCGCGCTGAAAGAATTTCTCGCCATCGACTTCTGGCCGACGACGGACGATGGCATGGATCGCACCAAGATCGAGGCGGTCGCTGCGTTGATGAAAAAGATCGGCGCCATCAAGCCCGACAAGGAGCCGGTTGCCTATGACAAGCTGGTCGACGGCGGCGTTTGGAAAGATGCCGCGGCGCTGGTCAAGTGATCGGCCGTGAAGAAAGCGACGCCGTGCGCCACGCCCTGATCACCCGCCACGGCCCGTTCGTGCTGAGCCTTCTCGCCGGCATGGCGCTTTGGGAAATCGTCGGCCGCAATTCAAGTCCCGCCTTCCTCGTACCGCTGTCCGCGACCATGGTGCGGCTGTGGCAGCTCTTGATCGGCGGCACCTTGGTCGCCCAGACGCTTAATTCGGCCGCGCTGTTTGCCACCGGATTCCTGCTGTCGTTGCTCGTCGGCATGCCGGCCGGCCTGCTGCTCGCGCGCGTAGGCGTGCTGCGCGTCGCCGTCGAACCCTACATCATGATCCTCTACGCCACTCCGATGGTGGCGCTGATCCCTTTCATCCTGTCGCTGATGGGCTTCGGCTTCGTGCCCAAGGTGCTGGTGGTGTTTTTGTTCGGTGTTTTTCCCATCCTCTACAACACGGTCGAGGGCGCGCGCAGCATCAAGCCGGAAATGATCGAAGTCGCCCGTTCGTTTCGCTCCGGCGAATGGGCGCTGTGGCGCGACGTCATGTTGCCCTACACCCTGCCCTTCACCATGACCGGCATTCGGCTGGCAATCGGCCGTTGCCTGGTCGGCATGGTGGCGGCGGAATTCTTCCTTTCCTCGAACGGCCTCGGGCAGCTCATCATGAGCGCCTCGCAGAATTTCGACACCGGCGGTCTTTTTGCCGCCATCCTGGTCATCTGCTTGATCGGCGTCGGGCTGATGCGGCTCGGGCTTGCCCTCGAGAACCGCTTCGCGCGGTGGCGGCAATAGAGTCATGGTGGACTCCACTTTGCCGAACGATCTGCCGGGCGCGGCCGACAAGACCGCCCGCCGCTCTGGCGTGCGCGTGCCACGCCTGATCGCCGGCGGCGTCATCCTGCTGACCTGGGAATTTGTCGTTCGGCTGTTCGCGCCGCCGTTCGTCGCCAAGCCCACGACCATCCTGACGGCGATCCCGCGCGTGATCGTGGATCCCGCCTTCCTGACGGCGACCGCGTCCACCCTGAGCGCCGTAGCGGAAGGTCTCGCCATCGCTCTCGTTTGCGGAACCATCATCGGTCTGACGATCGGGCGTAGCGTCATCGTCGAGCGCGTGCTGCGCCTCTACGTCAACGTTTTCTATGCCCTGCCGATGGTGGTGGTGGTCCCGCTGTTCGCCTTGTGGTTCGGCTACACCAGCGCGGCGCGGCTGGTCACCGTCGTGTTCGCCTCGGTGTTTTCCATCATCGTCAACGTCGCCGACGGCGCGCGCGCGGTGCCGCAGGAATATGTCGAAGTGGCGCGCTCGTTCCGCTCGGCGCGGCTGCGCGCGCTGCTCGACGTGGTGCTGCCGGCCTCGACGCCGTATCTTCTCGCCGGCCTGCGGCTCGCCGCCGGCCGTGCGCTGATCGGCGCCGTGGTGGCCGAGTTCATTACCGCCATTGGCGGTCTCGGCTATTTCATCCTGTACAATTCCCGCACCTTTCACGACAACGAAGCCTTCGTCGGCGTGTTGTTGCTGGCCGCTTTCGGCGTCGGCTTCGAAGGTCTGGTCGGCTGGAGTACGCGGCAGTTGCTGCCCTGGTATCGCCGCGACGAACGCAGCGCGTGATTCACACCCGCACGAAACCGCGCGGGACGGCGTGCATGGGTTCGATCCCGGTTGCGGTGATGAGCACCATTTCGCCGGTCTGCACACCGGCGTTGCCGTCGGGCGTGACCACGTTTGGCTGGATGACCACCGTCATTCCGGCGCGGAATGGCTCGTCCGGGACGTGCGCGCTCGGCCGGCTGCGCGAACCGAGGATTGGCGGCAGATAGCCGCCGCCATAGCCGTGCAACAGGTCGTCGATGATGGTGAACCCGGCAGCTTCGATCACTTCGGCGGCGTCGATCACCTGTTGCGGCATGGCGCCGTCCTTGAGCACGGCGGCGACCGCGGCGAAGGCTGAGTCGGCGACGGCGTGCAAGGCACGATAAAGCGGCGTCGGCTCTTCACCGACCGCGAAGCTGCGCAGCACCTGTCCAGGATGCTCCCAGAACGCGGCGCTGATCTCGGCGAAGACGATATCGCCGCGCTCGACCTTGCGGTTCGCGGCAAACTGCGTGGGCACGCCCAGGGCCGGGTGCGCCATTGCGGTCACGCCAATAAAATGAATGACGGTAGTGCCGCCGAACGGCACGTATGCGCGCTCCACGACATCGCCCAGTTCGCGCTCGCTCAAGCCTGGCCGCAGCCCCTCGCGCAGCGCGGTCATGCTGCGATCGCTCAGCGCCGCACCGATCCGCATCCAATCGATCTCCTCGGCCGACTTGACCTGGCGCAGCCGCACATAAGCGCGGTTGAGGTTCGTGATCATGCCGAAGCGTCCGGCCAGCACCGCGTGCTGCTCGAAGGTCATCGGCCCGATCACGCCGACGCGGCCATCCCGCGCCCCGCGCCGTTCCAGCACCTCAATAGCGGCTCCAATCGACGAGCCGCCACCCCAAGCGACCCGCGCACGCGCCGCAAGTTTTTGTGCGAGCGGCGCGTGATTGACGTGCTGCACGAACATCGCGTCCGCCTCGCCGGGCGTGAGCACGCCGACAGCCTCGGTGGTCACCGGCCAGCCGGTCAGCCATTGCACCGCGGAGCCGAACCGGTTGGCGCCGCAGAAGACGAGGTGGTCGAGCCCGGCTGCTTTGAGCAAATCCTCGATCGCAGATCGGCGCCGTCGCATCTCGGCGTCGCTGAAACGCGGGTATTCAGCCTCCAGGATCGCCTGCAAAGGCGGCCGCAGCGCGAAGCCAGGCGCGGCGTGTTCACTCGGACGCATGCGGCTACTTTAGGGGAATAGGCTTCGCAAATCCATTTTGTTAGACCAGTTCACACTGAACTACGTTTCCCGGGCGCGGCGCAGCACGAAGCGCAGCGGAGTGGTGCGTTGCAGAACCGGGATCGTCCCAAACTCTGAGTCTGCGACGATCCCGGATCAGCGGTGCACCGCCATAGCGCGTCGAAGACGCGCGTAAACGCGCTGATGGCGCTGCACCGCATCCGGGAAACGTCCGTCCTAGGAGAATTGCGCCAATGCCCGCGACATTGATCGATTCCGCCGTGTTCCGCGACATCTTTTCGACCGCGGCGATGCGGCGGGTTTTTTCCGACGAGAACCGCGTGCAGAAGTATCTCGACTTCGAGGGGGCGCTGGCGCGGGCGCAGGCGCGGCTCGGCATCATCCCGCAACAGGCGGCCGAGGAAATCTGCCGGCATTGCAACGCAGCCGAGATCGATCTCGCAAAACTCAAAGTCCAGACCGAGCGTATCGGCTATCCGGTGCTGCCGGTGGTGCAGCAACTCGTGGCGGCCTGCCGCGACGGGCTTGGCGAATGGTGCCATTGGGGCGCGACGACGCAGGACATTACCGATAGCGCGACGGTCATGCAGATCCGCGAGGCGCTGGCCCTGATCGAGGCGGACCTCGACGGTATCGCCGACGCGCTCGCCGGGCTGGCGCGCAAACACCGCAATACCCCGATGGCCGGCCGCAGCAACCTGCAGCAAGCCGTGCCGATCACGTTTGGCTACAAGATGGCGACCTTGCTCGCCGCGTTCGAGCGGCACAAGCAGCGCCTGAAGGAGCTGCGGTCGCGCGTCCTTGTCGGCGAATTCGGCGGCGCGGCCGGCACGCTCTCCTCGCTCGGCGGCCGGGGGCTCGAGGTCCAGGCCGAATTGATGCGGGAACTGCAACTCGGCGTGCCGGCGATCGCCTGGCACACCGTCCGCGATACGATCGCGGAAGTTGGTTGTTTCCTGGGCCTGGTCACCGGCAGCTGCGGCAAGATTGCGTTCGACATCAAGCTGATGATGCAGACCGAAGTCGAGGAGCTTTACGAGCCGTTCCACGAAGGCCGCGGCTCGTCGAGCACCATGCCGCAAAAGCGCAACCCGATCTCCTCGGTCTACATCACCGCGCTCAGCTCGGTGGTGCGCCAGCAGACCGCGGCGCTGCTCGACGCCATGGTCGAGGACCACGAGCGCGCCACCGGCCCGTGGGAGATCGAGTGGATCGTGCTGCCGGAAATCTTTTGCCTGAGCGCCGGCGCGCTGGCGCAGACCCTGTTCGTGCTGACCGGATTGCAGGTCGACGAGAAAAAGATGCGCGCCAATCTCGACCTGACCAAAGGCCTCATCGTCTCGGAGGCGGTGATGATGGGGCTCGGGCCTTATCTCGGCCGTCAATATGCCCACGATCTGGTCTACGACATTTGCCGCCAAGTGATCGCAACCGGCCGACCGCTCGTCGATCTCCTGGCGGAGAACGAGGAAATCACCAAGCACCTCGACCGGGCGGCGCTGGCCAAGCTCTGCGACCCGGCAAATTATCTCGGCGAAGCCGGCGCCATGGTCGATCGGGTGCTGGCGATGCGGGGGAAGTAGGGCGCCAGTCTAGAGCATGTTCAGTTTCGATGGAAACTGATCATGCTCTAGATTCTTTGTTTGGTCGCATTTTCTACGGAAAACCGGTATCCACTTTTCCTGAAAATGCTCTAGTCGGAATGCGGCACTTCAATTAAACCAAGATGTCGAGTCATTGGGTGAAAATCACCATCGTTGTGAAGCAACGGCATCCGGTTCTCAATACACCAGGTGCCGATCAGGAGGTCGATGGTTTTACGAATAGTGATTCCGACGCACCGCAGATATCGGAAATTGCGGGCTGCAGTGACAGCAATCGCGTCACCGGCCATCGTTACTATTGCAAAACGACGCAAGACGGACTCGACTTCTCGAGCACGCTGCTCGCCTGATACGCCTTGCAACACTTCGCACAGCATCAGATCCCCGACGACGATCTCCTCAACACCGAAGATCGCGCGGAGGCGCTGAACGTGCGCCAAATCCCGCCCGCTAAGAAAATCGATCCAAACACTGCTGTCGACGACGATCACTTGATGCCCCGCCCTTCGCGGCTTCGTGCCAAGTTACCGCGCCAGCGATACTTACCGAAGGCCGCGTCCACCTCCTTTTGCCGCCGCAGCCGGACCAGCAAACGCAGGGCTTCTTCCACCGTCTGCTTTTTGGTGGCAAGCCCCGAGACTTTTTGAGCTTCCGCCATCAAGGTATCATCGATTTCGATATTGGTGCGCATGCGGTCGGCCTTATGTGTATGAAATCAGCATAATATACACATCGCCGTTCCGCAACACCCAATCTCTCGGCGAGGCCGGCGCCATGGTGGATCGGATGCTCAAGCTCCGCGAGCAGCGCAACTGAAGCGCGACTCCCCTCCCCACCCGGGTCGCGCTTGCGCGCGCCCGAGTGCAGGCTCTTGTGGGGAGGGGTGGGGGTGGGGGTCGGGGGGATAATGCGCATGCGTCGACGCCGCGCGCCACCTCACGACCCCCCTCCCTACCCTCCCCCACAAGGGGGGAGGGAAAATCTCACTCCGCCGCCGCCGCCTTGGCCGCCGCCTGCTCGCGGACGAATTTGTCGATCGCCATTTGATCGACCTTGCCGGAGCCGAGCAGCGGCAGCTTGTCGAGCACGACGACCTCCGACGGAAACATCAGCTCGGAGGCGTGCTTGCTCCTGGCATAGGCCTGGAACTCGCTGCGCGTCGCGCCGTGCTTGTTGGTGACCAGAATGAGGCGCTCGCCCTTGCGCGCGTCGGGGACCGCCGCTACCGCCGAAATATTGTTCGGCCACAGCTCCGCCGCCAGCATTTCGACGGCGGCGAGCGAGATCATCTCGCCGCCGACCTTGGCGAAGCGCTTGGCGCGGCCCTTGATGGTGATGAAGCCTTGCTCGTCGATGGCGACGATGTCGCCGGTATCATGCCAACCCCCCGGCGGCGGTTCGAGCACGCCCGGCTTGTCGGCGCGCAGATAGCCGAGCATCACGTTCGGCCCCCTGATGTAGAGCCGCCCGCCCTCCTCGACTCCCGCTACTTTTTCAAGCCTCTCCTCCATGCCGGGCAGCAGACGGCCGACGGTGTCGAACTTGTTGAACATGGGCGTGTTGATGGCCAACACCGGCGATGCCTCGGTCACGCCAAAGCCTTCGAGAATGCGCAGCCCGAACTTTTCCAAATAAATCCGGCGCGTCGATGCCTTCACCGGCTCCGCGCCGCCGAGGATATAGCGCAGCGAGCGGAAGTCGTAGGGATTCGCCACGCGCGCATAGCCGTTGAGGAAGGTGTCGGTGCCGAACAGCACGGTGGCGCACACGCCGTACACCAATTCCGGAATGGTGCGATAGTGCAGCGGCGAGGGATACAGGTAGATCGGGACGCCCTTAACCAGCGGCAGCACGACCCCGCCGGTAAATGAGAACGAGTGGAAAATCGGCAGCGCGTTGAACAGCTTGTCCTCGCGTCCGTAATCGATGCGGGCCTCGCACTGCGCCACGTTCGCCAGCATGTTGCGGTGGGACAGCACGACGCCCTTGGGCGATCCTTCGGTGCCGGAGGTGAAAAGGATCACGCCCCAGTCGTCGGGCTTGCGCGGAGCAAGCGGCTTTTTCCAGTTCAAGGCGCCGCGGAGCTTGTCGCGGAGGCCGATCGTCGGGCGAACGTCCTCCAGGTAGACGATGCGCACCTGCTTCTCAAGTTGGGCGATGACTTTGTCGAGCCGGCCTTTTTCGACGAAGGCGCGCGCGGTGAGGATGGTGTCGACGTCGGCCGCGCGGCAGGCGGCAAGAATATTGGCGGCACCCGAGGTGAAGTTGATCATCGCCGGAACGCGTCCGGCGGACATCAGCGCGAGCAGCGTGACGACGGCGCCGTTCGAGGTCGGCAGCATGACCCCGACCGCGCGGCCTTCGAGCGCCAGCGGCATCAGCTTTCTGCCGAGGATCGCGGTCGCCTGCAGCAGCCGCTGGTAGGTCAACTGACCGCTGACCGGGTCCTCGATCGCCAGCCAGCTGCCGCCGTTGATTTTTGCCGCCGCGATGACCGCTTCGACGACGGTACGGTCGGTCGAGGTGCTGCGGAACATCAGGTTGGACATGATGTCGTAAAGCGCCGCGCCCGCGGCCTGGCGCCGCCGCCGCCCCTTGAGTTCCGGATCGACGTTGAGCTTCACCGGTTCGAGGATCGTGACCTTGATCTTCGGAAACATCCGGCGGCGCACCTGCGTGCTCTTTAATCGGCTGAAAATCGTCCGCTCCGGCCCGTCGATGCGGACCGGAACCACCATCGCGTCCGACTTGTCGGCAATCATCGCAGCGCCGTCGTAGATTTTCATCAGGCTGCCGGTGAGGGTGATGCGGCCTTCCGGAAATATCACCAGCATGTTGCCATCGCGGACGGCATTG
>Ga0074044_10002791_pt1 | contig 15165 bp, 15 predicted proteins | sample BogForMeECP23OM1_FD_94443 | JGI IMG/M metagenome (GOLD analysis project Ga0074044, IMG submission 94443) | Bog forest soil microbial communities from Calvert Island, British Columbia, Canada - Bog Forest MetaG ECP23OM1 | ecosystem: Environmental > Terrestrial > Soil > Wetlands ... | reverse complement strand
GGCGGCTCTTGCGCCCGAGCATCTCGGCCAGTTCTTTGGGCCGCGGGAGGCTACCCGCGTGAGTGGTCAGGATTCTATTCTCGGAATTTGGCATCGCGCTGCGGGTTCCCCTCTCGAAGATCTACTTCGCGAGATGAGCACGAATGCGATCGAATTTCCAATCCGGAAGTGATTCAGGCGCGCGGCATCCCGGCCGCGTCGCCTATGAGAATGAGCCGACGCTGACGGCGCCGGGTTGCCGATTGAACCACGAGCGCATCGCCTGCGCCAGCAAGACATCGCCGCCGAGCCGAACTCTGCCGGACACAAACTCCTGCATGCCGTCGAGTTCACCCCCTACGATGCGCAGAAAAACTGCCAGGGTGAATGAAATCGTCAGCCGCGCGGCCTCGCCCTTGGCTTTCAGCACGATGCACTTCTGATCTTCGAACTTGAGCTGGTAGCTATGAATGCCGTCAGGCGCGGTGACATCGAATTGCACCACCGCGCGGTCGATCGCGGAGGCTTCCGGGATGAAGGCGGCGGCGATCAGGCTGAAAACCTGCTCCAGCACGCTGGCGACGCCCAGATGCTCAACGGCGGCGGCGATTTCCAGTTCCGAGCGTCCCGCGATCAGTCGGGTGACGAAGTTGTTGCGATATCCTGCCATCCGGCACACTCCCGGACATGCTGCAGCTGGCCCTACATCATGTCATGATTTCCTTAACAGAAGGTAGCGACCGCGCGCGCGCCCTGTCAAGAAGGAGTTTTGACGCTGATGCTGCCGGTTAAATTTTCCGCGGCTTTGCCGTCGAATCAGGGCCGCCAGCCGCAGCGGATGCGGTTCAGCGCATCGATCAGCTGCTGGCGTTCGGTAAATCGACTCAGCATGAACAGCCTTTGCAGCCGCGAAACTTCATCGGGGGTGACCCTGAGAGTCGCCAGAGTCTGTTCATCGTTGCGGAAGTCTTCCCAGACCTTGCGGCGGTCCTGGGCGGCATGGGGGGAACCATGTTGCAGGCTCATCACTACAGCCTCCTCAAAAGTTTTTCGGAGGACGGGTCGACGAATGGCGGTTCAGCGGCCTGTCCCGACTCCACGGTCGGGTAGTGCGGGGATTGTTACCGGAGAGTCACTCTACTACGAGTATATAAAAGTCTACTGCGAGGCAAGAGATGGTATGGGGTTGATTCCGTGCCTGGCCGGGCGGCACTGGACGGTAGTTGGCCAAGTACTCGCAAAGTGCACTATTCCGGCGGCTGGACGGTCGGGATAAGCAGGTTGGCAGAAGCGGAAAGGCGTTGTAGAATCGAATCGGAACTAGCGGAGAAAACCATGGATCTTTTTGCGCCCTCTCATTTGCTGGTGCTGCTGGTGATCATCCTGATCATCTTCGGACCCAGTAAGCTTGGCGATGTGGGCGGTGCTTTGGGCAAGGCGATCAAGGACTTCAAGAAAGCCATGAATGAGGAAGATCCCAAACCGCCGGTGGTCAAAGCCGAAGACACCAAGCCCCTCGACAACAAGGTTTCCTAGCCGGCGTTCGGCCGCCCCACCGCGGCGTCTAACTCGAGCCGTCAATGCGGCCGGAGTTGATTCCTGACCGCCATCACCCCGTGCACTCCAGCAGCGTCTTCAGCCGCGGCTTTGACGTCGGCGGCTGACGCGACCACGCCACTCAGCGTCACCGTTCCGTGGTCGGCGTCCACCTCGACCGGGAAGCCACGGGAGATGCCGTCTTCGGCGAGGGCGCTTTTCACTTCGGTGATGAGTAGATCGTCTTGCGCGCGCTCGGCATCGGAATTGTAGTGATGATGGCCAACGCTCGCGGCCGCGTCCTTATCGAGCGACATCGACGAATGGGTGATTTTGGTTCCCGAATTCGCGGACGCCGGCGAGTTTTCGGGAACAACGTCGGTCTTCAAGTCCTGCGCATAGGCGCGGCTTCCGGCCATGCAGGTACCGAGCACCACGGCCAGACCAATTGCGGCGAATTTACCCGACATAGCGAATGACCTCCGCGAGCACGCACAATTGAAGGCGGAAGGATTCATGATCCTTCCGCCTTCATCAGCCAGGTCTAGTAGTTCGATTCGTAGGTTTTCTTCTGGTAGGTCGTCGTGGTGGTCTCATCGACCGGGGGCGGAGGCGCCGCCGGGGTCACGGTGGTCGTTTCGCTATGGTAGCTCGAGCTCGACTGCTGCGAAGCGTCGCCGGCGTTGTTGGTATTGGCCGCATCGTCAACCGAGCGCTCGGTGGTGGTCTTCTCAGTTACCACCCGAGGAGCCGGGGCGACGACGACCGGGGCGGGCTGAACCACGACCTCCGGGGGCGGTGCGCTGGTGACTTTTTCTTCGTGCGAGCTACATCCCGCGATGGTCAGAAATCCGGCTAAACTCATCGCGCCGATAGTTAATCCTAAAGTCGAGACTTTCATGGGTAGGTATTCTCCTTGTGGAAGCTGCTTGATTGGCGCGCACAGGGGCGCATTGTGGGTTAGACGACTTCCGGTTGACTTGATTCATCGCAAGGTTTTTCGGGCGCTTTGCGAGTCTGATTTGTGACCGATCACCAATCCCGCAACCGCTTGATTCACGAGCCGCGGAGCCGCTAAATGCGCGTATCGTGAGAATGCTGCGAACTCTGCTTTGGATCGGCGTCGCGGTGCTCGGCGCGACCGGCCTCGCCACCATCGCCTTCGCCCGCGGCGAGGCGCCGAACGTGCTGTGGTTCATCGTGGCCGCATTATGCGTGTATGCGCTCGGCTACCGCTTCTATTCGGCATTTATCGCGGTCAAAGTTCTCGAACTGGATGATTCGCATCCGACTCCCGCCCTCCGACTCGCGAACGGACGCGATTATGTTCCCACTGCGCGTTGGATCACTTTCGGCCATCATTTCGCGGCCATCGCGGGACCCGGTCCGCTGGTCGGTCCGGTACTGGCGGCGCAGTTCGGGTACCTGCCCGCGACGATCTGGATAATCGTCGGCGCGGTGCTCGGCGGATGCGTGCAGGATTTCGTCATCCTCGGCTACTCGCTGAAACGCGACGGGCGTTCGCTCGGAAGAATGGCGTCGGAGGAGATCGGTCCGGTCGCGGGATTCACCGCGCTCATCGGTGTTTTGATGATCATGATCATCCTGATCGCGGTGCTCGGCCTGGTGGTGGTCAACGCGATGAAGCACAGCATCTGGGCGACTTCGACGGTCGCCGCGACGGTGCCGATCGCGATGCTGGTCGGAATCTACATGACCCATCTGCGCCCCGGCCGTCTGATCGAGGGCTCGATACTTGGGGTCGCGCTGATCCTGCTCGCGGTATGGGGCGGGCGCTTCGTTGAGGGCTTCAGCTTCGGCGGCTACTTCTTCATGGACGCACCGCATCTGGCGCTGTGGATCATCGCGTACGGATTTCTGGCTTCGGTGCTCCCCATCTGGTTGCTGCTCGCGCCGCGCGACTATCTTTCCGCGTTCATCAAGATCGGAGCCATCGTGGCGCTGGCGATGGGAATCGTCGCGCTGCATCCGCGCGCGCTGATGCCGCCCTTGACGCAATTCATCGACGGCAGTGGGCCGGTATTCGGCGGCAAGGTTTTCCCCTTCGCGTTCATCACCGTCGCGTGCGGCGCGATTTCAGGATTCCATTCCCTGATCTCGTCGGGAACCACACCGAAGATGCTGATGCGCGAGGGTGATGCGCGAATGGTTGGCTACGGCGCCATGATGGTGGAATCGTTCGTCGCGATCATGGCGGTGATAGCCGCGGTAATGCTGGAGCCGGGCGTTTATTTCGCCATCAACAGTCCGGCCGGAGTGGTGGGCGCGGGCGCCGCCGCGTGCGCGAAGATTTCCGCGTGGGGATTTCCCGTCAGCGAGGTCCACATGCAGGCGCTTGCCGCGGCGGTGGGCGAGACCTCGCTCTACGCGCGGACCGGGGGCGCTCCCTCACTGGCAGTCGGCATGGCGCACATCTTCGCGCATTCGCTGGGCGGGCAGGCGGTGATGGGACTCTGGTATCACTTCGCGATCATGTTCGAAGCGTTGTTCATCCTGAGCACGCTGGATGCGGGTACGCGGGTCGCGCGCTTTATGCTGCAGGACCTGCTCGGACATCTATACGAGCCGCTCGCGGACAGCTCCTCTTACCCGAATATCGTGGTTACCTCGCTGCTGATAGTCGCGGCGTGGGGATATTTTCTCTACTTCGGCACCATCGATCCGTTGGGCGGAATCAACTCGCTGTGGCCGCTGTTTGGAATCGCCAACCAGATGCTCGCTACCATCGCGTTATGTGTGGCGACCAGCGCAATGATCCGTTCCGGCAAAGCGCGCTATACCTTGGTGACGCTGCTTCCCTTGAGCTGGCTGGTCGCGGTGACGATGACGGCGGGGGTTGAAAAGATTTTCAGCGCGATGCCGAATGTAGGATTTCTCGCCCACGCCGCGAAACTCGCCGCTGAGATGGGGTCGCCGGCCACGACTGCCGCGCGCGTTGTCGAGATCGATCGGCTCATCTGGAACGATCGCGTCGACGCCGCGCTGACCGCATTTTTCATCGCGGTGGTGATGGTCATATTGAGCGATTCTATCCGCATTTGGAGCAGACTGATTTTGGGGAGTGCGGAAGGTGCGGTTCACGAGGAAGCAGCCTGATGAAGAAATCACGCCAGAAAATTGCCGCGCCGCCACGACGTTCGCTTGCCACTGTGTCGCGGAGTCTGCGCTTGGCGATGCTGAAGCTGTCGCATGAACTGGTGAGGGAATTAACGCGGCTTAACTCGGCTCGTATCGGACGAAGCGAGCTGTCGCGCCTGGCACCACCTGAACGTGTTCGCGCGGTGAAGGGCGCCCTCGCGGAGCATCACCAGGGAATCTCTCGGTGCTGCTGAATAAGAGCGCAGGGAGACAAACACAAGAAGTTAACGGTCAGGCGCCACATGTTTCGCACGCAGGTTTCTTCCAACAACTAAGCACTTTTCCCTAGCGACATAGGTATTTCACTGATTATGTCTCGTGGCGGCTTCGACTAGCTTGAAATCACCGATAGTCACATCCGCTCACCATGTGTGATATCTCGCTAATTGATTGGGGGAAAGGCAAATGGAACGTTTTGCACAATGCGCTGACTGGTCCGGGGGTATCCACTTTGAATCACTGGCCAATCTGGCTCACGAGCTGCGAACCCCGGTACAAGTTTTGCTCGGATACCTTGATATTCTGCGCGATGATTGCTCGGCGGGAAATGACGCAAACCTGGCGAAGTTTCCCGACCGGATGATTATCGAGCGAATGAACGCGAACGCGCACGAGCTCGCGCAGACGGTCGAGAACGTCCTCGAATTCGTGCTCGCGCACGCGGGCGCCGAAACCACCATCGAAGAAGAGATCGATCTGGCGGAATTCTTTGCCGAATTGCACGAGGTGCTGACCGCCTCCAACGGCAATCGGAAGGTCGCGGTGCGCATCAACCTCGATAAGGCTCCAGCGTCAATCATCACGCAGCGCCGCCCCCTGCGATCGATTGTGCTGAACCTGGCTAGCAATGCGATCAAGTTCACGTCTGATGGCGAAGTAAGGATTGGCGTCACGCGTTGCTTCAAGGAGCCGGGAAACGTCGAAATCGAGGTTTGCGATACCGGCGCCGGAATAAGCCCCGACTTGCTTTCATCGACGTTCGAACCGATGGTCCAGCTTTCACGCTCCAGCATCCGCAGTCATCGCGGGCTTGGGCTGGGATTGGCGATCGTCCAGCGCCACCTGAAGGCACTCGGCGGACGGATGAAAGTTGTATCAGCGGTGGGAATCGGATCGTGTTTCGAAATTACGATTCCATGTATCCGATCAGTGCCACCTGTGTGCAATTCGGGTCACTTAGGCAGCAGGGTCGTCCATTAGATCATCGCGATTTCGCGAATGTCGCTCGCGGGCCGACGGCACGAGGGATGCATCATTGCCTTTCTACGTCGCTGTAGTTCGGGGAAAGGCGAAGAAGATGATTCCGTTAGTACTGCTCCTGGTGTTGAATGCGGGAATGTTGATGGGATTCGTGTTGCACACGTTCCTTGATGGCGCTCATCATGAAGACGTAGCTCGAGCGCGAGTGCCTTTCGAGCCGACCTCCTCGTTCAGAGACGATCTTCTGGTGCCGATACTGCCGTCGAAGAATCGCTATCTGCATTAGACTGCGATCGCCGGCTGTGGACTCTGTCGCTCAGCGGTAATGGCGCATCAGGCCCACCACCACGCCTCGAATCTGCAGGTCTCCCTGGTTGACAAATATCGGTTCCATCAACTGATTCGCCGGCTGGAGCCGAACCCGCCCATCTGATTCGCGAAAGAAGCGCTTCACGGTCGCTTCATTCCCCAACAACGCAACCACCGTTTCGCCATTAGTCGCACTGTCGCGCCCCTCGACGATGATGTAGTCACCGTCGCGGATGCCGTCGTCGACCATGGATTCGCCGCGCACCCGCAGGCAAAAGGTATTGTCGCGTCTTACGAAATCTTCCGGCACCGATATGGATTCGGTACCCTCGATCGCTTCGATCGGCTGACCGGCGGCAACTTGGCCGAGCAGCGGAAGTTCCTGCGCTCCTGCTGCCCGACGTCGGCGCTGCGCGATCTCCAGTGCACGGCTGTGATTGTGCTGGCGCTTGATGAATCCCTTCGATTCAAGGTTGCGCAGATGCTTGTGGACGGTTGCCAGCGACGAAAGTCCAAAGAATTCGCCGACTTCGGCCAAGGTGGGCGCGTATCCGTGCTCGTTGATGTAATTTTCGAGGTAATCGACAAGTTGCTTCTGACGTTTGGTCAATGTCGGCATCGTAAGTCCCCTGCGGCGTGGGAGTAGCCTCGCTGCATGATGGCGAAAGTTCGGCGAAAACGCAAGCGCTCTGACAACTGCTACATGCATACGCGTGAACCGGGTTTCGCCTGCGCCCGCCGACGCATATCCTGAACCCGGTAATGGCGAAATTGCGCATTAAATTTGAAAATGGCGACCCCGACCGGTTGATCGAGTTCAATCCTGCCGATGCGCCGTTTCATCATGATGGCCGCCCCGGCTCGATTCTCGATATCCTGCTCGGTCACAAGATTCATCTCGAACACGCGTGCGGCGGCAACTGCGCATGCACCACCTGTCATGTGGTCATCAAGGAAGGGATGAGCAAACTGAGCGAGGCCGAAGAATCCGAGGAGGACATGCTCGACAAGGCGCCCGGGCTGACGCCGACTTCGCGCCTCGGCTGCCAGGCGGTGGTGACCGATCCCGACGCCGAAATAACTGTGGTCATTCCGCGCTTTACGATTAACCTCGCGAGTGAGAGCCACGACGGCTAGCGTGGCGCGCACGACGATGGCCGAAGTAACTTCACCGCGAGGCATCTGGCTCTCCGTCGTCAACCGCATCGTCGACCACAATGACGACACGCGATCGATCTTCTTGCAAATGCGCGAGGGCGCGCAACTCGAATTCATTCCCGGCCAATTCATCTCGATTTTGATCCCGCTCGGTGATGAGGTGCGGCGACGTGCGTATTCGATCGTCTCGCGACATGGCGACATCCTCGAAATCTGTTTCAATCAGGTGGTCGGAGGCCGAGGAGTTGGATGGCTGTTCGAGCGCGCGCCCGGCGACGCGGTCGAGTTCATGGGTCCGTTCGGAAACTTCACCCTCGACACGCCACCACAAGTGGAGACCATCTTGATTGCCGAAGGCACCGCGATCGCGCCGATTCTCCCGATGCTCCACGGTGCGCAATCCTCGGCGCATGCGCCGGTGTTCTTGCTCTATGCGGCGACCGATAGCGCGCACGTTTTATATCGCAGTGACCTCGAAGCGCTCGCCTCGCGCGACGCGAACTTCCGCCTCGAGACATTGATCGCGGAAGGCGACATCTACGAGCGCCTTCATAACGAGGTGAATCGGCGGTGGGTTTCCGCCGATGGCAATCGCGCGCGACAGTTCTATATCTGCGGCGTCGGCAAGGGGGTCGTGAAGATCCGCGATTTGCTTCGCGGGTCCGGCTACCAACGGCGCGCTGTCCACTACGAGCAGTGGTAGCGAGGCAGTTTGCGAGGCCCGCCCGTGCTGATGCAGAATTAAACGATCGTTCAGGAGAAGCCAGATAGCGATGCGAACTGATATCGATGCGATCGTTGCCAAGGTCGAAGCCGACGGCGTTTGCGTGGTGCCGGATTTCATCCCGCGCGACCTGCTTGCACAAATCCAGAACGCGGTCGACCGACTGAATACCACGGAACGCGAAAGCGGAACCGGATTCCTCGAGTCCGAGGGCGTCAACCAGCGCGTCTTCAACCTCGTCAACAAGGGCGAGATCTTCGAGCAGATCGTTCAGCATGAAGAGGTGATGGCCGCGATGAACAAACTGCTCGGCGGCGACTTCATCCTGTCGGGATTTTCCTCCAATACCACCGCGCCCGGCGGCGAAGAGATGGTGCTGCATTCAGATTCCGGATATGTCCCGCCGCCCCATCCCGAGTATCTGCTGGCGGCCAACCCAGTCTGGATGATCGACGACTTCACCGAGGAGAATGGCGGCACCCGCTACGTTCCCGGCTCGCACAAGCTCCGCGACAATCCGCAACCCAACGGCGAATATCCAACGGTGCCGATCCTCGGCCAGGCCGGCGCGGTCGCGTTCCTGCACGGCTATACCTGGCACAAGACCGGCGCGAATGTGTCGCGCGATCAGATGAGGCGCGCGTTGTTCGCATACTATGTGCGACCGTTCCTGCGAGTCCAGGAAAATCACATCGTGTCGGTGCGCGAGGAGGTGTGGCATCGCGCGTCGCCGCGCCTGCGGCATTTGCTCGGCGGCGATCTTTGGCTCAACTCAATCGGCTTCTTCGACGGCCCACCCGCCGCGATGCGCAAGATGGCGTATCCGAAGCGCAAAGCCGGCGTGCTGTCTTAAGTTGCGCAGCCTTGCGAGTCGGCCCTATCTGAGCATCTCCGCGCTGTAGTCCTTCGTCAGCAGCTCCAGCAGATGGCCATTGGGATCGCGGAAGTAGACGCCGCGGCCGCCATTCCAGTGGTTGATTTTCATATCGTCAGGCGCAAAAGGCCCGCTGCCATACGCAAGTCCTTCCGCCTTCACGCGTGCGAAAATGTCATCGAACTCGGGCTCTCCGACTTTGAAGGCATAGTGGTTCGGCTGGAAGGACGTGCGGTTGTCGAAGTCGAGCGACAGGGACTGACCGGGGATGCGAATCGGCGCGAAATGTCCGAACGGTCCGTCGTACTTAAGTCCGAAAATCCTTTCATAAAACCGCGCGGATTGTTCCTTGTCATGCGCAGGTACGATCGTGTGGTTCAATTCGATTTTCACGATGCGTTTCCTCCGTTCGCGGGGGCTATTCGATCATATGCGCCGGGGCTAAATAACCGTCAAGCTCGGAGGTCGAACCCATTTCCACGCACGAACGATGTACGCGTATGACGACCCTTCCGCTTGCGCGGCCGGCACAACGCCTGTACCTTAACCGCTCAATGTTCTCCGCCGACGCACACGACCACCTGCTTCTCGACGGCCAAATCGTCGGGCTCATTCTCGTCGTCGTAGTCGTTACCGAGGCCATAGCGCCGTAGCGGGGATGAACAAGTAACTTTCGAAACCCCTGCTGGCGCGATGGCCGGCGGGGGTTTCGTTTTTCAGCCACCTCGCTGTCCGTCCACCCCGCAGGGAGCAATCCGAATGAGGAGAGCTTCCATGAAACTGAACGGCGCCGAACTCATCATTGAGATGTTGCAACGCCAAGGCGTCAGCATCGTCGCCGGAATTCCCGGCGGCGCGAGTCTTCCCCTCTACGATGCGCTGAGCAAAAGCTCGCTCCGCCACGTCCTGGCACGCCATGAACAAGGTGCCGGTTTTATCGCGCAGGGGATGGCGCGTGCGACCGGTCAACCGGCGGTCTGCCTGGGCACCTCAGGTCCGGGCGCGACTAATCTGATCACCGCGATCGCCGATGCGAAGCTGGACTCGATTCCGCTGGTCGCCATCACGGCGCAGGTTTCGCGCAAAATGATCGGCACCGACGCCTTTCAGGAAATCGATACCTACGGACTGACCATTCCGATCACGAAGCATAATTTCCACATTCGTTCGGTCGGTGAGTTGCTCGAAGTTCTTCCCGACGCGTTTCGGATCGCAACTTCCGGCCGTCCGGGACCGGTGGTCGTCGATATTCCTAAAGATGTCCAGACCGACACTATCGAAATCGATTCGCTCCCCGATGCGTCGCGGCCCGACCGCGTGCCCCCCATCGCGCGCGATGATTTGAAGCGCGCAGCCGAGCTGATCAATTCAGCGCAGCGCCCGATGCTGCTGGTCGGCGCCGGCGTCATCGCCTCGGAAGCATCGGCAGACCTGCTGCGCCTGATGGACAAGGCCTCGATTCCGTCGGCTGCGACCCTGCTCGGGCTCGGCGCCATACCGACTGACCATCCGCTGTTCGTCGGCATGGTGGGGATGCATGCGGCTCGCTACACCAATTTTCTCCTCGAGGAATGCGACCTCCTGATCGGAATCGGCATTCGCTTCGATGATCGCGCGACCGGCAAGGCGGCCGAGTTTTGTCCTCACGCGAAGATCCTCCACATCGATATCGACCCGAGCGAGCTGGGCAAGATCAAACGTCCAACCTTCGGCATCCGGAGCGACGCTCGCGAATTCCTTTCGGCGATTGCACCACTGATCGAGAGCAATCCGCGCAGCGCGTGGATCCGGCATATGGAAAAGCTGCGCGCGCGTTGTCCGCTGATGATGCCGGGCGTGTCCGATCCACTGCGTCCCTATGGGATCATTCGTTATACGGCGGAACTATTGCCGCGCGATGCGATCGTCGCGACCGACGTGGGCCAGCATCAGATGTGGGTCGCGCAAGCGTATCCCTTTTCCAGTCCGCGTCAGTTCCTGACCTCGGGCGGCCTTGGCACGATGGGCTTCGGGCTGCCCGCGGCGATCGGCGCGGCGCTGGCGATGCCGGAGCGCACGGTGGTCTGTTTCAGCGGCGACGGCAGCCTGCTGATGAACATCCAGGAACTGGCGACTGCCGCGGAAGAAAACGTCAACGTCAAAATCATCCTGCTCAACAACGAGCGGCTGGGGCTGGTCCGCCAACAGCAGCAGCTTTTCTATGGCGAGCGTTTTCACGCTTCCGAGTTTCGCGCCAATACTGATTTCGTTGCGATTGCGCGCGGCTTCAACGTCGCAAGCGTCGATCTCGCCCGCGTCGAAGATCCGATCGCGTCCCTGGCGCAAGCGCTTTCGGAGCGCGGGCCATGCATGATCCACGTTCCCATTGCGGCGGAGGAAAATGTGTACCCGATGGTGCCACCGGGCGGCGCCAATCGCGACATGATTGGAGGTGAAGCTGATGACGTCGCCTGACCGGGATCGCAACGAAGCGGAGGCCGCGATTCGCGAGGGCGCGGTGCTCCGGCTAATGGTGCGCAACCATCCGGGCGTCATGTCGCACATCTGCGGATTGTTTGCGCGGCGCAGCTTTAACCTCGATGGGATCATTTGTCTACCGATTGGCGAGGGCGCACGCAGCGAGATGTTGCTGTTGGTGAAGGACGACGCGCGCCTGGAACAGGTCATCCTCCAGCTTCAGAAACTCGAAGACGTCATCGAGGTGAGCCGGGCGCCCGCGATGCGCGCCACCTTCGAAACCATTGCCGGGAATTTGAGATATTGAAGGTCACATGCATGCCACCGAAGTAATCGCGCATATCAATCGACGCTTCGGCACATCCTACAAAATTGCCGGACGCTACCAGGCCGGCGAGATCGTACCGCATCGATGCGGCACGATCTCGCCTAACAAGCGCCCGAACGCCTCGTGAGTCGCGTCGTCCAGGTGGCTCTGCAAGTGCGACGCATCACTTTTCGGTCAAATCCGCGTTTATGCCATTACTTGCTGGAACAGACTGCGACCGCCTTATCGAGCCGATCGCTGTACGCGTTGAGCGCTTTCGCCGTCAGCTTCACATACCGATCGGCATCCTCCCAGCGCTGCTCTTCAATCGCCTCGCGCACTCCCGGAAGCGTTTTGGCCCCGTATCCGGTGAAGCGGCCCGGTGCGTAAACGAGATTGCGGTACCAGCTCCTCCCCGGCAATCCCACTTCGGGGGCGAGTGTCTGATCAATTTCCAACATCAATGCCTGCAGGCGAGCGAGCTGAGGAGCGGCCAGGCCGGAAGCATTTTTTGCCACGGCATCATCGTAAGCCTTCGCGCTGCGCTTCAAATGATCGACCGCATTTTCCAGCGCCGCGAACTCCAGATGCGGGACTGCCTCGAGCGCGGTAGGCAGACCGCTGGTCTTAGTCGGGTCAGCCGCCAGCTGAAATGCCCGATCGCGCAGCAGAGCCGCCTGGGTCTCGGCTTCTTCCCGTTTCCCATCAGCCAGCTTCTTCACCTGATCGAGATATTCGGCCACCGCATCGGCGAAAGCACCGGCGCGCTGTACCGGAACCTCGGCATCACCAAGGCGCAACACCATGCGGCCCGCGGTTTTAGCTAACAAAGCGTCATAGATGAAGCCGGGATCGACGAAGCGGCTATGATGCTCGAAGGTGTCGTAGCGGGAGTGGTAGACGCCGTCAGCCTCTCCTTCTCCGTAGAAACCCACATTCAGTGCCGGTACACCTAGGTGGTCGAGAAAGGTTGAAAAATCCGATCCCGATCCGAGCGGTTCGATCGGGAACTCCTGGTCCTTGTTAGCGGCGATCTTGGCCTCGCCCCTGGTTCGCTCATCACCGGAGGTCAACGCCTCGACGCGTATCCTGGCGCGCAGACGCTCGCCGATCGGGACCCCGGTTTCCGGATCGATCACCGCACCCGCAACTTCATTCACCAGGTGCTGGTAGTCGGCGCTACCTCCCACACCCAGGAAGCCTCGCTCGTTGCCGTCAGAGTTTATGTAGATGACGGCCTTCTGCTTCAGTTCAGTTCCATGTTCTTCGGCCCATTCGGTTGAACCTAGGAGCATGGGCTCCTCGCCGTCCCAACTGGCATAGACGAGTGTGCGCCTGGGCTGCCAGCCCCGCTTTACCAGCCCGCCGATAGCCTTAGCTTCGGCCAGCAGCGCGACCTGACCCGACATCGGATCGCTGGCGCCGAACACCCAACCATCGTGATGATTGCCGCGCACCACCCATTGATTGGGATAGGTCGACCCCTTGATAGTCGCGATAACATCATAGATCGGCTTGAGGCTCCAATCGGACTTGACCACGAGATGCACGGGCGCCTTACCAGGTCCCACATGATAGGTGATCGGCAGCGTTCCACGCCATGTAGATGGAACGACATCGCCCCCTAATGACTCGAGCAACACCTGAGCGTCGGCATATGAGATAGGTAACACGGGAATCTTCTGAATCGTGGGCGCTTCGGAGATTTTGAGACGCTTGGCGTCCTTGGTCGCACCAATGCCCGGCGTTAGCGGATCTCCCGGATAGTATTGCATGTCGAGGACTGACCCGCGCTGGATACCCCGTGGAGGGCGCATAGGTCCGGTGGGATAGGTCTCATCGATCGAATAGCCATCGTCCTTAGGCTCGGAATATATGATGCAACCTAAGGCGCCATGTTCGTGCGCAAGCGTCGGCTTCAATCCGCGCCATCCGCCGCCATAGCGAGCGATAACGATTTTGCCTTTGACATTTACTCCCAGTCGCTCAAGGGTCTTATAATCGTCCTGCATCCCATAGTTGATATAGACCAGCGGGGCGCGGACATCACCGTCGCTCTGATAGTCTGCATAAGCCGGCAGCGCTGGATCGGTGGCCGTGGCGCTGGAGTCGCCGGGAATCGGAGGCTCCTGCAAGGTCGCCTTGAACGGTTTGGCTCCCCCTGACTCCAGGCTCTCATTGATAGGGGTTGGATAGAGCACCCAGAAGGTCTCGATGTGAGCGTCCCAGCCCCATTCCTTGAACCAGCTCAGGATTTGATCAGCGTTAGCCTTGTCGTGCGGCGAGCCGACCTGATTAGGCTGGGCAGTCAGCAGCCTCATCCAAACGCGGAGATCGTTGGGCGCGATGAGGGCGTCGAAGTTGTGCTCCAGCGTAGCCTGCTCCGCCGGCCCGGGCGGGGATGCTCCCAACGCCATGTTTAACCAAAGAAACCGGGCGGCCACGAACCATAACAGTAGTGCCGTCAGGACTCCGTGTTGCCGTGCCATCTCTCCGCTCCTTGCGATTCCCATCGTGGTTCGGAGTAGCACACAAAGGTCGCCACCCAAAGCCACTCATCGATGCTGATCGAGAGCTATTGGTGCGAACCCTGGTTAGCGGCCGGAATGGGAGAAGTTTTGCGATTGCGATAGTTGCTTGACGCAGCCGCCGATGGCGCACTAGGTACGGTAGCGGAGGCCGCTGGCGATGACCGACGAGTTCAAGGACCGCATCGATGTGCATTTCCATTATCTGAGCCCCGAATACCGGGGAAAAATGATCGATGCCATCGGCAGTTGGCCGGACGGGTTCCCCGCGCCGCAGTGGAGTGCGGAGGCCACCCTCGGGATGATGGACCGCATCGGAATCGCAACCGGAATGCTGTCCGTCTCGTCTCCTGGAGTGCATTTCGGCAACGATGCTGCAGCGCGTTCGCTGGCACGTTCGGTCAACGAGTTCGCTGCGCGCACGATGAGCGATCATCACGGTCGCTTCGGCGGCTTCGCCAGCCTCCCGCTGCCCGATGTTGACGGCGCGCTGGAGGAAATCGCCTACGCGCTGGACACCCTCAAGCTTGACGGCGTGGTGGTACTGACCAACTTCAACGGCGTCTACCTCGGCGACCAGCGGCTGGACCCGGTCTTCGATGAGCTCAACCGCCGCGGGGCGGTGGTCTTCATTCATCCCACTTCGCCGATATGTTGGCAGCAAAGCGCGCTCGGTTATCCGCGCCCCATGATCGAGTTTACCTTCGACAGCACGCGGGCAGTGGTCAACTTGATCTTCAGCGGCACGCTGGCTCGCTGTCCCAGGCTCCGTATCATCGTTCCCCACGCAGGCGGCACGCTGCCATTTCTCGCGCGCCGCATCGGCATGTTCGCGCGAGGCTTCGTTGACCGGACCGGGGGCACTGCGCTCAACGCCGAGGAGCAATTGCGCGAGCTCTACTATGATGTCGCAGGGTCACCCGGCTCGAACGCG
>Ga0074044_10002788_pt1 | contig 15187 bp, 14 predicted proteins | sample BogForMeECP23OM1_FD_94443 | JGI IMG/M metagenome (GOLD analysis project Ga0074044, IMG submission 94443) | Bog forest soil microbial communities from Calvert Island, British Columbia, Canada - Bog Forest MetaG ECP23OM1 | ecosystem: Environmental > Terrestrial > Soil > Wetlands ... | reverse complement strand
TCCCCGTATTCGTTCCGGCCAGCAGCCACCGGTCATTTTCAATCGCGCGCATTTGTGTCTGTTGCAGGTGCTGCTTCCACGCGCCGCTGTCGCCGTACCAGCCGTCATTCGAGATATTCAACAGAACCTGCGCGCCCTGAAGCGGTCCCTGCCGCACTTCGTCGGGAAAGATCGACTCATAACAGATAAATATTCCCAGCCGCTCGCCTCCGGCATCGAGTGGCGTTCGCGACGCGCCGCGCTGAAACTCTCCCACTTCTTTGGTCAGGCCCCCGGCAAAGGCAAACAACTGCGGAAACGGCAAATACTCGCCGAAGGGCACGAGATGCACTTTGTCGTACCGTCCAATCCACCCACCCTGCGGATTGACCAACGCGGCGGAGTTGAAAATTTGCGAGTTTTCTCCACCGCTGTGCATGGCAGGGGTGATTCCAATCGAGCCCGCTACTACCCAGGTTCCCGACTCCCTCGCCAGCGCGCTTACTGCATCTCGAAACAGAGGATCGTTGGTGTAAAACGGCGAAGGCGACTCTGGCCACACAATCAAGTCGAAATGCTGATCTGCTTTTGTTCCCTCGGGATGCAAACTCACAGCGGTCAGGTCCCGCAGCGTGTCCTGAAAATATTCCCTCGTCCACATCGCCCCATCTTGAATCGGAATATTTGGCTGCACTAAGAGCGCGGCGCGATCCGCCGCAATCGGAGGCGGCGCCAGCAATTGCCCGCTCTGCAGAATCACCGCCGCCGCACAAGCCGCCGCCAGCAGCCATTTCCGCCGCTGCTTTGCTCCTTCGCGCGGGGCCAGAAACGCCGCCGCGAACACGCTGTTCACGAGCACGATTTCAAACGAGAGCCCGTAGACGCCGATCAGCGTGCCAACCCGTGTGAGCGCAAAATTTCCGGTCTGCGAATATCCCAGCAGCTCCCATGGAAACGCGGTAATCCGGGTGCGGGCGAGTTCGACCGCGACCCAGAGAAACGGAGCGGCCGCCAGAGCCCGCCGGATCGACGCTCCCGAGGCAACGGGCTTTGATCCGGCCACCAAGGCCAGCAGCAGTCCGAACAGCCCGTGATAGAGCCCGACATACATGCAGAACAAGATCAACGCCAACGCGGCTGCCGCCATCGGCATGCCGCCGTAGCGATGCATGGTGTCAAGAATCCAATAGCAGGTCCCAGCAAACCAGAGAATCCCGCACGCATAGCCCAGTAAGAACCCCTGCCACGGCGTGGCGGGCAGCAAACGCGCCTGACCACCCAGTTCCAGTTGCAACGTTTCGGGAGCGCGCGCCCGCAGAATGGCCACCAGCAGTGGAGCCACCGCGACCCAAGCCAGCCCATACAGCCCCGGCAGTGGAAAGATCACAACCTGCAGGACTGCCGAAACCAGCGTCAGCGCCCACGCACTTCGGTGGATTTTGAGCACGTATCAGAATAGCAAACAGAATTTGAACCGTCGCAAGCGACCTCAATAAATCCAGCGCCGAATTCCGGCCCGATCAGATAACATAGCGTGATCATGAGTCTCAGCGTAATACTGGTAAAGATTCTGGAATACATGTTTGTCGCCGGCTGGGTCGGGTCCGCCGTTGTGCTGGTGTTGACGGGCATCGAAGACGTCGGAACCTTATTGGACAGGGAGGACGAACACAGCCACTAGGGCTCCCGCTGCATGTCGTCAACGTCAAACGCACCTACCGGCAACAACCGGGTTCGCATTGTGGTCGCGACCTCGGTGATGCTCACCTTTATTTCCTACTGGCGAGCCGCCGCCGTCATTCTCAACGACCTTGGTTCTTCCGCCTTCTACGCCGGCGGCATCGCCGAACAAGCGATTGGCAAGAGCGCCCCATGGTTTGTTCTGGGCGTGATGTTGTTTGCTTTCGCGGTCCGCGCCGTCTACGTGGAAAGCTGTTCGATGTTCGTGCGCGGCGGCGTCTATCGTGTCGTCAAGGAAGCTCTCGGAGGCACCCTCGCCAAGCTCAGCGTCTCGGCCCTGATGTTCGATTACATCCTCACCGGGCCAGTTTCCGGTGTTTCCGCGGGACAGTACATCGCCGGCCTGATCAACGACACCATCAGCATCGCCGACGTCCACGGCTTGATTCCCTCCGCCGTGCATCACCTCTTCCACGGCACGCCACAGGTCGGCACCAACGCCACCGCGGTCGTGTTCGCGATAGCGGTCACGCTCTACTTCTGGTGGGAGAACATCAAGGGCATCGAGGAGTCCAGCGAAAAGGCGCTCTGGGTCATGCAGATCACAACCGTCATGGTGGTGATGCTGCTCGGCTGGTCTTTCTTCACCTTGCTGAAAGTCGGCGGCCATCTGCCACCCTTCCCGACCCTCGCCAACATTCACTACAGCGACACCTCGCTCGGCTTCTGGAAACACAGCAAACTGCCGCACATGTTCGGCATTCTCGGGCTGATCATCGGCTTCGGACACTCCGTACTCGCCATGAGCGGCGAAGAATCGCTGGCGCAGGTCTATCGCGAACTGGCGCACCCGAAATTGAAGAACCTGAAGCGCACCGCCATCGTCATCGGCGTCTACAGCTTCGTCTTCACCGGCCTCGTCTCATTGCTGGCCGTGATGCTTATCCCGGACGACGTGCGCACCAAGGTGTACAGCGACAACCTGATCGCCGGACTCGCCATGCACATGGTCGGCCCTCAAGTACTGCGCCTAGCCTTCCGCGTCTTCGTCGTCGTTGTCGGATTCCTGATCCTCTCGGGCGCCGTCAACACCGCCATCGTCGGCTCAAATGGCGTCCTGAACCGTGTCTCCGAGGATGGCGTGCTCGCCGATTGGTTCCGCCGTCCGCACAAGAAGTACGGCACCACCTACCGCATCATCAACCTCATCGTCGGACTGCAGCTCTTCACCATCATCGTCAGTTGGGGCAACATCTACACCCTGGGCGAGGCGTACGCCTTCGGTGTGGTTTGGAGCTTCGTTTTCAAGACCGTGTCGATGCTGGTGCTGCGCTACCGCTATAAGGGCGAGCGCAACTGGAAAGTGCCACCCAATTTCCACATCTTTGGCATCGAGATTCCGATCGGATTGGCATCGGTCGGGATGGTTCTGCTCTCCACCGCGATCGTGAATCTGTTCACCAAATCGGTGGCCACGGTGAGCGGCCTGATATTTTCGGTGATCTTCTTCGCCATCTTCACGTTCTCGGAAAGAGTGAACCGCCGCAAACACGCGCACACGGCGGCACAGATGAAGGAGCAGTTCCAGTTGCAGCAGGCCGAAAGCGTGGAGCGCGAAACTGTCGGCATCCGCCCCGGCAACGTGCTGGTTCCGGTCCGCGACTACAACACCCTCAACCACCTCAAATGGGTACTGGAGCGCACCGACACGCACGAACAGGACGTGGTCGTCATGACCGCCCGCATCAGCCAGTTCGGAGCCGCCGCGTACGGCCTTTCCACCGAGCAGATGTTCAGCGATTACGAACAGACCCTGTTCACGCGCGCCGTCTCGGTCGCGGAAAGTTTTGGCAAGAAGATTTCGCTCCTGGTCGTGCCGGCTCGCGACTCCTGGTCGGCCATTGCGCAGACCGCGCACAACCTCGACTCCTCCGGCGTCGTCACCGGCCTCTCCAGCAAGATGACGACCGCCGAGCAGGCTTTCGCGCTAGGCAGCGCCTGGGAAGCCATCCCGGAACCCAAACGGCAGTTCGTATTGCAAATTGTTCAGACCGACGGCATCGTTGACACCTTCCGCATCGGCCCGCACACGCCCACCATGAAGAACGAGGACGTGGTACTGCTGCATCGCTTGTGGCTCAATGTCACCCGGGAACCGGGTTTGGAAAACATCCACCACCACGACATTCTGACCGAAGCTCTGACCCGTTTCGCCCACGACTACGGCGCGCGCGACCGTGACGATATCGTCAAGGAACTGCGACGCCACAACGTCGCGGGGGGTGCACTCCCAGTACGCCGCATTGCCGATCAGATCCCCACCGTCCAACCCAAACCGGTTCGTCCCAGTCGCGACGCTGGTAGTCGCGACGATGGAGCGTCCAGCCCAAAGAGCGGCAGCTCCGAATAGGGCTCCCCTTTCCCGCCAACGGGAGCGGCGTTGTGGGCGCTGGCACCCCATTTCACTTCACTTTCGGCGAGTCCAAATCCGCGGGCTTCTGATCGTCCGCATGGATGGCCCCATCGTCTTCCGCGTAGAACGAGCGGTGTTCGTTGTCCATCTGCTTGGGCGTCATGGTCAGCACGAACCCGTCTTTGTGCGCCAGGAAGCTGGCCGTGTAATCTCCGCGGGCGGTCGAGTGCGCCATGCGCTTGGTAAAAGACGCGGTCCCCGCCAACTCCTCCAAGGTGTCCGCGAACTTGTTATGCCGTTTCTTGTATTCGTGCTCTGCCCGCAGCACCACCCGCATATAGCCGAGCGCCTGCGCTTCCGATTCCGAACGCGCCGGGTCGCCCGGAAACTTCGGCTGATACGGCGCTGGAGGTGGCGCCGCCGTTGGCGGTGTCGTTTGCGTCGCCGTTGGCGCGGTCGTTGGCCCTGGCGCTGGCGCCTGCGCCATAGCCAGCCCCGCTCCCATCATCCCCACTGCCAGAATTCTTGCACCATACCCCTGCATCCGCCTTTGGGTCACGGCAAGACCTCCTCTGCTGCCTGATGGGGGGGTTACCCCCGTAATTTGTTTCCCTCGCCAATCGTTCCAATTCCTGGCCGGTTCAGGCAAGCTTGATCAGGATGCAATCCTAACAGGGAAACCTTAATGAAAGCTGCCGTTGCTGTCGCCAAAAAACCGCTGATACGCGTCGCCGTAGTGGAGAGCGATCCGTTGCGGTTTGTCGGATTCCGCGCCCTCTTCGATACCGAACCTGATCTGGAGTTGGTCTCTGCCTCGCTGGCCGACCTCGGCCAGTTGCAGAGCATCGACCTGGTACTGCTCGGCAATCGCGGTGGCCAGAACCTGTATGACATCATGGCCAGCATGAAAGCCGTCCGGCCCGACCTGCGCATCATTGTGACCGGCTCCGGCATGGACGATGAAAGCGTCCTCAAGGCCATAGCGGCCGGCGCCAAGGGCTACGTGGACGAGGCCGCCTCACCCGCCGAGTTTATCCAGGCTCTCCGCATCGTGCATCAGGGTTCGGTGTGGGCTCCACGCCGTGTTCTCTCGACTTTTATTGAACGGGTGAGCGCGTCCCCGGGCCGTATCTTCCCGGCCGGACGGGTCAGCTTTACCGACCGCGAGAAGGAAGTTCTGGAGATGCTGGTTGCCGGCCGCTCGAACAAGGAAATCGGCTCAGCCCTCGGCATCGAAGAACGCACCGTGAAGGCTCACGTCGCGAAACTGATGCGCAAAGTCGGCGTGCAGAACCGCATCGCCCTCTCGGTCCATGCCATCACGCACTCGCTGGTAACGGCAAAGTAGGTTTGGTCTCGGAACCGGTTCCCCAGCCGGCTGTTTGGCCGACGCCCTGTCGGCCGCCTGCGTTCCACTTGCGCGCGCCAACACTTAGCCTCGCATGCTCACTTAGCTTTTGTCTTCGCCGCTTGTTCGAGTTCCTTCACAGCCGCCATGGTCCGTGCGGTGTAGTCCGCACGCTTCTCCGACTTCGGACGTCGGTGGCGTTTCGTGACGGAATGTTGGTTTGACATTGGCTCCTCCGGATGTGCTTACCTGGAGGAAACTCTAGTCCCGGAGACGGTCTTAAGAACGGTCAATTTTGCACAGTCAGAACCTAGGCGTCGAGAAGTCACCTTTACGCCAGCAAGTATCAGTTAGAGCAGTCGCTGGTTTACAACCACTATCCCTGATGGGGAGTGTTTTCTTACCTGCGATCCGATGCAACATCATTCTTTCTTTATGCGGTTGATAAACAGTTGAACGAAGACTCCCGAAACTAGGAAACAGACAAATCCTATCCACAACCAGAACACATTTCTCCGTAGACCTCCCAGCCCAAGTACAAGAATGCTTAGAAGACTCATCACGGCAGTGAGAAAGGTTTTCAGTTTCATTCCGCGGTCTCGGGTGGACGAGCAAATCTTGAACGATGGTCAGCTAGCCACGGGAGAATGCTCCTTCGCCCTTAACAAAATCGTAGACTCAGCAGGGAGTCGAGTCAACGGCGGCGCGTGGAGCGGGATCAAAGCTCAGTTAGTGCTAAGGCATTGGTTACATCAATCATCCGAGTGGCCATGAAAACTTTGGAAGGGACACGACTAGCGCGACCAGCCCTGCTCTAGTTTCTCCTCGTTTCCAGCTCTCCCGCCTCCGCTTCCACCGATTCGCCAATCTGCGGACCTCTCCCCGCACGCCACAAGAGGGATTGTCGCGTACGGAGGGGCGTAACGACGTCAGGGGATGGTAATCGTGGTCGCGTCTCCCTATGTTGGGCCGGGGTGACTGGAAATCAATGCCACTGCGGCGAAGCACGTTCTAGAACTCGTCAACCACCTTCGGTTACCCCTAGACAGTGACCTTGGTAATCTTGTCCTCCCGCTGCCACCTGCCCCATACTCGCCTCACCTACCACAGAACCTGGGAGACGGGGTTGGAAACGGAGATTAGGGTCGCCGCTTTCAGCCCCGCATTTTTTGCCTTGCCGCCTGACTCACCCTGATCACTCCCCTGGTATCCCCCCTTCTGCAGCCCGCATCGAATAGAATCAGAGACAATAGAATCCATACACCGATCTCCCAAGTGAGGCATGATGCGATATTCCCTCGTTCTGCTGCTGCTGGTTTGCTGGCTGACCCCGATTCTCTCCGCTAATACCGACGAAGACACCAAGGCTCCGGAGGCCAACACCAAGGCTTCCGGGCGTATCGAGGCTGCCGGCACGGTGCTCGATGAAATCCAGGCTGCCCCGGACCAGCGCATCCCAGAAGAAGTCCTCGGTTCGGCCGAATGTGTGGCCGTGGTTCCATCGCTGCTCAATGCAGGATTCGTCTTCGGCGGCCGTTATGGCAAAGGCGTCGCCAGCTGCCGCACTCCAAAAGGCTGGAGCGCGCCTGCGTTCTTCACCATTGGCGGCGGCAGTTTCGGCTTGCAGATCGGCGGCCAGGCAACCGATGTCGTCATGCTGATCATGAACAAGAACGGCATGGATAACCTGCTCGCCAGCAAGTTCAAACTGGGCGGCGATGCCAGTGCCGCCGCCGGCCCCGTCGGACGCCACGCATCCGCCGACACCGATTGGAAGATGAGGGCGGAGGTTCTGACCTACTCGCGCTCCCGCGGCCTCTTCGCCGGACTCGAACTCTCTGGCGCCGTCATCAAGCAGGACAAGGACAGCACCCGCGAATTCTACGGCCGCATGGTGCCCTTCAAGACGTCGCTCACGGGAGAAATCGAAGCTCCCAAAGCCGCCTACCCCTTCTTGAGCACGCTAGCCAAATGGGCGCAGCAGGCGGCAAAGTAAAGCAGTTCTCAGTTCTCAGTTCTGATTTCTCAGTCTTTGAGGCCGTCACTGAGAACTGAGAACTGAGAACTGGGAACTGAGAACTATAACCGTGCGAAAACGCCTTGAGTACGCCCTAGTCTGGCCCTGGATCAAAATCTTGGGCGTGCTCCCTCGCCCCTTGGCGCGCGCCATCGGGATCACACTCGGGCTAACCGTTTACGCGGTTCACCGGCGCCTGCGCCGGGTCGGCGTGCGCAACCTGGCTCTCGCTTTTCCCGAAATGTCGCCACGCGAGCGCCGCCGCCTGGTTCGCGGCGAGTTCATTTCCCTCGGACGCCAACTGGCCGAAGTCTGCCTCTTCCCCCGCTACACCCGGGAAAATGTTTCTCGCGTAGTCGTCTATGACGGCTTTGAAAACTTCGAGCGCGCCTACGCTCGCGGCAAAGGCGTTCTGTTTCTTACCGGACACCTAGGCGCCTGGGAACTCTCCGCCTTCGCTCACTCCCTCCAGGGGCATCCGCTGTCGATCGTCATGCGCTCGCTCGACAATCCCTACATTGACGCTTTAATCCAGGGCTACCGCACCATGCACGGCAACCGCACCGTCGACAAGGACGATTTCGTCCGCGGCCTGCTCTCCGCCATGCGCGCTGGCGAAACCGTCGGCATTCTTATGGACACCAACATGACTCCGCCGCAGGGTGTGTTCGTCGATTTCTTCGGCATTCCGGCCTGCACCGCCAGCGGCCTTGCCCGCATTGCCCTGCGCACCGGCGCCGCTGTCGTCCCCGGCTTCACAGTGTGGGATAAGAAACTGCGCAAATACATCCTGCGCTTCGATCCCGCCGTCGAGCTGATTCGCACCAGCAATAACGAGGCCGACATAGTCGCCAACACCGCAAAATTCACCAAAGTCATCGAAGACTTCATTCGCCGCTATCCCGAGCAGTGGCTCTGGGTGCACCGCCGCTGGAAGACCCGCCCGCCCGGCGATCCGCCGCTGTACTGATGTTGTGGGGGACGGGTCCGTGTAGGGACGGCCGCCCCCGGCCGTCCAAGCCGAGCGCAGCTCGGCCCCTGCCGCGAGTGGCAAAGGACCCCACGTTGTGCACACGCGCCCCGGAAAGCGACAATAGGGGAGCCATGAAGCTAACCCTACGCGATCTCGCCGAGAAACTCGGCTGCCATCTTCTCGGAGACAGCTCCATCAGCGTGACCAACGTCTCCAGCCTGCAATCCGCCACGAGCGAGAGCCTCGTCTTCGTGGAGGACGTCCAGTATCTCGACGCCGCCCTCAGTTCGTCCGCCGCCGCCGTCATTGTCGGAGAATTCGCGGCCGGAAACTTCGCCGCCAGCGCTAAGAAGCCCCTCCTGATTTCGCCGCAACCTCGTCTCGCTTTTGCCCGGGCCGCGCGACGGCTCCGCGACCCCGACCGCAATCGCGTCATTCATCCCTCCGCCATAGTTCCCGCCTCCGCTGAACTGGGAAAGAACGTAGCCATCGGCGCGCGCGCGATTCTAGGAGAGCATGTCAAGGTTGGCGATGAAACTACCATTGGCTCCGGTTCGGTGATCGGCGACAACGTTGCAATTGGAGGCCATTGCCGCCTCGACGCCAACGTTACCATCTACCCAGGCACAACTCTCGGCGACCGCGTCGTCGCGCAGGCTGGAGCTGTCCTCGGCAGTGAAGGCTTCGGCTACGTCCGCGATTCCCAAACCGGACGCTACGAACAATCTCCCCAGATCGGCCGCCTGATAATCGAGGACGACGTCGAAATTGGCGCCAACTCGACCATCGACCGCGGCGCGCTTGCCGAAACTCGCATTCACCGTGGCGCGAAGATCGACAACCTTGTACAGATCGGCCACAACGTCCAGATCGGCGAGAACGTGGTAATTGCCTCTCAAACCGGCATCTCCGGCAGCGTCACCATCGAAGACAACGTCGTCATTGGCGGACAAGTCGGCATCGGCGATCACGCCCGCGTCGAAGCCGGAGCCATGCTAGGAGGCCAATGCGGCATCCTGCCCAAGAAGGTGCTGCGCGGAAAGGGCGTTGTGTTCTGGGGAACTCCGGCGCGACCGGTGAGGGAGTATCTTAAAGAACTAGCGTTCCTATCGCGGTCAGCGAAGAAAGAACGCTAAGCGCCAGAGTTGAATGTTTCTGTAGAGACGCGGCTCGCCGCGTCTCAGCGTCAAAGCCAGGAGCCAGGAGCTAGCAGCTATAAGCCAGTAGCGAATTCATGCCCCTCCTAGTCATCGGCGGACACTCCCGCAGCGTCGGTAAAACCAGCGTCGTTGCCGGCCTCATCGTCGCCCTGCCCGCCTTCCACTGGACCGCCCTGAAAATCACGCAATACGGACACGGCGTCTGCTCCGCCAACGGCGAAGCCTGCGACTGCGCCACCGCCGATCATTCCTGGGCTGTGTCAGAAGAAAAAGACCGTTCCGGCGCGTCCGACACTTCGCGCTTCCTGGTCGCCGGAGCCGAGCACTCCTGGTGGGTCCGCACCCAGCAAAGGCACTTAGCCGAAGCCATGCCCCGCATCCGCAAGATCCTCGCCTCGACCGAAAACGTAATCATCGAATCCAACAGCATCCTGCGCTTCGTGAAACCGGATCTCTATTTAACCGTGCTCGATCCGCGGACTGCCGACTTCAAGTCCTCCGCGCAAATTTATCTCGACCGCGCCGATGCCGTCCTGCTGCACTCCGTCGCAGACCCCAAAGACCCAGTCTGGAAGAGCGTTTCGCTGAGGCCCGTGATCGATCACCCGACCTTCGCGATCCAACCACCAAACTACGTGACGCCAGAGGTCGTAGAGTTCGTCCGCGCCCGCCTAAGCACTTCCTAAAGCTTTTCTCGGCGCCTTTGCGTCTCGGCGGTGAGACTGCCTCACCCCGCATACATCCCGATCACCCGCTCAATCGCCCGCCGGCACACCGCGCAAAACGTCTTGTGCCGAGTGAACATGATGCAGTCCACCTCCGGACGGTAGTACCCCTTTGCCTCGTAGTTCGCACCCTCGAACGCTCCAACCTTTCCGGAAAATTTCTGCGACCCGAGCATGGCATCTTCCCGCTCGCGCTCTTTGCGGAAAAGTTCATCAATCTCCGCCTCCGGTTTCCCCGCCGCCCGCAGCTCTTTCCGTTGCCGCTGGATGTCCCGTTCGAAGCGATCAAATTCCTCTTGATCCCAAGGCGTCGGCACCGGCGTCCCCGCCGCGACCAGATCCTTCCACTTCAAGTTTGCCGGATCAAGCAACGCAGTCACATTCGGCTCCCACGGCTCCGTTTTCTTTTCCGGCAGCAGATACGCCACATCCGACGTGTAGTATTCATCCGCCAGCCCGGCGAACTGGTGCCCAAACTCGTGCACACCCACATATCCGGCCCACAGATTATCGATCGCGACCGTCGCGTACTGATTGAAAATTCCGCCGCCGCCGTAAGTCTGCCCATTCAACAGAATCTCGATGGACTCATACGGCGCGAACGACGCCACGTCCCGCAACGCCCGGTTCTCTGTGGTCAGCACATAGCGTTCGGTGCCAAACGTGTCGTACGCCGCGCCCACCGGCGACCGCCGGTAAATTCCGCTCGAAGGCCGCGACACGCCCGACTCCTCCGCCGCCGGACACAGCCCCCATACGTTAAAGTCTTTCTGGTGCTCGCGAAACGGCGATGTCGAGAACAGCGCTTCCACGAATCGTCGCGCGTCTTTCTCAAACTTCCCGCGCTCCGCTGCGGTGTAACCGTCGCCCAGTACCAGCAAATCTACCTTCGCCGCCGGATCACCCATCTTCTGCAATTCCAATAACGCCCCCGGCGAGGGGGGCCGCGACCGGTCGACGAACTTATCCTTTGGATCGACCACCGTCTTCCAGACCTCATGAAACCCGCTCTCCGCGCGCTCTTTCAGCGACACCTCCACCGGCATGTCAGGACTCGGAAAGCGCAGCGACTCGGAAAACGTCCGGTTCGCGTGCAACGCCTCTTCCGTCGTCTTCCACTCTCCGAACACGGAATTAAATCCGCGCGAGTACAACAATTTGCCGCTGCCCCGCTCGCGCACTTCAAACAGATAGTTCCCGAGTTGGCTTTCGTCGATGGATTTGTTCAGATTCCCCGGCCACTCCAACGGCTCCAGCACCACCCGATCCAGGCTGAACCATTCTTCGTGTGAGTTTCCCGTGTGGTAATAATCCACGCGCAGGGTGCGGGGTGCGGCGAAACTGGGAAGAGAAAATAGAAGAAGCAAGAAAACAATACGGGCTGTCTGTTTCATGCCGGGAATTGTACGCCTGCGACGCTGTCGAGAATGGGCATCCTCGACCGTCCGAACCGACGCCTGCAATAACCCCTTAATTCCCGAGTTTCGCGTGTATCTGGTCGATATTCTTGAGGCCCGGGGGAGTCGCTAGCAAATCCATAATCAGTGGAAGACCGCCCTCTCGATCGTGGGGGTACTTGGTGAAGTAACTGGTGATCGTGTCCACGTAGATCTGTGAATTCGGTTCAGTAAATTCAGGCAGACTATCCAAACAAATTCTTCGTGGTAACTTTTCCACCGGAACTGCAGAATTCGTGGGCATCTTTTCTTCATAGAAATAGCAAGCGCTCCGTTCACCTCGCTCGAACCCGTGCAGATATCCCCTGACATATGCGAGCTTTGATTCCGGACTCCATGAGAGCCACTCTTCTGCTGGAGTCTCGGGAGGCGCATTTGCGCCCGCCGTCCAGGCCCCCGCTACGACGATTAAGCACGAACCCATTGCGACAGCAACGACAAGCAACACTCTGGCTATCGGCCGATCTCTCATATCTGACTCCTAGCTCGTATTCTCCTCCGTTTGCTACGTCCCCGCCTTAATGTTAACCGCCGCGTCGTTTTCAAACCTGATGTCCAGCGCTTTTCCGCCGCCATTCGGATAATGCAGAGTTCGCGACCCATAACCGCCCGAACCCTGCGGAATGCCCAGTCCAATCGCGAAGCTGGCCTGTAACTCGCTCATCCCGGCTTGCACTTCGTGAGCGTCAATCTTTTTCCAGACATCGGCGGGCCAGTGCTTGTACAAATCGTGCGGATTTTCCACGAAGAAAATGTCGTCGGAGTAAATCTTGAAGTCGCCGCCCTTTTCCGCCCCAATCGGAGCCGCATAGCTCTTGCCCTCCAGCGAAAAGCAGGCCAGCACCTGCTTGATACGCGGAGCCAGCGGAGAAATACCGGTCACCACATCCTGAATCGCAAGCTTCTGCGAGGGCACCAACGTTCCCGCTTCATGTCCGAAATCCGTCTTGTGCCGCTCGCGGTCGTAGGGATAATACGTGAGTTGATAACCGACCTTGACCCACACCGGCTGCTCGGTCAACTGGCGCGCCGATTTCAGATCGTAAGGATGCAACTTCTTCGGGGTAACGTAGTAGTCCGCCTTCAGCAGAGTTTCCTGCTTGGGCTTGGCGTCGTCCTTCATCGCCTCATGCCGCTCGTACACGATGTAAGCCGCGCGCCCGCCCGCAAGCACAATGGCGGCCACCAGGAAGACTTGCAGTTTTTTCTGAAACTCCGGATCGATGGCCATGATCTAAGAACCCATTCCGTCGCAGTGATCAGTTAGAATATGAGCAAGCGCTTTCGGTATTCTAGATCTAGAGCGTGTTTCACAAATCCGCCTTGGGTAGGGCTTGCTTTACAGGCTGCGGAAACTAACGAGGGCGCGGATCACCGTGGAAGAGCGGCCCTTCAGGGCCGCGTAAATCCGCAGAATCAACGCGGGCTTTAGCCCCTGAGGCACGCGCCTTACAACCTGAAAGGCATTTATGAAACACTCTCGAAGTAGTCAGCCAGCCCCAAAAGGAAATCCATGCCCATTGCCCAAGATGACGTTCTAAACGCCCTCAAGCAGTGCTACGATCCCGAAATTCCCGTCAACATCGTCGATCTCGGACTGATCTATGACATCCGCCTCGACGAAGTGCCGGAAGGTCAACAGGACGTCACCGTTGATATGACGCTCACCGCGCAAGGCTGCCCCGAGCACGTCAACATCAGCGCGCAGGTCAAATCCCGTGTCGAGCAACTCCCCGGCGTCCGCAACGCCAACGTCAATGTGGTGTGGAATCCGCCCTGGACCCCCGAACGCCTGAGCCCCGAAGCCCGCAAACAGCTGGGAATCGAGTGACGCTGTTCGTCGTTCGCTATTCGCTGCTCGCCAATCGTTGCGTTCGTGTGCGAACAGCGAACGCCGAATAGCGAAAAGCTAATACTCTCCCAACTCCTCAAACGCCCGTGCCGCGCGCTGCTCCGCCCACTCCTCGATCCGATTGCCGATCTTCATCGCCAGATCCAGAAACTTCGTTCCCTGCCGCACATACGAAGGCAGCTCGTCGCGGATTCTTCCAAACTGATCAGGATACTCGGATGCCAGCACCGCCAATCCCACCCCTCCCACCAGCACCGCCGCTGGACGTTTCCCCTTTAGCAGCAACATGGCCGCCGTTCCCACCGATCCCGCAATCACCGCCCGCTTCCAGTTCCGCATGTCATCTCCTGACCGCAAAATCCATCGATGAACCGCTCTAGCACGATTCTAAATCAACGCTGCGATGCTTTATACTGCCGCCGACACCTAATCGAACACCAGCCTATGATCCCATCCCGCATACTTCTCTGCGTTCTTCTCTGTGCCGGCACCCTCTCTTTTGCCCAAGCCAAGCCCCGCGCCCGCGATCTCGGCGTGCCCTTCGACGGCATACCCGGCGCGAATAACGCCATCACCGACGTCCACGGCGTCGAAGTCGGACACACCACGCTCATCTCCGGCAACGGCAAACTCAAGGTCGGAGAAGGCCCGGTCCGCACCGGCGTCACCGCCATCCATCCCCGCGGAAAAGACGCGAACGACTCCGTCTTCGGCGCCTGGTTCACGCTCAACGGCAACGGCGAGATGACGGGCACGACCTGGCTCGAAGACTCCGGCTTCCTGAATGGTCCCATCATGATCACCAACACGCACAGCGTCGGTGTGGTGCGCGACGCTGTCATTGCCTGGAAAGTGAAGCGCGGCGAACCCGATATGGAGGGCTACTGGTGGTCCTTGCCCGTGGTGGCTGAAACCTGGGACGGCTATCTCAACGACATCAATGGATTCCACGTGAAACCCGAAGACGCCTTCCACGCGCTCGATTCCGCCCACGGTGGCCCCGTCGAAGAAGGCAACGTCGGCGGCGGAACGGGCATGATCTGCAACGAATTCAAGGGAGGGATCGGAACTGCCTCGCGCGTGCTCGAAGCGAAAGCAGGCGGATACACGGTCGGCGCGCTCGTGCAGTGCAACTACGGAGAGCGCGATCAGTTGCGCATCGCCGGCGTTCCGGTTGGCAAGGAAATTCCGGAGCACACGGTCTGGAAAGATGACGTTGGATCGATCATCATCGTCGTTGCCACCGACGCCCCGCTCATCCCCACGCAACTGCGGCGCCTCGCGCGTAAAGCTTCTCTAGGCCTCGGGCGCGACGGCAGCTACTCTGGCGACGGCTCCGGCGACATCTTCGTTGCCTTCTCCACCGCAAATCCCGGAGCGGCCTCTCCCAAGGGAATCCACGACCTGAAAATGTTGCCCAACGACCGCCTTGATCCTCTGTTTCTCGCCACTGTCCAGGCCACCGAAGAAGCCGTCGTAAACGCCATGGTCGCCGCCGAAACCATGACCGGCGTAGACGGCCATACCGTCATAGCCCTCCCGCACGACCGCCTGCGCGAGGTCCTGAAGAAATACAACCGCCT
>Ga0074044_10002787_pt1 | contig 15190 bp, 12 predicted proteins | sample BogForMeECP23OM1_FD_94443 | JGI IMG/M metagenome (GOLD analysis project Ga0074044, IMG submission 94443) | Bog forest soil microbial communities from Calvert Island, British Columbia, Canada - Bog Forest MetaG ECP23OM1 | ecosystem: Environmental > Terrestrial > Soil > Wetlands ... | reverse complement strand
ATCACGGTGGCGAGCGGACGCTGTACCTGGCTGCCGATACCGGTGGAAATTGCCGCGGGAAGGAGACCAATGCACGCTGAAAGCGCCGTCATCAGCAGGGGGCGCATACGGGTGGAAGCAGCGCGGTACATTGCGTCCTCTGGCACCAGGCCACGAGCCCTTTCCTGGTTGTAAAACGTAATCATCAGGATGCCGTCCATAACGGACACGCCGAAGAGCGAGACGAAGCCGATGGCGGCGGAGATGCTGAAATTCAGACCTGTGATATAGAGCGCGAGTATGCCGCCAACCACCGCGTCGGGGATGCCCGCGAGCGCCAGCAGGCAGTCGCGCAAGTTATTGAACATGCTGTAGAGCAACCCTATGATCAGCACGAGGCTGATCGGCACAATGATCTCCAGTCGTTTCTTGGCCTCCTGCAGGTCTCCGAACTCGCCGGCCCATATCAGCCGGTATCCAGACGGAAGTTGCACGTTCTTCGCAATTCGCGCCTGCGCCTCCTCGACCGTGCCGCCAAGGTCGCGGCCACGGACGCTGAACTTCACCGGGATGAAGCGTTGTACGCTCTCGTGATAAATCCAGGCCGCCCCCGTATCCAATGTGATCGTGGCTAGTTCGCTCAGCGGTATGTAGGCGTTGGCGCCGCTGCTGGTGGTATAGGCGACTTTGATGTCGCGAATTTGTTCGATGCTCTTGCGGTATTCCGGTGTGTAACGGACGACCAGATCGAACTGCCGGTCGCCCTCCAGTACCGACGTCGCTACCGCTCCGCCCATGGCCGCCTGAATGACCGAGTTGACATCTCCGGAATTGAGGCCATAGCGCGCAGCCTTGGCACGATCTACCTTGATGTTGAGGTTGGGTTGCCCCAGTACCGGGAAGATGCCAAGGTCGGCAATGCCGCGAACCTGGTTCATTTGGTCGCGGACTTGCTCGGCCAGCTTTGTTAAGACTTCGAGATTGGGGCCGACAATCTTGACCGAATTGACGCCTTTGACACCCGAGATCCCTTCCTCGATGTTGTCCTCAATGTATTGGGAGAAATTGAAGACGACCCCCGGCAACTCGTTCGTAAACTCCGCTTGAACCTGCTCGGTTAACTTCTCCTTGGTCAAGCCCCGTGGCCACTCGTCAAGCGGCTTCAGCGGCGCGAATAATTCGACATTCGAGAATGGCGAAGCATCGCTGCCGTCGTCTGGCCGGCCATGCTGAGAAAGCACCGTAATGACTTCGGGGTGTCGCAGGAGAATCTCGCGCATTTTTCTCGCGGACGCCTCGCCGTCTTCGAGCGAGAGCGTGGTCGGCATGGAAGCGCGAATCCAGAAGTTGCCTTCTTCCAAATGCGGAAGAAACTCGCTGCCCAATCGCGGCGCTATCAGCAGGAAGGTTCCAACGGAGAGGGCGAGTTCAATTCCCACAACGAGAGCACGGTGATTCAGCGAAAAACGCAGCGCAGGATTGTAGATACGGTGCAAAAAGCGGACAACGATCGTTTCGGTTTCTTTCAGGTGCTCCGGGAGCAGGAAGGAAGCGATGACGGGCGTGACGGTGAACGTCGCAATTAAAGCCCCAGCCAGTGCGTAGCCATAAGTGCGCGCCATGGGGCCGAAGATCTGACCCTCGACTCCCTGCATGGTGAAGAGCGGCACGAATCCGGCCACGGTGATGAGCGCCGAGAATAGAACCGCCTTGTCTATCTGTAGCGCGCTGATCAGAATCAGCCGCAAACGATCCGTCCATCCGTGGGCTGTCGTTTCGTGGTCTGGGGTTTTCGTCGGGTCGGGCCCCCAGGCCCCTCCCGCCAGACGTTGCAGCAGACCCTGTCTTTCTTCCTGGTTTCGTTGAAAATTCCGAAAGATATTCTCGACCAGGATCACGGCCGAATCCACGATGATGCCGAAATCCACCGCCCCCACCGACAGCAGGTTTGCGCTTTCCCCCAGAATCACCAGGAGAATGGTGGCGAAAAACAGCGCGAATGGGATGTTCAATCCAACAATGACCGCGCTGCGAAGATTGCCGAGGAAAATCCATTGAATCAAGAAGACCAGCAGGCATCCGAATATCAGGTTGTGCAGAACGGTGTGCGTGGTGAGGGCGACCAGCGATGAGCGGTCATAGAAAGGAACAACTTTGACTCCCGGCGGCAGGCTCCCGTCGTGATTCAACTTGTCAATTTCCGCTTTGACCTTGGGGATCATGTCGGCGGTCTGTTCCGTTCGCCGCATCACCACGATCGATCCAACGACATCATCCTGATGGTCCCGGCCCAAAATGCCCAGTCTTGGCCGGTAGCCGACCGATACCTTCCCGATATCCTTCATCAACACGGGGACGCCATTGATTTGGGTCAGAACCACATTCTCGATGTCGTCAACCTTGTACCCCTGGGCCAAATCATCATTGCCGCCGTCATCCATCAGGCCGACACCCCGGATATTGACGGACTGCTGGCCAATGCGGATTTCGCGTCCGCCTACGTTGATGTTTGCGTTGCCCAGCGCGCTCAGGATTTGGGGCACAGTGACGCTGTAGGCTTCGAGCTTGTGCGGGTCCACCTCAATCTCGAATTCCTTAGTGGGGCCGCCCCAGCTATTGATGGCTGCGATGCCAGGAATGGTCAACAGCCGGCGCATGACGATCCAATCCTGGACCGTGCGCAGATTCGTGATTCCGAAATGCTTGGGGCCGACGACCTGATAACGATAGATTTCCCCAGTCGAGCTGTTGGCTTGAATGTTGGGAACCTGTCCGCCCGGCAAGCTAACGTTCTGTTGCATCGCGACCGATGCCTGGGCGTAAGCGAAGTTATAGTCCACCCCATACTTGAAGCTGACGCGCACAAAGGACAGGCCATAAAACGAAGTGGAGCGGATCACATCAATGCCGGGCGTGGTGCAGAGCCCAATCTCGGTGGGGCGCGTGTAGTAACGTTCCATCTCCTCGGCAGAGAGCCCCGGCGCTTGCGCGGTAATTTCCAGGATCACGGGCGTTGGGTTCGGATACGCCTCGATGTTGAGCATCTTGAAAGCAATGAGCCCGGCGCCGGCAAACAACAGCAAGCCCACCACCACAATCGGGCGGCGGCTCAGGCAAAATACGATGAGAGATTTGAACATGACGGCCTATCTATTAACGAAATGAAAGCGGCATTAAACCTAATCGCTGGGTGGCGCCTGCAGCATGTTGCTGAGAAACACGGCGCCGTCCGCCACGACCAGTTCTCCGCGCTGCAAACCATCGAGAACTTGGACCCGGTCGTTGTTTCGCAGGCCGATCTTGATGATTCTTTGTACGAAATGGTGGCGATCGGTTGTCACCCAAGCCGTCATCGTGCCATCGGCTTCGCGGACCACGCCATTCGCTGGTATAGCGGTGGCTTCCACCGGGTCATGGACGCGAATGACGAAGTTGGCGAGCATTCCGGAACGCAGTTCATCGTTGGGGTCCGCGATCTCGGAACGGATCGTTACTCGATGCGTGTTCGGATCAACCGTCGCGTAAATCTTTGAAACCTTGCCTGCAAACACACGGTTGGGATAGGCCATCACTTTGACTTGAACCGGCTGGCCTAAGTGAAAAAATGGGATCTCACTTTCGCTGACATTTGCCAGCATCCATTTGAGCGAGACATTGGCAACCGTATAAGGCGCCGGCGAATTCCCCGGTTGCACCAAAAGCCCCGGTGGCCCGTTGAATGACGTGATCTTGCCGGAAATGGGGCTGCGTACGACCAGGGCGGGATCGGTTTTGCGCAAGGCGATCATTTGATCGATTTCGGCATCCGTCTTGCCAAAGACGAGGACTGCATCCCGTGCGGCTTTGAGAGCGCCATCAGCGGTTTGTTGATCCGAGGTCGCCTGTTCTTTCTCGCGTTCGGCGATGCCGCCAAGCCCCTGGACACGCGCCAATTCCTTGTTGGTTAGGTCGAAAGTCGCCGCCGCGCCAATCAGGTTCGACTCAGCTTGAATCAGGTCGGGGCTTTTAATGGTATAGAGAGGCTGCTCCTTCTGAACCCTGGCGCCAAGTTCAACAAAAGTCTTGATGATGGTTCCCTGATAAGCCGGGAAGACTTGCACCGAGAGGTCGTCGGCAAAATCAATGTTGCCGACCGCTTCCTTCTCAACCGGAAACCGGTAGCTTCCCACCGGTTCGATCTTGATCGAGTTCAATTGGCTGGGCGACAAGTCCAAGGCCGTTTCGGACAGGGACGTGTTGGATTTTGCGCCTGATTGCTGTGGCGTATCGGCGTTTGCAGCCTGACCACGGCTGCGGCCGAATTCCAGAAGCCCGGTTGCGACTGCAACAACGATCGCTGCGGCCGTCACACACACAACGACGACTCGCTTGTTGATAGGAATCGAATATTTCATCATTTTCGTTTAACCGTCAGGTCTCCAGTTCTCCTGGTGGACTGAGGGTCGGCTTTTTCGCGTTCCGCAATCCACGAGCAGTGCGGCGATTCCGGGAGCGCTTGCTGCGGTTACCTCTCTTTGAGATACGTGCCATAAACTCAGCAAAGCCCGCGTAGACCATACCGATATACAAGAGCACCGCGAAGAGCACTACCGCGATCAAGACGTCCCGGTTCAGTGTTTCGTAATTCACCTGCGCACTCCAATAGATACCCGGGCGTGAGGATGCAGTACTGGGTGGTACTGATTATTGTGCAAGCCAATGTGCGCGAAGGGGGCCTATCTTTCAGGCTTTAACGCAATCTTTCGGCGAGCCGGTAGCCTATCTTTTGGCTAGTTCCTGATGAGGTAGTTTCCTGACATGTGGCGATACTTCCAGCTTGACGTGGGGCTTCAAGCTGACGAATGTGGCGCTTCCGCCCCACTTTTGCTAGAAGTGTAATTTGAGAGCTACTTGCGCAACGCGCGGAGCATCGGCACTGACCACGTGCCCGAAAGTCGTCGAATCGTTGATATTGCCGTCCACCGAGGTCGGCCCGAAGAACTGCGCATGATTGAAGGTGTTGAAGGCTTCAAAGCGGAATTCCAGCGACTTGGATTCGGTCAGCTGCGTCGGAACTACCAGCATTTTCTATAGTATACTTGCCGCATGATTCGTCAGATCGCGCCTCAGTTCTTCACGCTGGACATCCCCGGCACCCTTGCCTATTACGAAGCTAAGCTTGGCTTCACGCTTGCTGACCGTCCCGATTCACGATAGGATGCAACACAAACGTCATGACCGCTTCAAAAGTTGTAAGTTGCATGAGTGCACACTTTTTTCGACACGCCTTTCTAAGGTCGGCATGGTCCGTATGCACCCCACGGCGATGACTAGGCGCATTCTCCTCCTTCACGTCCCGGAATTTGTAGCGCTATGCTTGATTGTGATCTGTTCCGGCCCGGGTTGGTCACAACCGCACGCTAACGTTCACCCGGAGGCCATGGTGGAGAGGAGTCGGTTCGGAAGTCTGGATGACGGCACTGCGGTCGAAATGCTCACCCTGAGGAACGCCAAAGGTTCTACCGCTAAGGTGATCACTTACGGTGCTACCTTGACCGAGTTATGGGTCCCGGATCGCAGTAACAACTTCGCTGATGTTGTCCTGGGTTTCGACAAACTGCAGGGCTATCTCGGCAATCATCCCTGGTTCGGAGCGACGGTGGGCAGAGTCGCGAACCGGACTGCAAAGGGCAAGTTCACTCTGGACGGCAAAGAGTATTCCCTTGAAATCAACAATCCGCCCAACAATCTGCACAGCGGATCGAAAGGTCTGAGCCGCACCGTCTGGAAGGCGGAGCCGCTGCACGAGCCGCATGCGGCCGCAGTGCGCTTGACCAGCATCAGCCCTGATGGTGACGGAGGGTTCCCGGGGAACCTCTCGGTCACCTTGGTGTACCGACTGACCGACGATAACGAATTGCAGCTTGAATACACCGCCAGAACCGACAAGGCGACTCCGGTCAACCTCACCAACCATAGCTATTTCAATCTCGGCGGGGATAACGACATCCTGGGCGAAATCCTCTATCTGCCGGCGGAGCGCTACACGCCGGTTGACGCCACGCTGATTCCCACAGGCGAAATCCAGCCTGTGAAGGGAACCCCCTTGGACTTCACAACTCCCGCGGCCATCGGATCCCGCATCAAGGATATGAAAGGAGCTACGGGCGGGTACGACCACAACTACGTGCTGAGCAGCGAGGCGGAGAAACTGAAATTGGCGGCTCGAGTGGTGGATCCAGGCTCCGGCCGTCAGATGGAGGTTTGGACCACCGAGCCGGGAGTGCAGTTCTACTCGGGGAACTTCCTGGATGGAACCATCACCGGCAAGCGTGGCGTGGTGTATGGGAAGCGCTCCGGATTTTGCCTGGAAACCCAGCATTTTCCGGATTCAGTCAATCATCCCAGCTTTCCGTCGGTGATCCTGCGTCCGGGTGAAGTCTACCGGACGGAAACGATTTACAAGTTTTCGACCGAGTAATCCTGCCGTTTCGGCTCCATTTTGCCAGAGGCGTTAGCCGACATAAACAACGGAAGGGATGCTTATGAAGCAATTCATAGCAGCGTTCGCACTTGTCATTTTGCTGTTTGCGAACCCGGGTTCTGCTCAAAACAGCGCGGCGCACGTGCTCGCCTCATCCTCCCTTCCCGCGCAGCAATCCCCCGATCCGCAGAAGGCGCCACCAGCGCCCACTTCGGGGAACGCCCCTGACGTGCTTTCCGGCCCCGCGTTCCAGACCCGCGTCGACCTCGTCCTGGTCCCCGTCGTGGTACGCGACAAGCAAGGCAAACACTTTGCCGGACTCACCAAAGATTCATTTCGCCTCGAGGAAAATGGCAAAGACCAAGTCATCTCGCTCTTTGAAGAAGTGCAGGCCGCGGCCAATGATTCTTCGCCCATTCCGGTCCTCGACCGGGGTTATTCGAATCTTCCCTTCGACAACACCCGCGAGCTAAGACTCACCATCTTGCTCCTCGATCTGTTGAACACAACTCCACTGCAACGCACCGACGGCAAGGACGACCTCATCAAGTTTCTCTCCAAGGGTCTGCCGCGCAACCAGCCTGTCTCCTTGCTCTGCCTCACCTACGACGGCCTCCGGTTGGTTCACCCCTTCACAGCCGACACAATTCTGCTGATCCAGACGTTAAAGAAGTTATCGCCCGGTGGTGAGCGGCTGATGCCTCGGACAGAAGCCGCCCTACAAACTCTCAGACAGCTGCGGGAGATTGCTCATGGCTACACCGGCATTCCAGGACGCAAGACTCTGATCTTCGCCGCCGGCAACATACCAGATCCCCAGATTGAAACCTCGCTCTACGACAGCCGCTCCTCCGCCATAGAAGCCTTTCAACAAACCTGGAACAACCTGATAGACGCGAACATCGCGGTCTACCCTATTCAACTGATGGCATGGGCCGGGAACCCGGGCTCCAGAAACATCCGGTTACCTTCCGGCGAGGCCACCCTGCGCGAGTTTGCCGACGCCACGGGCGGCAACCGTTGTATGGAATCCAACGAACTCATGAGATGCCTTGCCGAAGCCGTCGAAGACTCCCGCTCCTACTACATGCTCGGATTTTCCGTCCGTCCCGACGATCGCAAACCCGGCTGGCGCGATCTGAAAGTCAAAGTATCCGCCGAACACGCCAACGTTCGCGCCCGCAACGGCTTCTACTTCGGAAACCCTGGACCCTCTGGCTCCCAGCCCACGGTGCACGACGCCGAAATTAATGCGCTGGCTTCGCCCCTTGCCTACAGCGCCGTCCCCATGTACGTTCGCGTTCTGCCACCGGCGCCCACTCCATCCCCGAACGCAACTCCGACTGCTCTGGGCAAGGAAACCACGGTCAAGTTTCTTGTGACCATCCCTCTCAGCAGCGTCAAAATCGATCCCTCCAACCCCAGCCCTCTGGACCTGGAAATCGGCGCCATTGCCCTCACCCGCGACACCAGGGAAGCAGGAGAGTTGCTCCATCCCGTGCGCGGCAATCCCAACCCGGAACTCCTCCAGAAATTTGCTCGCGAGGGCATCAGCCTGGAGGAAAAACTGGACCTGCTCCCCGGCTCCTACGACATCCGCTTCATGGCCCGCGACAACAACGCCGCCCAGATCGGAACCGTAGTCTTCCCCCTGGATGTGAAGTAGGCAGGCGTCGGCGGTTCAACTCCGTCCCTGGCCACCACTTTCGCGGGAAACATCGCGCGTCAGGCACAGCCCACCGACGCCGCTCCCTTCTTACACAATCGAATTACACAATTTGAATTTACGTCGCCGGCGGGTGAACATTCATATGTGATTAACAGCGGGCCAGGACGCGCCGAAGTAGAATCGGGAAGGGGAAACCGAACGTTGAATAACCGCTCCTTTTCTTGTTTGCTACTCCTGGTCGCGATCACCGTCCCCGTCCCAGCCGAGGACATCCATCAGCTCGCCCGGCGAGTCGACGACCATTACAACCACCTGCGCAGTCTGCAGTCGGACTTTACCGAGATCTACCGGGGCGATGGCCTGGAACGAGTGGAATCGGGCACCTTGTGGTTGAAAAAGCCGCGCAAGATGCGGTGGGAATATCGTTCTCCGAAAGAGAAGCTGTTCATCAGCGACGGGCAGGCGGTGTGGTTCTATCTGCCGGCGGAACGGCAACTCAGAAAAACGACGCTCCGGAAGCTGGACGACTGGAGGTCGCCGCTGGCATTTTTGCTTGGGAAGACCAAGCTGGAGACTGAACTACAGGGACTTTCCAAGATCGTGGATCAGGCGCCCCTGTACGCCGGGAACACTCTGTTGCGAGGGGTTCCGAAGGCCATGGCGGACGCCGCGAGTGAGGTGCAGCTGGAGATCACTCCCTCCGACCAGATTGTCCGCATCGTATTACTGGAGCAGGACGGGGCGACGACGGAGTTCCGCTTCGCGGGCTGGAAGGAGAATCCGGAGTTGAACGACAGCCGGTTTCAATTCACGCCTCCGCCCGGGGTGGAGACGACGGTGGAGGGAGAATTGGGGCGATAGCGCGTAGCCAACGGCCAGCCCCTAAAGGGGCTTTTCGTCGAGGCTCTTTCGGCATGGCTAAAGCGATGCCCTGATACAAAACGATTCGGTTACTTGCGTACCACGCGTTGTAGAGTCGCGGTAACCTCTTTGGGAACAGAATGTTACACTTGGCCTGAGAAGCTCGCAGCAAACGCTCGAAGCCCGACCCTCAGCATCGGACGAGATCGAATGCCACAATTCCTGGTTAAAGTCGCCGACGAACAGGGCCATCTACGGCAGCAGGTGGAGCACGGGCATTCCGAAGCCGAGGTCCACGACCGGTTCACGCAGCAGGGGTACCTGGTGTACTGGGTCAAGCCCCGGACCATCCTCAGCACCGGCGGGGGCCAGTTCGGACAGCGTAGCGGCAAGCTGCGCCGGTCTACGTTCCTGATCTTCAACCAGCAGTTTCTGACGCTGATCAAGGCGGGACTGCCGATCCTGACGGCGCTGGATCTTCTGATCAAGCGGCAGCGGGACAAATCTCTACTACAGCTGCTCGAAAACGTACGCGAGCGGGTCAAAGGCGGCGAACTGCTGTCGGATGCTTTCGCCGCCCAGCAGGTGTTTCCCAAGATGTACACGACCACGCTGATGGCCGGGGAGAAGAGCGGCAGCATGGAAGAGGTTCTGGGCCGCTACATCGCGTATCAGCGCATGGTGCAGACTTTCCGTAAGAAGCTGCTGGTATCGCTGGTGTATCCGGCGATGCTGGTTTCAGTAGTCACGGTGATGCTGATTTTTCTGGTCACCTACGTGGTGCCAAAATTCGCCGACCTGTTCGGCAACCTGGGAGCGCAGCTGCCGCCGATCACGGTGTTCATGTTGTCGGTAGGTCTGAACGCACAGAAGTACGCGTGGGTGGTGCTGCTGGCCGCTGCGGCAGCGGTGGTTTTGTTGTTGCGCTGGAAGCAGAGCGACCGCGGGGCCGAACGCATTGACCGGTTTCTGCTGTCGCTGCCGCTGATCGGGGAAATCCGGCTGAAGTACCAGGTGGCGAATTTCTCGCGCATTCTGGCGACGCTGCTGCAAGGCGGCTTGCCTTTGGTGCCGGCGATGCAAACGGCCGGCGAATCCATGAGCAGCCGGCAGATGTTAAACGGGATCACCGCCGCGGCCGGGCGGGTGAAAGAAGGACAGACCCTGGCGCATAGCCTGGAAGCGCAAAAATTATTTCCCGACCTGGCGGTGGAAATGCTGGAGGTGGGCGAATCGACGGGCGCGCTGCCGGCGATGCTCGGGTCGGTGGCGGAGTTTTACGAAGAGGACGTGCAGACGGCTCTGGGCGCAGCCATGGCGCTGATTGAGCCGATGATCCTGGTCATCATGGCGGTCTTTGTCGGCGGGATCCTGATCTCTCTGTATATGCCGATCTTTACGCTGGGAGCGAACATACACTGAGAGGCCGCGGGCTGTAGAGACGGGGCTTACCCGTCTCCGCCGCGAAATGAGACGCGGCAAGCCGCGTCTCTACAGAAGGACGTAAAAGGGCTGTAGACTGGAATGGGCATGGCGGACAAGAAAACAGTAGCGGTCAGCGGCGGCAATGGCGGAAAGCTGGTTCCGGAACCGGCGTCGGTTCCCGACGAATTGGAGCGGGCGCGCGATATCGCGCGGCGCTACCGCTGCGAATTTATCGATCTGAGCGATTTCCAGTTGCACCACGATCTATTCGAGAAGATCCCGGTGCACCTGATGTTCCGCTATAAGTTCGTGCCCCTGAACGAAACCGAAGACGGGCGGTTGGTGATTGCGATCGCCAATCCGAGCCAGCTCATGATGATCGACGAGATCAGCCTGCTGCTCGGCAAGCGCATCGTCACCAAAGTCTCAACTGACAAGCAGATCTCCGACATCCTGCAGAAAACCGAGCAGTCCAAACGCGTGCTGGAGGACGCGAGCGAGGGATTCACGCTCGACGTGATCCGCGAGGACGAAGCCGGGAACGACGAGACCATTTCCATCGACAAGCTGACCGCGAGCGCGGGCACGGACATGAGCCCGATCATTCGCCTGGTCGACACCACGATTTTCACGGCGTTGCAGCGGCGGGCGAGCGACATCCACATCGAGACGCGGGACGACTCGGTGTGCATCAAGTTTCGCATCGACGGCGTGCTCACCAACGCCATGCCGCCCATCAGCCGGGAGCATCACTCGACCATCATTTCGCGCATCAAGGTCATGAGCGAGCTCGATATTTCCGAGCGCCGCGTGCCGCAGGACGGACGCTTCCGCGTGAAGTACAACGCGCGGGCCATCGACTTCCGGGTTTCGATCATGCCCTCGATCCACGGCGAAGATGCCGTGCTGCGCGTGCTCGACAAGGAGTCGATGAGCGAGAAGTTCAAGAAGCTCACGCTCGACGTGGTCGGGTTCGAGGAAGACGACCTGCGCCGCTTTCGCCGCTACATCAAGGAACCTTACGGCATGGTGCTGGTCACCGGGCCGACGGGCAGCGGCAAAACTACTACACTCTACGCCGCCGTCAACGAGATCAAGACCGACGAAGACAAGATCATCACCATTGAAGATCCGGTCGAGTATCAGATACGCGGCATCACTCAGATTCCGGTCAACGAGAAAAAGGGATTGACCTTCGCGCGCGGTCTGCGCTCCATCCTGCGCCACGATCCGGACAAGATCATGGTGGGCGAGATTCGCGACAACGAAACGGCGCAGATCGCCATCCAGTCGGCGCTGACCGGGCACCTCGTGTTCACCACCGTCCACGCCAACAACGTGGTCGACGTGCTGGGGCGCTTCCTGAATATGGGTGTCGAGCCCTACAACTTCGTCTCGGCGCTGAACTGCATTCTGGCGCAGCGGCTGGTGAGAGTGATCTGCGATTCCTGCCGCACGGCTGTGCATTATCCGAATGACGTGCTCGAGGCCAGCGGTCTCGACCCGAAAGTGTGGTCGCAGGTTCCTTTGTACGAGGGGCAGGGGTGCATCGAATGCGCGGGGACGGGGTTCCGGGGACGGACGGCGATTCATGAACTTCTGGATTTGACCGACCGGATCCGCGAGATGATTCTGGAGCGGAGGCCGACCTCGGAGATACGGAAAGCCGCCCGCGAAGAGGGCATGCGCTTCCTGCGCGAATCGGCGCTCGACAAGGTGCGCGCCGGCTTCACCACTCTGAAGGAGATCAACAAGGTCACCTTTATCGAGACTATGCGGTAGCCGGGCATTACTCAGCGTGACCGAAAGACCAGTCCGAGCACCCGACGAGGTAACTGTTCTCGCCATGAAGGTACGGGATATCATCAAGTTGCTGGAGCGGGATGGCTGGTATCTGAAACAAACCCGCGGAAGTCATCGGCAATACAAACACCCGATGAAACCAGGACGAGTCACGTTGCCGGGGCATCCGAATGACGATCTTCCCCCGGGCACTCTGAACAGCGTCCTCAAACAAGCAGGATTGAAGCCATGAACTATGTTGTTGTTTACGAAAAGTCCGATACCGGTTGGGCGGCTTATGTTCCCGACCTGCCTGGAGTGGTCACCACAGGCCGAACCAGAGCCCAAGTGCGCTCCTTGATTCAGGAAGCGATTGAGTTTCACCTGGATGGATTGAAAGAAGACCGATTGCCCATTCCAAAGCCGAGCGCCGCAGCAGAGGTAATTTCGATTAGCCGATGAGCGTCACGTCCAAACACGCTCGCCGTCCGATGCTGGCCTGCGAAATCACAGCCGACCGCGTGCTGGCGGGGCGCGCCGCCGATACGGGCCGGATGGTGGAAATGTTGTCGGCTCGGGAACTGGCGCCGGGCACGGTGGTACCCGATTTGATGGAAGCGAACCTGCGCGACGGCACCTCGGTCCGGCAGGCAATTGAAAGCGCGCTCGGCAGCGTCGGCGGGCGATCCCGCGACGTGATCGCCATTCTTCCCGACACCTCGGCGCGCGTCGTGCTCCTGGATTTCGAAACGCTCCCCTCCAAGCGGGACGAGGCCGAGGCGGTAGTCCGCTTCCGGCTGAAGAAATCGCTGCCCTTCGATCCTGCCGATGCCCGCATCTCGTATCACGCGCAGTCAACCGGCAAAGGTATGCGGGCGGTGGCGGCCGTGGTGCTGAACACGGTTCTCGAGGAATATGAGTCGGCGTTTCGCGACGCGGGCTACAGCCCGGGCTTGGTGATGCCGTCGATGCTGGCCGCGCTCGGGGCGGCGAACGCGGAACGGCCAACCCTGGTGGTCAAGGTGGATGCGCGCACCATCAGCATCGCGATTCTCGATCAGGAGCAACTGTTGCTGTTCCGAACGCTCGAAAATGTGCGGGGCGTGACCATCACCGGCGATCAACTGGCGGAGGAGGTCTATCCCTCGGTGGTGTTTTTCCAGGATACCTACAACCTGAACATTGAGCGTGTGTATGTGGCGGGACTGCCGGAAGCGGGTATCGCCGCGCCGGCGCTGAAGAGCCAGTCCGGCGCGACGGTGCAGGAGTTGGTGGCGGCGTCGCAGATCGGGTCCACTACGGGGACGGTTCCGCGCTGGCGTATGGCGGGGGTGGTGGGAGCTTTGATTTCGTAAAGCGCTGTTAGATGCTGGCTGCTAGCTTCTGGCTGCCAGCAATCAGCCTGCTCGCTAGCAGCCAGAAGGCAGCAGCTAGAAGCGTTTTTTCAAGAATATGCGTCTCGATATCAATCTCGCGACCAGGCCGTATGAAGATGCCCGTGAATTCTGGACGCGCTGGGGTTTGGGCGTTGGGTTGCTGAGCGTGCTGACACTGGTTCTGCTGGGCGTGGCGATGCGCGGCTGGACCAACGCCGGAAGGGATCGCCTTGAAATCGCGCAACTGCAGGAGCAGATCGCGGTGCGCGACCATGAGCGCGCGCAGGCGCAGGCCTTCCTCGACATGAGCGTCAACCGCAGCACGCGGGATCAATCGCAGTTTCTGAATGGACTGATTCAGCGCAAGTCGTTTTCGTGGACGCGCGTGTTCGAAGAGCTGGAGCGGGTCATGCCCCCGAACCTGCACGTGGTCTCGCTGAAGCCGGAATTGAACGAGCAAAATCAGATGCAACTGGAAATGAGGGTGGCTTGCGACACGCGCGCCGCCGCCGTGGAACTGGTCCATCGCATGGAAGGCTCGAAACACTTTCAGGGAGCGCAACTGGTCGAGGAGGGGCAAGGTGGGGAGTTGGGATCGGCTGTATCCGCTTCGGTGATCTCGATTTATGTTCCCGACTCGATGGACAGGAGCGGAAAGTAATGCCGGACTTTGGGAATTCGCGGCGCAGGCTGAAAATTGCGATTGGGGCAATGCTTGCTGCCGACGTAGTGGCGGCGGCCGTTATGTTCTCGCCGCTGGTGGGATCGGCGGGTTCGCGGAAGCTGCAATTAAACGAACTAAGAGTCGAACTGCAAAAGAAGACCCGCGCCGTGGAACCGCTGCGCGGCATGGACAAGAAGATCGTGCTGGCCAAGGATCAGATCAGTGGGTTTTACAAAGACCGCTTTGCCGCGAAGGATTCCGATCTGGCCAATGAACTGGGAAAACTGGCGTCGGAGAATGGGATAAAAATCCAGCAGGCGCGCTACAAGGAAACCGACGCGGAGAGCTCGGGCGTGATCCCGGTTGAAATCCAGGGTAGTTTTTCCGGAGACTACCTGCAATTGGTGCGGTTTATCAATACGCTGGAACGCTCGAAGATGTTTTTTGCCGTGGATGGCGTGGGTCTAGCCGGCGAAAGCGCGGGGCCGGTCAAGCTGGAAATCACGATGCACAGTTATCTGCGGTCGGGTGCCTGAGTGAAACTGGGAATCGAAAACCGGAAGCAAGTCATCTGGCTGGCGGTGTTCGGCGGCATCGCGCTGCTGTTGCTGGCCCGCGAGTTCTGGCCTTCGTCGCCCGAAGCCGCGCCGGCAGCGGCGCAGACGGCTTCGGCGCCAGCCAAGCCGGGCATGAAACGCACGGCCTCAGGAAAGATGGTCCCCATGGCCGAGCCGCGGCTGGATCCCACGCTCGACCTGAACCTGCTCCGCCAAAGTGAGGAAATCAAGTACGCCGGCAACGGAAGAAATATTTTTGTCGCCGGATCCTTGCCCATCGAAAAGCCGAAGGGACCCGGTGTCACGGATCAACCGGCAGCGCTTCACCAGCCTCCGCCGATTCCGCCGCCGCCGCCGATTACGCTCAAGTTTTTTGGCTTTGCCAACCGGCCCGGGGAGACAAAGAAAGTATTT
>Ga0074044_10002786_pt1 | contig 15193 bp, 12 predicted proteins | sample BogForMeECP23OM1_FD_94443 | JGI IMG/M metagenome (GOLD analysis project Ga0074044, IMG submission 94443) | Bog forest soil microbial communities from Calvert Island, British Columbia, Canada - Bog Forest MetaG ECP23OM1 | ecosystem: Environmental > Terrestrial > Soil > Wetlands ... | reverse complement strand
TGGGCTTATTCGGTTCGTACGAGAGCGATTTCTGGAATTCCGCGATGGCGGTATCGGCGTCGCCGGTATACCAGTACGCGGTGGCCATGTCGGTACGAACGCCGGCATTGGCAGGCTCGACCTTTAGCGCCCGCTGGTAGTAGTCGATGGCGGTGGGATACTGCTGGGCATCGTAATAAATGTTACCTATGCTGGCCAGAAGATCAACGTTGGCTGGGTCTGCCTTGAGCTTCTCGATCATCGGTGCAGCTTGGGTGTCGGCCATTCTCTTCATCTCAGCTGGAGTTGGAGTTTGGGCGCCGGTATTTGCACCTCCGGCAGCCGGAGCGGATGCGCTCGCGTCAGTCGCTGCGGCGGCTGGACTCTGGGATCCGCGGATGAACCAGCCGCCCGCGATTCCGACCAACAGGCAGATGACCGCCAAGGTGTAGGCCTGAACGCTGGTCCATTGCTCGATGGACGTAGAAGTTCGATTTGCATCCGTCATTTTCTTAATGCTCCTTATCCAAATCCAATCCGGGGGCCGCGTTTCTAATCTAAGGCGCTAGCTCTTGCCCTGCATCTGGGCGTCGGCCATTAATTTCTGCACCTGGGCTTTGCGGTCGGGGCTCAATTGCGGATTCGACTTCAGCAGTTGCTGCCACGCGGCTACCGCTCCCTTGCTGTCCTGTTTTCCCTGCCACTTGATCATGCCCAGGTTGAACAGCGAGTTGGCATCCTTGGGGCTATAGTGCAGCGACTGCTGCAGTTGAGCGATCGCCCCATCCACATCGCCGTCGTAATACAGACACGAAGCCATCTGAGTGCGCAGCGGAACATTCTTGGGATCGACCTGCAAGGCCCGCCCATAGAAGCTCGCGGCATCTTTGAAACGGTGCGTGGCTTCGTAGATGTTGCCGACTTGGACGAGAAGGTCTTTGTTGGTCGGATCGCTCTTCAGCTTTTCCAGCAGCGGGTCCGCCTTCTTCTCGGCCATCTGTTTCATTTCATCGAGGCTGGGCATGTGTCCGCCCATTCCGCCTGCCGGGGCCACGGGCTGGGCACTGGCCTGGGGCGGCGCCGGCACCGCCGACGATTGCGATCCCCGGAACAGGTAGCCGAGCGCCAGCCCGACCACCAGGAAGATTACCGCCATCGCATATACCTGCTTCGCTTGCCAAACGGATCCGCCCTTTGCCTGCTCGACTACTTCATTTGGCATTCGTCATTTTCTCCTTCGATCTGTGCATTGCTGATTTGGAGCAACGCAAAAGATAGCTTATCTGCGCAGGAGCGTGGCGGGCAGCATGCTCGGTCACACGCGAATGTGACGTGGATCACATGACACCTCTTCTATTTCAACGGAGTACATTCGGAACCTGTAATTCCGTCGCACGTTGGCGCGCCTCAGCCGCGAATTGCTTCCGTCCAGTCGCTTCATAAAGGTCTGCCAGCCTGTTCCACCGGCTCGCTACCAAGGGAGTTCTCCGAGTCGCTTCCTGTTGAAACGCGATCGCTTCAGGCCAATGTCCGAGAAGCCTGTGGGCTTCAGAATTTCCTTCGGCAATTTCGGCGTAGAGTTCCGGGGCAAGCGATTCGCCGCCGCTACGAAACGGGCTGTGTTTCTCCGCTTCGGCAAACGCAGCGAGCGCCTGCTCGGGATGATTCAGAGCAAGCTGGAGTTTTCCGAGAGTCATGTACATGTCGAGCGACTCGGTGGATTCTTTCGCGGCGCGCTCGATGGCTTCGATCGCCTCGAGGTTACGGCCCTCGCCGGCGTAGAGCAACCCGAGAGCGTACAGAGCCCCGCTGTTTTGATTGAGCGCAATTGAAGCGCGATACTGCTGCTCCGCTTCGGGATAACGTTGCTGGCGCTGAAACAACGACGCGAGAAGTAAATGGACATTCGGATCTTCGGGATAGAGCACGGAAGCGCGACGCAGCGACTGCTCCGACTCCCGGTCGCGGTGCAATTCGAAAAACAGCGCGCCGGAATTCAGATAGAAATCATAAAGCGCTGGACGCGGCGCTGAGGCAGGAGGAGTAAGCGGCTGGGTGCGACAGTCGATTTGCAAACGGTCGATCCAGGGACGATTCTGCGGTGTATTGCGCAGATATACCAGCGATACATCATCCATGTAGATGGGACGCCAGGTTGCGCTCTGGCAGAAGGCCAGCGGATCCATCTTCTGCAAGCCGCGGAATCCGGAGGTCGCGACCAGTAGAACATTCAGATTCCAGCGTTCGGCTTCGGCCCGCCATAACTGCGAATCGGGGTCCTCGCGGTAGAGCTTGCGTTGCTCCACGACGAGATCGGGACTTAGCCGATCTCCGCGCCCGTCGATGAAGTCGGGATAGTGCGGACCCAGGGCCCAGGCCGCATAACCACCGAGCGCATACTCCTCGAAAATGTTTCCCGGCAACTGTTCGCGCGGAATGAAAGCAGCGGCGCGGGCCGGAAACCACGACGATTCTCCTGCGCCGAACCTCCAATCTGCATTGAAAACCACGTAGGTGCGGCTGGTGACGAAGTCGGCAATGTGCAGCAGCGCGACACCGCAGAAGACAACGGTTACAGAGACGGCGATGGCCGCGGGCAGACGGAACAGCGGACGCGTGGTTTCTCCTTGGTCGTCTCTGGTCTCGGCGCTTGAACTGCTGCTTGTGATGACGAAGAGTTCACTCAGCAACGGGCCGCCCAGGGTGGCGATGGTGATGACGAACAATCCCATGTAACGCGCATGCGCCAGTCCAGAATAGAGCGCAACCGAGGCAACGAGCGCGGGCCCGAGCTGCCGCTTCCAGAAGAAAAGTCCGATTAGAATGACCGCGATCAATAGCAACCAGGTAAAGCCATTCTCCATGTGCCGGAGGTCGATAAGCTGATACAGCAAGTGGGGTGAAATCGGATTGCCCTGGAATTCTCCGATGAAAGTGTTGCTGTTCAGCTTTCCCTGGGCTGGGGCGGCGAGTCCCGACAGGGTGAGTGACGCAACATAAATTCTGGGGCCCCAGGGATTCACCAGCGTGGCCGCCACGCACGCCACGAGCCATGGCCAAAGTTTGTTTAGCCGCAGAAGTACGGCCTGACGGCGCTCGGCAAACAGCAGATCGGCGACCTCGGTCAGCAGGTAGGCGGCGATGGCGGCTAGTCCCGCGATGAAGCCGGGATGAAGATTGACCCATAACAACATGACCACGGGCAGCAGCCACGGCCTTGAACGCGTTCCGCGGTGGTAGGCCCAGAGTTCGCCAAGAAAAAACGCGAAGGAAACTGTACTGAAGAGGTCGGCGCGGGGAGCGGTGCGGGCGGCAATGGATTGCACCGCAAGCATTGCCAGGACCGTGCTGCCGAGGTCTCCGCGGCGAATCAGGTAAGCCACAACCGCCAGACATGCCAGCGCGCAAAACCAACTCAGGCCGGCGTAGCCAAACGCGCAGTAAGTGAGGTAAAACAGCACACCCGCGAAGGGTGGATAGGCCCACGGTTTTCCGGCTGACGTAAACGACAGAACATCGGTGCGAGGAATCTGATGGTGCTGCACCAGGTAGCGTCCGGTGGCAAGCTGCCAGCCCATGTCGTAGTCGGCAACTGTGTGCAAGGCGGCGCAGAAAGCGCTAAGCAGCACCAGCAGAATGAAAATCGACCTGACGACGGGATAGGCCTTGTTCGCGGAAAATCCCATACTTAAAGATTGCGTCCCGGTTGAATCCATTGTTCCACACGGGAGGGGTACTCACCGGTGGCCTGTATCATACAGAAGTTGCGGTCCAGCTCTGAAGGCTGGCGCAATTGTCTCGCAATCGGGATGAACCCATTGTGACTACGGTCACAATGTCTTGTGACGACTTGTACGGAGCCAGTCATGCAGCATTGCTAGTCTCATAGCGGACCGACGTCCACTCCACAAAGAAGCTCGGCGATGAATATCGAAACTGAGATTTCCGCAGAAACTCAATTCGAGAGATCGGAGAGAACCGAGGCGCAGCCCGCGGACCTCCTGTTCATCTCGGACCACGTGCTGTATTCGGTTTACGCACTGGCGCTGGCTGTCTCTATTTCTGTCTGGTTCGTTGCCATCCGAGCGCCGCTGTGGCTGGATGAGACGCACTCGTTCTTCGTCATCAAAGCGGGCTTTTCGGGGATCATGTCTCGCATGGGGTGGCCTATCGTTCCGGTTTATCCGTACATTCTTTGGCTCTGGGTGAAGATTGCGGGAACGGGTGAGGTCGCGCTCAGAATTTCTTCCGTTCTCGCCATGCTTGGGGCGGTGTATTTGCTGTATCTCGCCGCGCGGGAATTGTTCGATCGAGATGTTGCCATCGTCGCTGCTGTCCTTTTCTGTCTTCATCCCATTGTGGTTTTTGCGGCCATTGACGTTCGGCCTTACGCCTTTGCCGCGCTGATAATCAACGCGTCTATTTTTGCGCTGGTTCAGCTGCGCCACAATAACTCGAACTGGCTGGCGGCGCTGTTCGGCCTGTCTGCTGCAGGCATTGGGCACTTACAATTCATATTCACGGTCATTTTTCCGGCCCTCGCTATCTGCTTTTTTGCCATCAAAATTGCCGACCGCAAGACCTTGTGGCGGCAGTGCGGGGTTGCGCTTGCGGCCTTTACTTTGGCGTTCCTGCCGGTCGTTCCCGTTTTGCGCCTGATGTTTCACACCCGGGGCACCCACGTTTTCGACGAAGCTCCAAAGCTGGCGGATCTACGCTGGACGCTAGCTCCGGATTGGCTGGGCTATATCTTTGTTGGTGCTGTTCTATTGGCCGCCGCAACCCGGCGACTTGATTTGCAAAGCCGTTTGGAGGGCTGGCGGTTGTTGCTTTGCGCTTCCTTGGCGTTCATCCCGATTCTGATCCTCTATGGCGTTAGCGTGGAAACGCCGATTCATGTCTTTGTGTACCGGTACCGACTGGTCGCGGTCCCGGGGATCGCGCTCTGCTGGGCCTGGCTGGTCAGCCGCATTGATTCCCGTGTTCTGCGCTTGCTGTTCTCGGTGGCCCTGGTTGCGAGTGTGGCTTATCCGTATTTCACCTCCCCAGCGGCGCTGCACCACGGGTACACCTGGAAATACGCCCTCGAACTTGCCGAGAAGAACGCTTCTGCCGACAACGCTCCGGTGCTGATCTGCAGCGATTTCCCGGAGGCCGACGTCGAACCCATACCGGTCGGTGCGGCCGTAAAAGACAGCGGCCTTTTTGCGCCGCTCAGCTATTACAAACTCACCGTGCCGGTGGTGGGGCTGCCACGGGCGCTCAATGACCAGGCGATAGCCATCGTTTCGAGATTTCTGGGGGAACCAGCGCGACGGCGGGAGCGTTTTCTAGCGCTGGGATTTGTGGCTTCCTACGAGACGCTGCACATGATCGAGTCCAGCGCTGCTGCAACCCACACCGAACGATTGCTAGGTACATTTGACGGAATCGTGGTCCTGGAATTTACGCCCCGCGCGACGGATGACGCGGAGCGACTCTAACGGCGAGTGTTCCCTTCCAAACCCAGCTCCTGGCCCCAAAGATCAGAACTCGTCTCCTAAATATTTCTTCTTAGATTGCCCGGACGGGCCACGAAGCTACTTTGTTCCTACGGAGATGGCGCCGGACAACGGAAAAATCAAAAGAATGCTTGACATCAGTGTTATAGTTAGCTATAACACTATGTGACGCGCGGTGGCCCAATAGAGCTGATCGCTCGCAGCTGATACGCCAGCGAATGACCCTGGCCTACAGGCAAAGAAGCAGTAACAGGAGAATGAATATGAAATCCCATCGTTTTATGCTGTCCGTTGTTCTGCTGTCGCTCTCCACCGTGGCTTTTTCCCAGTCCGAGGCGCAGAAGTCTTTCACAACCATGAAAAGCCTGGCGGGAGAATGGGAAGGCCCCGTCACCGTCCCGGAGATGCCGGAGATGTCCGGCGGCAAACCGATGCACCTCTCGCTGCGCGTGACCTCGCGGGGAAACGCCCTTGTGCACGAGTTCCAGGAAGCAGGAACGCCGTTGGATGCGACCAAGTACGACCATCCGGTCACCATGCTTTACGTGGACGGAGACCAGCTCACGCTGGTCCACTATTGCGACGCGGGGAACCGGCCGCGCATGACCGGCAAGATGTCGCCCGACGGCAAGACGGTCGACTTCGAGTTGAAGGACATCAGCGGGAGCACGGCGTACCACATGCACCACGGGGCGTTCACCATCATCGACGCCAACCATCATACCGAAGATTGGACATTCATGATGCAGGACAAACCGATCCACGCGCACTTCGACCTGCACCGGACCAACTAAGGCGCGCGGCATTTGCTAATGTTTACACTGGAAACCCATGGACCGTGAGTGGAACGACAGTCAGCCGATTTACCGCCAGCTTCGCGACCGTGTCGTCGCGATGATCCTGGAAGGCGTGCTCAAGGAAGGCGATCCGCTGCCCTCCGTGCGCAACGTCGCGGCCGAATATCGCGTCAATCCGCTCACGGTTCTCAAGGGCTATCAGCAACTGGTGGATGAAGGGCTGGTCGAGACCAGACGAGGGCTCGGCATGTTCATCAATGTGGGCGCACGTGGCGCCTTGCTGCAGGGCGAGCGGCAGAAGTTCCTGGGCGAAGAGTGGCCGAGGATCCAAGCCACCATCCAGCGGCTTGGCCTGAAAGCGGAAGAGCTGTTGAATGGCTCGCGGCCGGCGTCGAAGGCGGCGCCGTCGAAGCCCGCGAAGCCCGATCCCCGGCAGGATCCCCCCAAGGAGGAGCGCTGAAGCCATGGCATGCATAGAAGCACGCGATCTCCGTAAGGCTTTCGGAACAACGGTCGCGCTGGACGGCGTCGATCTGCGCGTCGAAGAGGGCCGCATCCTCGGACTCATCGGCCCTAACGGCGCGGGTAAGACCACTGCGCTCAACGCCATGCTCGGACTCACCTCATACCAGGGAGAACTGAGGGTGCTCGGACGCGACCCCTGGACCGAGCGCGATCAGCTCATGCGCGATGTCTGCTTCATTGCCGATGTTGCCGTGCTGCCGCGCTGGATCAGGGTCTCGCAGGCGCTCGACTATGTCGCCGGCGTGCATCCGCGTTTCGATCGCGCCAAGGCGGAAGCTTTTCTGGCGAAGACCACCATCCGGCGCAGCAGCCGGGTACGGGAATTGTCGAAGGGGATGGTAACCCAGCTGCACCTCGCGCTGGTCATGGCTATCGACGCGAGATTGCTGGTGCTGGACGAGCCGACGCTGGGTTTGGACATCCTGTATCGCAAGCAATTCTACGATTCCCTGCTGAACGACTACTTTGATCGCAACCGCACCATCGTAGTGGCGACCCATCAGGTGGAAGAGGTCCAACACGTCCTCACCGATCTCATGTTCATCAACCGCGGCCGCATCGTATTCGAGTGCAGCATGGAAGAATTGGAGTCGCGCTACCTGGAAGTGATCGTGCATCCCGAGAAGGTCGCAGCGGGACGGGCGCTCCAGCCGATGCACGAACGCCAGGCGATCGGTCGGAGCATTTTGCTTTTCGATCTGATGACACTAGACAAAGTTGACCGTCAGCAGCTCGCCGCGTTTGGCGACGTGCGCACGCCCAGCATTGCCGACTTGTTCGTTGCCGTGATGGGCAATCAGAGTGTCGCAAACCAGATTGTCACAAACCAAGGAGCGGGTCAATGAGTACTCAATCCAACGCGATGTCCGAATCCTTCCAATCGCAAAGCGTCGCGCCCGCAGTCATCCCGGCGACTCGGGTCTTGTGCTGGTCGATACGTCGCGAATTGTGGGAGAACCGTTCCATCTACATCGCGCCTCTGGCGGTCGCTGCAGTCGCTCTGTTCAGCTTCTCTCTCAGCTCGATTGCGGGTATCTGGGAAAAGCCGCTGAGCCTCAATCCGGCGCAGCCTCAAGCGCCGTACGACATGGTGGCAGGTCTGATGATGCTTACGGGCATCGTCGTGAGTGTGTTTTATTGTCTCGACGCGCTGCACGGCGAGCGCCGCGACCGCAGCATTCTATTCTGGAAATCGCTGCCGGTCTCCGATCTCACCACCGTCCTTGCGAAAGCGAGCATTCCGCTCGTCATTTTGCCCCTGCTGACCTTTGCCATCACCGTCGCCACGCAGTGGCTCATGCTGCTGCTGAGCAGCGCGGTACTGCTGGCAAGCGGACTGAGTGTGGCGACCTTGTGGACGAAGTTATCGTTTTTGCGGATGTCATGGCTGCTGCTGTACCACATTCTCACCGCCCATGCGCTCTGGCCCGCGCCAATCTATTGCTGGCTGCTGCTCGTATCCGGATGGCCGCGCCGGGCGACATTCCTATGGGCGGCCTTGCCGCTGGTAGCGATTGCCGGGGTCGAGCAGATTGCGTTCCACACTCGGCATTTCGCTGGCCTGGTGGGGTCCCGGTTGATCGGCGCCGCGCCCACTGTCGCCTCGACATCGCCAGATATGTTCCCAACCGACCCCATGACACATATTGCCGCGGCTCATTTCCTGAGCAGCCCCGGTCTGTGGATTGGCATGGCGGTCGCCGCGGCATTCCTCGCCGCCGCGGTCCGACTGCGCCGCTATCAAGGACCGATCTGATTCGCAATGCATGTTATTCAGGAAACATACCTGGGTCAGGTGCGATGCTTGTAAATCACCACCGAAGAATTCACGAACACTTTGTCCGCGTCGTCAAGGATCACTCGCCACATGTCTGGATTTTGTTCGATGGATTCTCTCAGGTTTCCGTCGGCAAGAATGTACTGGATGCCCGTTCCCCAGAATTCACGGGATCTCTGCTTGTCCTGCCAGTTAGGGTTGTCGTTAAAAAGATGCGCATTCCAACCCTCCCTCTCTGCGAGATCGACCGACATCGCCCAGTGGCCCCACAAGACGGTGTTTCCGGAGAACGCTGGAATCAAGCGGCTGGTGTCATAGGTGGCGAATACAACATCGTCGGGTCTGCTTTTGTTCTTGAGAAAGTTCAGACCATCGAGCAATTCATTGCTGATGTAATAGGCACCGTTTGAATTGTTTCTCACTTCCCTGCTTTCGCTAACCAGGAGATATACCGGGGTTGCGATCAGCAATGGAAGCAGGATTATTCCTCCACTCACCAAGGTCCAATTACGGCTCTTCGGCCATGAAGCTCTTGTCAGAATTAAATCCAGGGAAATTGCAGCCAGGATGCATAAAGGAACCTGCGCACTGAAGATGATTTTTCTTTGAAACCACCACGGTAGGTTCGCGAATACCAGAGATAGCACGAACCATAGGACGAGTTGCCAATAGCGTTGCAACCAATCCCACGGTTTCATGGTCAGACCGAGAACGCAGATCAGCAATGGGAGCCCGAACCCGAGCAAGTAGGCCACCAAGTGGGGACTCTTCATCTCGCCGCTCGCGCTATGTTGCGACACCAGAGGCTGCAATATCGATACCAGAACTACGTAAAGGACAAAGGGAAACGAAGCCACAAAGAAGCGCAACAGAAGCCCCAGTGCCCCGGGTCCGGTTCGCGCCAGTGCAATGATTACCGCGTAGGCAAACAAGAGCGGTAATGCGTAGGGGTGAACCAGAGCTAGAACGCCGGCAGCAAGGCCTCCCAGCCAGAAATCGATTTTGCGAGCGTCGCCGGTTCCCCGATCTAGGCAGTAGATAGTAAGCACTATCAGGGTCAGGGAGTATGGGAACAGAGGGTTCCACAAGAGAGACCAATAGGTGCTCACTTCGGGCATCCAGAGGTCGGTTGGAATCATTTGCCCTTGATTCACCAGGCCGACAATTTGCCCTTGATTCACCAGGCCCGAGAAAGCAAACAGGCCGCCGAATCCCGACGAAACACCGACCAAGACTGAAGCCGCAATGGATTGAAACCGGCCAAGCCCAAGATAATCGGAGTAACCGTAGAAGACTGCAAAAAACAGCATGACGCCTACCGCTTTCAGCGCCCAATGAACGATGCCGATCTCGCACCCGAATAACCTGCTAATCCATCCGCAGACCAAAAAAAGCGGATGGAACAAAAAAGCGGAATGCGGTATGGCCGTGTATTTCAACTTGAACAGCAGGCTTCCGCGAGCCGCCTGTTGCGACCAGGCCATGTAACCGAACGAATCCTGCGGATACGGCGGTAGAATCCACGAATAGCGATGATCGGCCGGCGTCTGCAGCCAGAACACCGGATAAGGCACTGATGTAGCCAGGATCATAAACGCCGTCCATCCCCATCGAAAGGCACGCATATCGCGCGGATTCAAGGTCACGGCTCCTCTGGTCCAAGGCACACACGTTTGTAGCAGAACAGGCTTCTTGCGTCTAACGAGTACCTTCATCGGGTGGTAGCCGCAGGGGAACAACGGGATCGGTGATTAGCCGTCTCAGTCGCGTTTCGACTTTGAACAACTTCTGGTAATGTCTACTGGCATACGGGAACGGGGAACGTCCGCCCCTGAGGCGAAATCGGAATTCATGCCCACCCCTGAACAGGAACGGCGAGAACGCCCGCGAGTCAAGGTGAGGGTTCCGGTGGAAATATTCGTCGAGAACAGCGAGTCGCCCATGCGCGGGGCTACGGCGGACCTCAGCCTGAGTGGGTGCTACGTCGAGACTATGTTTCCGTTTCCGATAGGCACGGCTCTGGAAATCAAGCTGCAAGCGGGCGAGGACACGTTGCTGGTTCTGGCCAAAGTTGTCACGTGTGATCCCCAAGTGGGCAACGGGATGCAGTTCACTCAAATGCTTCCGGAGGATATTGAGGAACTACGCGTATTCCTGGAGGCGCAGAAGACCGAGTGATCGATCAGGCTACAAAGATTCACTTCAGCCATGAAGAAACTTCCACGCAAGGGCGGGCAGCGTTCGCGAAAGCGTTCAGGGAAGCAGGGGCGGCTCGTCGTGCTCTACGAAGACGATGCCGTCGTGGCCATCAATAAACCTGCCGGACTTCCCGCTGTACCGGTGAAAAACTCGACTACACCGTCGGCATGGTCTTTGCTTTTCGCGGAACTGAAAGCGCGGAGGCAACGAGCTTTTGTCGTACATCGCATCGATCGGTTTACCTCCGGCGTTCTGTTGTTCGCAAAGACCGAGCGGGATCGCGACGCACTGGTTCGACAGTTTCTCGACCACACTCCGGTGCGGCAGTATCTGGGAGTGGTTCGGGGACATCCCGGCGCTAAGGATAAGGATAAGGATAAAGAAGGGACGCTGGTTCATTACTTTCGCCGAGAAGGAATGTTCCAAAAGCTAAGCACTGGGGGCGACTCGCGGGCGGCTCGCGCTGAACTTCGGTATTCGATCGAACGCCGTCTCCGCGGCGCATCGCTCGTCCGAGTGACCCTGGTGACGGGATTGCAGAATCAGATTCGCGTGCAGTTTTCAGCGATCGGCCACCCCGTGATCGGCGACAGAAAGTACCACCAGGCGGAGGCGCTGGAGCGGCGAATTGCGCGCGTCGCTCTTCATGCCGGACATCTTCAGTTTATTCATCCACGTTCCGGAGAGAGCGTTTCGGTTGACTGCGAACTTCCGCCGGACTTTCAGTCTCTGGTTCGGGCATTGTCGCCGCCGGCGCGTCCGCGCCGGTGAGTTTTCCGAAAAAGGCTCACATTTCGAAGTAGACGGACGAGGACGCCCGTCGCTCCGCCGACCCTCTTATCGCAGCACCCGCGGCGATCAGCGGCCCGGTGTGGCAGCACTCATCAGGCTTACGAACATCCGGTAAAACTTATCGTTGTCCAACTCAACCTGGATCTCCACCGGCTGCAAGGTCAGTGCCGGCTTATCTTGCTCCGACCAAGTCAGTGTATTTCCATAACCGGGTCCCTGGTCGAGATCAACGCTCATGTAGCGCGTCTCTTTTTTCGTAATGATCGAGGGATCGATCCATGCGGCGGCGGCGAGTTCGTCCCACATAATATCGGCGCCGGGAGCGGACTGGTAAAAACGCGCAACATAGCGGGCCAGCGGAGTTCCCGCTTTGTCGATTTGCTCGATCATCGCGGGCGTCAGCCGCGTCTTGATCGAGATATCGGTCGGGGTGCAGACCATCTTTTTCCACGGCGCACGCAACACCACCTTCGCAGCTTCCGGATCAAACCAGAAATTGAATTCGTGACGCGGGGTATTGACGAACTCAGGGTTGTCGGTTTGGGGAGCGATGCTTCCTCCCATGAAGACCAACTCCTCGGCCAGTTCAGGGAATTGTGGATCGAGTGAAATGGCTAGCGCAAGGTTGGTCATGGGGCCGCCCTCGTAGACGGTGACCTGGTGGGGATACTTGTGCACCATGCGAATCAGAAAGCGGACAGCATCTTCATCGGCGGGCTTGGTGGTGGGTTGGCCCTCCGGGAGCGCGGGCACGACAAAGGGCTCGTGCCACCAACGATCATCCCAGGCGCCGGCGTAGGCCACTTTTCCGTAGCGCTGCTGCCACTGCTGCGCTTCCTCACGGCGGCGGACGAGCGGGAAAACGGCGCCGGGGACAACGGGAATATCGGTGCGTCCGATGATTTCGAGCAGGCGAAGCGTATGCGCCACTTCTTCGTCGCGCCACTGGTCTCCGCTGACCACGGTGATGCCGAGGACCTCGACCTGTGGGGACTGGATCATGACGAGGAGGGTTTGCAGGTTGCTGCCACCGGGGCCGGAGCAATCCTCATTGATGATGACTTTGCGGCGCGGCGGCGCGGATGCGAAGCAACTTGCCACCAGGAGGAGAACGATTGCGGCGACTGCGCTACGTCTGGAAATGTTCATTAGGCCTAGGCCACCGGGGAAACTAGAGTTGACGCGGTTCCGCTGAGATTAGAGCTTACACCTAACCTAGGCGGTGGCCACGGCGGCCATTAGTGTTTGTGCTGGCGCTTCCGCAAGCAGTAGCTTGATGGTTACACGGGCTCCGTGGGGCTTCACGTTTTCTATTTCCAGATCTCCGCCACGTTTCTTGACGATGCCGTAACAGACGCTTAACCCCAGTCCGGTTCCCTTGCCTACGGGTTTCGTGGTGTAGAACGGGTCGAGTGCGCGGTTCAGATTGCCAAAGCCGGGGCCGGTATCCTCCACTTCGATCACCGCGCGGGCGCCGCTCTGGTAGGCGCGAATGCTGATCTGCTTGCGGCCGGGAATGCCCTCCAGTGCGTCGTTGGAATTGTTGAACAGGTTGAGGAGAATCTGTTTGATTTCGTCCTCGTTGGCGGCCAGCAAGGGCAGGTCCGGCGCGATGTCGAGTTCAACCCGGACGTTGCGCGTGCGAGTGTGGTATTCGCGAAGCGCCAGCACCTGCTGCACGACCGGAGAGAGCTGGGTCGCGTGCGTGTCGCGCCCACTTTGCCGCGAAAAGCGAAGCAGGTTGTCAATAATCCGTTTCATGCGGCGTGCTTCACTCACCATCTTGGCCAGTTGATCGCGCGCATGTGGGGCGATGATCGCGTCGTTGATCAATTCACCGTATCCCATGATCGCGGTTAGAGGATTGCTGAGTTCGTGCGCGACTCCAGCCAGCAGTTGTCCCAGGGCAGCCAGTTTCTCCGACCAGACCAGCTGCGTGTGCAAGGCCTTCAGTTCTACCGCTAGCGCGAGGTCGGCAGCGAGCATTTCAATGTGGGACAGTTCGAGCGCGTGGATCGTGCTCGTGTCTCGTGGGGCAGCCAAGCGGATGCAGCCGAGGTACACGCCTCCGTCGGAGCACAGCGGAATCAGAAGCTCTTCGCTATTGCCGAGCTTTTCGCCGTGGCCGGAGCCCGCAGCCAGGTTGTCGCGCGGCACCAACGGAATTGCCTCTTGTGGAGGCATTAAGTACGAATTCTTCCCCATGAGCTGGGCGTTGGAGCAGATGTTCTTAATGTGGTCGAGCGTCCAGTGTTCGGTTTGAGCCTGCAGTCTGCGCAAAGACTCTGCCGACAGTCCACTGGAGCCAGCCACCCTTAACCTGCGCTCGGCATCTTCGAGTTGGACCACCGCCACAGTGAAGCTGGTGACGTCGGTGATCGCCGACGCGATGGCCGGACAAATAGTATCGAAGTCTGCGCCACTCAAAAGACGGGAGGTGATGGCCGAGAAGCGTTCCAATTGACGGTTGAGGCTCTCTGCCTTGTGCCGCATACCCGCGATCGATTCTGACTTCTCTTCCACCACCGCCAGAATCATTCCAAGGGCGACGAAGAGCTTGGGAGTGTGCCACAGCTCGGTTGGAATAATCAGGTGTGGAGTGTGACGATCGATCAGCAATCTGAGGGGAAACATGGCTCCCCAAGTGAAGAATCCACCAGCGATGGTCAGAATGGCGGGCGACGGGCGCCAGTGGTTCCGGCAAATGAACACCGCTGATAGGCAAAATCCAATGGCCGGGAGGGCAATTGTCCCTTCCTGAAAGGAGCCGCGGACAGCGGCACGAATCGCCCACACTCCGGCCAGCGCGCATAGGAAGCTGGCTGCCTCCAGGGACAACGACATCTTGCCGCTTACCTTGAAGAAGAAGCAGGCCGCTCCGCCAAAGCAGGCGGCCAGGCACAGGACATAGGGCCAGCGCCCTTGCACGTCGTAGCAGGCGCATACCATGTACAAAGTGGAAGGCACACCCAGCACGAGCAAGAGGAGCGTGCGCTTGACGCGGTCCTCAGCTACCGAGGAGACTGAGACCAGAAACGTGACCACGGCTGCCTGCAACGTTCCGGAAGCGACGGCTAGCAGAAAAGAATTGGCGGGGGAGTGATCCGGCTCCAGCAATTGCGCCAGGAAATGGGTGAATACCAGTGTCCAACCCACCGTCCACAGTGTGAGGCGGGCGCTGCGCGCGTGCCGCTTCAGACATACAAAGATAATGACCAGCACGCCTACGATCAAAAATGTCGGAATCTTTTCAAGAACACTCATTAAGAATACATAGGGGGGAGAAGCATGGCCTAGCAGTCACCAACAGTAACCAACAGTGGAACCATCGGTCAACGCCAGAACGTGCTATCGGCGTGGCACCAAAGTTGGTGCACATGCACGGTAGTGCCATGAGGTCAGATTGAGTACGGAATGAAAAGGCGGGGAAAAAGGTAAAGGCTGTGACATTGGTTATGCTCTAGCCACCAACTCCTGCGAGGGAGCCAATAGCGTGGAGACATGCACCGTCACAGCCCTTGATGCGATCACCGCTTTCGCGGTCCCAAACCCCAACTACCCCTCGCAGAGCCGTCGGTTTTTTCAGGTCTGGCTGCTCTTCGGGTTACCCCGCCGAGCTGATC
>Ga0074044_10002785_pt1 | contig 15196 bp, 16 predicted proteins | sample BogForMeECP23OM1_FD_94443 | JGI IMG/M metagenome (GOLD analysis project Ga0074044, IMG submission 94443) | Bog forest soil microbial communities from Calvert Island, British Columbia, Canada - Bog Forest MetaG ECP23OM1 | ecosystem: Environmental > Terrestrial > Soil > Wetlands ... | reverse complement strand
CGAGCAGATTCTGAAGAGTCGCGTCTACGGATTCGATCAGATAAGTCCGGATGCGTTCCCCTCTACTTGGCCCCTCGATCCATTGTTTCATTGTACGAGTCGCTAGTTGCCTCATGTCCCGTCGTATCATTTGGATGCGCTCAGGTGGGTTAGAGATTATGTCACCCAGGATCCTAAGATCAGGTTACAGAACCTCACATAATTACCTGAGTAAATCCCTGTCCTATGAGATCGTAACTGTGACCAACTTATTGGAGAGTAACTAAGTTTGAATTGAATGCACACCTCGGAGGTAAAATTTGGCTTCGCGTGAACGCCAGACAATCATACTTGTGTCACTGGCCTTCCGCTCGTTAATTTAGGTGAAACCCTTCAAGAGCTTGAAGAGGAGAAGATATGACGCTAATAGTCAGACCGATTAGATTGAACAAATCTGTCTACATACGTGTTCCCAACGATATAGCAGACATGATAGGATTGAGCGAAGCGAACCAATTCACCTTAAGATTCCAAGAGACGGATCAAGAATCCCAACTAATTTACTCAATACAGAAATCAGAGAATCGAATGAATTCAGCGATTCTAACTGTGACAAACAAGAATTCAGAGACACACAAACCTTAATCGAAAACCAGCCAACCCAATCAGACTGGTTTCATCGAATCGGACCTTGGTTCACATCACCTGAGGATAACGTAAAGTAGCAACCCGATCAAGCCTAACGTGGACGCTAACAAGAACAAACCAATCACATTGTGCAGCATCCAAGAATGCCCTTTAGAATCATATTTCAGAATAACGCCGTTCACGGCGGCCACATCAACGGAAAAGCGTCTTGAAGGAATCCAACTCGTTCCAGGAAAGACGCCGGAAACTAACCAGCGAGACCCATCAAAACTAATGCCCTCAACCCTTATTCGAGCCGATCCGAGATCATTGAGAATGAAAGAACGCGCTGTAGCCTCTGCATCTGAGGCATTCGTAACCGCAACCTCTTCTTTTCCCACGTCCTGCGCGTACCTTCGCTTAAGACTAGGCAGTCCCTCGTTCACAGCCCGCATGACACTGTAAGATTCTGTTGGCGAAGCACTAAACGCCAATATTCGTTTATCATCAAGGGAAGTGAACATAACGCCTCCCTGACCGTAAAGTATTCCAACCATTCTAGGGGGATCGGATTCGATCCCAAAATTTGTTGCCACACCAAGAATCACGGCAGGCGCTAACGGATTATTCTTTATAGTTTCGTCAATGCGATCAGACAATAACGATATGGCTCTAGCAGCACTGTCGGTTACAACAAATCGGCCTGTTCGCTCCTCCAGAATCAGTACTTCCAATATGCCTCCGTGGAGAGCCAGAACATCTTCGCTGAAAGTCAACGCTCCAAAGTTCTAGTCATCTTTAAGAATATAAAAATGCGCTAAATCCCCGATGAGCAAGACCACCTCGGAAACGTGAACGAAACTTTCAACTAGGCGAACTGTTCGGAATATTCAGCAAATCGTCCAATCACGAAAGAGCCGACCTAAATCGATTAACTCTCAAGCTAGGGTTCGATCTGAACTTTTCCTCTCTTGAGGCAGATATGACCCTGGTCATTAACGAAGACGAGCAAGTCTCCGTCCTTTACATTCAACGCTTCTCTCACAAGCTTCGGAATCGTAACTTGGCATTTGCCTGAAAGTCTGGAATCTCCTATAACCCGCAATCTAAGGATCACTACTCTAAGGAAGTAAGGAAGTCAAGATGAGAATAAGGAATCCGTCACCCACGATTGTTAAGAAGAGTTACAGGAATAGTTAGTCAAGATAACACGCAGAAGCTACCGCACCGTCAAGCAGGCTGTTTAACGTCTGCTTGAAATCCCTACTTCTTTACATCTTTGTGTCAACGGTCACTACAGCTCCGTCTTCGTCTTATATTGCGAACGAAAATATGGTTTTAGAGCGGATAGGACTTGGGCTCTCAGACGTTCTCTCCAGCTACAGATTCTCACGTTGGTCGGCCAAGAAATATTGACCCTCTACTTCTCGATTCTATCGAGCAAATCCTAGACGATCTGTTAGGCAGGAGGGTAAGGGATGCTGTTTACGCACACTTAGCAGACACCTACTCGTTGGAGGCTCAGAATATTCCTAGGAATCTGCAGAAGTTCTCACGCATTCTAGAAGAAATGTTCGGGAAGAGCGGTAAGACAATCGGTTACGCAATATGCCGAAAACTATTCGAAAAGCTGGAATGGACATTCATCGAAGTAGAAGGCTTCGATTTTCTAGATTACGTGGAAGGAGCAAAAGTCAAGCTAGCGCACCAATCGGCCCCTCGAAGATCCGACATGCCCAACGATGAGAATTTCGAAGGCTCAGAAATGCTGGTTTGACTGTACTCGCCTAGAGTTCATTAGGTTACGGTAACCGTGAAATTAGACGTACTAATCTGGAACTGGACAGCCAAATAGGAAAAGAGAGCATCATTATCGTAGCCACCAAAGAGAAACTTGCCTCACTGCACGGCAGACCATTACTTGTTGACACAGGAAACGAGGCGGTTGACAAAATGCTCAGCGGCTACATCCGAGTAAGAACGGGATTGAATAATTACGCGGTCTACAAAGTCGCCAGTTAGTCTTGGCTCTTTAAGTTCGACGCGAATGCTGTTCAGGACGATTATGTTCTCGCGAGTAATGGCAGCAAAATCACCTAAACTTAGATGACTCTAGGAAGTTTTTTGGAAAGATCCAGATGAATGCTGAGAATAATTTGCAATCCTGACTACTAAGAGATATGCCTTTCAATTTCAGTTTTCATAACGCTCAGGCCTTCAACAGATCTTTTTATCAATGGTGTCACATCTGCAGTTAGAGAGAATTCAGCCTTAAGTGACGAAGAGAACTGGCTCTTGCTTATAGTCTTCATTGCATTGCTGATCTGATGAATTACTTTTTGTTTGGTTCCTGTGTTCGCAAACTTAGACACAAGTTTCCAGTCTGCGTGTTCGCTCATCATTACTATGTCCCGCAGATCTGCACCCCTTCCAGCATGCACCTTCATCGCAATCAGCAGCTCCCTTTTCGGAACGAAAGCGGTGACTGTACCAGTGAGCCCTATCACGGTTGATTCGGACGAATTACGTCTTATGAAATCGTAAGCCCAGCACCCCCCGGTCTGGCGGCAGATTAGCTTGTTCAAAAACAGGTCGACAAAAACCTCGCGTCCTCCCACAAGCTTGGTAAATTGCTCTACGCTTGTGTGTTTCCTTTGGACTCTGTAACCTTCCTTTTTCAAAATTCTTCCAATTATGGCAGTTTTCTTACGTGTTAGAATCAAGTCGCAGTCAACTGAGAATCTGTGCGAGGCTATGCTGTTGACGGCGTAGCCTCCGATGACTACAAACTTATCCTTGTGTGGGGAGAGTAGCTTGAGTATTCTGATGACTTCTGCTTCTCTTGCTGTCAGGTCAGTGGCAAGGCTCATCGGACCACTTTATGCATACTCAGAATTCAAGCCCAGTTTGTATTCCCTATCGAGCATCTCCAATGCCGGTTCGTACGTGTAGGAATTGGTCATGCAGAATTCGACCGTGTTCTTCAGTGGCTCCACTTTCAGCCCGTCAACAGTTTCTGATCTGATTCTTTCTGTCGGGTGAAGCACGTAGAAAACTCCGTACAGTGTTTCCCTTGGCCTACTTGCTGACAGCAAGCACTTTCTCCGTGCCTTGCGGACGAGACGCTTCCACTTCGGAATCTCAGCAGTTCGCACTTTGATGTGTATCGGATAGAACCCGAAGAATCGGCCTGCATTATATCCGCCTCTCGTCCAGACGAACACGCCATCTACATCGGTCAGCGCATAGTCGAGTTCAGAATTCTTTAGAAACTCGTAGCCGTCTTCCAAGTCGTTTTTTGCTTTGACATAATCCTCCATCCCGTTGACGCTGTACGTACCGTAACCCAGGTGCTCCACGAACCCGTTCTTCGCCAAATCATGCAGAACCTTCCTCGGATTCGGACTTGCGAAGGTTCTCGCGAAGTCAGCAGTACCAAACTCCTTCTTCCAGCAGTTCAGTATCGTCCACAGCCCGTAATATGACATGTTACACGCCGCTACGTAATGTTACTGTGGCGGGAACATCCTATAAAGCTATCATTCGGTGAGTTGGAAACTCATAGTTCTCAGACTTGGACGACGTGTGATCTTCAACGCTTCCTCAAGATGTGAACTTTTGAGCGTCTGATTTTTCAATATCCGAGGGTTAAGGCAGGATTACGGAAGGCGTCCTCGGGGCTGCACGAACACTACGGTAACGATTAGTGTGGAATCTCGTTGCTGCTATAGGCTGTTATTGGAGAGGTTGCTTAGTTTCTCAGATCTTAGGCCGATGAGGTCGCGCTGGCAGTAAACGTTGTGCGATCAATATTTTCTCCATCAATTTGGAAGTCGCTTCAAGCTGCAGAAGCTTTAGTTCTTGATTAGAAAGATACCGTGAGTTTTCATAAGCCAGTCTTGCTCCTCAAGTTCGACGCGAATGCTGTTCAGGACGATTATGTTCTCGTGAGTAATGTTCCATCCCGGTTCGTTTTCTATTATGATCTTGTCCAATTGAAGCCGTGAGGTCTCTGCTTGCGAAACATTTTTCTCATCCACCCTTACTCACATAGTACGGCGATGAAAGAGGACTGTAACTCAACAACCTCCGTCGCAAACGTCGGAAATGGATTAGTGTGCTCGCATGAATGCTTACCTCAAATTCGAAGGTATCAGGGGGTGAGCATGCACGATGAAACCGACTCAATCATTCCAAATGTACGTCTGTGAAAACTGCAACAGAGACACGTACTACATATGCCGTAATTGTAACAAATGCCCCCAATGCTGTAACTGTAGTGCTGATACAAACCCGGAAGCCACCCACGCCGGAGATTAACTTACGGCGCCACCATTTTCTTTTAAACAACATTTCCTGATTCTTGAAGCCATCGAACATCTTGATCGCTTGATCCTTCATCAGCTCACGCTAGCAGCTTACACGCGATTCGCTACTAGGACTTGGTTCTGAAATCGCGCCATTTTAGTAGGATAATGGGTTTTGGTTATGATGCCGTGCCAGTTTAGAAGATGAAGACGTGAGAGTGCTCGGTTCAGTCGCAACTATTATACTGTGAGTAGACAACACTGCCAGCTAAGCTGGTTTGCATGCAGTATAGGAAACTTGGGACATCAAATGTGATGGTCAGCCCGATTTGTTTGGGAACTTGGGAGTTCGGTCAGTCACCCGAATGGGGTTCAGGGAAGGTAGCTGAATATGAGCAAGTAATTGATTCAGCTATAGACGCAGGCGTTAACTTCATCGATACAGCTGAACTTTACGGAAAGTCAGAGGAAATACTTGGACAACTTCTGAAGGGAAGAAGGGAGAAAGTGGTTCTAGCTACTAAGATTGGAGGTTACCAGTGGGACTACGATACCATGCGCAGTAGGCTTGAGCAGAGCCTGAAGCGATTGCAGACAGACTATGTGGACATATATCAGATTCATTGGCCGAAAATCAAAGGGCTCTTTCACGGAACCTGCCCGAGCAACATGGAAGACGAGGACTATGAGCTCATCGCTTCTTCGCTGGCAAAGCTTCAGAGCGAGGGGCTCATCAGGACAGGTGGAGTCTCGAACTTTAGGCTCCATCACCTCATGAAATTCAGAAACGGAACCTTCAAAGTCATAGTTTCTGATCAGGTCCCGTACTCCTTACTTTGGAGAGCCTACGATGATCCGAACATGGTTGAGTTCTGTAAGTCGAGAGGACTAAACTATCTCACCTACAGCTCTCTGGCAGTAGGCCTATTGAGCGGGAAATACGATAAGCATACGGCTTTGTCACCGGCGCAAAAGGCAAATGTTCTCTTCCTTGAACCGATATTCAGCCGTGCCCTGAAGGTTGTTGATGTCGTGCGAGACATCGCAAATGAAGTGGATGCTTCGCCTTCTCAAGTTGCGTTGAAGTGGGTTATAGATCGGGAGCTAACGGCATCAGCTCTAGTAGGAACAAGAAATGCGAAGAATCTCGAGGAAGATGTTGAAGCAGTAAACTTGCACTTGACAAGAGAGCAAACCGACCGATTGGATAAAGCAAGCAAAGAATTTTGGAATCCTATACCCTCTGAAATAGAAATGTGGACTTGGGACAACAGCAACGCGAATTTGGACAGGATAGGCATTAAGACTTAACAATTAGCGAAAACGATTTTGATATAATGTCTTCCAGAGCAGGTCTAACTTCCATGAGTCTTTCTCGATAGACTTATCCCAGCCCCGAGCTAACCTATCGACCATGCCCTATTTGACAGATGGAAAACGGAAGAACTCTCCTCGAGACCGACGTGAATCCTTCGTTGACAAACTTAGTAGGAAGAAGATTGACGCCGCAATTGTTACAGATCCAAGGCATGTTTATTATTTCACCGGATACTCGACGTTCTGGCCGCGACAAACTGCAATCCTAATTCTATCGCACGACCATGATAGTCATCTGTTTGTTAACAGCGGTTTCTTTAAGCAGGGAGCGGGCGAAGCGAAGAAAGTCTTTGACGGACAAGTCTCATCGTTCGTCGATTACGATTTGCAGAAGCGAATGATCGCGTACGAGGGGTACGTCGCTAAAGAGTTCGCAAAGTTCCTTACTCGTTCCAAGACTCTCAGAGCCGCTCAAGTGGTTGGGCTAGAAGACTGGCACATACCGCAAGCGTATCTCAAGGCTGTCTCCGGGGCGGTTCCGAAGGTCCGATACATTGGAATTTCAGACTTGATCTTGAATTCTAGAAAAACCAAAGGAAGTGATGAATTAGCAAACCTGAGAGAGGCTGCCAAGAGGCTTGATTTGGCTTACCGAATAGCGCAAGAAAACATAAAGGTCGGACGAAGCGAGGCTGAATTGTGTCGCGATGTCATGAGCGACTCTATCCTAAGACATGGACCTTTCGAGTTCTCTAGAGGAGACACGTGGTTATCCGGGGAAAGAACTCTGAAGATTGGTGGTCCAGCAACGGACCGTAAATTTCGAAGTGGAGATACTGTTCTACTGGACCTACAATCCCTCTACAACAACTACTGGGCGGACGGTGCTAGAACGTACGTTGTAGGCAAGCCAACCGACGAACAGGACCACATGTTTAACGTAGTCCTTGCCGCGATGAAGAAGGGAGAAGAACTCCTTCGACCCGCAACGATCTGCAGGGACGTATACAACGCCGTCGCTAAAGAGATCACACGGGCAGGTTACTCAGGATTATTTCCACACCATGCTGGACACGGCTTAGGCCTAGAAGTCCAAGAATCACCTTTCTTTATTCCTGGGTCTAGAGAACGACTTGAGGAAGGCGTCGTCTGCACGCTTGAACCAGGCATTTATCATCCTAAGATTGGTGGCTTTAGGGTCGAGGATACTTACATCATAACAAGAGAAGGACATGAGAAGATAACGGCGTCTAGTTCGAAACTTGAAGGAGCAGGATATGCTTAGGAGGAGTGTTCGCCTCAACGACTAAATATTTTTCTGAGTTCACAACCAGTTCGCATTAGCTCCCCGAAAATCATAAAGCTGACTCAAACCCAGTGCTGTTATCATGGTTAACACTGTCCTTGGCCCAATTTCTGCAAACAAGATGGGAGCCACGATGGCCCATGAGCATTGCTTCATGGACTCAGACACGGAAATCTGGATAAAACCAGAGGACGTTCCGAAGAGGTTCGCGCACCTGTTTTACGAGCCTGTGTCCATCGCTAACCTTGACGAGGTCAAGCGGGCTGCGCGCTACTGTGTTGACAACGGCAACAACGGAAGTGTTCCCGAGCGAGTGCAGGAGCTGAACGCCTTCAAAGCGGCGGGGGGAGGGACGGTGGTCGACGTCACGCCACCGGGGCTTGGCCGTGACAACCATGTTCACAAGCTTCCAAAGGTTTCGAAGGTCTCAGGGGTCAACATAGTCGCTGCGACGGGACAGTATGTCGAGGCGACTCATCCGCCGAGGATAAAGGAACAGACGGCGGAGCAGGTGGCCCAAGATTTCATCAAAGAGATCACCGAAGGGATAATGGAGACCGGAATCAAGGCGGGCGTGATCAAGACCTGCCTTTCTCCGAACCGGTTCAGCGACGCGGACAAGAAGATCATTAAGGCCGCGGCCATCGCCCAGAAGGAGACTGGGGTTCCGATGACGACCCACACGTGGGGCGATCGTCCGGGCAAGTGGCCGGGCTTCGAGGTAATTGAGATGCTGCAACGGAACGACGTGGACCCTAAGAAGTTCTACATGAGCCACATCGAGTGGACTGAGGGTCAGGAGGAGAATTGGGGTGTGCCGGTCAGGGCGGCAGCAGCTGGGATTTATCTCTCAATCGACAATTTCGGAAGGGACTTCCCTTACGGATGCGCGGACAACACTTTTGATGACTTTGGGTACATCGGCTGTCAGACGGACGTCGACCGGGTGAAACTGATCAAACGGCTGGTCGAGGCGGGTTACGAGGACCAGATCGTGGCGGGGCACGACGGCGCGTACAAGACACAGAAGCTAGCGTATGGGGGGCCCGGCCTCGGTCACATACTGAACAACGTACCAATTCTCTTCAAGCATCTAGGTATCGATCAAAGAATCTTCGATAAGATGGTGGTGGACAATCCGCAGAAGCTGTTCAGCTGACAGGTCATCCATAAGTTGACTTGATGTAAGGGATCACGTGCTTTCCGTACATTCTAATTGTCTTTATTTCATCCGGGCTTCCACTCACGAAGTACAAGCTCTGGAAACCCATTTTGATGTACTTCTCCAACTGCTTAATGTAATCTTCTGGATTTGTTCCTACAGCCCATGCTTCGGCTATTTGTTCGTCTCCGACCATCATGCCATGCTCTTCAACTTCGCGTGGGTCCGTTACTGGATACTTGAACATCGCAGGAAGTTGTGATCCCGACCAGAAACGTGCGGCTTTCAAGGCTTTATCGTAGTCTTCGTCGTACGATAGGTGGACCTCATATGCTTTAATGATTGTTGCAGGATCGCGACCAGCAGACTTAGCACCTCTCTCCAATGCAGGCAAGAGAACATCTCGGTAACGTGCTTCTGCAGCAGCGGTGGTTGTTGAAATCGTTGTCAGGAAACCGTCAGCATACCTTCCCGCAATTTCAGTGACTGTTGGTCCGAACGCGGCGACATAAATTGGGACCGGGGAACTCGGTTTGGTGTACAAGTTGGCTTTGCGAAGCTTGTAATACTTGCCCTTGAAGTTGACGAAATTGCCTGACCAGAGGAGTTTCATTACCTTAATGGCTTCTTCAAGTCTTTCTGCTCTTTCTTTGAATGGTGGCCAGGACTTCTCAAAGAGTGCTTCATTCATTGCTTCACCTGTCCCCAAACCGATGAATATTCGGTTCGGATACATGTTTCTCAATGTAGCAAATGCTTGTGCAACTATTGCCGGGTGATATCTTATGATTGGGCAGGTAACCGCGGTTCCTATCTCTACGTGGTTTGTGCGTTCGGCAAGCGCTGACATCCAAACCCAACAGAATCCTCCAGCGCCACCCGTATGCCACCATGGATGGAAATGGTCGCTCGTCCACACTGTGTCAAATCCTGCCTTTTCAGCTTCCACTCCATAATCCAACAAAGGCAGCGGCTGAAAGCGCTCATGCGCACAACAATAACCAATCTTTACCATGGCCAAAGTAGGGCGTATACAGCTTTAAATCACATCGCCGTTCGAGGAAAAAATTGAGACAACCAACTTGCACTTGAGAACAGATTGGATGAACCAGCCAGGAGTTGCATTCGTGCTCCCTTAACCAGAAACGTGAACGGGAGACAACAATAGAGCGAGTTTGGCTTACCTACAGCTCTCTTGCAGTAGGCCTCTTGAGTGGCAAGTACGATAAAGATACGGCGTTGGCCCCTGCACAAAGGGCAAACGTTCTCTTCAACGAACCGGTACTCAGTCGCGCTTTGAGAGTTCTTGATGCCGTGAGAGACGTCGCGAAGGAAGTGGATGCTTCACCTTCCCAGGTTGCATTAAAGTGGGTCATTGATAGAGATTTGACAGCATCAGCTCTGGTAGGTACTAGAAGTGTGAAGAACCTTGAGGCAAACATTGAGGCAGTCAACTTGCATTTGACAAGAGAGCAATCGGACAGACTGGGTGAAATGAGCCAAGATTTTTGGACATTGATGCCCCCTGAATTAGAAATGTGGACGTGGGACAACAGCAGGGCGAGCTTGGAGAGGATAGGATTAAGTGTCAACCAGTAGGGTGAGAGAAAACTCCAGGCGTAATCAATAGGTGCGCCCGACGATGATTAGACTGCTTCTTTGATGAGAGTGATAACCACACATGCAAAGTTAATTAAGGAAAATGTAGTAATTTTCGTAGGCGATCGGGCTGGCAGAGTCCATATTTCTGCGTAAGGCCACAGGCCTAGTCAGAGAGATAGGTTTACTCAGCGGTATTCTTTTCGGGTTGACCTACTCCGTGCAGATCTTCTCGGGAGTCTGTTGCATTATTCCGTTTTACTCTGGATTTGGGGACTCTGTCGGAAACTATTGGCTAGCCGTTGCAATTGCTCTGATCACTGCACTTCTCGTCCTCTCTGTGTTCGCTCACTTCAGCGCTGCGATGCCACGTTCTGGAGGCGATTACATATTTATTGGGAGGACAATGAACCCACTGCTTGGCTTCGCTCCCAACTTCTCCTTTTATTGTATTGAAATTGTCTGGAATGCACTAAACATCGCATTTTTCGTTTCGTTGGTGCCGCTTCTCGCTTCGACCTTCATGTCGCAACAAGCGTTGGCTCCTCTTTCAACGACATGGGGAATGCTCGGTCTGGGCATGGTTTTTTGGTGTATTGGACTCGTTCAACTCACTGGGATGAAGACGCTGCTGCGAATGCAGGCTGTAACATGGATAATCACGTTCGCAGCTCTCGGTGTGACTGGAGCCTTTATGCTAAACGCGGTCGGTGTTTTCCCCGCGCTTTTCAACAAATGGGCGTTGCAGTACGTGCCAACACAACCTGACATGTATCACAGTATCATTAACCAGGGGGTGGCAGCGGGGTTCAATCCCAATCCGTCCCCTGAAGGGCCACTAATGCCAGCAACTCTCGCTTTTACCGTAACGATGCTTGGAGAAATGATTCCATTTATGGCAGGAATTATCTGGGTTGCAGGAGAAGTGAAAAAGGCCGAGAGTGGAGTGAGACAACACGTAATCGTCTTTGTCGCGGCGATCGCTGGCATGTTCGTCTTTGTGGCTTCATCGTTGCCATGGATTCTCAGTGCGGGTAACCAGTTTACAGGCGCTTTCGTAGCCTTAGGTGGCAATGTGAACGGGCTTCCAACTGACGGCTATCTATGGGGGATTTTCCCAGCAGTTATGCCATCATGGGCGGTCGCTTTCTATGCTTTGGCAGCTATATTGTGTGATATCATCGTGTACTGGGTCGGCACCACAGTTATGAGCAGGTGCATGTTTGCTTGGTCCTTTGATAGATTGTTTCCATCTTTCTTTGCCGATGTCAACGCCCGATTCAAGACACCCGTTAAAGCTCTCCTCACAGCGTACCTTTTGGCCTTGGCAGTTTTCTTGCTTACCCTAGTGGCGCCGAATGTGTACACTTTGTTTGGAGCGCTATTCTTCTTCCCCCTGATCAACGTGTTCATCGTCTGCGCTTGCGGCTTAGTATTTCCGTACGTACGCAAAGACTTGTATGAACAAATGCCATTGAAGGCCAAGATTGGGAGGGTTCCAGTCCTCAGCATCATCTCATTGCTCTCATTGATTCTAGTGACTTGGTCAGCGTCCAGTTACGCTACAAATACTTCCTTCTTGGCGGCGTTTGGAATAACAGATACTATGATCGTTTTCGGGGCGTCTTTCTGGGTGGTTGGCATCGTAATCTTCTTTGTATCGCGTGCATACAACAAGAGGCGTGGAATAGACTTGAGCATTGCGTTCAAGCAGATTCCGCCCGCGTGAACTAAAATACTCGACTACGTGAACTCTCGGACACTCTGGCGCTTGACGTCATCAAATCCGTTGGTTCTGGGCCCGGTCACAACTTCCTAGCGAAAGAACATACGTTGAGAAACTTCCGAAGGGAGACTCGGTTGGGGGGATACAGGATCATGGAGAGCCTGGGAATTATGGAAACGAGATGGAGCCAAGGACAATAGGCAGAGCGCCAGAGAAAGAACTTTAGAGATCATGAAGACACATCAACCGGAGCCTCTGCCACCAGACGTAGGTGAAGAGTTGAACCGAATTCTGAAAGAAATCGAAGCAAGGCATCGGGCTGCTAGCCCTCTGTAATCAATGCGGCTCATGATAGATTTAGGTCAAGTTAAGTGCTCATCTGCGCCTTAACCAGTTGTGAACATCGCGCTCTTAATCTTCTCATCGCCAAGCGTCACTATCACTCCGTTTAGAATTCCTTCGGTATAGTGGCTTCCAGGGTTGACGCAGAGAGTTCTTCCGATTCGGCGTTCGGCAGTAACCTCATGGACGTGACCGTGGAGTCCAAGAAGTGGCTGATACTTCTTGATTGCATCACGGACTGCTGTGCTACCTACCTCCAACGATCCTTTAGGATCTATCTCAAGGTTCTCTTTCAGCTTAGGTGCAATATCCAAACCTGAGCCGATCGGAGGCACGTGTAGGTTGAAAATACAATGTTCCACATTCTTAATCTCAGATACCATCGCTTCAATCTTCTCCCCCAGTTCCTGTTCACTGCATTCACGAGGCGTGTGCCATGGAGTAGGATTCGAAAAGCCAGAGCTAATCATTTCGTGGTTGTCGACATCAAGCACACGACCTTCGGCGTTTACTATGACATCACTTTCCCGCAGCACCGCGTCCACGTACTCTGAATCATCGTTTCCTGGTGCGACGATTATATGCTTGTTCTTGGGTTTCAGGTTCGCTTCTGCTATTCTTAGCCACTCTCTGATTCTCTCAATGACTTTTTCCTCAAAAATCGCATCAACCTTGACAGTGTTGCCCTTTAAGTTTTCGAGATCCTCTGGGCTACACTCGAATACGTACATCCCCGCATCTACGATTAACTTCTTCTGTTCATCAACCTCCCTCGAGTCTTTCAACGTCCAATTTCGACCGAGGAAATTGGATGTGGACGTTCCATCATTATGCCTCACAATTGGCACAACCGCTTTCCCCGTCATGTCTCCTCCAAGTATGACTACGTCTACTCGGTAGAAGTCAAGAGCGCTGACCAACTTTCGCCAACATCTTGTAGAGCCGTGAATATCGGTGCAGAAGAAAATCTTCGTCATCAATTCTGCTTGCCTTTTTGTTTGTTAATCAAATATTCCGCAAGTGTACCTCTCTCTTTCTCCTCGACTTCACTGTACCAGCGCGTCTTCGTTCCAATCTTTTGTCGCATTTTCCATTTGAAGGATTTCGGCTCCGTATCGATCATTGAGAGCAGCTGTCCGGTTCTTGTTTGAAACAATCGGAGTTCTTGAGGCGAAAGCATGTCCTCTGAGTACTTAAGTGCGAGATTGTTGTTTTTCTTGATGTTCTCGGTCACTGTATAATAGAACCCCCAATCGTCTGAGAGTAATTTGGCAATGTATTTGCCATTGATCGTCTCCCTGTCAGATTCACCGACTTTGTGTTCCAGAAACAGCACGATGACATCTTTTGCATCTCGCTCATTGATTTCAATTATCTGAAGTTTCTGCAGGACGAGATCAGCGAGGCTGACGGTGGGAAAGTCGATTTCCATCCTGTCTACGAAGTCGATAGAGTGGCACATGTTCAGTCTATTATAAAAGATGTCGAGAGTCGTTCCTGTCGCTTTGTTCTCGTAGATGTCTCGATCGCTCTCAAACTTCACGAGTTGCGGGCTATACCCTATTGCCGCTAATGGGGCCTCAAGCTGCTTCTTATACTTGCGCAATGTAACCAAGTCTATGTCCCTTATGTTTCGCTGCATCTTCACTTGATGTAGCTGGACATGTTCCCCGCAGTGAATTCTAACCGCGCAGCCAGCCATAATTCGCAAGGGAATATTCGTGCTCTTCATCCGCTGCACGATATCGATGGCTTCAGCCACGAACCGTTCATCACTTGATGGACGCTGAACCACGCTTGAACTACCGTCCGCCTTTACCCATAGGTTGACTTTATGTAGGGGATAACGTGTTTTCCGTACATTCTTATTGTCTTTATTTCATCTGGGCTACTGCTCACATAGTACATATGCTGGAATCCCATTTTGATATACTTCTCTAGCTGTTTTATGTAGTCTTCGGGGTTCGTTCCTACGGCAAATGCTTCGGCTATTTGCTCGTCTCCCACCATATTCCCGTTTTCTTCGACTTCACGCGGGTCTGTTACAGCATACTTGAACATCGCGGGTAGCGAAGCTCCTGCCCAGAACCGTGCGGCCTTCAGAGCCTTGTTGTAATCTTCGTCGTAGGATAAGTGCATCTCATAGACTCTAATGATCTCGTCCGGACTACGGCCGGAGGACTTCGCGCCCTTCTCTAATGCGGGCAAGATAACATCTCGAAACTGTGCCTCTGCAGCAGCGGTAGTTGTTAACGTGGTGGTTAAGAAGCCCTCAGCATATTTTCCTGCAATCTCGGCAGCTGTGGGGCCAAACCCCGCCACATAAATGGGCACTGGGGATGACGGTTTCGTATACAAGTTGGCCTTGTGAAGCTTGTAGTATTTTCCCTTGAAGCTCACGAAATTCTCTGACCACAGGAGCTTCATAATCTTAATGGCTTCCTCAAGTCGTTCCGCTCGTTCCCTAAACGACGGCCAAGGTTTCTCAAAGACCGCTTCATTCATTGCTTCACCTGTACCTAACCCAATGAATATTCGGTTCGGGTACATGTTTCGCATCGTCGCGAAAGCCTGTGCCACGATAGCTGGATGATATCGCAGAATCGGACAGGTTACCGCGGTTCCTATCTCCACTCGTTTTGTACGTTCAGCAAGCGCTGTCATCCAAACCCAACAGAATCCGCCCGCCCCGCCTGTATGTCCCCACGGATGGAAATGATCACTCGTCCATACCGTATCGAACCCCGCCTTCTCGGCCTCCACACCATAATCCAACAAAGGCAGCGGCTGAAAGCGCTCATGCGCACAACAATAACCAATCTTCACCACGG
>Ga0074044_10002784_pt1 | contig 15197 bp, 8 predicted proteins | sample BogForMeECP23OM1_FD_94443 | JGI IMG/M metagenome (GOLD analysis project Ga0074044, IMG submission 94443) | Bog forest soil microbial communities from Calvert Island, British Columbia, Canada - Bog Forest MetaG ECP23OM1 | ecosystem: Environmental > Terrestrial > Soil > Wetlands ... | reverse complement strand
TGTCTACGAAGCGGAGGACATGCGCCTGGGCCGGCATGTCGCCCTGAAGTTCATCCCCGAACACCTGGCGAAGGATCAGCGCTCGCTGGAGCGGTTTACGCGGGAGGCGCGCGCCGCATCGCAGCTCAACCACCCCAACATCTGCACCATCCACGACATTGAGGACAACAACGGGCACCCGTTCATCGTCATGGAGAAGCTGGACGGTGAAAGCCTGAAGCAGCGGATCCACGGCAAGGCTCTGGATCTTGACAACCTGCTGGACATCGCGGTGCAGGTGGCGGATGCGCTGGCGGCGTCCCATGCCAAGGGAATTGTGCACCGCGACATCAAGCCGGCAAACATTTTTCTGACTCCGCATGGGCAGGTAAAGATTCTGGACTTTGGACTGGCGAAGCTGGCCAAGGACGGGAGTGTGGGTACGACGACGGACTCGTCGGTGGAGGAATCGCTGACCCAGGTGGGGGTGATTCCGGGGACGGCCGTGTACATGTCGCCGGAGCAGGCGCGGTCGGAAGATCTGGACGTGCGCAGCGACATATTTTCGTTCGGCGTGGTGCTGTTCGAAATGGCAACCGGCAAGAAACCTTTCACCGGATCGAACGTGGTGCTGACGCTGCATGCCGTGATGAACTCAAAGCCAGCGTCGCCGCGGTCGATCAATCCGGCGGTGCCGGCGGAACTCGAAGCCATCATCGGAAAAGCGATGGAGAAGGACCGCAACCAGCGCTACAAGAACGCGACGGAGATGAAAGCAGACCTGGCGCGGCTAAAGATGAAGACAGGATCGGAATCGGCCTTGCGGAGCGGCTTTCGCCAGGCAGTTGGGCTGCACGCGGTGACGCATACGTTCCAGAAGCCGAGTTCGAAGCTGAGATGGATCGCTGTTGGACTCACGGCGGTCCTGCTCACGATCGTGGCGGCGGTGGGGGCGTGGTGGCTGAAACACAGGACGTCAACCGCGCGGGCGAGTAATCGGACGATCGCTGTGCTTCCCCTGCAGAACATCAAGAATGACCCAGAGAGCGAGTTTCTGCGGTTTGCGCTGGCGGACGAGATTGCCAATGCGCTGACCTATGCCCATTCGCTGGAAATCCGGCCCTCGACGGCGACCCAAAAATACGCCAACGCCGAAGCAGACCCGGCAAAAGCGGGGCGTGAGTTGGGCGTGGGCACGGTGGTTGAGGGGCACTTTCTGCGTCAGGACAAAACGGTGCAGGTAACGCTGGAAGCCGTGGAAGTAAAAGACAACCGGCTGATCTGGACGGGCACGCTCAGTTCGCCCGTGGATAACCTGATCTCGCTGCAGAACCAGATGGTGAGAAAAGTGCGCCAGGAATTGGTTCCGGCGCTGGGCATCACGCGTGGCGCCGTCGAAACCAGCACCGCTCCGGTGAATCGCGATGCGTATGACGGGTATCTGCGAACCTTCACCATCCCGCACGAGGGTAAGGCTAATCAGGATGCGATTGCGATCCTGGAGCAGGTGGTGAGCCTGGATCCGAATTACGCGCCGGCTTGGGAGGCGCTCGGACGGCGGTATTACTTTGATGCGATTTATGCAGGCGGCGGGGCGGCCGGATATCAGCGCTCGAATGCGGCCTACCATCGCGCGCTTGCGCTGGAACCGGGCCGGGTGAGCGCAGCTGGATTTCTGGCAACGAACGAAGTCGAGACCGGCAACCTGGATAAGGCTTATCGGGACGCACGCGCGCTGGTCGAGAAACGTCCGGACAATGCGACCGCGCATTATTCCCTGGGATATGTCCTGCGCTATGCCGGACTGCTGGATGAGGCGCAGAGCGAGTGTGACCAGGCGTTGGCCATCGATTCGAGGAATTACACCTGGCGATCGTGTTCGACTGCATTCTTTGAACAGGGGAAGTTGACACGGGCAATGGAGTATCTGAACCTGGACGCGGGCTCGGAGTGGTCGAACGCGACACTGGTTTCGGTGCTGATGCGGGAGGGGAAAACGGCGGAAGCGCGACAAGCGGCGCAGAAGATGACGCAGAATCCGACGTTGATGGGGCCGCTGTTGCAGGCTTGTCTGAACAAGGCGCCGCAAACGGAAATCCATCGACTGGCAGAGTTGGCGGAGAACCAGTTATTGCCCGAGCAAGATCCGGAATTGAAATACAAGCAAGGCGCGGAGCTGGCAGCTTGCGGCGAAAAGGAAATCGCCTTCGTGTTTCTGCGGAAGGCAGTGGCGGAAAATTATTGTGCGCAGCAGGCGTTGCAGTCCGACCCGCTGCTGGCGAGCGTGCGTGGAGATGCGGAGTTCCGTCAGATTGTGCAAGCGGCGCGCGAATGCCAGCAAAAATTCGCGGTGGCGCAGGGCATGGGCAGATAAGGGGCCACCAATAGAGAATATATTTGATCCTTTCTTTGGGGACATTCCATCAGATGGTCATGTTTCGAATGTTGAAGAAGTTCGAGTGGCGGTCGGTGCGCAACCGGCGCGCGACGGCGATGCTGCTGGTTCTGCTGGCGGTTTCAGGCGCGACATTCACAACCGCGGAGACGGTCGCAAAACCTGCGGCCGATCGCTATTATGAGCCTCTCCCGCAGGAAATGGGTGCGACGGGGCTGAAGCTGATGCTGCGACGCTTGCAGACGACGGCGCGGCTGATGCAGGTGGATGCGCATCCCGATGACGAAGACGGCGGCATGTTGACGCTGGAAGCACGCGGGAAAGGCGTCTCGACGGTGCTGATGACGCTGACCCGCGGCGAAGGCGGACAGAACGAACTGGGCAGCAATCTGTTCGACGTGCTGGGCGTGGTGCGGACTCTGGAGGTGCTGGCAGCCGACCGCTACTACGGCGTGGAGCAACGGTTTTCGCGAGTCGCGGATTTCGGGTATTCGAAAACTCCAGAAGAGACTTTTCAGAAATGGCAAGGGCACGCCATCGCGCTCGCCGACATCGTGCGCGTGGTCCGCACGTTTCGTCCGGATGTGCTGATTGCGCGCTTTTCGGGGACGGACCGCGATGGGCACGGGCACCACCAGGCCTCGGCGATCCTGACGAAAGAAGCGTTTCGTGCAGCGGGAGATCCGAAGCGGTTTCCAGCGCAGATCAAAGAGGGATTGCAGCCATGGCAGCCGAAGAAGCTGTACATCGGGAACGTGTGTGGCTTCGGGGCCTCTACCTGCGATGCGGAAAACTACACGGTCAGGCTGAACACAGGAACAGAAGATGCCTTACTGGGCGAATCCTACGTACAGTTTGCGGTTGAGGGATTGCGGCATCAACGATCGCAAGCGCTGGGCGGCGTTTCGATTCCCAAGGGTGATCGATTTGCGCATTACAAGCTGGTGGATTCGGTCGTTGAATCTCCAAAGGACAGCGCCGGCCATGAGCAGGACTTCTTCGATGGAATCGATACCACGCTGCCGGGGCTGGCGTCGAGGCTGGGGGTTGACGAGAAAAAGGTGCCATGGCTGCGTGAGCAACTATCTCAGATCGAGCAGCGGATTGCCGACGCTGAGCATACCGCTGATAGCGACTCGCCAGAGAGCGCGATGGCTCTCCTGAGCGGACGAAAGGCAGCGGATGATCTGCTGCAACGCGTTCGACAATCATCGCTGTCGGACGATGCGAAAAAGTGGCTGACCATTGAACTGGAGACAAAGCGCAATCAGTTCCAGCAGGCAGCGAACGTCGCGCTGGGAGTCAAGTTGACGGCAACCTACAACGCCCCGCCAGCGTCTTCTCCGGAATCGGCAGCGATGGCCGTTCCGGGAGAAAGTATTGCCGTGAAGTCATTGGGCTTTGCCAAGAGCGGGATCGTAGTCTCGGCAAAGTTGATCTTGGACGCTTCGAGTTGCCAACAGAACGCGCAAGGAGCAATGTCGGTCGACAGACCTTCATATGCCGAGTTCGATTTCCGCATAACGCCGTGCGCCAAGGCCGGCTACACACGTCCGTATTGGCATCGACACGATCCAGAGCGCGACGCGCTGAATACGATTGACGAGCCACAGTATCAGACGCTCCCGTTCCCGCCCCCGCCATTTCACGTGCGCATGGAATATCAATATCAGGGGCTCGCTGGCTCGATCGAAGTTCCCGTCATGGTGCGGTTCAAACAGTCTGACGGAAGCGAGGGCGAGCATCCGTTGGCGATTGGCCCGGAATTCTCAATTGCGCTGTCACCGTCGAACTCAGTCATCCCCTCAGACAAGCGCGGCAGCACGAGCGTGAAGACCATGGCCCGCGATCAGAGCAGCCGCTCCGAGGCGCAGATTGCTTTGAATGTGCCGAACGGATGGCGCGCGGAGCCGGCGCATGAATCGGTTGAGATTCCCAAAGATGAGTCGAAGGACGCTTCATTCCAGGTATTCCCTTCCGAGTTAGAGGAAAGCCAAACTCATATTCGAGCGGAGCTCACGAGCGGGGGAAAGGCCTACGGCGAGGGATATACGGTGGTCACGCGTGAGGATCTCGGCACCTTTTATTACTACCAGCCCGCCGTGCAGCGCGTCAGTGTCGTCGACGTGAGGGTCCCCAAAGATCTGAAAGTCGGCTACATCATGGGCGCGGGCGATGACATTCCGACGGTGCTCGAGCAGATCGGGATGAATGTCACGCTGATTCCGGCGGAGAAGCTGGCTTCGGAAGATCTGACCCGCTATCAAACGATCCTGCTGGGCATTCGCGCTTACGATACGCAGAAAGATGTAATCGCTAACAACAAGCGGCTGCTCGAGTTCGTCGAAAATGGTGGACGCTTGGTCGTGCAATACAACACGCTGGGATCCTTTGGGGTCCCGATCGATTTCAATGCTGGAAAATACACGCCGTATCCCGCGACGCTCAGCCGGGCGCGGGTTTCGGTGGAAGAGGCTCCGGTTGCGATTCTCGATCCCGCAAACCCGATCTTTCATTCTCCGAACGAAATTAAACAGAAGGATTTCGAAGGCTGGGTGCAGGAGCGCGGACTGTACTTCATGTCGCAGTGGGACTCGAACTTTACCCCGCTCCTGGAATCGCATGATCCGGGCGAGCGAGAACAAAAGGGCGGGCTGCTCATCGCGCGCTACGGCAAGGGAACTTATATCTACACTGGCTACGCGTTCTTTCGGCAGTTGCCGGCGGGCGTGCCGGGGGCGGTGCGGGTGTTTGTGAATCTGTTGGGCGGGAAGTAGTGGATCGTCGAGCACAGTCGTTGGTCGCTAGTCGTTGGCCGTGCGGAGAGCAGTTGCGAACAAGGAATTGAGGACGCCCAAAAAGATTTGATCGCTAACGACTAACGACCATCGACCAACGACTTATCTCATGACAATTCCACTCGAAGGCGAAACCGACACCAAGCCGCAACTGGTCCGCGGCATTGGTCTTGGCTCCGCTACCGCGCTGAACATGATTGACATGATCGGCGTGGGGCCGTTTATCACCATCCCGCTGATCGTGTCGGCGATGGGCGGCCCGCAGGCGATGCTGGGGTGGATACTGGGCGCGGGGCTGGCGATTTGCGACGGGCTGGTGTGGGCGGAACTGGGCGCGGCCATGCCGGGGTCGGGCGGTTCATATCGCTATTTGAAAGAGATTTACGGTCCGCAGAAACTGGGGCGGCTGGTTTCGTTTCTGTTTATCTGGCAATTGTCCTTCAGTGCCCCGCTTTCGATTGCGTCAGGCGCTGTGGGGCTGTCGCAGTACGCAGCTTTCTTTTGGCCGCACCTGGAAGTTGTCTGGTCGACCCATACCTGGGCACTGCATCTCCCTCTTCTTGGAACTCTGCAACTGACGTGGGTCGCGATGCCGGCTACGTTTCTGGCAATTGGCGTCTGCGCGTTGACCACGTTTCTCCTGTATCGGCGCATCACTGCGATCGCGCGGCTTACCAAGGTGCTGTGGGTGGGCGTGATGGGAACCATCGGGTGGATCATCTTCGCTGGCCTGACGCACTTCAATGCGCATCGGGCATTCGATTTACCTCCGGGGGCGTTTTCATTTTCGCGAGACTTCTTTCACGGACTGGGTGGGGCGATGCTGATCGCCGCCTATGACATCGGGGGGTACTACAACGTCTGTTTCCTCGGGGATGAAGTCAAGGAGCCGGGGAAAAATATTCCGCGGGCGCTGTTGCTATCCATTCTGGCGGTGGCGTGTCTATATGTAGTAATGAACGTCAGCATTCTCGGCGTGGTGCCATGGCAGGAACTGGCGCGGTCGGGGGCGTCGAACAGCAAGCTCTACGTAGTCTCGACGTTGATGCAGCGCGTGTATGGGCACGGCGCGGCTTCGATGATTTCGGTGCTGGTGATGTGGACGGCATTCGCATCGGTATTTTCGCTGACGCTGGGGTATTCGCGTGTGCCCTACGCGGCGGCGCTCGATGGGAATTATTTTCGTGCCTTTGCGAAGGTACACCCGGTTCACAAGTTTCCCTATGTTTCGCTGCTGACTCTGACTGGGGTTGCGGCGCTGTTTTGTTTCCTGAGGCTGGCGGACTTGATTGCCGCACTGATCGTAATCCGCATTGTGTTGCAATTTCTCGTGCAGAGCATCGGGGTCATTGTGCTTCGGGTGCGGCAACCGGATATGCCGCGACCGTTCCGGATGTGGCTTTATCCGGTGCCGGCGTTGGTGGCTGCGGCAAGCTTTCTCTTTATTTTGATTTCGCGCAAAGATTTTCTCCGCGAGGTTCGCTACGCGGGGGTGATTCTGGTGGTTGGGGTGTTGATTTACACTGTGCGGTCGTGGCGGCGGCGGGAGTGGCCGTTTGGGAGTCCGTCGTTGGTCGTTAGTCGTTAGTCGGTGGAGCGACGAGCGTCTCGCCCGTCCAGCAGCGACGTGGCCGGGCCGGGACGCCCGTCGCTCCACCAGCAAAGTCATGGCGGAAATGATCAAAATGCCGGTGGTCGAAGCGAGCGCGGGGAGGCGTTCGGTTTCGGCCTGGGCTCCGCTCGGGGAACCTCTGTTTCGTTCGCTTTGGATTGCGTCGGTCATTTCCTACACCGGCACGTGGATGCAGAACGTGGGCGCGGGATGGCTGATGACGCAGATGACCCTGAATCCGTTGATGGTCGGACTGGTACAGGCGGCCGCCGCCCTGCCGGTGTTTCTGGTGATCCTGCCGGCCGGCGCGCTCGCAGATATGGTGGACCGGCGCCGCTTTCTGTTGCTTACACAGGGATGGATGGTGCTGGCTTCAGCGACGCTTGGCATCATGACGCTGACCAGTTGCGTACGCCCGTGGGTGTTGCTGTTGTTGACGTTTCTGCTGGGTCTGGGTGCGGTGATGAACGATCCGGCGTGGCAGGCGATTACCCCGGAGTTGGTTCCCTCCGAGCAACACGCTTCGGCAGTGGCGCTGAATTCGGCGGGCTTCAACGTAGCGCGAGCGGTGGGACCGGCGTTGGGAGGTATCATTGTGGCCGCGGTCGGTTGCGGCACAACATTCTTGCTGAACGCATTTTCGTTCCTGGGCGTGATCTTGTTTCTCTACCACTGGAAGCGGCCGATTGCGGCTCGACCGAAGACTCAGCGCGTGGGGTCGGCAATCGGCGACGGGTTCAATTACGTACGCGAGAGCGGACTGGCCAAGTCAGTGCTGCTGCGCACGGGAACGTTCAGCGTGGCGGCCGTGGCCATGCTGGCGCTGCTGCCGATCATCGCTCGTCCGTATGGAGCGAGGGGATATGGCGTGCTGCTCGGCTGCTTTGGGCTGGGCGCGCTCCTGGGAGCGTTAGCCTTGCCGCGGTTGCGAGAAAAGCTTTCGGTGGATGGCGTGGTGGCTACCGCCATCCTGATTTTTGCCGGGATGACGTTTGCCGCGGGACGGGCGGAAACCTTTGCGCTGTTGTGTGCGGTGATGCTGGTGGCAGGTTCGGCTTGGATCGGGATCCTGGCTTGTTTAAATGTAGCGGCCCAGACCATGTGTCCGGCTTATGTACGCGCCCGCGCACTGTCGTTTTACCTACTGGTGTTGCAGGGCGGCATGGCGATCGGAGCCACGCTGTGGGGCGCGCTCGCGAAGAGGATTGGGGTTCCAGATGCCCTCGGCGCGGCAGCGGTAGCGCTGGCGCTGGGAGTATTCGCACTGCGCGGGCATCGCATCACGGCGAGTGAACTGGAACTGGCTCCGGCGGTAATTCGAGATTGATGCGGCAGTTAACTTTACATGGAGGCAAGATGAAAACAATCACTGCGGTTCTGGGGGCGCTGTTGTTGCTGTGCAGTTTTAGCCTGGCGCAAGCGCAAGCGCAAACGCCAACGAAAGATGAAAAGAAAACCATCGCCCAAGTGCTCGACGGTGGAATCAAGATCATAGAGGGCGAGTTTGTTTCCGCGGCTGAGGCCATGCCCGAAGAGAAGTACGGCTTTGCGCCGACGAACGGTGAATTCAAGGGCGTTCGTACCTTTGCGCAACAAATCAAGCACGTTGCGGCAGTCAACTACATCGTAGGGGCATCCATTCTCGGTGAAAAGCCGCCCGTGGACACCAACGAGGAAAAAGGTTCAGAGAGTCTGAAATCAAAGGCCGACATCGTCAAGTTCCTGAAAGACTCCTTCGCCTACGCCCACAAGGCGGTAGCAACCATTACCGATGCCAACGCCCTTGAGCCGATTCCCGTACCTTTCAGTAAGGACAAAGGCACGCGCGTCGGCATGGCTACGGTCTTCGCCTGGCATGGTTTCGATCACTACGGACAAATGGTGGAATATCTCCGCATGAACGGCATCGTGCCTCCGGCCAGCCGGTAGCAGGGAACCTATTTTCTTCCCGAGGGATGATGCTTGCGCCAGTCGGCTCCATCGCGTCCGCCGTGCTGGGCGATCTGCGTGAGGATGAGTTCGGCGGTGAGATGGCGCTTGGTGAGGTGGGCAGCGATTCTCTGCTTCGCCTTTTTCGCTGGAACCTTCGGGTCGAGGAATACCAGCACCGACGGTCCAGCTCCGCTGAGGGCGGCGCCGAGGATGCCCGAATCTCCCCGGAGTTCCTTGAGAGCGGGAAGCAGCGGGCAGAGCGGCGCGCGATAAGGCTGGTGGATGCGGTCTTCGAGCGCCGAAGAGAGCAGATCAGGACGGTCCTGCGTGAACGCCGACAGCAGGAGCAGCGAGTTCTGAATGTTGGTGACGGCATCGGCGCGCGAATATTGGAATGGCAGCACGCGGCGGGCCTGTTCGGTCGAGAGCGGGGCGTCGGGGACGGCCAGCAGCAGCGGCCACTTCCCTTTCGGCTTCACTTCGACCACCTGCGCCTGCACCTGATTGGCCATGCGAGCCACTGTAAGCGCACCCATCCAGCAAGCAGAGGCGTTGTCGGGATGGTGCTCGCGCATGGAAGCCTCGCCTACGATGCGGTCATTCTTCCAGCGCAGATGCCCGAAATGTACCGCCAGCGCAATGCCAGCCAGGCGGGCGGCGGCGGACGATCCGCAGCCTCGGCCGATAGGAATCTCATTCTCGATGTGGATACGCAAGGGCGCAATCTTGCGGTTCTCTGATTCCAAAACCTCGCAGTAAGTCGTGACGATGAGGTGATTCTCCATGCGGGCGCAGATCGGCGCGTCGCGGCCTTCGGCGGTGACGAAGAAGTCGGGCGCGCGCTCGGCCCGCAAACGAAGATGGAAATCCAGGGCGAGGGCGGCGGCGTCAAACGCGGGGCCCAGGTTGGCGGAGGTCGCCGGGAGCACCAAGCGCAATGAGCGATCCAAAGATGTAGGCCGTGACGGCATAGATTAGAAAGCACACTCCTCGGCGGGCCAAGGCCGTCCGAAACGATAGAAATGAAAGACGTTAGCCAGACAGGGCCTAAGCAGAGTCTCTTACAATCGCCAAGACGTTGAACTGTGTTTTATACACGAGTTTGGGGCGAACTGCTACGAATTTCTCTCAGCCGCGTCGAGGGCGGCAATCACGGCTCCCAGATCGGCATCGAGCACCACCGGGGCGCGTTGCAGAGATTTTGCCTGGACAGCCTCGGTCTCAGCGGGCGTTCCGGTAAAAAGCTCGCCACGGTGGAATTTGATGGTGAAATCGGGGTCTTTGAGCAGATGGCCGGTCAGGATTAGGACAACGGCCTCGCTGGGTTTAACGAATCCGCTCCTCCGCAGCTTCTTCAGTCCAGCCAGCGTGACGGCGGAGGCCGGTTCGCACCCTATGCCATCGCCGCCGATTTCGGCCTTAGCCGCGGCGATTTCGACTTCCGTGACCTGTTCGACCTCACCGCCAGTCGCCTGAAGCACGCGCAGGGCTTTTTTCCACGATGCCGGATTCCCTATGCGAATGGCGGACGCGAGCGTGTCGGCCTTCATCGGTTCAAGCTTCTTCCCGCCGAATTCGTGCACGCAGCGGTAGAACGGATTCGCGCCTTGCGCCTGGATGATGGAAAGCTTCGGCAGGCGCGAGATCAGTCTGAGCTCACGCATTTCGAGAAGCGCCTTGCCGATCGCGGAACTGTTTCCGAGATTGCCTCCGGGGACGATGATGTGGTCCGGCGGCTCCCATGCAAGCTGCTCCATGAGTTCAATGGCAGCGGTTTTCTGGCCTTCGATGCGATAAGGATTCACCGAATTCAAAAGATAAACCGGCTTCTGGCGGACGAGGTCGGTGAGGATGCGGACGCACCCGTCAAAATCGGTGCGCAGTTGGCAGGTGAGGGCTCCGTAGTCGAGCGCTTGCGAGAGCTTGCCCCAAGAAATTTGGCCTTCCGGGATGAGCACGAGGCTGTGCATGTTGCCGCGCGCGGCGTAGGCGGCCATGGAGGCTGAGGTATTGCCGGTGGAGGCGCAGGCCACCCAGCGGAACTTGCCCTGGTGCGCGGACGAGGCGGCGAACGTCATGCCCGTGTCTTTGAACGACGCGGTCGGGTTCACGCCCTGGTGCTTGGCGCGAAGATTCTCGACCCCGGCCGCGCGCGCGCACCGTGGCAGGTGGTACAGCGGCGTGTTGCCTTCGCCGAGCGTGATGACATGCGCCGCGGGAATATGGGGAAGAAGTTCGCGGAAGCGCCAGACGCCGCTCTGGTCGAGCCCTTCGCGCGAGGTGCGGCGGCTGAGCCACAGAGCTTTCAGCGCTGCCGGGTCAGTGTCTGTGGAGCGCCGGGCGTCCTCGCCCGGCCGACTGAGCGCCCATTCGGGGAAAAAAAATTCCAGCAGGTCACCACAGGCGGCGCAACGGAAATCCTGGCCGACGGAGTCGGGCGTCGATCCGCAGGCAATGCAGCGGAGCTTCGCAGTGGTTTCCGTCTTTTGAACGATCGACACTTCGCCTTATCACCAGACCAGCGCAGGTAAAGATAGATACATCATACGGGCTAACTGCAGAGATCGCAGAGTGCGCAGATATCTTGTTGGCTTTTTCCTCTGAATTTCTCGGCGCTCTCGGCGTACTCTGTGGTTAGGTCTCTTCACCGCAAGTAGGCGTCGGTTTTATTGATCCAGTCGGCGCGGGGCGGGTTAAAGATGTCGAGATCGACGGTATCCGCGAGCGCCTCGGCCCAGTGGGGCATGTTGGGAGGAATGGTCAGAACCTCGCCCGCATTCACCACGATCTCCCTGCCGTCGATCCCGAATTTCAGCGCGCCTTCCAGGATGTAGGTGATCTGCTCGTTATGGTGGCTGTGTTCGGGAACGAGGCATCCCTTCTTGAGCAGGACGCGAGCCAGCATGACGTTCTGCCCAACAACGAAGTGGCGGCCAAGCAAGGGATTCAGGGTCTCGACCTCGACGGAACTCCACGGGATGTGGCGCAACTCGGCCTTCGGTGGCTTGCCTTTCAGGACAGTGGCTTTGAGAGCAACTTTATTGCGTGGGCGCGCTCTTTTCGTCTTTTTCCTGGTTGCAGATGTTTTTCGCGTGGTCGTTTTCAGTTTCTTGTTTTTCATAGGGGCGGCTCGATGAAGCATATTACCAGCGCCTTGCCGCAGCCTGGTAGCACAGGTAATCTTAGGTGTCTTCGGAAGCACGGCGGAGACGCGGCAAGCCGCGTCTCTACAGGAGATTTGAGATGAAAAAACACGAATTTCGGCAGGAAACCGAGGCGGTGCGCGGCGGCGCCAGCCTGGCCAAGAAGAACGGGCCGCTCTCCACGCCGATCTATCAGACCTCGACCTTCGAGGTCACCGACCTGCAGGAGCAAGTGCGCGCCACGCCCACCGACCGCTTCTACACCCGCTACGGCAATCCCACGAATACGGCCGCCGAGAATGCCATCGCCGAATTGGAAGGCACGGACGCGGCGCTACTGTTTTCTTCCGGCATGGCCGCAATCACAACGTCGATTCTTTCGCTGGTGAAGGCGGGCGACCATATCGTGGCCCAGCGCGATATTTATGGCGGCGTCATCAAGTTCTTTTCGCAGTGGCTGCCAAAGCTGGGGATTGAAACCACGTTCGTCGACACCAACAACATCGAGCAGCACGAGCGCGCCATCCGTCCCAACACCAAGCTCCTGCACATCGAGTCGCCGACGAATCCAAACGTGCGGGTCGTCGATCTGGAGAAGATTGCGGCGCTGGCTCGCAAGCGCGCCCTCATCTCGACCATTGATTCGACCTTTGCCACTCCGATTAATTGCCGTCCGGCGGAGTGGGGTGTCGATCTGGTGCTGCATTCGGGGACGAAATATTTTGGCGGACATTCCGATCTGATCTGCGGCATCGCCACCGGGCGCCGCGATTTGATCCAGCAAATCCATCACACGCGCACCACGCTCGGCGGCTGCATGGATCCGCACGCCGCGTTTCTGCTGCTGCGCGGAATCAAGACGCTGGCCGTGAGGGTCGAGCGCCAGAACGAAAGCGCGCTGCGCATTGCCGAGTTCCTGAGCCGCCATCCCAAGGTAGCGCGGGTGCACTATCCGCTGCTGAAGGAGCATCCGGACTATGCCATCGCGAAGAAGCAAATGGCGGGAGCGGGCGGCGTCCTGAGCTTCGAGGTGGAAGGCAGCGGCGCCGACGCCTGCCGCGTGGCCGAGGCGCTGAATCTGTTTACCCTGGCGCCCAGCCTCGGCGGAGTGGATTCGCTGGTCACCATCCCGGTGCTGACCTCCCACGCCATGATCGCTCCGGAGTTGCGGAAGAAGATGGGCGTCACCGAGCAGATGATCCGCCTGTCCGTGGGCCTAGAACATGTCGAGGACCTGATTGCCGATCTGGAGAAGGGGCTGGCGGTGCTCACGCGCAAGCGCGAACAAGTGGGTGTGGCGGACTGACGCCGGCAAGCGGTTGAATACTCGCAGCAAATCCCACTCATCGCAAACAACGCGATGAGTGGGGCACCCGCCGATGGATCAGAACGTAAATCTCGCCCCAAACTGGAATTGACGCGGCGAGTTGGAAGTTGCCGTGATCTGACCGAAGCCGGCAGCCGCCGTCCACCCGGTATCAGCTCCGGGCACATTCGGCGATGCAAACTGCGGCCTGTTGGCGACGTTATAAGAAGAAATATCAAAGCGGAGGTTCCGCGTTTCGCCCAGTTTGACATTCTTGGAGAGTGTGAGATCCAGATTGTTGGCTCCCATCGTGCGGACATGATCAAGATAAGCTGGCGCATTCCCCGGAACGAACTGGCTGGCAGGCACTGCGAAGCAGTCGCCTGTGAACCACTGCGTTATCGTATGTGGCGCCCCCTTGCTGGGATCGCAGGTTATATTGGCCCGCTGATAGAGGTAGATATTTGTCGATCCTACAACCGGCGAAGGGACGGGAATACCGCTGCTCAGGTAGAAGATCCCGTTGGCGGTCCAGTCACCCAGGATGGCATTCGATACTCCGTTTAGATTGACAGCCCTGTTCTTGCCCACCGGCAGGTCGTAAGATGCCTGCCAGGTAAATTGATACTTCACGTCCTGCGGGCTGACGGAATGCTCATATCTCAGGTCCCTCCAGTCCTGAGGGTACCCGCCATGCTGACCGACAAAGTCCAGCGGATTACGGCTGTCGTCCGACATCAGCTTGGCCCAGGTAAAGGAGGCCAGGGTGGTGAAGTGCTTGGTCATGCGCTTCTGCACCTTCGTCTGCAGGGAGCTGTAGTCGGAATCTCCGCCGGGGTAGCCATGCACCAGGACACCAAAACCTTGGCCGGTTATGCTGATGTTCCCACCACTGGTGAATTGAGGGAAAGGCTCGGCCGCTACAAACTGCGCCTGACACGCCGGACCACCACCTGGACACGCACCGGTATTCCCGAGCGTGTTGATCTGGCTTAGGGTGAGCTGGTTCAGATCTGCAACTTCCATCGGAAGGAAGAGGCCCCGGCTGCCCACATAGCCGACGCTGAGAACGATTTCGTGTGGAAATTCGTACTCCAGGCCGAAGTTGAAGTTATAGGTTTCCTGCGTACGCTGCGAGTGCAGCATCGTGTTCAGACTTGCTCCAAGGCCGGTCTCCAAGCCGCTCGGCTGCAGCTGGGATGGTGGCACCAGACCGCTTGGGAATGGATTGCTCAGCGAATAGGGGCCGGTCACACTAGACGCCCCCCCTGGTACACATGAGCTGTCGTTGTTGATCACCGTATTGCCGCCCAATTGAGTAGTCGGATCGGTTATAGGCTGAATACAGGTCGCGCTCCAGTTAATGTTCGTGGAATATCCATCGCTGTTCAGCGTGGCAGAGCTAACCTGCTGTGCGCTCGGCCCAAAGTAGAAGCCGGCGCCGCCGCGAACGACAAGGTGTTTCTCTGGCTGCCATGAAAAGCCGAGGCGCGGAGCGAAGTTCGTCAGATTGGTAGTAAACGGAGAGCGGTGGCCGCTGCTGGCGAATACTTCGCCACCGGTGAAGGGCAGCCCGGTGCCGGGATCCGTACCCACGGCAGTCGGATCGAAGTATTCCAGGCGGTTATGGCGCTCCGTCTTGCCGCCGAAGATGTCCCAGCGAAGCCCGGCGGTGATGGTGAGATTCGGGCGAACATGGTAGGTGTCTTGGAAGAAGGCAGCGTAATAGGGATTAGCTTCCGCGGCGAAGAGATCTTGCGTGAAATTTGTGCTTTCGATGGAACTATTCCCCATGCCCAGGAGGAACGAAGCGAAGTCGCTGCCTCCCACGGTTGCCGCCCCCGACGGGGGTGTGGTTTGTTGGTCGGTAGCTGAGGTATCGAACCAGTACCAGCCGGAGGGTGCGGGCGGCTGGTCCACATTCATGAGCCTTTTCATATATTCCGCGCCGAAGCTGAGTTCGTGCTTACCTACTACCTTGGTGAGGGTCGCGTTGAAGTCGTGGTTCATGCTGGCATAGAGGAAGATATTG
>Ga0074044_10002783_pt1 | contig 15197 bp, 12 predicted proteins | sample BogForMeECP23OM1_FD_94443 | JGI IMG/M metagenome (GOLD analysis project Ga0074044, IMG submission 94443) | Bog forest soil microbial communities from Calvert Island, British Columbia, Canada - Bog Forest MetaG ECP23OM1 | ecosystem: Environmental > Terrestrial > Soil > Wetlands ... | reverse complement strand
TGGCAAGCCTCCTCGCCGGCGAACTTTGACTGAAACTCGCGCAGAGTCTTCGGAAACGGAGGCCGCGGCACCCCCTTACACTATCGCTTGCGGCCTGCTGAAACAACCGGATAAGCTAAAGACAACTTGCCAAGATTCTGGAACGGGACTCCATCCTGGGCGGGACCGAGACTTATCGAGCCTCCTGCTCCAGGCTTCCCAGCGCCTGATCTCATGCACACTGTGCAAAATGGCCGTACAGATCGTTGTACCAGCGGAGTTCAGTCCAAAGTACATCGCGGTTCTGACAAACGGGCAGTCTGGTGCTTGTACCCTCGAACATTTTGGAAGCGCACTCCTGAGAGAGGTATCGGCCATCACATCGCGGTACTTTAATGCAGAGGCTCAAGGGCTGTCTGCCCGTGCAAGCCTCGCCAGCAGAGGATCAATCTATGCCCGCTTCCAACGGTCACACGCTACGGCGCAGTTCGAGAGTACCGATCAACGTTCCGATCCGCGTTACCACCATGGAGCCCAATACCAAGTTCTCCGAGATCTGTGAGACGCTGGTGGTTAACGCGCACGGTTGTGCGCTCCGCTTCCCTCTGAAGTTGGACGCTGGAAGCGCCCTGAGCCTGCACAGCCGAGGCGGCCGGCAGGCTACGGCGCACGTAGTCTTCTGCCAGCCGATGGGGTCCGACGGGGAAGGCTTCCGACTGGGTGCGCGGCTCGACCGGCCGGACAACTTTTGGGGATTGGAATCCTATCCCGATGATTGGCGGGTAGTGGAGATGCCCGTGCCCGGCGCTCAACACCCCCCCAAGAAACTGTCGGCCAGTTCCGCGGGTCAGTACAAATCGCAAACTTCTCCCCAGGCCTCGCAAGCCGTTTTCGACAAGCTCGAGGAGCAACTCTCCGAGGAGCGTTTGCGAGGCATACTCGCCACGCTCGTTCGGCCCTTACAGGCGGAAGTCACCGAGCTCCGCGAGAAGCTGGCCGGCAATGCCAAGCGCAACCGCTTCGAGGTGTCGCTTGGGTCTATTCCTCCGGAGTTGGAGGAGAAGCTATGGGAGCGCCTGCGGCAAGACGTTGGGACGCGCGTTCTGCAGCAGACGCGGGAACAGTCCGCCGAGATGCTGGGATCGGCGAAAATGGCCATCGAGCAGAAGACCGGTGCAGCCCTAACCGAGTTTCGGCACCGTCTTGGCGGCGAACTGCACGTCGTCGAACAACGAGCGCAGGTGTTGTCAAAGGAGCTCACCACCACGGCGCAACAGCATCTCCTCGCCGGACTCGAGAAACTGCAGCGGCAGGCATTGGAGGCGGGATCACATCTCAACGCGCGAGGCGAAAAGCTCTTGAGTTCTTTACAGGAGCAACTTGCCGACTCACATAATGTTCACCGCCGGGAGGTCGAACAGATCCAGACCGAGGCCGCCGCGAAAGCATTCCAACTGCAGTCGGAAGTTTCGGACCTTGGCCGGAGGATTGCAGCATTGAACGAGTCCGTGCGCCGCCTTGAGTCGGATCTTGACGCGCACCTCGAGGGGCTGGCCGGCAAAATCGTTTCCGGCGCGGAAGCTCAAATCGGGAGCGCCGTGGCTCTGGCCCTGAAGGACTTGCAAGCACGCGGCTCGAATGAAGTCGAAACCAGGCTGAGCGAGATATGCGGCCACCTGAGAACCATTCAGAATCGGATTGAAGACTCCTTCTCTGCTTCGCTGAAAACCCAGGGTGAGGAAGCCGTGCAGTCGATCGCACAACAATTCGAGGAACTCGCACCACAAGCCCTGGAAAAGTGGCGGCTCGCACTCGCCAAGGACTTGAATTCGGTGGCGAACGCTCTGGGCCAACAACTTCGTCAGGAACTCGAACCCGAGGCCGGCCAAAGTTAGATTGCAACAACTCGATAGTCGGCCGAGCGCGAGGGAACTACTTTCCTGGCGCAAACACCCGCGAATGAAACGTCAATGTCTCACCCAGGTGTGCCAGAAAATATGCGGCGCCGTGATTGCCGGGATAGAGGTGGAATTCGTGGTTGATGTTTTCCGCTTGAAGTTGCCGGTCGAGCTCCGCAGCTCCTTTCTCGAATCCGAAGTCATCTTCGCGGCCGCAGTTGAAATAGATAGACAACCCTTTCATACGCAGCCGATTCCGCTTTGCAAGAACAAAGAGACTGTTCTGGTCCCAATGAGAAGTGTCAATCGGATTGCCGAACACGGCGCCAAGCATCCCACCTAGCGATGTCCCCGAATGCATAGCCGCGGTTGTCTCCCGCGGCGATGCTGTGATGATCGCGGCGCTCTGTGCACTGACCGAGGAAAATAGCTCCGGATGGGCAAAGGCAAATCGAAGCGCACCGTATCCGCCCATGGAAACGCCGCTGATGGCTCGGGCGGAGCGCTCGCGCCGAATCGAGTAATGGGCCTCGATGTACGGAATGAACTCGCGGATGAAGAAATCGCTGTAGCGCACGCGGCCATCGGCGGAGTTGATGTAGAAACTGCTCTTCCCCTCGGGCGCGACTACCAGAAAGGCAGTGATCTTTCCCTGCTGGCGGAGATCTTCGATCACGTTCCATCCACCGCTTTTGAATAAGGTCTGTTCGTTATTGCCGAGTCCGTGCAGAAAATAGAGCACGGGATAACGCCGCGGAGCAAGGCCGGTAGTGGCGGTGTCGTAGTCCGGCGGCAACATAACACAGTAGTGGACGGTCTGGCCGAGAACGTGGCTTTCCAGCGCGTTGCAATCGATGCGGCCCTGAGCGTGGGCTCGGGAGAAGAGAAGCGCGACAAGAAACAGCGTCAGCCGGCACATTGCGACCAGTTTACTCGTAGCGCAGTGCCTGCACAGGGTCGAGCCTGGCGGCTCGGGCCGCCGGGTAGAGGCCCGACAGCAGGCTGACAACGATGGAAAAAGCGATCGCGCTGAGAACCAGCCACAGCGGCATCGACCAGATCTGTGCAGGAGGAAAATGCTGACGTTCGAGATAAATGTTAGTTCCGAAATTGATAAGGCGTCCGATCACCCAACCGAGCGTGACGCCAACCGCACCGCCAACCAGACCCATGGCGCCCGCTTCGGCGAAGAAGAGGCCGCGCACGTCAGCGTCACTGGCACCCACGGCCTTCATGATTCCGATTTCGCGCCGGCGTTCGAGGATGGCCATCACCAGCGTATTCACGATGCCGATGGAAGCAACGGCCAAAGCCAAACTACCGAAGATGGCGAGGAACACGTCGAGCACCGCAAAGAACTGGCGCATACTGCGGGTGGCATCGACGATGGAAAAAGCGCTGAATCCCATTTTCTTAATGGCATCTTCGACGACCGGGACCTGATTGGGATTCCCTACCCGCACGCTAAGTGAAGTATAGGTGGGCGCGCCACTGGCCGAGGTGTCGCGCAGTTCGGACTGCATGACGTGCAGATTTTGTGCAAGCTTGAGCGGCAGGAAGACGCGCGCCCGGGCAGTTCCGCGCATGCTATCCGGATCGAGGTCCGTCACCCCCACAATTTTCAGTGCTTGCTGGCGTGAGACCACCGAGTACGCGGCCCCATCACCAGGCCCTGTCTTTGATGGAGACGCAGAGGCAGGCGCAATGCGCTCGGCATAGCGCATCACCAACTCTTTTCCGAGAAGAGGTTTGGCCAACTCGGCAATGTTTGTGTTGTCCGCGCCCGGCTTGGGTGTCTTGCCCAGCAACTCTTCGGCAAACGACTTCTGCAGAATGACTTCTGGAACTGATTCGGACGAAAAGAAACCGCCCTGCATTCCATCGAAAGCATCGTTGTTGTTCTTGGCGGAAAATGGCACTCCAGCCACCATGGTCAGGTGGGGCTTGTCGTCGAAGCGTAACTCTGTAACGAACCGAATATCAGGGTAGGCCTCGACAACGCCAGGGAGGTGCTCGATCTTCTGTCGCGCCCCTTCATCCAGGGCCGGGCTCTCGGCCGGCGGTAGGCCCTCCTCTCGTTGCTCCCGGAAGTTGCGGAAGTCCCGCCTCGAGGTGGCCACGACAGTATCAAACAGGCCGGACTTCTGCAGTCGACGTGAAGCGAGCTGCTGCAGGCCGATACCGAGCGAGAGCATGGCGACCAGCGAAGCCACCCCGACGGAGATGCCGATCGTCGTCAGCGAATTGCGGAACAGGGATTCACGCAGATTGCGGACGGCAAGGTCGGTAACGTCGTAAAACTTCATTGTGTTTCTCCCCGTGTTTCTCCCCGCGGCGCGGGCGCCTCTGCTGAAGAGATGTTGGGTAGGTCGTGGTTGCGCACGGCATCATTGGGCATGGCATTGATGGGCACGTCATCGATGAGCCTTCCATCCGCAAGATGTAACATCCGCCCGGCATACTTCTCGGCGAGGGCCTGCTCGTGCGTCACCAGCAGCACGGTCATGCCGAGTGACTGATTGAAGCTGCGAATGAGATCCATGATTTCGGTGCCGGTGCGGCTGTCCAGATTGCCCGTCGGTTCGTCCGCCAGAAGAAGCTTGGGCCGGTTGATGAGTGCCCGCGCCAACGAAGCGCGCTGCTGTTCACCACCTGAGAGTTCCATCGGCCGATGCGAGAGTCGTCCGCTCAAACCCACACGTTCCAGCGACTGGCGCGCAAGCGTAGAACGTTCGCGGCGATCGACCTCGGCAAAGCGCATCGGGAGTTCCACATTTTCCAACAACGACATGCTGGGTATCAGATTAAAGGACTGGAAAACCATTCCGACGGCATGGAGGCGGTACTTGGCCAGTTTCTCGCGTGAGAGTGCGGCCAGGTTTTCTCCGTGGACGATCACCGCACCGGAGCTGGGCCGGTCAAGCCCTGCAACAAGGTTAAGCAGTGACGACTTGCCGGACCCCGATGCGCCCAACAGAGCCACAAAGTCTCCCGTACGAATGTCGATGGAAATCCCGTCCACCGCGCGCACCAACGCGTGCCCCATCTGGTAGTGACGGCAGACGTTCTCGGTGCGGACAGCTAACGAGTTTGGCCCGGAAGATTCCATTCTAAGAGGCGTCTGTCCTCGCCCAGAGCGGGACCTCAGGGAGCCAAGGGCCAAAAAGACTTCCGCAAGCCGGCCAAATCCAGAGCTGCCGCTGATTAGGATTGGCGTTACCGGAAGATTTCATCGGGTCGTTTATTGCTATGTCCATTGTAGGATGCAATCGCCACTTCCTGAGATTCGATGGCGATGTCCGGTCCTGCCAACCTCCTAGGGCCAGAGGGGCCGTGGCTGCGTCAAAAGTCACCCTCGCTTGTGACGAACGGTACAGCCGCCGCCGCCAGCAAGCGAGAAGATACAAGGTAACGATCTTCACTGGAGGTGTGTCCATGAAGAGAGTTTTGATTCTGGGTGCCGCCGGCAGGGACTTCCACAATTTCAACGTCGTATTTCGTAATAATCCCGACTACCAGGTAGTTGCGTTCACTGCCACTCAAATTCCCGACATTGCCGGCCGTCGTTATCCGCCGGAACTGGCCGGCCGCTTGTATCCGCAAGGCATTCCTATCTTCGAAGAGAAAGATCTGGAAAACCTGGTCGCTGAATACGCGATTGATGCGGTAGTGTTTTCCTATAGCGATGTTTCCCACCAGAACCTCATGCATCTCGGCTCCCGTGCGGTGGCTGCAGACGCCGATTTCTGGCTTCTGGGAACCGAGCACACGCAGCTCAAATCCTCTGTCCCCGTCATTTCCGTGTGTGCGGTGCGAACGGGATGCGGCAAGAGCCCGGTTTCGCGACTGGTCGCGGCAGAGTTGCGCCGGCAGGGCCAAAGGCCGGTGGTCATTCGACACCCCATGCCTTACGGCGATCTTGCGGCGCAGGCTGTCCAACGGTTCGCCACCATGGAGGACCTCGATCTGCAGCAATGCACCATCGAGGAACGCGAAGAGTATGAGCCGCACATCAACCAGGGGACGGTGGTGTACGCGGGAGTGGACTACGAGAGAATTCTCCGTCAGGCAGAGAAGGAAGCGGATGTCATTTTGTGGGACGGCGGCAACAACGACACTTCTTTTTATGTCTCCGACCTTGAAATCGTGGTCGTCGATCCGCACCGCCCGGGGCACGAACTGGCTTATTTCCCTGGAGAAGTCAATCTGCGGCGGGCGGATGTGATCGTGATCAACAAGGTAGACACCGCCGAGCAGCGTGACATTGAGACGGTTCGCCAAAATATAAAGCTCGCCAACCCCAAAGCAAGAGTTTTCGAGATGGCCTGCCGAGTCTCCGTTGCCGAGCCGTATCTGGTGAAGGGACAGCGCGTGCTGGTGGTGGAGGACGGTCCCACACTCACTCACGGAGAGATGCCCTACGGCGCCGGCGTGGTCGCGGCACGGCAATGTGGCGCGGCAGAACTAGTGGATGCCCGGCCTTATGCCGTGGGATCTATCCGTGGCACCTACGAGCGCTATCGTCACCTGACGAACCTTTTGCCCGCCATGGGTTACAGCGTTATCCAGAGACACGAACTGGAAGAAACCATCCGCCGCACTCCGTGCGATCTCGTGCTGATCGCCACTCCCATCGATCTCGCGCGGGTGATCAAGCTCGATCGGCCCAATCTGCGCGTGACCTATGAAGTCGAAGAACTCACCAAGCCCGGCCTGGCCGAAATGCTTGCGCAGTTCACGCGTGAGCACGAGCCAGCACTGGCGGGAGGAGTCGAAAAATGAATGGCAACGGCATGGGCAAAGATTTTCTCTCGATCCGTGATTTCTCGCCCTCTGACATCCAGTACCTGCTCACTCTAGGACGTCAAGTCAAGACTCACCCGACCGCCTACAGCGGCTCACTACGGCGCCAGACCCTGGCCATGATCTTCGAGAAACCTTCTCTACGCACTCGGGTAAGTTTTGATGTCGGCATCCAGCAACTGGGAGGCTTCTCCCTTTACCTCTCTCCCGCCGAGATCAATCTGGGCAAACGCGAGTCGGTGTATGACGTGGCTAAGAACCTGGAGCGCATGGTCCAGGGCATGATGATCCGCACTTTCTCCCATGAAGTGGTGGAGCAGATGGCCAGATATGCCAGCATCCCCGTCATCAATGGGCTCACCGATTACAGTCATCCCTGCCAGGCGATGGCGGACTACCTCACCATGTGGGAAGCCAAAGGCAATCTGGAGGGTCTAAAGATCGCATTTCTAGGCGATGGCGATAACGTCGCACGCTCACTGATGTTTGGCGGAGCCCAGGTGGGCGCGCACGTTTGGCTGGCTACGCCTCCGGGATACGAACTCGATGCAGCGTCTGTAGAGTGGGCCCGCGAGCGTGGCGCTGAGACGGGTGGCACTTGCACTGTCACGAATGACCCTGATGAAGCGGCCGCAGGCGCGGATGTGATCTACACCGATGTCTGGGCAAGCATGGGGAAAGAGTCCGAAGCAGACGAGCGCAGGCATATTTTCCTCCCTTACCAGGTCGATGCGACGCTGTTCCGCCGGGCCAAGCGGGATGCCATCTTCCTGCATTGCCTGCCTGCGCACCGCGGCGAAGAAGTCACCAACGAGGTGATCGACTCGCCCCGGTCGCTGGTATTTCAGCAGGCGGAGAACCGACTGCACTCACAAAAAGCGATCATGCTGGAACTGATGAAAGGTGAGTTCATCAAATTGCCGGGACTCGTCGAGCTGCAAGAGTTGGTGCACGTGTAGGTGGAGGGACGAGCGTCGCGCCCGCCCAGCCGGGGGGACGACCGGCGCTCCATAAGCCGGTGGGAATGCTATGAAGACCATGCTCCTTGCCGTTGGTGGAAACTCTCTGATTCGCGCGGGAGAAACGGGAACCATCGCCGAGCAGCGGGCAAACGCCCAGCGGACCGCGGCCCAGATCATCGGACTGATCCGCGCCGGTTACCGCATCGTGCTCACGCATGGCAATGGCCCGCAAGTTGGGGCCGCTCTCCTGCGCTCGGAACGGGGAGCGAGCCAGGTGCCCGGGCTCCCGCTGGACGTCTGTGGCGCCTCCACCCAGGGAGAGATCGGTTATCTTCTCCAGCAGTCGTTGCAAACCGAGCTGCAGGCAGCCGATCTGCACGTGCCGGTTGCGACCGTTCTTACCCAGTGCCTGGTGTTGCCAGACGATCCCTCAATGCAGCATCCCAGCAAACCGATCGGCCCTTTTTATTCGCGCGCCGACGCTGAGGAACGCAGACGCCTTCTCGGCTGGGAGATCGTGGAGGATGCGGCCCGCGGTTATCGCCGTGTGGTTCCATCGCCTGACCCGGTCGGCATTGTTGAACTGGAGGTCATTCGAAATCTGGTCGGCCACGGCGTGCTGGTCATCGCTTGCGGAGGCGGAGGAATTCCGGTCGTCTGGAGGAACGGAAAATTGCAAGGCGTCGAAGCCGTTATCGATAAGGATCGCATCTCCGCGTGGTTAGCTTTGCGCCTCGGCGTAGATCTATTTGTTATTTCTACAGACACCGACTACGTTTATCTGGACTACAAGAAACCCAACCAGCGTCCCCTGCGGCACGTCGGCGCCGGTGAGTTGGAGAAGTTCGCCAAGGCCGGCCATTTTCCACCCGGAAACATGGGCCCGAAAATCGAATCCGTGTTGCGTTTTCTGCGCAACGGCGGGAAGGAAGCCATCATCACTTCTTGCGAGAATTTGTGCCAGGCAGTTGCCGGATCTTCTGGCACACACATGTTCGCCAATCACGACCGTGCGAGAATCGAGCGCAATACTGATCTCAAGAACACTGATCTAGATAACAAAGAGCCCGCACTCCCCGTGGGAGGACGCTGATGCCACAGCCGACTATCATTCCTTTCAAGCCAATTCAGCCGCGTACTGCAGAATCGTCGTTGCGAGGTGGTATGACGTTGAAACATGTCATCGAGTCCCAGCAATTCACCGTTCCGCTGCTCATGGAATTATTCGAGCGCTCGCGAGGCATGGAACGCGTGGTGGCGCGCGGCGGCTCTCTCGACTACCAGAACCGCATCATGACCACGCTTTTTTATGCGCCTTCTACCCGCACTCGACTCTCGTTCGAGTCTGCCATGCATCGCCTGGGCGGCAGGGTCTTGTCCACCGAGCACGCGGGGGCGTTTTCTTCGGAGATCGAAGGCGAGCAAGTCGAGGATTCCATCCGCATTATCGGTGGCTATTCGGATGTGATTGTTATCCGGCACACCGACGAAGACGGCGCGCGACGCGCGGCGGAAGTTTCGCCGGTGCCGGTGATCAATGCCGGAGATGGCGATGGCGGGCAGCATCCGACCCAGGCTTTGCTCGACCTCTATACCATTTACAGGCAGCGTCCGCTGGATGGCCTCAGCGTGGCCATCATTGGCGAGTTGGACCAGGGGCGTACGGCGCGATCGCTGGCATATTTGCTGGCCAAGTTTGAACGGGTAAAGATGTTCTTCGTCAGCCCGCCGCAACTCCAGATGAAGGCGGACATCCTGGCCTATCTCGATGAGCATGGCGTCCGCTACGAACTGGAGTCGGATATTGACCGGGTGATTGGCGAAGTGGATGTGGTTTACCAGACCCGAATCCGGCCCGAGCGAGTCCGCGACGTGAACGGCCTCAAGCGTTATGCCATCGGTTCGACTGTCGTGCAGCGCATGAAGGCGGACGCTATCATCCTTCATCCGTTGCCCCGCACGGTCGAGTTAGACAAGTCAGTCGATGCTGATCCCAGAGCCTTGTATTTCCGGCAGGCCATGAATGGGCTCTATGTGCGGATGGCGTTGCTGACCATGCTCCTGGACAAGGAACCGTCAACTGGGAGTGCTTGGTGGTAGGGAAGGGAAGAAGCTGAGCGCGAAGTGCGCTCTGGCTCCCAACTATTGCCTACTGGCGACGCAGCGGTGAAATGCCTACCTCTCGCCCATCAATCGTGACATCTGCTTGCAGTCTGCGCTAAGTCAGTGACGCCCGGCCTCTCTCGAGGTTTACATTACTGCGTCACGACGCTGGAGGTGTCAATTCTGTGGCACGATGTTGAATCTCGAGGCGCACCACAGGGAATTCCTCTGCCATTCGGGAGAAGACTCCGAGGAGAACTTGATTGCGCTGTGCACGGCATGCGACGCTAGAGTGCATCACCGCTAAGATCACGAACGCGGATTGCCCGACACGGCGCAGCGAAAGGTGCGGAGTCCATCGCAGCCATGCGTATCGATTCAGCTGTAACCTTTATTCTTCTTTTGGCCGGCTTGGCTGCGACGCCGGCCATTTCACAAGACGCCGCTGGTCCCGGAGTGCGCAATTCGCATCCGGCAATCGTATCCGTATCTGTCGCAGAACGCGCTGACACTGTTGATGTGGAAGTCACGTTCAGTAAGCTGATGCAACCTGAGGTGAGCAGGCTCGAGCATCCGGACCGACTGGTATTCGATTTTCCCGGATGTGAGCTGGCTGGCCCCGGTCAGCGCTTTGTTGTAAATCGCGGACCAGTCCTGGCTGTGAGCACCGCCGCGCTCGGGGTTGCGTCGCCCGTCGCACGAGTGGTCATCGAACTCAGGTCCGCGCAGAGTCGCGAGCGCGCGATTGCCGGAAACAAGCTGGTGGTCAATCTCAGCTCCACCGGAAACAACCTCATCATCGAGCTTGGCGCAAACGGAGGTACCCAGCGTTCTGCTCCGGCAAGCGGTGGAAACAAACCTGCGGTGAACGGCCAGCCACTCGCCCCCAAATCGGAGGTGGTGCCACCGATGCCGAGCGCACCGCCAGTGGTCCTCGGAGCCAATCGGGTGGCGCCCAAGTCTGCAGAGGTGGCGCCGCCGATGCCAAGCGTGCCGCCAGTTGTTCTCCGATCCGATCGAGCGGCGCCCAAGTCTGTGGAGGCGGTGCCGCCAATGCCAAGCGTGCCGCCAGTTGTTCTCAAATCCGATCGAGCGGCGCCCAAGTCTGCGGAGGTGGTGCCGCCAATGCCAAGCGTGCCGCCAGTTGTTCTCAAATCCGATCGAGCGGCGCCCAAGTCTGTGGAGGTGGTGCCGCCGATTCCAAGCGCGCCGCCGCTTGTCCTCAAGTCCGATCACGCGGAGTCCAAGTCCGCGGAGGCCGTGGCGCCAACGCCAACTATTCCGCTGCCACCGCAGATTGCGCGCGCGGCAACCGTGCAGCTCCACGCATATGCCCTCCTCGACAAAGCCCGGGCTTTGACCGTCTCCGATCTGGAGCCATTGGAAGCCAAGGCGGGAACTGGTGATCCCGAGGCTGAGACCACTCTGGGGCTCGCCTACCATGCCGGCACATTGCTGAAGATGGATGATGAGGAAGCGCTTCGCCTGCTGCAGCACGCCGCGAATCGCGGTTTTGTCGCGGCTGAAGAAGCCATGGGAATCTTCTGTCAGTCGGGTTTCGGGATGCCGCCGAACAAAGCCCAAGCTGTTTTCTGGTACACCAAGGCGGCGCAACATGGATCGATTGATGCGGCGACTAACCTCGCACTGATGTACTCCACCGGCGATGGCATCCCAAAGGACGCCGCGAAGGCGGCGACTTGGTTCCGCAGCGCCGCCGAGGCGGGCGATGCAACCGCCCAGTTGAATCTCGCGGCCTTATACCACCGCGGCGAAGGCGTGCCGCAGGATGATGCCCAAACCGTCCTCTGGCTCACCAAGGCCGCTGACCAGGACTTCCTTCCGGCGATGCTCGAACTGGCAAGGTGGGATCTGCAGCCGGAGCACGGCAGCAATGTCGATGCTGCCATCGTCTGGTACAAAAAAGCCGCCGATCGGGGCAACGCATCAGCGCAGGTCGCGTTGGGTGACATTTTCGCAGATCAAAAACTTGGCCGATTGGACTATGGCCAAGCCGTCGACTGGTACAGAAAGGCGGCCGATCAGAATCAGCCCGGCGGCGAATTTGGGTTGGGAGCGCGCTATTTGCTCGGGCAGGGGGTTTCGCAGAATCTGGAAGAAGCGCGGCGTTGGCTGACCCCGGCAGCGAACCGGGGCCACCCCTATGCCCAATTCCTCCTGGCGAAGATGTTCGAGGCGGGAGAAGGCGGGCCAGTCGATGCCGCTTCAGCCGCGAAATACTATGAACCAGCAGCAAATTATGGCATCGCCGAAGCGCAATACCGCTTTGGACTCTTGCTCGCCTCCGACCGTGGCAATGGGGAGAATCTGGTATCGGCCTACAAGTGGTTAGTTCTAGCACAGGACGGAGTGAAGGAGGGCGCCACGACCGCTCAGGAAATTCAAAAATTGCTCACACCTGCGCAACTCGCCCAGGCCGAACATGAGATTGACGAGTGGCGCACTGCAAACTTTCCGCGCCATTCGGGTCGCTAGACGGCAGCGTGCAGCCACTCGCTCTCCTCTTTTCGCGAATTCGAAGCACATGGGAAGAAGAGCCGCCAGAGTTGATCTACTTCAAGGTCTAGGAGTGCTGCCAAGCCAACGGTGGAACAGCGGGAGTTGATTATCAGACATTCGAGGACTGATTTGCAGTGTACTGAGGCGTGTGGTTGCCGGTGCCTGCCTCTCACCCAGCAATTGTGGATACCTGCTTGCGGTTCGCGCTAAGTGAATGACGCCCGACCTCTCTCCAGGTTTACAATCAGGTTAGTGGTTCGGGAGTTGAGCGAGTGGCTACGCAGGCACCGGCGCTTCTGACGCTTCAGCAGCTTGAAAAGCTAATCCCGGCCCTACACAGTCGTGGTTACCAGGTCATTGGACCGACTGTGCGCGACGGAGCGATCATCTATGACGTCGTGGAGGACCTCTCCGATCTGCCGGCAGGCTGGACGGATGAACAGGAAGCCGGGCGCTACCGCTTGCGACGCCGCAATGATGTTGCGCTGTTCGGCTATGTGGTCGGTCCTCAAAGCTGGAAGAAATACCTGTACCCCGCCGAAGTCCGTCTGCTGACCGCGGAGCGTAGCGGCCAGGCCTTTCGTATCTTGAACAATGAACCGGCTCCGCCCCGGCGGGCGTTCCTGGGGGTTCGAGCCTGCGAACTGGCCGCCATCGCCGTACAGGATCGCGTCCTGCAGGGCGATCGCTACCGCGACCCCATCTATGCGGCACGCCGCGAGGGAATTTTTATCGTGGCTGTAAATTGCACGCAAGCCGCGCCAACTTGCTTTTGTACTTCCATGGGCACGGGACCGCGCGTGCGCGGAGGCTACGATTTAGCGCTCACGGAACTGATCGCACCGGACAAGCATCAATTTGTAATCGAAGTAGGGAGCGACGCAGGCGCTGAGGTGCTAGCAGAGTTAGCGCCAGCGCCATCCGTGGCTTCGGAAGCGGTCTGTCAGGAAGCAGAAGCTGCGGTAGAGCGCGCCGCTTCCCAGATTCAGCGCCGCCTGGATACAACCGGCATTCGAGACCTGCTCTACGCCAACTTCGATCATCCCCGCTGGGACAACGTTGCCCAGCGTTGCCTCACTTGTGCCAACTGCACCATGGTCTGTCCGACCTGCTTCTGCACGACCGTAGAGGATGTCAGCGATGTGACCGGCACGCACGCCGAGCGCTGGCGCAAATGGGACTCCTGTTTTTCGCAGAATTTCTCCTACATTCACGGTGGCAGTGTCCGCACCTCCGCCAAGTCGCGGTACCGGCAGTGGATGACCCACAAACTGGCCTCCTGGATTGACCAGTTTGGCAGCTCCGGTTGCGTGGGCTGCGGCCGTTGCATCACCTGGTGCCCGGTGGGTATTGATATCACAGAGGAGGTTCGCGCCATCCGGGAATCGCCGGCCTCTTCCAATTCCCGTTCTAATTCCAAGGAAAGCAGCCATGGAAGCTCTTGAACGCATCATCGCCGAACACCCCTTCTTCGCCGGTCTCGAGTCGTATTACACCAACCTGTTAACCGGCTGCGCCGCCAACGTGCGGTTTGACGCGGGCACCTACATCTTCAAGGAGGGTGAGGAAGCCAACGAGTTCTACCTGATCCGATCCGGCAAGGTGGCGTTAGAGATCTTTGCGCCCCAACGCAAGCCGGTCATGCTGGCAACCCTGGCCGAGGGAGAGATTCTGGGCTGGTCGTGGTTGCTGCCGCCCTACCAGTGGAGATTTCACGCCCACGCCCTCGAAACCGTGCGTGCGATTGCTCTTGACGGCAAGTGTTTGCGTACGAAGTGCGAGGATAACCACGATCTCGGTTATGAGATGTTGAAACGCTTTGCCCGCATCATGGAGCAGCGGTTGGAGGCGACGTGTCTCCAGTTGCTCGACGTTTATGCGGTTGGGAAATGACGATGGCCACAGCAGCGACTATCGATCCGATGCTCCCACAGCCGTATTCCGTGCGGCAAGTGGCCAAAGAGACTCCCGATACTTTTACCCTGACGTTGGAGGCGTCGAACGGCGCGGGCGGGAACCGGTTCCAGCCGGGGCAGTTCAGCATGCTGTGGGTGTTTGGCGTCGGCGAGCTGCCAATTTCTATCAGTGGCGACCCGGCGGAGCGCGACCGGCTTGTGTACACCGTGCGCTCTGTCGGTCAGGCCACTCACGCGCTCGTGAGCCGCGAAGTGGGAGATGGGGTTGGGGTCCGAGGTCCGTTTGGGACCGGCTGGCCGATGGAGAAAGCCGAGGGTCGTGACGTTCTTGTGATAGCGGGTGGGATCGGTTTGGCCCCACTTCGCCCGGTGATCTACGAGGTTCTGCATAACCGCGAAAGGTATGGGCGGCTGGTGGTTCTCTATGGCGCGCGCAGTCCCCGTGACCTGCTCTATCGCAAGGAACTGGCCGCCTGGGCCCGTCGACGCGAGACGCAAGTGCTGGTGACCGTAGACTACGGCGGATTGAGCTGGCGCGGTCATGTGGGCGTGGTTACGACGCTGTTCAAGTTCGCGCGGCTGCAACCGGCGCGTTCGATGGCCTTCGCTTGCGGACCCGAAATCATGATGCGGTTTGTCGCCCGCGACCTGGAAACTCACGGACTCGCCCGGGAGAATATTTACCTCTCCATGGAACGAAACATGAAGTGCGCGGTCGGTTTTTGCGGGCACTGTCAGTATGGCCCGCACTTCGTTTGTAAGGATGGCCCCATCTTTCCCTATGACCGGATGCGGCCGCTACTGGAAAAATATGAGCTCTAAAGTCAGACGCAAGCCACGGATCGCAGTCTTCAAGTTTGCTTCCTGCGACGGTTGTCAGTTGAGTTTGCTCGACGCGGAAGATGAACTGCTGAGCGTAGCGGGAGCCCTCGACATTGCGTATTTTCCCGAGGCCTCCCGCGCCATGGGCAAGGGGCCCTATGACATCGGATTGGTGGAAGGATCGGTCACCACCC
>Ga0074044_10002782_pt1 | contig 15201 bp, 11 predicted proteins | sample BogForMeECP23OM1_FD_94443 | JGI IMG/M metagenome (GOLD analysis project Ga0074044, IMG submission 94443) | Bog forest soil microbial communities from Calvert Island, British Columbia, Canada - Bog Forest MetaG ECP23OM1 | ecosystem: Environmental > Terrestrial > Soil > Wetlands ... | reverse complement strand
TGCCGACTACGTTGCGGTTCGGCGGCAGGCCAGGCTCGTGGGCGCGGTTTCACCCGTGTTGAATCGCGAGGATATTCGCGCGGTCAGCGACTACGGCTCAACAAACGGCCAGGTGTTCGGAGTCGCTCCCGATTACAACCAGATCCGCAACGTGCCCATCGAGCCGGGCCGCTGGTTCAACGATCAGGACAATGCCGAGCGGCGGCGCGTCGCCATAGTGGGCTGGGAACTGCTCAAGAATATGTTTCCCGGGCGCCCGGCGGTTGGATCTTCCATTCTATTGAACGGCATCAGCTTCGACGTGATTGGCGTGGTTGCCAAGGTCGGCCGCGACGGCAACAACGGCACCAACTCGCGCATTTTTATTCCCATCGAAACTATGCGCAATCTGTTTCGCCTGACCAAGGCCAACTCTGAAGATGCGATTTCTTTTATCAATTACCAGCCCATCCGCAAAGAGCTTCATGCGGAAGCGAAGACAGAGCTTCATCAGATTATCGCCGAACGCCACGGCTTCGATCCTACTCTGGAAGATGCCTTTGAAGACTGGGACACGATTGAGAACATGCAGCGCGTAGGCAAGATATTCAGCGCCATGGATTGGTTTCTGGGAGTGGTGGGAGTAGTGACCCTGGGACTTGGAGCCATCGGGATTATCAACATCATGCTGGTCTCGGTGAGCGAGCGCACCAAGGAAATCGGCTTGCGTAAGGCTCTGGGCGCGACCCACAAAAACATTCTTACGCAGTTTTTCATCGAGGGAGCTTTTCTGACAGCCTTCAGCGGCGGCATCGGTCTGGCGCTGGCGACGGGCTTTGTAACGCTGCTGGCGATGCTCCCTTCGCCGGAAGGGTTCGACACACCGCGAATTATTCCTGCGTCGGCGCTGGCTGCGATCGGATCGCTGGCCATTGCCGGAATTTCGGCAGGGCTTTACCCTGCGCGCAAAGCTGCTTTGATGGAGCCGGTGGAGGCGTTGCGGCAGGAGTAGGAAATGCAGAAGCCGGAATGCAGAAGTTGAGATAAGAATCTGAAACACAGAGGACCCTGCAGTCTGACTTCCTACTTTTGATTTTGGAGTGATCATGCTAACCGACCTGGGGACGCAAGCGTTTAATGCGCTCCGCCACAATCGCAGTCGTAGCCTACTCACGATGCTGGGCATGGCGTGGGGAATCGCCACCGTGGTTCTTCTGCTGGCTTACGGATCGGGCTTTGAGCGTGGAGTGTGGGCTGCGTTCCGGTCGTTTGGAACGAATCTGGTCTTCATTTTTCCCGGCCGAACCGAATTGCAGGCCGGAGGAACCAAGGCCGGCGCGGAAATCAAGTTGACCACGAACGATCTGGACTACATCCGCAACGAAGTTCCTCTCCTCAAACATGTCTCTCCGGAAGTTGCCAAGCAAAGTCTTGTGGCCTATGGCACCCGCAGCGCCACCTACGGGGTGAGCGGAGTTTATGCATCATATGGCAGCATGCGGCGCATGGATACGTCGGAGGGCAGCTTTTTCAGCGCATCCGACGATTTTACCCACACCCGCGTCGCGGTGATTGGGGCGGATGTAAGAAAAAAGCTTTTCTCGGGGCAGGATGCGATCGGCGAAAGCGTCCGCCTGGATGGAATTTCTTATCAGGTCGTCGGCGTGCTCAAGCATCAGGTGATCAACGGCGACGACAACATCAATGCCCACGTCTATATTCCCTTCAGCGCAATGAGCGATCTGGCCAGGACCTATTACCTGAATGCGATTGTGATGGAGTACGAAGGCGACCATGCCAAGATCGTGCAGGCGGTGCGCGATTCGATGGGGTTTCATCACAACTTCGATCCCAAGGATCACCGGGCGATCTTCGTTTTCGACGTCTTTGCGGATTTGCTCGATCTGCAGGTAATCAGCACCGGAATTAAGATTCTATTGGGCTTCATCGGCTTGCTCACGCTGGGTATTGGCGGGGTGGGATTGATGAATATCATGCTGGTTTCGGTGACTCAGCGGACTCGCGAGATCGGTGTGGAAAAAGCGTTGGGGGCTCACCGCTGGCACATCCTGTTTCAATTTCTCACCGAGGCCCTGGTGATCACGGCTATTGGCGGCCTGCTCGGCGTGGCCTTGGCTTACCTGATTTCGTGGAGCGTGGGCTCGCTGACGCTGTGGAGCGCCGTTGAGGAGAACGCCAGCGAGGGCGACATTCGCCTATACATCGATTCGGCGACGCTGGTATGGTCGACGGGAATTCTCAGCTTTGTGGGAATCATCAGCGGCATGCTCCCGGCGATCAAGGCGGCCAGGCTGAACCCGATCGAGGCGCTACGCTACGAATAAAGCGGACGTGCCTCAACCTGCTTTACAATCCCGTAGTGCCCGAAACCGCCACTACTCGCCTCGATCGAATCCTCGCTCAGCTTGAACTCTACGAGCATCCTCTTCTGAACTTTGCCGCGCGCGCCAAGGGCGAGGGAGTTGAGCTCATCATTCAGTTCAAAGACGCTGCCATCCCGGTGCACACCTACTATCTCGATTTCCATCCCCGCGACCTCGACCACCCCCAGTTCGAGTGGAGTTTTCAGCGGCAGCTTTACGATGCGCTGCACGACTACTTTGTGGAAATGTTTATCCGGACGCCACAGGACCGGGCCGACCGCCGCCGGAAACAATTGTGAATCCACTGCGCCGAAAGATTGAGATGGAAATTCAGGAACGCGGTCCGATCCCCTTCTCGCGTTACATGGAGCTCTGCCTGTACGATCCCGAACTTGGCTATTACTCCCGCGACGCTCAGCGGTTCGGAAAGGCCGGGGACTTCTACACTTCGAGTGATGTGCACGCCGTTTTTGGACGGTTGCTGGCTCGCCAGTTCGACGAAATGTGGCGAGTTCTGGGTTCGCCGGCACAGATCGAAGTGGTCGAATTTGGCCCCGGGCGCGGCTTGTTCGCTCAGGATGTGCTGGATTGCCTGGAGAAGAAGTTTCCTGAATTCCTGCGCGCTTTGCGCTACATTTTGGTCGAACGGTCGCCGGCACTGCGGCGGCGAATCGAAGCCACACTGGCGCGGCATCTGGAGAGCGGAAAGGCTCGGCTTTCGGATCTTCCTCTTGAGCGCCCCCTTGATCTCGCAGGCGAAGCCTGGTTTGGCGCGGCTCCCACGATCGTATTCGCGAACGAATTCTTCGACGCCCTGCCGGTCGAAGTTCTCAGCGCCGAAGGCTCGCTGCGGATCGGCGCACGGGACGGTCGCTTCCTCGAGGACTGGAGGCCGCATTCGCAGGAGGAACTTGAATTTCTCGATCGCTACTCGATTCATCCCGAGTCTGGCGTACGCGTGGAAGCGCCTCTCGCTGCCCAACGATTCATGGATTGCGTCGCGGATCGCATCCAGCGCGGATTCCTGATCGCGATCGACTACGGCTACACTCGGGAAGAACAACTGGCCGGAAGACATCGGGGAACGCTCAAAGCAATTCGACAGCACTCGATCAGCGCCAACCCGTACGAATCTCCGGGCGAACAAGACATTACTGCCGACGTAAACTTTACCGCGCTGGCGGCTGCGGCGGAAAGGCGCGGCATGCAGACGCAGAGGCTACTTACCCAATCGCAATTTCTGATGGGCGTTGGCGAAGCTAACCAGTTTGCCGACGCCTTCGAAGAATGCCGCCTGCCGCAAGAGCGGGCAAAAGTCGCGCTGCAACTTAAGCATCTGGTCACGCCGGCGGGCATGGGCGAGAGTTTTCACGTTCTCATCGCCAGTAAGGGAATCGAAGAGAAGAGAACAACATCTTTATCGGGAGTTAATTTTGGGCGCCGGCAAATCGCCGCCGAACACTGTTAGCGCTTCGCGCCCGCCAGCGTTGGGGTTGTGTCGCTGGGCGCCGCGTGTTTTGCAGACCTGTCTTCCGCGAGCCTGGTTTCGACGGACCTGATTTCGGCGTGGACTTCGGGATACTCGTAGACTCCGCGCCCAGACTTGCGGCCCAGCCTTCCAGCTTTCACGTACTGCACCAGGAGCGGCGACGGACGATACTTTTCTCCCAGCGTCTTGTGCAGGTATTCGAGAATGTTCAGCCTGGTATCGAGGCCCACAAGGTCGACCAATTCGAACGGGCCCATGGGATGGTTGAGTCCGAGCTTCAGCGCCTTGTCGATGTCGGCGGCCGAGGCGATTCCTTCCTGCAGCATGTGGAAGGCCTCGTTGCCGATCATGGCGTTGATGCGACTGGTGATGAATCCCGGCGATTCCTTGATCACCACGACTTCCTTGCCCATGCGCCTACCGGCTTCAACCGCAGTGCTTAATGTGTCGTCGTCGGTTTCCAACGCTCTCACGATTTCGAGCAGCTTCATCTTGTGAACGGGATTGAAGAAATGCATCCCCACGCATTTCTGGGCGCGGTAGGTAACGCTGGCAATTTCTGTGATGCTGAGGGAAGAGGTATTCGACGCCAAAATGGTTGTGGGACGGCAGATTTTATCGAGCAGAGTGAAGATCTCAATCTTCGATTCCATCTCTTCGGGAACGGCTTCAATCACGAGATCCGCTTCGCGCGCGGCCTCTTCCACCGAACCTGCATATTCCAGCCGCTGGAAGGCCGCATCGGCCGCGGCCGCCTGCACTTTACCCAATTCGACGGCTTTATCGAGATTGGCGCGGATCTCGCTTTCGGCGCGGCGCAGCGCAGCCGGCAATAGGTCTTCGAGAATGGTGCGGTATCCGCCGGTCGCGGCGGCGTGTGCGATGCCCCGGCCCATAATGCCGGCGCCTATGACCGCGACGGTTTTCACTTCGGCCACTGCTAGCCTGCCTTTTCCAGGTCCGCAATCGCGGAGTTCAGGGCTCCCCCGGCCGCGCGCAATGAGTCCGCCAAACGCTTGCGCTCATCGGCGGGCATGGCCGGAATCGAAATACAGATGCGACGCAACGTGGTCGTGATGTCTTCCACGTAGTTCAAGGATCGGATCAACTCGCCGGATGCTAGCATGAGGGCTCCTATATATTTGTCAGCTTGCGGCTCGCGGTGGGCCTCACCGCCGAATCTGCGCGGTCACGAAGGGCATGCCGAGCCGACCTTCTATTCTGGACGCGTCGGCGAATTTAGTAAAGGCGGGCTCTTCCAGGCGTGACGCAGTCAAACTATTTGCCCGACGCCGGGCTTGTCACCTAACCGCGATTTCAAAGAAACAGCATATAATCCCTATCAATTCTTTCAATAGGCCTAACCGGCGAGGTATTCAATCCAATGGCCATGGCAGAAAAATCTCTCAAGCACTACATTTTCGCGAGCGACTTCGATCAAACGCTGACTTTCAACGACTCTGGCTATGTGCTGGCTGAACTCGTCGGCATCTCGACCGAGGAGTTCGAGCGCAAGGCCAAGGGCATGGCAAAGATCAACCTGGTGCAGCAGGGTGCGGAACTCGCCTATCTGCTGCTTCACGATCCAGAGTTCAAGGCCAAAGTCCGGAAGGAGCATCTCTACGAAGTGGGCAAACGCATCCGGCTGAAGGAAAATATTCAACTTCTTTATCAACTCCTGGACGCCGGCATTGATGGTCACTCTTTTGACTTCTACATTCTCTCGGCTGCGCCGGTCGAAGTGATTCATTCCGCGCTGGAGGGGGTGGTCCCGCACGATCATATTTTCGGCACCGAGTTCCTTTACAAACCTTCCGGTGAAATCGACACTCTGGTGCGCGCGACGGCCGGATACGGCAAGGTCTTCGTGCTCGACCAGTTGCTCACCCAGCACGTAACCGGGCCCGATCACGTGATTTATACCGGGGATGGCAGCTCCGACGTTCACGTGATGTTGCACGTGAATGCGCGCGACGGCCTTACCATTGCGGTCTCGGAGTCGCGGCACGTGTCGCAAATCGCAAAGCGCACCGTGCTCAGCACCAGTGCTCTCGCTGTGCTGGCGCCCATTCTGGAAGAAATTGCCGGCTGGGAGCGCTTCCGCATCCGCAGCTTCTTTGAGGCCAACGGCATGTTGATACAGGAGTGGGAACGCGTTCGCACCGACTGGCTTACCGTGCGTGCCGCTAATACCGAGACTTCGGAACCGGTGAGCGCGGCTTGAAAATGACGGCGCTCGGGACTGTGTCGATAACATTACGATGCGTTTCATAATTATGATGGGCTCGCTCCCATGCTGCGCGATAAAAGCCTGATTCCGCTCTCGCACCAGCACCAGCGGGCGTTAGCTTTGTGCGTGCGAATCGATCGCGCTCACCCCATCCCGGAGAGGGATCTCGAAGCCTGGCAGGTGGAGATCAACCAGCACTTTCGGCAGGAAATCGACTCTCATTTTTCCGCCGAGGAAGGCGTGCTGTTTCCGATAGCGGACCACTTCGACGAATTGAAGCCGCTGGTGGAAGAACTGACCGCCGATCACGCCCGGTTGCGCGAATTCTTTCTCCAGGCGGAGAGCCGGGTTCCATCGTCTGAGAGCCTGTCCCGTTTCGCGCAGACATTTTCCGCGCACATTCGCAAGGAAGAGCGGCAACTCTTCGAGCGTCTGCAGAAGCTTATGACTGGAGACGAACTTAAGACTCTCGGAGCAAATCTGGAAGCCGCCCTGAAAAAGGGGGAACAGGCCTGCCTTTTACCGAATCAAGCGACCCGGCTAAAGCCGCGGAAATAATTCTTTCAGAGCGACTGAATCTACAGGCCGTGATGCTGCCGGAATCCCGCCGAGCCATCCTTTCCCATAAAGCGTTCGAGGACGGCGGCTTGAGTTTGACGCAAATCGACCATTACCAGGCCATCGAGCACGTTAGAAAATTTGCGGTCGACGTTGAAGCCGAGGAGTTTGCCGCCAATCTTTGCGTACTGCCGAAGCAAAATCGGCAAGCCTTTGCCATCTGCCTCCACATCGGTGATGGGCTGCGAGAGTTCCTCGAGATCGCGGAGAGCATGGCACATGGCGCGGCAATCCCACGGGCGCAACCAGGCGGGACGAAAGGGGCGTCGGGGTTTGATCATTCCAGGTTGGATCACTCCAGGTTCGATCGTGCCCGCCGACTCATCTTCCTGCATTCGAGCTTCAAAGAAACGGTAAATCATTTCGCGTGAAGCCTGGTTGTAGTCATTACTGATGCTAACCGCGCCGAACAAAATCGGCGTTTCAGGATGCGCCACCAGCATTCGCGCAATCCCCTTCCACAACAGAAGGAGCGGCGCGTACTGTCTCTGATACTCCGGCCTTACAAAGGAGCGCCCCAACTCCAGCGCCGGGCCGATCTTGTCAAAGACGCGAGCATGATAGCGGAACAAGGTGCTGGTGTAGAGCCCGCGCACTCCCCGTTCGGGAAGAATCTCGGCAGTATTGCCGGCGCGATAGCCGCCCACAAGCTCCCGCTTGGCGCGATGCCACAGCAAGAGATGCCAGTAGTAGCGGTCGTAGCGGTCGAGGTCGCGCCGCTTGCCGGTGCCTTCGCCCGCCGCGCGAAACGTGACTTCACGCATCCGCCCCACTTCCTGCAACAGGCGAGGCGTTTCATTCCATTTCACCAGATAGACAGCCAGATCTCCGCTTTCCGCTAAACAGCGCTCCGGGACCAGTCGATCGAGTTCGGCGGCAAGTACATCTGCAGGTTCGGCGGGAGCAATGGCTTGCTGCACGTTCGTCACAAGGGTAGAGCGCACCGCCAACGGCCACGAAGTCTCTGCCCGGCTGCGCCGCGCCAGCAGATAAGTGCGCCAACGCAAGTACTCGGTGACCTCCCGATCGTCCGCGAGGCCAGCCAGGCAGTCCGTCGAAATCTCACTGCCCACGCGGACTTCCACGCTGCGGCCTTCGTGCTGCAGAAATTCCTGGAGGAGAAAAGCCGACCTCAGCCGGGGGTGAATCATGCCGAAGAGATGAAAGCTCAAACTATTTCGGCCGCAAAAATAGACCGGGAGCGCGGCAGCGCTGGTGTGGCGAATCAGGTGTGCCGCGGTGTCGCTCCACGCTGGATCGCAAATTGTTCCTTGCGGAAACTGCCACTGCGAAACTTCGGCTGCCGGGAACAGAGCCAGCATTCCGCCTGCTCGCAGCCACTCTTGCGCTTCGGCAAGGGCGCGGCGACTTGCGTCGACGCGGTTGGCGTCGGTCTCGGTTCCACCGGGCCGCGGATCCATGACGATGCAGTGCCGGGTAAGCTCTGGAACATCGCCCAGAAGAAAATTTGTCATCACCTTCACGTCGGGGCGGGAGCGCGTCAGGAGCACCGCCAAAGCCGCTCCGTCCAACATCCCGAAAGGATGGTTGGCCACAACTACGACCGGACCGGTGGCTGGAATTCGGGCCGCATCCGCGGCATCCACGCGCAAGTCGACGCGCATCGCGGCCAGCAGATTCTCCAGCCCCCGGCCTTCTGGAGACTGCTGCACTCGCTGGTACAGTTCGCGCATTTTATCGACGCGAAAAAACTTCTCGGCCAGCACCGGGATGGCAGAAACACTCGCTTGGGGTAAGAACTCTCCCCGCGTTTCGCCGCTCTGCAAATGGTCTGATGGCATGTTAAAGAAATAACGCAGGCAGTTTGCAGGGGCGTGAAGAGGAGGTTAAAAACTGATGAAATCTGAAGCGGGAGGGAACTCAAGAGTAACCATCAGTAACAGTGCTCAGCGCTAGTAGTCAGTCGACGTTAGAATCACCAACACTTTACCGCCGACCACAGCTTATGTCTCCAGGCGGAAGCGCGTTTCCGCCAGGCCGTACAGTCTGCGCCACACCAGACGGTTAATCGTCACCACGGTGGCGGCCATCATCATGGTGGCGGCGAGCAGGAGATGAAAATCTCCACTGTCGGTGGCTTGGCTGATGGTTGCTCCCAAGCCGGTCGTGGTGTAGATGTGGCCCTTGAAGTGAAAGTACTCGGCGACGATGCTGGCATTCCAGGCGCCTCCGGAGGCGGTTACGAGTCCGGTTACCAGATAGGGGAAGATTCCCGGCAGGATTAACTTTTTCCAACGCTCAATGCCGCGCACGCGGAAGATCGAACAGCATTCCTTCAAATCGGTGGGGATCGCCATGGCGCCGGCGATCACGTTGAACAACACATACCACTGCGTGCCCAAGAGCAGCACGACGATCGAGGCGAGGCCAAGTCCTCCGCCGATTCGAATCAGCATGAGCAGGATGACGGGTAGCAGGGCGGTCGCCGGGACCGATGCGGCAATCTGCGCCAGGGGCTGTGCAATACGTGCCAGGCGGGGATTAAAGCCGATGGCGACGCCCGCGGGAATGGTCCACAGCGCGCCGATCAGCAGCGCAAGATTTACCCGCAGGAAGGTGGCTCCCAGGCCAAGGGCGGCTTCGTGCAACTCAGTTTTCCCCAGACCGGTGAGAATAATCCCGACCCGAACGACGGCGTAACCGATGCCGAGGAGCACCAGGATTGCGAATCCGCGAAGCAGCCAATCCCGCCACCGAACTGGCTCCGCTGGTTTCGGACTCTCCTCCACAGGTTTGTTTGCGAAATGCAGGAGAAGCTTTTCACCCAGAGGGTGCAAAGTCTTTTGTCGGATCGTAGCCAGACCACTGGAATGCTGGACGAAATTGAGCACCCAGGAGCGTGGAGCGTCAGTGCTTTCTACCTGCTCGACTTTGAACTTCTCGGCCCAGGCGATCACCGGCCGCCAAATAAATTGATCGAGGAGCACGATCACCGTAACCATGGTCGCGATGCCCCACAGGATGGAGGGCGTGTCGCCGGCGCTGGCCGCGGTCTGCAGGTAGGAGCCCAGCCCGGGCAAACGAAAGTCCCGCGGTCCCAGCACGAACATTTCACATACCATGAGCGCGAACCAGCCGCCGGCCACTGACATCATCGAGTTCCACACCAAGCCGATTGCGGAGAAAGGCAGCTCCATCTGGATGAAGCGCTGCCACCAGCTGAAGCGGTAGATGGTTGCCGCTTCACGCATGTCTTTGGGAAGGCTTTTCAGCGAGGAGTAAAAACTGAAGGCCATGTTCCAGACCTGGCCGGTAAAAATGAGCAGGATCGCGCCCAACTCGACGCCCAGCTGTCGTCCTGGAAAGAGCGCGACCATGGCCAGCATCACTCCGGGAAGAAAGCTGAGTACGGGAATCGATTGCAGCACGTCGAGCAGGGGAATCATGAAGCGCTCGGCGCGCGGGTTGTACGCGGCGACGTAGCCATACACCAAGGTGAAGACGAGGCTCAGCAAATAGGCGACAGTGATGCGCAACAGGGAATACCCAGCGTAAGCCGGCAGGGCACTCAGGTTTCGCGAAATCTCAACCGTCGGCGTGAAGGGCCCTAACCAGGAGCGGCCTACCGTTACGACCCCGTAGAAAAGCGCAATGCCCGCGCCGAACATGATGACATCGGGCAGGTATGAGGTTTCGATCCGAGGCAGCTGCGACCATAGGCGAAAGGCCGAGAATCCGCGCCAGCTGATGCTCTTCTTCATACCGCGGCTTTTCCTTTCCCTGGAAGCTGCGATCAGGGTTGAGTCGATGAAGCCGCGTCCTTTTCGTCAGCGGCACGCGAGGGTTCCGCCGCCGGTTGCCCGAGGGCCGCGGCCTGCACGACTTCGGATGGTACGACTTCATTTTGCGGGGCGTCGGTTTGCATCAGCTGACCACTTTCCCGATCGTAATCGAAGATCTCCGCATAGCGCCCCCAGTTCATTGCCGTATCGAACTGGCGCTGCACTTCGTCCTGGGAGAAATGCTCATCGAGAATGTCGCGAAAGAACTCGTCGTTGATCGAGTGGTCGGACTTTCGCTTGAGAATGCTGTCGATCTGCTTCAAGATGGTCACGTGTTCAAGCGTGGCCTGGCGGAATAGAACTTTGCGGGTCTGAATATCGGCATCGGCGAAGGCCACGCCTTGCCGCGAAAGTTGGACATCGCCCTCCTTCAGCCAGGCGAAACCGAGCAACTGGCAGGCTTCGAGGATGGGCAGCAGATCTTCCACGTTCATCACGAGTTCTTCGCTAAGGCGGAACAAATCCTCGCGTCCACCGCGATCGTGCAGCAATTCGATGAGGCCGGCAATTCCGCCTACGCGAGCGTGAGGCAGGATTTGATATTTGCTCGTCCGGACCGGCGCGGCGCCCTTGATTCCGCCCGGAGGGACCACGATTTCTCCGGTGCTCTCCGGATCGGGCAAAGCATGTTCGACGTCCGGTTCGGTCATCACTTTGTAGATGTAATCCACCAACTCCACGAAACGGGGGGACTTGCGGTCGCGGGGCTGAGGCAGGCGCACATTGAAATCGGCCCGGATGCGGGCCGGATTTCTGCCCAGCACGACGATGCGGTCGGCGAGGATTACGGCCTCCTCAATGTTGTGGGTCACAATGAAGATTGCAGTCGTGGGCATTTTTTTATTGAGCCAGAGCTCCAGCAATTCGCCGCGCAGGTTCTCCGCCGTGAGCACGTCGAGAGCGGAAAACGGCTCGTCCATGAAAAGCACTTCCGGTTCGACGACGAGGGCGCGGGCAAAACCCACACGCTGCTTCATGCCGCCAGAAAGTTCTTTGGGATAGGCGGTTTCAAAGCCGTCGAGACCGACCGTATCCAACGTCCGCAGCGCGCGTTTGCGGCGCTCGACGGCGGCCACACCTCGGGCCTGCAGAGGCGCTTCTACGTTTTCCAGCACGGAGAGCCAGGGGAACAGCGCAAAACTCTGGAAGACGATCGCGACGTTGGGCGACTCCGTGCGCAACGGCTTGCCATGCCAGAAGAGCGCTCCGGAAGAGGGTTGCGAAAGGCCGCTCAGAATTCGCAGCAAGGTGGACTTGCCGCAGCCCGAGGCGCCCAGCAGAGCGACGATTTTCCCGGGCTCGATTTTGAAGTCGGTGAGACCGACGACCTGAATGCGCGTCCCATCCGGCTGAGGATAGGACTTCTCAATTGCTCGGGCTTCGATGATGGCGTCGCTCACCGGAAAAAGTCTCCTTAACTTCTATACACGATCTGGAGCAAGGCGCAAAGCGGTTCTCGGTTCTCGCTTCTCAACTTTTGCTCAGAGCCTCCTCTCGGAGATTGGTTGACAGATTTGAGAACTCAGGCGGCGAAATCTTCCTCCGGCGGGACCGGTAGAGGCTGCGGAAGGCGGTCGGTGACTTCGGCGAGGCGGGCCAGTTTGTCGGCCAATTCGGGAGCGAACTGACCCGGAGCGAGCCGCCATTGCCAATTGCCTTCATGCCGGCTGGGAGTGTTCATACGGGCTTCGTTGCCCAGGCCGAGAACATCCTGCAGAGGTGTGATGGCAAATTCAGCCGCCGAGGTCTGCGCCCCGCGGACGAACGCCCAGTGAATTCCATCGTCGCAGCGCCCGAAGTAGCACTCGGCATTGCGGCGTTCCTGTTCGGAAGCCGCGGAGCCGAACCAACCAACCGTGGTTTCATTGTCGTGGGTTCCGGTATAGATCACTTTGCCGGCGGCCCGGTGGGGCAGATACATGTGCGCGCCCTCATCGCCGAAGCCAAATTGCAGGACGGCGACTCCGGGAATCTGCAGCCTTTCCCGCAGGGCGTGCACCTCCGGCGTGATGTAGCCCAGGTCTTCGGCGAAGAAGGGCAAGCCGCCGAGGGCTTCGCGGAGCTTGTGAAACAGATCGTCCCTTGGACCATCGACCCAGCGGCCGTTGGTGGCACTCGGATCGGCCGCCGGAATCTCCCAGAACTGGTCGAAGCCGCGAAAGTGATCGAGCCGAATGTAATCGCAGTTGCGGGTCGCCCAGCGCAGCCGGCGCACCCACCATTCGTAGCCCCGGGACTTCATCACATCCCAGCGGTATAGAGGATTGCCCCAACGCTGACCAGTCTTGCTAAAAAAATCAGGGGGCACGCCGGAGACGACTTCGGGCTCGAGGTTCTCATTCAAGCGGAACAAATCGCGGTGCATCCAGACATCGGCGCTGTCGTAGTTGACGAAGATAGCGACGTCGCCCACAATGCGAATCGAGCGCTGGGAGCAGTATCGCCGGAGGGCCTGCCACTGCTCGTAGAATGCGAACTGCAAGGCGCTGCGAATTTGCAAATCGAGCGCCAGATCTTTGCGAGCCTTCTTGAGGGCCGCAGGTTCACGGCGTGCCAGTTCCGAGGGCCAGTCTTTCCAGCCGGCCAATTTTTGTTGAGAGCGCAGGGCGTCGAAGAGAACAAAGTCGTCGAGCCACCAGGAGTTCTGCGAGCAAAAACGCGAAAATCGCTCGCGGGCGCCGGCGGTGGCGGAGGAAAGGAAAGTGCGTCCTGCCTCAAACAGCAAGGGCAGCTTCTGAGAAAAAACCTGAGTGTAGTCGACGGGGCCGCGGTCCGAGGCGATGCCGGCAAGCTTGCCGGCATCAATCCAGCCAAGTTGAGCCAGGCGTTCGAGGCTGATCAGCAAGGGATTGCCAGCAAAAGCGGAGGTGGAAGAGTAGGGCGAATTTCCGTAGCCGAGCGGCCCCAGGGGTAAGACTTGCCAGAGAGCCTGGCGAGCAGCGGCAAGAGAATCGACGAACTGGTAGGCGGCCGGGCCGAAGTCGCCGATGCCGCCGCGCGAGGGCAACGACGTGGGATGCAACAAAATGCCTGCGGCGCGGGGAAAGGGCATGAAACTTGGTCACTTCACCCTAAAGTCCCGGTTCACTTCCCGCACGGGTCAGCGTCTTCAACTCATCCTGGTTGATTTTGATTTTGCCGGCCTTCTCCATCTGATCGCGCAAATTGGACCTGAATAATTCGAAGAGCTCCTGCTCCTTGGCCTGCAGAAGGGTATCTCGAATCTGGTCGCGCTTGGCGGCGAAGTCAGCCTCGGAAGGAGCCTGCACTTCCAACAGGACAAGCACGATTCCATTGGCGCCGCTGTTGATCGGGCCGCTGATATCTCCTGGCTTCATCGTGAAGGCAACCGCAGCCTGTCCGGTGAGCGAACCGATATCGGGAACCTGGCCGTCGGGCAAAACGAAATCGCTGGTCTTCACAGTGGCGCCCAGTTCTTTGGCGGCCTTCTTAAGATCGTGATCGGTCTTGGCGCGGTCGGAAAGTTCCTGAGTTTTCTGGCTAAGAAGAAGATTCGAACGCTCATTCAGAAACTCCTGTTCGACCTTGGTGCGAATCTCTTCGAAGGTGGGCGTCGATTGAGGCTTGACGGCCAGCAATTGAAACACGGCAAAGCCCTGCGAAGTGGAAGCCATCTCCGGGGGAGACTTCTCGGCTGTGGTGAACACGGCATCCATCAATTGAGGTGCCGGGCCCAACCCGGGGACGATATCCTTGCGGGCAAAGAAGCCCGAAGTGACCGCGGGCACGCCGCCTGCCGCCGCGGCCGCATCCAGCCCTTGCGTCTTGGCCGCTTGCAACAAACCTTCTGCCTGTTTTTGCGCGGCCTGCTGCGCCTTCTGCTGCTTGAGAATCGGCTCGATCTCGGCTCTTACTTCATCGAGCGTTTTCATGTGAGCGTCCTGCTTGTCATCGACGCGGATGATGTGAAAGCCATAGCTGCTCTTCACCAGGTCGCTGATCTGGCCTTTGGGCAGGGAAAAAGCCGCCTTCTCAAACTCCGGAACGGTGCGGCCTTTCCCAATCCAACCGAGGGACCCGCCCTCCTTGGCGCTGCCCGGATCTTCCGAATACTTTTTGGCTAAGTCGTCGAATTTAGCGCCACTCTTCAACTGCTTGAGCAAATCTTCGGCGCGATGCTGGGCCTCGGCCACGCCTTTTTCGTCGACTTTGCCATCGGGGCCGGCGAGCGGCGTTTTAATCAGAATATGGCTGACCTTCACCTGCTCGGCGACCCGGTACTGGTCGCGGCGCTGATTGTAATAAGCCTGCAACTCCTCCGGGGTGACCTGCACCTTGTCCTGAAGCTTTCCGGTGTCGATCGCCGCGTACTTGATTTTGCGCTTCTCGGGAATCGAGTTGGCATAACTTTTCTGATGGCTGTCGTAGAAAGCCTTCAACTCTTCCGTGGTCGGATGGAGGCCCTTCTTGATGTCGTCTTGTTTCAGCACTGCATAGTCAAACTTCACCTTGGTATTCTGCTTGTCGAACTCCTTTCGGATGGCGGCATCGCTCACGGAGGCGCCGCCCGTGATCAGCGCCTGCAGCTTGCCAATCGTAATCTGCTTGCGCACATCGTCTTCGAAGATGGTGGGAGTAAGATTGGCACGCTGCAACATGCCCTCATATTCGGTCTCTCCAACAAAATTTCCTCCCGGGAAGAAATAGGCGGAATACTGGCCGTGCTGCAGTTCGTCC
>Ga0074044_10002780_pt1 | contig 15207 bp, 13 predicted proteins | sample BogForMeECP23OM1_FD_94443 | JGI IMG/M metagenome (GOLD analysis project Ga0074044, IMG submission 94443) | Bog forest soil microbial communities from Calvert Island, British Columbia, Canada - Bog Forest MetaG ECP23OM1 | ecosystem: Environmental > Terrestrial > Soil > Wetlands ... | reverse complement strand
TGCACACAGAGAACATAGTATCCACAGTGCATCCGGTGGGCGCTGTTCCAATTCGAACAGTTGTTAAACAACGCCCCCGATGGAATTTTTGCGTAGCACAAGCGACGCCGTGGCAAACAAAAAGCGAAGATGGTATTGTGGCTCTGTGGACGAACCGAGGAAATCCGCAATCATCGCCGTCTGCGCTTCAATCCTTGCCGCGAGAAAGTCGGCAACCGTCCCGAGAAATTCCCCCGCCTACATCGCGGCGATTGCGGACGCGGTCGCAGATGCGAAACGAATCGTCGAACGAGTTGAGTCCGAGACCCGGAGAAGGTAGATCAGAATGACCTCAACAGAGAATCTGTTTGCGACGCTCGCTGTGACCATCATCGGTTCCGGCTTGGGTACGACCATAATCGGCGCTTTGTTTAAGCAACGATTCGACTCGCAACTTGAAATCCACAAAGCCTTACTCCAGCGAAGCGGAAAGATTCATGAGCGCCAAGTTGACGCCCTGCTTCCAATTTATTCGAAACTCGACGAAGCACTGTTCTACTTGCAGCGAGCGGTGTCTGCCGGGAAGTTCGCAGGAGGAGCGCCAGATGACGTGTTGTTGGACAGGATGACCAAGAGCCTCGCAGCCGCATCCGAGGCATTCTCCAGGAACAGATTGCTCATCAGCGAGAGCTTGGGACAGAAGCTCGACGAGTTCTTCGACAAAATGTTTTTGGGACGAATGAACATGGGCCTAGTCTTAGAGCCGATGGTTGCGAACCGCGAGTCGCGAGCGAAACTATGGGACGCAGCAAGGCAAACCGCCTACAAAAACCTCCCGTTCCTCCTGAAGGCGACTAGGGACGAAGCGAGAAGCGGAAATCCAACGGTATTTGCAGCTTCTCCGCCTCCCCGATTCCGATGTGAACGTTGTGCCGCTGCTCAACAAAGACAGCCTCGATATGACGGATGCCGATCGAGAATTGATTCTGGCGACAGTGAAGGGACTTCTAACCGAGAACGCCCCGATCATCATTACGCACGGTACGGATACGCTGGTTCAGACTGGCCTATTCCTGAAACAAGGGCTACCGGACATAAAGATTCCCATCGTCCTGACTGGCGCGATGGCGCCTCTCGGCTTTGAAGCCAGTGATGGTCTGCAGAACTTGACCGAAAGCCTCGTGCGGCTATTGTGTCCGGGCATCTACATCGTGATGCACAACCAAGTTTACCCTGTCGGTGGGGTGAGGAAAGACCAAACATTGGCACGCTTTGTGTCAAGCGATCAGAAACCAAGGTAGCTAGCTTGGTCTGCTTGGAGAGGTGGGGGCGGACATGAAAGCGCTCGTGAAGAGCCGTCCGGAATCCGGACTCTGGCTCGAAGATGTGCCGGTTCCCGAATTTGGCATCAATGATGTCCTGATCCGCGTGCTGATGACCGGCATTTGCGGAACGGACCTGCATATCTATGAATGGGACGAATGGGCGCGGTCAACGATTCCCGTGCCTCTAGTGATCGGCCACGAGTTTGTGGGCGAAGTTGTCGAGGTCGGATCGAACGTCGCCGATTTTCGGCCAGGCGATCTCGTGAGCGGCGAAGGTCACGTCGTTTGCGGGCGCTGTCGCAACTGCCTGGCCGGACGGCGGCATCTCTGTGCGCACACAATGGGCGTCGGCGTGAACCGTCCCGGCGCGTTCGCCGAATACATTGTCTTGCCCGTGAGCAATATCTGGAGGCACAACGGAAAGGTAGACCTTGAAACCGCCGCTATCTTCGATCCTTTTGGAAACGCGGTGCACACGGCGCTATCCTTCCCGGTTTTGGGAGAGGACGTGCTCATCACGGGGGCGGGACCGATCGGCATCATGGCTGCTGCTGTTGTGCGCCACGCGGGTGCCCGTCATGTAGTGATCACCGACGTGAATCAGAAACGGCTAGGTCTGGCAGAGAAGATGGGTGTCACCTTAGCCGTCAATTCGAGCGCAACCCCCCTGGCCGAAGTTCAGAAGAAGCTAGGCATGCAGGAGGGGTTTGACGTAGGACTGGAGATGTCGGGCAACGCAAGCGCCCTTCGAGAGATGCTCGCAAACATGAGCCATGGGGCCAAGATCGCGATGCTCGGGATTCCAAGGGAGCAGATTGCGATCGATTGGAAACACGTCATCTTCAACATGCTGACGATCAAAGGCATCTATGGCCGCGAAATGTATGAGACTTGGTACAAAATGACGGTGATGTTGGAATCGGGACTCGACATCAAGCCCGTGATTACGCATCGGTTCGCATGGCATAAGTTCGAGGAGGGATTTGCGGCGATGAAGTCGGGCGATGCCGGCAAGGTGATTTTGGATTGGCGCGACGCCCACTAACCGCCGCAGGAGCCTACGCAAATGTTTGAAGCTGCAAGAGCGCTGTACGAGTCGCAGTTGCGCGACATTCGCGGAGCCGGTCTGTACAAGCCGGAGCGAATTCTGACAAGTCCGCAGAACGCCCGCGTCGATCTACCCGATAAGAAATCCGTCTTGAATCTGTGCGCCAATAACTACCTCGGGCTTGCCAACCATCCTGAAGTCGTCAAGGCGGCACACGAGGCGCTGGACCACTGGGGCTATGGACTTTCCTCGGTTCGGTTTATATGCGGCACACAGGAGATACACAAACAATTGGAGCTGCGCCTGAGTGAATTCCTCGGCATGGAAGACACAATCCTCTACAGCTCTTGCTTTGATGCCAACGGGGGCCTATTTGAAACGCTCCTGGACGCGCAAGACGCCATTGTCTCCGACGAACTCAATCATGCCAGCATCATCGACGGCATTCGGTTGTCGAAAGCACAGCGCTTCCGCTACCGGAATGGAGACATAGAAGATCTCGAAGCGAAACTGAAGGAGGCTTCGGGTGCGCGGCGCATCTTGATTGCAACTGATGGTGTGTTTTCTATGGATGGGTATATCGCCAAACTGCCAGAAATTTGCGATCTAGCGGAACGGCATAAGGCGATGGTGATGGTCGATGATTCTCACGCCGTCGGATTCATGGGCCAAGGCGGTCGCGGTACGCACGAGCACCACAGGGTGATGGGGCGCGTGGATATTTTAACGGGGACGTTGGGTAAGGCACTGGGTGGCGCGAGTGGCGGCTATGTCAGCGCGCGCAAGGAAATTGTGGACTTGCTCCGTCAGCGGTCACGCCCGTACCTCTTTTCGAACACGGTCGCGCCGGCAATCGTGGGAGCGTCTTTGAAAGTACTCGATCTCGTGGCGAGGACAAAGCAGCTCCGGGATCGACTCTTCTCGAATACGCGATTCTTCCGTGAGCAAATCGTTGCGAAGGGTTTCACCATACTACCGGGCGAACATCCCATTGTGCCTGTCATGTTTGGCGATGCTGACCTAGCAGCGAAGACGGCCGGGCGTTTGCTACAAAAGGGAATCTATGTGGTCGGGTTTTCCTACCCGGTTGTTCCTACCGGGAAGGCCCGCATCCGCGTGCAACTTTCGGCGGCACACAGCCCAGAGGACTTAGGGTTTGCTGTCGCGCAGTTCGCAGCAGTTCGGGCAGAACTGCTTGCCAGTTGAAACGAAATTCAAGCCATGGAACCGGGGGAATTCTTGGCCAATTCCGCAACAGCCACACTTCGTAAGACGGCGCTGAACGCTGTTCACCGTGCCCTCGGAGCGAAGATGGTGGATTTTGGCGGCTGGGATATGCCCGTCGAGTACCCATCGGCAGGTGGCTTGGTTGCCGAACACAAGGGGGCGCGCATCCGCCAGCTCCGCGGTGACGTACTCCAAGAAGATCTCGCGGCGTACCTTGGCATCAGTCAAGGACAGCTGTCAAAGATAGAACGCGGGAGGCTGGGGCCGACTCCAGAAACAGTGGTTCGATTAATCGAGAGATTTGGGAAAAGCGCGGATTGGATTTTGACCGGGAGGGTGTAGTCGTCTGAGGATTGGAAGTGGAATCAGCACCGTGGGGCGTCCTACGGAAATACGATTGGGACAAAGAATCCCGCCCGACGTGTTTTGTTCAGTAACATGCAGATGTAGATCCGAGCTTGGCTCGAGGACTCAAAATCTACAAAACGAACTATGCTAAACCTTGTGGAATCAATGCACTTGTATGCGAGCAATGTGAATTTGAGAGCTGCAAGGGGAAAGAGGCGGGGCACTGTTGTATATTCCTTAGCGAGCACTTAATTACGAATGGGCGTAAGCCTCGGGATGAAAACCTATTCGACGTGCAAGAGCTGGCCAGCGTCACGGAGTAGAAGAAACAAACGCGGATAAACGGCATGAGCTCTTTATTGGCAAGAAAACCACTGCGGTTTACATGCATTGCGGTGACGGCTGTTTTTGCCTTCGCTTCGATTTCCCGGGCGCAGATGAACCAGAGCGCGGGTCCTAATTTGGGGGTGGCGGGAAACGAGGCGCAGGAGCGCATGGAACTTTCGAACATGGACGCTCTGGGCGACAAGGATCAGGTTGCCGACTACCAAGCCTTTTTCAAGGAGCGAGAACCTGCCAAAAAGGTCCAACTCGGGAACCGCTTTTTGCAGAAGTACCCGAAGAGCCCGTTTGCAGAGCGCGTCGACGTCGGCTTGATGAACGCCTACCACGCGCAGCAGGACTGGAAGAATACCTATCGGCTCGCCGATAACGCACTCGCGCTGCAGCCCGATGATGTGGACGTTCTTACCACGGTCGCTTGGACGATACCGCATGTTTACAGTCCAGATGATCCAGACGCCGATCAGGAACTGAACAAAGCGGAGACTTACGCGAGACATGCCATTGAGGTTCTGGCCAAGATGCCAAAACCGCCTGACCTTACGGAGGCGCAGTTTGCGGCTTCTAAAGCCAAGAGATCGTTCCAAGCGCACAGCGCTCTCGGCCTCGTCTACTTCCGTCGCGAGGACTACGACAATTCGGCGAAGGAGCTTGAACAATCCACGAAGGGCAATTCAACCCCCGATCAGACCGATCTATACGTTCTGGGGGTAGATCTGCAAAACTTGAATCGCTATAGCGAAGCGGCGGAGGTTTTTCGTGGATGCAGTCAGATCGCGGGAGCCCTGCAGGATCGATGCAAGCAGAACGCAGATTCGGCGAAAGCGCAGGCGGATCAATCGAAGACCAAGTAATACATGACCGACCACAGCCACGACCGGCAGAAAGTTGCAACCAATTTGCACCGGCACCTGCACAGCGGACTCAGCAAGCCATGACAGATCCACAGAACGAAACGGAATGGATGGAGCTGAGGCCCGGACTTGAACGAGGACCTGCCGATTCAAGAACAGCTCATTCTCCCTACGAGTGCCCGGCCCAGCGCGACGTTCGCGGAGTTTACTTCACGTTGGGAGTCGTTGGCGCTGATGCAAACAAGCCGTCTACTTAGATCACGATTCGGAGTCATCTCCGAAAGCATCTCGTCCCGCATTTACCCAAAAAGGAAAAGCCGGAGCCAGCCGCGGTCGCTAACTCCGGTTTCATCAACTAGAAAGTGGTTGCGGGGGTTGGATTTGAACCGACGACCTCCGGGTTATGAGCTCTATAAACAATTATCCCGTCTTTGCCTCTCTATAACTTACGTACGGCTTGTTCTACGGTGTTCGGTAGTGTTTTGCGGTGTTTTGTTCCCTATTTGTTCCCCGACTTGTTCCCCGTTTTCATGGGAGAGTCGGGCTTTCGCTTGAGATGAAAAAACGATCCCTAAGGTCCAGGTGCAACTAGCGCGGATGAACAAAGATCCAGAACGAGAGAGCCATACGTCAGGAGATGCGGGGAGGACCCTTGAGCAGTTGGCTTGCACGGGTCGGCCGTTCGGCGTTTCGGAATTGTTCACCTGCGTCCAATTGAATATGAGGAAATAGACTAGCATCGACAGGTTCAGTGTTTTGCACGCATGGTTATCGTCAGAATTAAGCCCGGGAAATCGTCGCGGCCCGAGCCGTTGATTTGGAGAGTGAAAGAGGCCTAACATGCGCTCAAATGACAGATCTCAACGCACTCCGTTCACCTCTAAGCTTTCTGCAGAGTAGGCTTCAAGATATCCCGCACCGCGATGTGCTCGAAGTGGAGGAACGTTGGTGGAAGAGCGAAGGCGTCGCCATTTCAGACGCAATCGACCGTGCCGGAACGCCGTGGTTGCGGATGTTCGATCGTCTCGGAAAACGCGTCGATGAAACTCTGTACCCTAGCGAATATCAAACCATTTTGAAGAGGGGTTACCGATCCGGAGTAGTTTGGCGCGCTCTGGAGGAGAAGTCGCTTATCCCTGCATATCTGCTGATCTACACCATTTCGTTCCACGATCCCGGTATTTGCTGCCCTTACACCGTGTCACTCGGCACGGCGGCGCCTCTTGCGAAATATGGTAGTGCCGAACTACAGGCTCGCTTTCTGAGTCAACTCGCGGGGAAGGACGATTCCGTGTGGCAGGGTGCCACGTGGATGACAGAGATCAAAGGCGGTTCGGATTTGGGAGCCGCTGTCCAGACTATTGCCCGGCCCGCGGGCGATTCCTGGCTGCTGACGGGCGACAAATATTTTGCGAGCAATGTCGGTGCAGAGTTAGCCGTTGTAGCTGCGCGCCCGGAAGGAGCTGCGATGGGTGTGCGCGGGCTGGCCTTGTTCCTGGTGCCGCGATACCGCCATGACGGTGAGATCAACTATCTTGTCCGGCGACTGAAGGACAAGATTGGAACTCGCTCTGTTCCTACCGGAGAAGTAGAGCTGAGAGACTGCCAAGGCTACCTGCTCGGGTCGGCTGACTCGGGAATTTATCTGATCCTCGAAGTGTTAAACCTCTCACGCGTGGCGAACAGCGTAGTGAGTGTCGCGTTGGCACAGCGCGCGATGGCGGATGCGCTCTCGTATGCCGAGCACCGCGCCGCGTTCGGCAAACGGATTCTCGATCATCCGCTGCTTCGTCATCAATTTGAAAGCCGGCTTAATGCCCTTCGATCTGCGCTTGCGCTGGCGTGGGATTCCGTTCAACTCCTGAACGACGTGTGGATGGAACGGCCGCCTTACTCCGATCGCTACCATCTGTTTCGGTTGGTGGCACATCTTGCGAAATACTGGACGGCCGAGTTCGCGGTTAATACGGCAAAGTGGGCCATGGAAGTGCACGGCGGGCTGGGCGCGCTGGCCGAGTATCGCGCGGAACGCTGGCTTCGGGAAGCGATGATTCTCGCGATTTGGGAGGGAACGTCCCATCGCCAGATACTGGATGGACTGGAAGTGATGGAGCGGAAGCGAGCACACAAGATGCTTTTCCGGAGACTGACGGAAATCGCGCCCTCTATAGAACTTCAAACCATCGAATCGGAAGTCGAGCGGCACTTGAAACTTCCGCCCGAAGAAAGGGAAGCGCTCGCCGAACCGCTGTTCAGAAAACTTGCGGCTTTCACGGCCGAAACGCTCGCTCGTAAATCGACGTAGGACTATAAGACTTTTGAGCGGCTTCAAGTGGATTACCTGCGTGAGCAGCTAGCTCTTGACCTCGGAGTTCTTGCCGTCACGGAACTCGATTGCGCGGAGAAAGCTTTCGGAGGGCCGATGTTTGAAAAAGACTTACTAAAGAATCGAACGATTCTGATTACGGGCGGCGGTACGGGTCTGGGACACTCGATGGCGCTGCGATTTGCAGAACTGGGAGCGAAGCTATTCTTGGTCGGTCGCCGCGAAGACCCGCTGAAAGAAACCGCCGAATCGCTGCGCGCCAAAGGAGGGCGGGCCGCATACGCTTGCGCCGACGTCCGCGATTTCAATGGAGTGGAGGATGCAATCCGGGCAGCGGAAAGGCATTTCGACTGTCCGTGGGGCGGAATCGATACGGTCGTCAACAACGCCGCGGGCAATTTTCTCGCGCGCACTGAGAAACTCTCTCCTAACGCTTTCAACGCTGTCGTCGGAATCGTGCTGCAGGGAACATTTCATTGCACTCTTGCACTTGGGCGCAAGTGGATCGCAGCCAAGCAGTCCGGCAACATCCTGAATATCGTCACGACGTACGCAGCCGCGGATTGCGGCTCGGGCTTCGTTGTGCCGTCGGCGTGCGCAAAGGCGGGGGTGCTGGCGATGACGCGCTCGCTTGCGGTTGAATGGGCTCGCTACAAGATTCGATTGAACGCGATCGCGCCCGGACCGTTTCCGACCGAAGGTGCATGGTCGCGTCTGATGGCGTCAAAGGATTTCGAAGAGCGTGCGAAGAACCACCACCCGATGAAACGATTTGGCCGGCACGAGGAACTCGCGAATCTCGCGGCATTTTTGCTGAGCGAGAAATGTGAGTACATCAACGGCGAATGCGTGGTGATCGATGGAGGATTGTGGCTCCGCGGCGCCGGAGAGTTCAACGACGCGATCGATATACCTGACTCCGAGTGGGGAAAGCTGGAATCTGCGCGCAAGAGGTAGAAACCGTCTCGTCGGTGCGCGGATGGAGCGTCCGCCACCCACCTAATTTCTTCGCTGGTCCAAAAGGATTTGCACGGTTATCTTGGCGGGTCACCGACGCGGTGTGGGGTGACCCATTACTCAGGTTTTCGGAGGTCCTCCGAGAAAGCATCATTGTGACACTCGTCCGCGTGCATCCGACCTTGGCTCACGACACCCTGTCCCACACGCCGAAAGGCCGGCTATCTCCTGTTATGGCTCTGGTCGTCATGGCAATATTGATTTTTTCGTCGCCGATGACAGCGACTGTGCAGGCTCGCATACCGGAGTCGCAGTAGAAGTCAATTGGAATTACAACGACCCCCTCAAGGCTCAACGAGATCTGTGCAGGTTGATGGATCCGAAGAATGCGTACGCCGAACCCGTGTACTTCGCATATGGCAGATGTCAGGACCTGCTCGCGGCAGTTCAGGCGGGATTGGAGCGTGCGTTCACAATCTTCGTGGAAGCTGAGCCGAGTTTCTGACTGCCTGCCGGGCTGCGCATCATTGTGGCAGTCCGTCAGCGACATCACGAATTGGTGGTTCACTCCACATTCGTAGGTGAGCCATGCGCACCTTCTCAACTTTTCTGGAGCGACCTGCGAGGCGAGAACCGCGCCGCACAGAACGATGGGGCAGTGCAGAGAATACAACAGTTCGGGAGGACGAAATGACGCGGCTGGGTCGGTTCTCAGCGCGTCCGCAGCTCAGCTGGTTAGAGCGGCGGACTCATAATTCGCTCGAAGGCCTGTCGTACCATCACGCATAGAGACGCAAAATCCGTTTCCCGGGAAAGGCTGCAGAGTGTTACCGCTGACCCGGATTTCCAATCACTGTTGGCTGATCTTCATCGCTAGAGGCAGACTGCGACGCAATCTGCGGTAGCGCGGAATCTCCGACAAATGGCAATTCGTAAATACGCTTTACGTGATACTGTGCGGATTCCCGTTCACGAGGACCGATGGCGATTCAGCCCGGCAACCGCATGGCGATTGATCTCCCCGAGAAGTTTAATGTCGCGGACCACTTTGTCGACCGCCACGTCCGAGAGGGTCGAGGCGGCAGAACAGCCATTATTTGCCGCGATCGGACTCTTACCTATGCGCAACTCGCCGAGGAGGTTGGCCGCGTCGGAAACGGGCTTCGTAAACTCGGGGTACAAGAAGAACAAAGGGTTCTCTTGCTTCTCCCGGATTGTCCCGAGTTTGTCGCCGCGTACTTTGGCGTGATGAAGATCGGAGCAGTCGCCGTCCCGACCAGTACAGCACTGCGTTCGGATGACTACGCCTATTTCCTGGGGGAGAGCCGCGCCAAGGTCCTGATCGTCCATGATTCTCTGTATGGCGAAGTTGCGCCCGCACTCGCGCACCAGCCATATCTCCGACATGTCCTCGTGTGCGGAGGGCTTCAGGAGCACCACCTAAATTGGGAAGAGTGGCTCGCCGGTTGTCCGCCCCAACTTGATTCAGAGCCGACCAGCAAGGACGATGTGGCCTTTTGGCTGTGGACTTCGGGAAGCACTGGAAGACCAAAAGCTTCGGTTCACCTGCAACGCGACTGGATCTATTGTTGCGAAGGTTACGGCCGCGGTGTGCTCGATATAGGACCGGACGATATTACGTTCTCCTCGTCGAAACTGTTTCATGCCTACGGCCTTGGCAACGGGCTAATGTTCCCCTTCCACGTGGGCGCGACTACCGCGCTGTATCCCGGCAAACCTCAGGCCAAAGCGATTCTCGAAACCGCGCAGACCACGCAGCCAACGCTCTTCTTCTCAGTGCCTACCCTCTATGCAGCGATGCTGCAAGAGATCGAGCGCGGGGGTGGCTTCGACCTCAGCAGCGTCCGGCTGGCTGTCTCAGCTGCGGAACCTTTGCCGGCAGAGATTTTTCGGCGATGGAAAGAAAGGCTCGGATTCGAGATTCTGGACGGCATCGGGTCGACTGAGCTATTGCACATTTATCTCTCCGCCCGAGCGGGGCACGTCCGACCTGGCAGTACGGGGCAACCCGTGCCGGGCTACGACATCCGGATCGTCGAGCCAGACGGCCGGGAGGTGCCTCCGGGGGTGATCGGAGACTTGCTGGTTTCAGGCGAGAGCACAGCCCGATGCTATTGGAATCACAGGGAGCTGAGCAGGGACCGCATGCGCGGAAAGTGGTTCTTCACAGGCGACAAGTACTCAGTCGACGAGGATGGATATTTCTGGTACGCCGGGCGTTCGGATGACCTTTTCCGAGTTTCGGGTCAATGGGTGTCGCCTGTCGAAGTTGAAAGCACTTTGATCGAACATGCTTGCGTACTCGAGGCTGCAGTGGTCGCCTACGAGGAAGAGACGAAGTTTCATACCCCGAAGGCCTTCGTTGTCCTGAAACAAGGAGTTACCGGGAATTCAGAGTTGATTCGTGAGCTTCAGGACTTTGTGAAGAAACGAATGACACCCTACAAATATCCCCGCCGGATTGAATTCGTTACGGAGCTTCCAAAAAGCGCCGCCGGGAAACTCCTGCGGTACAAATTGCGCGATTGGAACGCGAGCCACGCCCCTGCTTCCGAGCGGTAACACGAGGAGCTGCGGCGCACACCAAAGTCACTGCGAGAACGAGCTCGTTTCCAGGCTAACGAAAACTTCCTCGAGTGGCACGCCGGTTTGCCTGCAGCGCTGAGCCACCGCCTCGGCCACCGAAGCCTCCGCTGTCAGCCGGATCTCTTCGAACGGATAGTCGCCGGAAACTTCGATCAAGCGCCCAGCCTTCAGTAAAGCGAGCAGCGAATAGAACTCACCAACGTCGAGTCCGCACGCTTCCAGAATTTCGACTGGTGTGGCGATTCCAGGTAACTTGGGATGCATGGGACCATGGTAGGCTTGCCGTACTACAACACAAAACAGCTTTCTGGCTTCCGCCGAGACAGCTCGCAGACGATCAAAAAGAAGCTGGCTATTCCTATCCATGTCAATGGGCCTCGATGTGCGGCGGCCGCTGAATTGTGGACGCTCGCATTCGGGGGAGACTCTTGGCCTTCAATCGAAACGAACGTACTCGAATTCAAGCGGAAGTCCGTTGATGCCGCGCGCGGGCGGAGCGATCCAGTTGGCGAACTTACCTGGTTCGATGACCCGGCCCATCAAGGATTCCACAAAGCGATGATCGTCGTCCGACGGCAGCCAGTTGCTGGCCTGTTCTTTCCAAGATGCCGCCGAAAGAACCTGCCCGTCGGGACTGATGTGGTGACCAGCGAAGTTACCAATTTTGCGGTGGAAGCCCGGGTGAGGAAGTTTCACGCGAAAAGGGATTCCTAACTTCTCCGGGATCTGATTCCACCGAGATAGGCCAGCCTGTATCTCCCGCGTGTAATCGTCGCGCAAGCGCGCGTTCAGCGCCGTCAGAGCTGGCACGGTCTTATTGACGATGTGTCCATCCTCCATGTCTTGCATCTTGTATTGATCGTTGCCGAGGGAGTGATCATCTTCGAGCTTCGTTTCCTCAAAGCGGCCTTTCAGGCCGCCGGTGTAGAAGTTTCCGGCGTTGGAAGAGATTTCGGCGCCGAAGAGATCCAAAGTCACACTGTAATGAAAGTTGACAAATCTCTGGATGGTCCCCAGATCGATGACGCCCAGGGCCCTTACTTGCGCCGGATCGCTCACCTTCTGATCCCGCATGACCTCGCAAGTGCGCTGTAGAACGCGCGCCACGCCTGACTCTCCGATGAACATGTGGTGCGCTTCTTCGGTAAGCATGAATTTGCAGGTGCGGGCCAAAGGGTCGAAGCCCGATTCAGCCAGCGCTGACAGCTGAAACTTGCCGTCACGGTCGGTAAAGAAAGCAAACATATAGAACGCGAGCCAGTTCCCTGTCCTCTCATTAAAAGCGGTGAGGATACGGGGATTATTGGAGTCGCCCGAGCGACGTTCCAGGAGCGCTTTGGCTTCCTCGCGTCCGTCACGGCCGAAGTAGCGATGAAGTAGATAGACCATCGCCCACAGGTGCCGCCCCTCCTCGACATTCACCTGGAAAATGTTTCTCAAGTCATACAAGGATGGGCATGTCATACCCAGCAGGCGTTGCTGTTCGACCGAGGCGGGCTCCGTGTCACCCTGGGTCACGATAATACGTCGAAGCGTCGATCGATATTCGCCCGGAACTTCCTGCCACGCCGGCTCCCCCTTATGATCGCCGAAGTTAACAGTTCGGCTCTCATCCCGAGGTGTGAGGAAAATGCCCCATCGATACTCGGGCATGCGCACATATCCGAAGTTCGCCCAGCCGCCCTTATCTACGCTCACGGCCGTCCGCAGATAGACTTGCAGCTTTGACGTGTCCACAGGACCCGTATCTTTCCACCAATCGAGAAAGGCGGGTTGCCAAAGCTCCAGCGCGCGTTGTAGGGCCTTGTCGCTGGACAGCTCTACGTTGTTCGGAATTCGCTGCGAATAATCAATTGCCTGCTGGGTTCCCTCAATAACTTCAGACATGTTAAACGCGCCCCCAATCAAATTTGGCCCGGGATCCTGTGCCATACACCTTCAGAGCGCCGGTGGGTCCTACTGCGTTCGGTCTGATGAAAATCCAATTCTGCCATGCCGAGAGCCGCCCAAAGATCCGCGACTGCATGGTTTCGTGACCGCCAAACCGCAGGTTAGCCTCAAGCCCAGTCAAGGCATCCGGGGAAAGCGCACTGCGTCCTTCGATAGCGAGCCGAATCTCATCGGTCCAGTCCAGCTCATCCGGCCCGAAGGTGACGAGACCAAGCTGCAGAGCTTCCTGCGCTGAGAGCGGCCGCCCGATGCATCCGCGCAAATGCGCGATCTGGTCCTGACTTCCATTGAATCGCGCCTCCAACCGGGAAAGGCCATTCGCCATCGGAAGCGCACCAAAATTCATTTCGGAGAGACGGAGAGATACCTTGGCATCATCCAGCATGTAAACGCGGTCTGCGGCAAGCGCAAATTCGAGCAGGCTGCCCGCAAAGCAGGATCCGGGCTCGATGATCCCGTACATGGAACGCGATGACACCTCGAGCCGGGCAAAGGTGCGGCGCATCATCCCGACAACTTCTCGTACGAACCAATGGTTGCGCTGGCTCACTAGAACCGCATCAATTTCCTCGATGTTTTCCGGATCACCCTCCGTCTTCAAGATCCATAGGCCGAGGTCCAATTCATTCGTGCGCAACGTAAGAATGGCGTCATCGAGTTCCCGGGTCATTTGCAACGGCCACCAGCGCGTCCCCTCATTCATGATCTCGCCAATAGTCTGGGAAGCTGCCGATTGCGGAGCTCGAATCGTCAGCGTCGCCGTACGGCCCGGCCGATCCAACTGAACACGGACGTACTCGTATTGATAGCCCTCGTCGCTTATGGTCCGGGATAAAGGAAGTAGCTCGACTCCCTTGGCTGCGGCCGGACGATCGCTGGTCTGGGCCAGCTTTAGTGCGCGCTTCTTCACATACGCTTCGAAATCCTGCGGCCTTACTGCCTCATCCACCAGTCCCCACTGTTTGGCGCGTAGGCCCTGGACACCCTCCGGCGTCGTGCAGAAAACGTCGGCAAGATCGCGGCGTACCTTGCGCTTATCGGTAAGTCGCGTCAAACCTCCCGTCCCGGGAAGAACTCCAAGGAGCGGAGCTTCGGGCAGGCTCACGGATGAAGAACGGTCGTCAATCAACACAATCTCGTCGCAAGCCAACGCCAGTTCGTATCCGCCGCCGGCCGTGGATCCATTGCAGGCGGCGATGAACTTAAGCCCTGAATGCGCGCTGGCATCCTCGATCCCATTCCGCGTTTCGTTCGTGAACTTGCAGAAGTTCACCTTCCATGGATGACTGGCGAGGCCCAGCATGTAGATGTTTGCCCCGGAGCAAAAAACTCGACTCTTGGCGCTGGTAATGAGGACACAACGGACCTCGGGGTGTTCGAAGCGGATGCGCTGCAAGGCATCGTGCAACTCAATGTCGACCCCCAGATCGTAGGAGTTCAACTTCAATTTGTAGCCTGGGCGGATTCCGCCGTCTTCTTGGGTATCCATGCAAAGGGTTGCGACGGGTCCATCAAAGGAAAGCTTCCAATGACGATAGCGGGACGGCTCGGTGCAGTAGTCGACAAAGTCGGTCTGTGTCGTGGTTTCCATGCTCTAGCTCCCGGCGAATCCGTCTTCGATCAGGTGCAACTGCACCTGGATACTAACCTATCCGGGCGACTGAAGTCCCGGATCCCGAAAGGTCGCCCCAGCTTGCGGCGCAATCGCCAGCGAAGGAACAACCGAAAAGAAGACTACCCGCAGAAGATCTTTCATGGGAGTCCAGCTCCTCTCCAGCCGGAAACTGACCGCGCAGCCATCTGTTAGGGGCACATAGTTTGCCGGATTGTACACTAGGCGGGCGACGAGGCGTTGGGCAGTTTCCGGCGGCGTCTGCGGCGTCTCCGAAAAATGGCAATTCGTAAAGGATCGCGGCATCGATGAACCTGGTTGCACTCGCACAACATGGCGGTTAGGATGGTGATCCAGTCATGGCCGGCAGTGATGTGCGCGGCGACCGCCGCCCACTTGAGCACGAATGCGTCACCACCTCTGAGCTCAAGCGCAAAAACGAAGAAGTTCGTGAGAATGATGCCCGTCGTAACGATGGGAAAATGCACCGGGCGTCGAGACGCATCGGTCAATGGGATCAAGCCGCCCACGCTGTCTCTTCCTTCACTTTGTATATGGCCCAGCCGCACGCGGAAATCCGTGCAGAGCGCGGACGCGCTGGATCCGTCGGAAAGTTCCGTCGAGGTCTAAGC
>Ga0074044_10002779_pt1 | contig 15211 bp, 15 predicted proteins | sample BogForMeECP23OM1_FD_94443 | JGI IMG/M metagenome (GOLD analysis project Ga0074044, IMG submission 94443) | Bog forest soil microbial communities from Calvert Island, British Columbia, Canada - Bog Forest MetaG ECP23OM1 | ecosystem: Environmental > Terrestrial > Soil > Wetlands ... | reverse complement strand
GTTGATTGATGAATTGCCCATGCTCGCCGCTCTCGGCCCGTTCACCGAGGAAGGCATCGAGATTCGTGACGCGGCCGAATTGCGCGTCAAGGAAAGCGACCGCATCGCCGCCCTCGCCGAAAATCTCCGCAAAATGGGTGCAAAAGTCGAAGAACTTCCCGATGGGTTGCGCGTCGAAGGCCGCCACTCCGGCAAAGTCCACGGCGCGGAAATCGAGCCGCGCGGCGATCATCGCATCGCCATGGCCTTCGCCGTCACCGGCCTCGCTGCCGAAGGTGAAACAGTAATCCGCGACGCCGATTGCGCCGCCGTCTCCTATCCCAACTTTTTCGATGAATTGCACCGCCTGGCGGGAGCCTAATCTTCAGTTCCGGCAAGACGCACCGCGATATCAGCGATCAGATATCAGATATCAGCGATCAGGAGCCCAAAGTTGCTGTCAGCAGGATTTAGCGGGGATCGTTAGCACGAACGGTCCGCTTTGCGTTCTCAGAGCTCCCGCCGTTGTTCAACACTCGTTCGCGCATCCGGAAGAGCATCTTGGCTAATTCGTCGGTTGCGCGAAGAATCGGTCCCGACTTTGCCTCCGAAACATAGCCCAGGCATTGAGTAATAATCACGTGCGTCTCCAACTCACGAAGGGAGCCGCACGAAATTGCCAGAAATCGCCCAAACTCTCTGGTGTTCCATCGCCCGAATCCCTCGGCAATGTTGGCTGGTATGGAAGTCGCCGCCCGCCGAATCTGCGAACTCAATCCAAACCGCTCCTCGACCGGCAGCGTGGCGGATAGCTTGTAGCACGCCTCCACCAAATCCATGGACTTCTGCCAAATCTTCAGCTCGCGCACGGATTTCATGAAGACACCCGCTTGTTAACGAAGCATATATATTATATGAGAATTATATAATTCTCAAGCGAAGAGAAATCAAGTATTACGGCTATTCTTGATTCCTGATATCTGATAACTGATATCTGATATCCGTAACCTCTTGATGGCTGATCGCCGGTCGCTGATCGCCCCTTATTGCTCACTCGCCGGCGGTATCGGCGTCGCTGGCGGCGCCGGCACCGCGGGCTTCGCCGCCGGCGCAATCCCCATCGCCGTCCGCCGCAACGCGATATTCCCATAACTCGTTTTCAAGATGATCTTAGGCTTGCGCCCGTTGCCATAGCTTGCCGCAACGCTCGCGTCACCCCCGGGGCTCTTGGTTACTCCCAATCCCGGAAACTCCGAACTGATGTCGCAGTTACGGCATTCCGCCTGCACCTCAAAACTAGAACTCCCCGGAAGCGATAGCGAAATCTCCCCCGACGAGTTCGCAATGTTCACATCATCCTTGGGCGCAGAAAAGAATCGCACGCTAATCGCTGCGTTGCGGTTCTCGATGTTCACCTTTCCGCCGGGATTCTCGATGCTGATCTCATTGTCTCGCGTGCGCAGGCTCAGGTTGCCCGGTGCGTCCACCACATCCAGGTTTCCTGACGCCGCTTCCAGGTGCCCCGCCAGCGCGCTCAACGTCAAATCCGTCTTCGCGGATAGCAGCCGCACTCCCAGGGTCACTTTGTCCGCGCGCACCGGCCCGTAAAAATCGCCGTCAACCGTCAAACTCCCCGCCGCGTTCACGACTTCGATTTCGCCGCCCCTGCCAGACACCTTCACGCTTCCTTTAGTGTCGTTCACCTTCACGTCGCCTTTACGCATCTCGATCGAGACGTCGCCGCCGGTATCGCGGATCTCCACATTCCCGTTCTGGTCCGTCACTCCAACATCCGTGCCCATGTCCGACACTGTGACGTTGCCTTTCTCCGTCTTCACCGTCAGCGCCGATTTTTTCGGTACTGAAACTTCCAAGTCCACGCTAATGCGCGAATCCGACGTGTCGTATCCGCTCGGCCTCACCTCGTACGTGTCACCGTTCTTCACAATCTCCGCCGACACCGGCTTGCCCATCCGGTCCGCCTCTGATTCGTCCCACGCGCGCACGCCCGTCTTTCCCGATACGCGGATCACCGCATCGTCCGATGACGTCACATTGATATCTCCGCGTCCGTTATGCACAAACACCCGCGCATTCGCCGGGATCGTTTTCGGGGTAACCTCCACGTCGTAGCTGAATCTGTCCCCGACGTCGCCCATAATCCCTTCGCCGATCTTCTGCTTTCCGTACTGCACGCCCGCCACAGCTCCCAACAGCGCCAGCATTCCCACCACCAGCAGCACTTCGCCCCCCGTGATTCCCACGCCACCCTCTGTGCCGCCCAGCCGAGGCCCAACAGTGCGCTCGTACAGCTTCACCACTCCCCAGAAAATAATGATCAGCGGCCACCAGTGTCCAAAGAAACGCGCCAGGTCCAGGCGTCCGTAAAGGGTCAGCAGTAAAATCACTCCCGCGGAGATCAGAACCAGCCCCGAAAATAAACCGCTGCTACGCGTCTGGGTGCGTGCCATAAGTGATTATTGCCTCTCCGAAGGAGACGCCGGCGGCAGCGTGCCCCCCGGTGGCGATGGCGGTACTCCCGGCATCGCTGGACTCGTTTGCGTTTCCATGTGGCCATCCCGTGGCGCGAACGCCGACGCCAGTTGCAACATTCCAATCACCACCAGGATCACTGGCCACGTATATTCAAAGGCAAAATGGCCGCCGTTCAATTGGTGCAGCAGGAAAAGCACACCCAGCGTGATCACCACCGCCGGGCCCGTCAGGCTGCGGATCATGCAGCTTTGGCATTTGCAGCGGACGTGGTTGCTCATCGCCCTTCTCCTCTTCTACCCTGCTCCTTACTGTGGCCCGCTCATGCGCTTCCTCAGCATGAAGAAGCCCACGGCAATCAGCACCGCCGGCCAGAAGAATTCCCCAATCCGAAAGCGCTCAAAAAATCCAAAATTGTGCAGCAGAATCAAGACTCCCACGCCGATCAGTATCATCGGACCGATCGGTTGCCGCGCGCTCCACAACTCGACCGGGTCCTTCAGAGGCTCTCCGGTTTGCCGGGACTTTGCCGTCCGCAGCGCATCAATCGGCATATAGAAAATGAACGCCACCAGCGCGGTGATCCAAAAGCCTTCCAGTCCTTCGCCAAATTCACCTGTGACTCCCAGGATCAACCCGGCGAAGATCACGATGTGAACGATGGCCTTGTTGTATTCGCCGTTGTAAATCGCTCCCAGTCCCGGAACAAACCCGAGTATGAACGCAAGCGCGGGGCTCGGTGACCCGGGTTTACCCGCAACGGGACCCTGTGCGGGTGCTCCCGGCACATCCGCTGTTCCTGCCGGCGCGCTCGAACCCGCAGTTTGAGGACTCGGAACGCCCATCACGTGCGCCAGGCACTCTTCGCAATACAACACGTCATGCACCGGCCGCACGCACGCCGCGCACATCGGCTTGCCGCAGTTCCGGCAATAGCCGGCAACATCCACCTCTGGATGCACGGCACATTTCATCGAAAGCTCCTCTCCAACATCACGGGGCATTCTGCCGCCAGCAGTTCCATCTGGCGGGCCAGCTCATTCGCGCGATTCTGTTGCCGCGGCTGTGTCGGCTGTTTGTCTGTCTGCCCCGGTTCTTTCTCCGGGCCCGGCTTCGGCAGCGATTCTTCCGGCGTCACCTGCAGATTGTTCTGCTCTTCCCGCAGACGCGACTGTATCTCATACACCACCCGCAAGTCGCTTACGTACTTCACGCTGCGCGCGTACACCATATGCACTTGCCGGTCCGCAACGTGATAAACCGTCGCGGGGCGCAGGTCCGCCAGCTTCGGCTTGCGGAAGGAAAATCCCGTTGCGCTCACCAGCACCAGGCAGGTCGCAAACACGCTCGCCACGCCATACACAAACTTTGGTGAACCCAACCCCCGCAGGAAATTCCGCAATGCCTCCCACACGGATACCGTTTCTCGCGGTCCAATCGTCTTGTCCAAAATCGTGTACACCAGCCGCGGCGGCACTTCCATTTCTTCCATCGCGTGCATTCCGCCCACGAGCCCTCGCACGCTCGCCAGCAGCGGCGCACACTCCGCGCAGCTCGCCAGGTGCGCATCAAACCCCGCGCGCTCCGGGCCCGCCAGCAACCCTTCAAGGTAATCGCTCAATCGCGCTTCAACTTGTTCACATGTCCAGGTCATGGCTTGGCTCCCAGCGGCAGAGTTGCCTCCGCCCTTACTTCCACTGCCAATCCCATTGCTTCGCCCTTAATCATGCTGGCCGTACTCCCATCTGCTGCAAAATCCGTGCCAACTCAATCCTTCCACGGTTGATCCGCGACTTTACCGTGCCTTCCGGCACCTCCAGCACGTGCTGTATCTCCGCATACTCCAGTTGCTGCAGGTCGCGCAATATTACCGCCTCCCGCAATTCCGGCGAAAGCCGCGTCAGCGCATTCTGTACCTGCCCGCTCAATTCTCCCAGGAGCGCCTGCTCGTCCGGCCTTCTCGCTGACGACGTCTTGTTCTCCACCACCGCCATCTTATCCTCTAGCGAATCCGTGATCCGGTCACGCTTCGTGCGCCGGTAATGATCAATCAACAGGTTGCGGGTCACGCTCGTCATCCACGTTGCGAATCCTCCGTGTGCCGAGCGGTAACTCACCAATGTCCTATACACGCGAAGGAACACATCCTGCGTCAAATCCTCGGCCTCCGTGCGGTTCCCTACGAATCGGTAGCAGATGTTGTAGATACGCCGCGTGTGCCGACGCACAAGTTCCTCCCAGGCCGAGCCATCGCCCTGGAGGCATTGCTGGACCAGTTGGGCATCCTGCTCCAAGCTTCCTTAGCCCCATTTTCCCGATTCCTGCACTCACAACTGCCGCAGGTAACTTCACTCGGCCTGCCATAGTATGGAACGCAAATTGCCTTACAAATGTTCCCTGTTAACAGCGGGTAAAGTCCACCGGATGAGGGCATCTTACCCACTCCCACCACCCCTGACAAGACTTTCCAATTCAGTTGGTTATGCGTACTTGACGCCACCCTCCCACCACCAGTACTCTTCAGCCTCATGAGTGCTAAGTCGAGGAAATGGTGGTTTCTGGGCCTGAGTGCCGTTTTGCTTGGGTTCCTCCTCTACCATTCTCGACACCTCCTGAACCTCAGCCAGTTCAGCGGCGTGAAGCTCTGGCACGCCATCCGCGGCGCCAATTACACCTACCTGCTTCTCTCCATTGTGGCCATCTATTTCTGCTATGCCATTCGGGCCTGGCGCTGGCAGAGGTTCCAGGCCCATGTCGGCCCGGCCCACTTCTGGAATATCTATGCCATGAACCTCGCCGGCTTCAGCGCGCTCTTTCTGTTGGGCCGCGCCGCTGAGCCTCTCCGCCCGCTGCTCATCTCCCGCAAGGACAAACTTCCCCTCGCCGATACCTTTGGCGTCTACGCTCTCGAGCGCATCCTCGACGCCGCCTCCACCGCTGTCCTGGCCGCCATCGGTCTCCTCGTCTTCGAGTCCTCCGGCCATTCATCCGCCGACGGCACGGCCCAGGCCTTTGAGAAGGCCGCGCGCACGGCAGGCACGGTGTTTTCCCTGTTCGCCTTCTTCGCCATTGCTGCGCTGGTCTATCTCCGTCTTCACGGTACCGCTGTCCTCGAGCGCCGCATGCAAGGTTGGCTCGCCGCGCATGGTTGGCGCTCCGGCTTTGCCCGCATTGTCCTGGGCTTCTCTCGCGGTGTGCAGACCGTGCGCTCCTGGAGCGACCTGGTGATGGCGGTGATTCTCTCCGCGATCCACTGGTGGCTCGTCGTCGCCGTTTATTTCCTGGTCATCAGGAGCATTGGCGGCAGGCTGGGCACGCTCACGTTTGCCGACGCCATGCTCGTCCTCGTGTTCACCATGGTGGGCTCCGCGATTCAGCTTCCCGGAGTGGGCGGCGGCGCGCAGGCGCTCTCCATCATTGCATTCACGCGATTGTATGGAGTGGAACAGGAAACGGCAGTAGCGGCGGCGCTGGTGCTGTGGCTGGTTACGTTTGCCTCGTGCACTCTTGCCGGCGTTCCCATCCTCTTCCGTGAAGGGTGGTCGCTCGGTGATTTGCGCCGCATGAGCCAGCACGAAGACGAACAGATCGACGCCGAAATCGCCGAGCCGCCCGCAACGCCTTTGTCCTGATCGCGGATATCCGATAACTGATAACTGATATCTGACCTCTGGCCTCCGATTCCTGATATCTGATAACTGATATCTGTTATCTGATTTCTGCTATCCTTCCAAGCATCAGGAGAATCTTCCCAGGTGAAATGTCCCTTCTGCGCCAATATTGACGACAAGGTGATCGATTCCCGCGAAGGCCGCACCGGCGACACCATTCGCCGCCGCCGCGAATGCCTGAAATGTTCCCGCCGCTTCACCACCTACGAACGCATTGATGAAATCCCTTACATGGTCATCAAGAAGGATGGCCGCCGCGAACGTTTCGAGCGCCAGAAAATTTTGCAGGGATTATTGAAGGCTTGCGAAAAGCGCCCCGTTCCCACTCCCAAGCTCGAAGCCATCGTGGATGAAATCGAAGGCGTGGTCCACGATGCCACTGAAAGGGAACTGACCACCACCGAAATCGGCGAAATGATCATGCATCGCCTCAAAAAACTCGATAAAGTCGCCTACGTCCGTTTCGCCAGCGTGTACATGGATTTCAAGGACGTCCAGGAATTCATGTCCGAGCTAAAGAATCTCCTCAAGGATCGCGGCCTCCCCAAAAAGTAGTTTCCGCTCGGCTGCGGTGCGGCGGGTGTGGAAGTCGCGGCAGGATTGCCGCTTGGCGGCTGATGAACTTGCTTCTTGAGTTTGTCCAGGTTACGGCGAACCGCATCACTGGTTTGGCCGTCAGGTTTGAGCTTCAGATAAGCATCAAGATCCTGGATCGCCGCCGGGTAATTCTGTTGAAGTGTATGAACATTGGCCAGCACCAGATAGACCGGGGGAGTTTGCGGTGCCAGGTCGCGGGCGCGCACGGCGATGGTCTCCGCCTCTGTTATTCGCCTCAATCCCACCAGCGAGCGAGCCAACTCGTAAAAACCATTCCAATCGGAATCATCCAGAGCAATGGCTTGCCGCGCCAAGGGTTCGGCTTCCTGATACTTTCCTTGGCCGTTGTACACATCCGCGAGGAAATATAGAGGTTTCAGGTAACTGCCGCTGCTCAGTTCGACAGCCTTCTTCAACGAAGCTTCTGCCTCCACAGCTTTGCCGAGGCGATTGTTCGCCACGCCCAATTCCGTGTAGGCCTCGTAATAGGAAGGAAACTCCTTCACGGCTTTTTCAAATGCGGGAATAGAATCGGCGGGATTGTTTTCGTCTTCGAGAAGCATGCGGCCTTTTTCATAGGCCGAGCGCGCCTTCTTGGGCACTTGCAACTGATGAGCGGAGATGGGGCCGCCCGGATGGACGCCCGCCGCAGCCGTCCTGCGGAGTGAGATCGTGACCTCGAGCACGGCCGTTCGCGCTACGCTCACAGTTACGCTGGCGGAATTGAATCCATCTTTCTTCGCCGTGATCACGAAATCACTTGACGGAAGGTCGCGAAACTCAAAATCGCCGTTCTTCCCGGAAAGCACCGGAGCATGTGATGGGTTCCCGGAATGCGAAATTTCCACAGTGGCGGCAGCGATGAGATTCTCATTTCCTTCTTCGCGGACGATCCCTGAAATGACGTGGTCGCCGCGCTCCTGCGCAGGCAAAGCCCTGGCTCCGAGAACAGTGAGCAGCAAAAGAAAGGCGTGCCGATAACGCATAAGGCCACCATTCTGCCGGTTCCCATGGCGCGACACAAGAGTGTCAGCCCTCGCCGCGGCCCACCAGGAAATCACAGGTGCCGCGCGAGGATCAAAAATGTCGGCGCGCCGACAATATGATTAATCATATAGTTCACCATATGGTTACTACTGCGGAAGAAAAGAAAGGAGTTATCCGAGAGAACCAGTTCAAAGTTAAAAGTTGAAAGTTCAAAAAAGCACCCCCCACCCCCCTGTTTTTGCGTATGTACGGGAATGATTGGACTTACGGGCGAATGTCTCGGATGTACGGGAATGATTGGGGTTACGCAGTTTTAAGTTATCAGTTGTAAGTTTTAAGTTTGAGATAAGGGGGTCGGGCGAGCGAGTTGATGCGGCACGACCAGGAGAAAAAGACAACGCAGAGGCGCAGAGAACGCAGAGGTTCGCAGAGAAAAGGGGCCGCGCGGAGATCAAAAATGTCGGCGCGCCGACATATTCAATTAATTCCCTGGTAAATGGAGGTTTTAGAGAAGCGAGTTCACAGTCTCTAGTCGACAGTTCACGGGTTGCGGCGGAGATCTCCAGCCGGTTGGAATCCCGGGCGCCGGAAAAGTGATTCACCGCAGGGGACACAGAGAGCACTGAGGAAGAGTGGAGAGGAATCGCAGAAAAAGGGGCCCCACCCCCCTGTTTTTGCGTATGTAGGGGAAACAAAGGGGTTACGGGCGAATTTCCTGGATGTAGGGGAAACAAAGGGGTTACGGGAGAAAATCGTTCAAAGTTGAAAGTTGAAGGTGCAAAGTGGGAAGAAACGAGGGGAGAGTAGCTAGTGGCGAGCAGGCGAAGTGGGGACGAGGGTGTGGGGCGAGTTGGTTGCGTACCGGTCGAAGTTCCGGGGCGTTCCGAAATGGTACAAGAGCCGCGTCCCCTCAGCATAGCAGGTGGAGCTTAGCACATTATTTACCGTTTGTCTACTATTATTTAGTGGGTACTAGTTTCGAAACTGGTACTCGGTCAGTGGTTGTGCGTCTGGAGGATGTTGATCAGGTCTTTGGGATTGCGGGAGACGTCCCAAGACCATTCGCCAAACCCGCCGTACTGGTTGACGGCCTGAACCCATTCGGCCAGGAATTCCCGCTTGGTCTTGTCTTGTTGCATGTCCTGCCCTTTGACTTCCAGAATGAGCATTCCCCCCGAAGTCAGTCGCACAATGTAATCCGGGCGATACTTCAAAATAATCCCTCTGTACACGTACAGAATCTCGAAGCCAAGATGGTCGTTCTTCACCCATGCCGACACGTTCGAGTTCCTGTCCAATTCGAACGCCTCACTCGCCTCCCACCGCGAATCGAGAACGCACAGATTGATGTGCGACCGGGCTGTGGGTTCGCATGGACGCCGCGTAAACCACGGCTGCATGTCGCCGGTACAGCGGATCGGGCGCTCTTTGTCGAAAACGGGAACTATGGCCTGGGCATTTTCAAACCGGATTGCCTCCCAAAGGTGCTGAACAATCTTCGTCATGTTCAGCGTATAGAGAATCCGGCGGTGGACTTCGTCCTGGCTGAACAGCGGCGGCGACACAACAATTTGACCGCTGGTCAGATACTTTTCGGTGAGGCGGATGACCTGTGCCAGCAAGTATTCTCGACTGGCTTTCCACGTCGGTTTCATCAGGTCATACACTTCCGCCGCCGATTGAAATATCACACGCTGCAGCCGCTGTTCTCTTCCGAGTCGCTCCACGTCGATGCTCGTCAGCTTTGTAACGTCCGGCTTTCCATCGATGACGGGAGCCAGGTCGGCAATCGTTGGCGTTTCATAGGCATCCAGGGTTAGTGGCTTCGTTTTCGACAAATCCAAGCTGAGTTCGGGCCGGTACTCGTGCTCGATGCGCAGGATATTGGGCCACGCAATTTCCAACTCCCTCCGTTCCGCAAGAGCCTGAACTCTCGAAGCAGGCTGCGGAGGGGGAGGCGGCAAAGCATCTTCGTCTCCTTCGTGAGGCATAAACGTGAACGGCACGCCGAAAATATTCACGTATTCCGGGGCAAACAACTCCTTCCCTTCCTGCATGTCGTAGGAAGTACGGCGAAGGCCGCGTCCCACCACCTGCTCACAGAGCAGTTGCGACGTGAATGCTCGCAGCCCCATAATGTGCGTCACCGTCTGCGCGTCCCATCCCTCGGAAAGCATTCCCACGGAAACAACCGCCTGAATCCGTTCGCCGGGCTGCCCCACCTTGCCGACCGTGTCCACCATCTTGCGTAGCCGTTCCGCCCGTTACTGCTTCGTCAATTTCCTGACGGGCGCTTCCGCCGCTTCTTCCAAGTTTTCTTCGGCATCCTCGCCAGCTTCAATCTCCGGCGCCTCCTCTTTGGCTTCTGCTTCCCCGAGCACTTTGGAATCGATGTGCAGAATGCGTTCTGCGTCGCCCAGCCGTTCAATGGGAATCTTCTTGTGCGAAAGCGTGTATTCGACGCGCGCCGCCGTGTGCGTCAGATTCGCCACAGTAATCATGACGGGCGGTGTGGGAGCGCCCTCCCGTTCCCATCGCTTGCAGGTTTCCTCCCAATCGCTGCCAAGGATGGTGTAAGCCGTGTTGACAAGATCGGGCAACGGAACGTGCGCTTCGACTTTTCGGTTTATGTCGTCTTTGACCGTAGGGTCCGAATAGATGTGATAGAGCCGCGACTTGAAATCCTTGCCGAGATTGGCATCATCCCGCACCACCACGCGCGGAGTCTTGACTAGCCCGGACTCAATGGCATCATTCAATCCAAAATCGCTCACGATCCAACCAAATAGCGTCTCCTCGCCGCTGCGCTTGCCCGTGGGCGCAAACGGCGTCGCGGTGAAATCGAAACAAGTGAGGATGCCGCGCGTCCGGTGAATGCGGTCCAGCCCGCCAATCCACTTGGTGGCCTCTTCCAACTCCTCCTTCGCGACGCCTTTTACCGCCGATTTTGGGTCACGCCGCCAGGCGTGATGCGCTTCATCGTTGATTACGACGATGTTTTGCGCGCTTCCCATTTCTCCAAGGACTTCGCGCACATAGGCTTCGTCGCTCAACGCGCCGCGCTTGTCCACGGATTTCCGTTTTGCGATGCGCTCTCCGGACTCCCAGTCGAGTTTGTGCCAGTTCACGATTTTGACTTTTCCCTGGCGCAAGCTGTCATGCAGGCCGGAAGGAATCAGCCCAAACTCCGCATAGAAGTTTCTTTGGTTGGATGGTTCCAGCACTTGCAGACGATTCTTGACGGTCAGTCCAGGAGCAACAACGAAAATGTTCTTCGCGAAGCGTTTGTCCTGCGGATAACTGGCCTTATTGATGACCTGCCACGCGATCAGCATGGCCATGACAATCGTTTTCCCGGAGCCAGTCGCCATTTTCGAGCAGATGCGTGCGAAGTCCCCGCCGTCCGACGGAATGTCGATTCCGACACGCTGCGAGGCCGGGGCCTCCGCGAGCCAGATGAGAGTTTCCATTGCTTCGATCTGGCAGAAGAAGAGCCGGTGGTTTTCGCGCTGCTCCGGGTCGCACCAGTGTTCCAGGAGGCGCTTCGTAATTCCCGTGACGCCCGGATAACCGGCTTCGCGCCACCCCTTGACGCGGGGCCGAATCTTGTTCGGGAGTGGGAGTTCGATGAATACGCCGGGGTCATCGAAGGCTTTCGAGCTTTCCGAGGCGCGCACGTAGCCAGCGGGGCGGCGGCCCGCCATACGGGAGAAAAGCCGGGTTTCGCGGTCGTACTTCCAGTGTTCGGCAGGCTCGCGATAAGGCGAGTTGATGATGAGCTGATCGATGGTCTTGGAGGGCGCGGACATCGCAGAGGGGTTCCTCGCTTCGCTCGTAGTAACGGACCACAACAAACCGCGGGAACCGGCGTAAGGGCCGGTCACCACAAAGACCGGAACGCGCCCGTTTAAGCTGGCGAGGCAACGAACTCGCGAATATCCACCTCGACACCGGCGCGCAGGGCTTCCCGGGCGGACTGCAACAGCGTCCTGGTTACTTCGGCGCTGACATAGGCTTCGCCGCAATTCTCGCAGACTTGTGCCGGAACCTTGCGCACCACGAGCGCAGCGCCCTCGCGTTCCAGCGTGACCGTGGTATGGCCCGCGCGGGTTTCGCCCAATTTGCACACGACGCACTTCATGGCTTCCTCTTTTCGTAGCCGGGTTGCCACTTGTCGGGGTCCGGCTCATATACCGTGATTACGATTATTTCATGTTCGGCGGTCGCTGCCACCACATGAATTGGCCGATTGGCCACCCATCCAAGCAGAAGACGGCTGGGATAAGGTTTGTCGTCCGCATAGTCCTCAATGGCTTTGCCGTGAGAAACGACATGGGCGACATCCTCTTCCCGGATGTTCCGCACGGCCATGCGTTGAACAGCGTGGATGCGGTAAACCAGGGGGAGTGGTCCCTCAGGCAAGAGGCACCACCTTGAGGCTTTCGATGCCGCGGTCGTCAATCACTTTCACGGCAACGCGCTTGTGCTCGCCTGCTTCAAACGGCAGAGATACTGTGCCGCGGTACGCTTCCACCAATTCGGGGTCAATTTCGGCTTTCAAATTCCGGGCTAGTTTGGCCCATCCTTCGTCTTCATCGGCCATCGGGAAAAAAACCTGGCGGGGATACAGGCTCCGGCCATCATAGTCTGGGTCAAGCAGCCACATGGCGATTTTCTCCGCGCCGCCGGACTCGATGGAGCCGGTGCGGGTGTTGTAGTAGTCGAATCCCCGAACCTCGGCCTCGTACTTGCCCTTGTCGTTGCCGGACTTGATTTGGCGGATATCTACGTCGGGGCGGCCGACGAGCCAGAAAGACTGGTTGCTGGAGCGTTTCTTTTTCAGGTCGTCGGTTAGCAGGTCGGCGTTCATTTGTGCGGTGAGGAAGGTCATGCCGGTTTTTTCTTTGGTGAGTTCGTCAATGTCCTTGGCGGCTTGCGGATCGAATTGAAAGGCGGCGAAGACAAGGATTTCGGGTTTGGGGTAGAGGGTGCGCGCTTCCGCCCATGCGGCTTCAACTTGGATATTTGTGAGCGGCGCGTAATCGGGACCGAAGGAGATGACCACCCGCTCGGGCTTGCCGTTCTTGGTTTCGGCATCGGCATGGAGCCAGCGCGTGCCACCGAGAGGCTCGACGCGGGAGAAATTGATCATCTGGCCGCCCTTGCCGCGAATGCCGGTTTTAAGGAGTTCGTCGCGCCAATCGGATTGGCGGAGGGTGGGGCCGGAGCGGGCAATGGAGGCGTCGAGGAGAGGAGTGGAGGCGTGGCGGAAGTCGGCGAGGGATTGCTGAGGCCGCTCGCCAATCGGGAGATTGGCGTTCCCAGGGAGCTCGTCAATGGATTTGACGTTGGGGGCGGGGACGGCTTCGACGGTGAAGGGGCCGGAGACGCGTGCGCGGGAATTGTCGATGAGCGGCTGGTCGTAGAGAGTTTCTTCGCCCGGGGGTTCGTTGTTGGCGATGGATTTGAGGGTGACGTGGGGGACCTTCTTGTACTCGAAGCCGCTGCCGACACCTTCGTTGGGGTGGGCGAGTTTGTAGTAGTCGAAGGTCGCGCCCATAAGGCGTTGTTTGGCGAGGGTGGTGGCGACGCGGGAAGTGTCACAGGTGATCCAGCGGCGGCCCCATTGCTCGGCGACGACGGCGGTGGTGCCTGAGCCGCAGGTCGGATCGAAGACGAGGTCGCCGGGGTCGGTTGTCATTAACAAGCAACGTTCAACGACAGAGGTGCCGGTTTGGACCACATAGGTCTTTGGATCGGAACGGCTCTGCACGGTTCCACCTATGTCGCTCCACATGCTGGTGAGGTCCACGGCTGCGAAGTCGTCAAAGTACCTAACATACACGAGCTTACCCTTTGAGGTGGCAGCTATGCGCTTGGAATAGGCCAAGCGGTTCATTCCATCGGGAACGGAGGCCTTCCAATTATTGTTTGCACCGGGGTGGTATTTTTCGCCTTCGAACTCAAATTCAACTGTGGTGTTCTGTCTAAAACCTGCAGAGACAAGAGTATCGAAGCGGAAAATACGCGAGTTGCGAGGCATGGGCGCGACGCCTGACTTCTCTTCGGAAGTCATCGGTCGTCGCTGACCGTCCGGCAATTCGAGCTGGTCATATTTGGATTCCGAAAATCCAACAGGGGATATCTTGGTTTCAAAGAGAGGTCTATATTTCAGACGAGTCGCATCCTTTGCGTACCACAACAGGAAATCTCCAGCGCGGCTGAGTACCGCACTCGTAAAGCCTCCAGCAGTTGTGTAGTGAATTAACCTGACGAAATTCTTTTCTTTGAATACCTCGTCCATCAGTTCCTTAACGTGGTGAAGATTTGCCTCGCCAATCTGAACAAAGCATGAACCGCTCTCATGCAGCATCTCGTGGACAAGGAGGAGGCGGTCGCGGAGGTAGGTGAGGTAGGAGTGGATGCCGAGTTCCCAGGTGTCGCGGAAGGCGCGGACCATTTCCGGTTCCTGGGTGAGGTCTTCGTCCTTGCCATCTTTCACGTCGCGGCGATTGACGAAGGGCTGGAAATTGGAGCCGTAGCGAATACCGTAGGGCGGATCGATGTACACCATCTGGACCTGCCCGGCCATGCCTTCTTTTTCGAGGAGGGAGTTCATGACGAGGAGGGAGTCACCGGCGATGAGGCGGTTGGTCCACCCGTGGGAGTGGCGGTAAAAATCCACGGCTTCGCGCAGGGGAGGATTTTCCTCGCGGGTCTCAAAGAGGAACGATCCCTGGACGGGCTTGAGGGGGACGCCGTTGCGTTTGCGGACGGCTTCGATGATGGTGCGCGGATCGATGCGTTCGTGGACGTGAAGGGACACGGTGGGAACTTCGAACGAGGTGTGCTCGGCTTTGCCAGCCCAGACGAGTTGGGGATCGAGATGAGGATCGTATTCGTAGGTTTTGCGCGAGGTGACCGGAGGATCGGTTCGCGGAGTGACGAGGCCGACGGGGGGATTGTTGATGCGGTGTTTGCCCTTGTGATCGTACTGTTCGATGGGACGTTTGTGCGAGGGAGCAGGGGAATGCTTAGGAGGCTTGTCCTTTTTCGCCATGAGGCGTTACCCCGAGGTGACTAAATGGGAAGGTACAGAGGGATTGTAGTCAGTTTGCGGAGGAATGGCTAGGGCAGAGGTCACACGGGGCATTCGCGACGAGAGGGAGGACAGGTCTATCGTGCCAGTACGGACGGGGAGAAAGGCAGTATGATCGCTGGAGCAAGAGAATGGCGGAGGACAGGATGACGAAGACGACGGAGAACGGGCAACGAGGAACGTGCTGGAGATTGGCGATCAGCGCTGCGGCGGTGTTGCTGTTTGGGGCGATGAGTGGCTGGGCGCAGGAGCAGAAGCCGGGAGGCTGGACGGAGCAGGAGAAGCCGATTGCGGCGGCGTTGGGGACGTTGCGGAAATTGCCGGAGGACGCGCGCGCCAAAAAGACGAAAGAGCTGGCGCTGGAGATTCGCGCGTTGCCGGCGGC
>Ga0074044_10002778_pt1 | contig 15215 bp, 15 predicted proteins | sample BogForMeECP23OM1_FD_94443 | JGI IMG/M metagenome (GOLD analysis project Ga0074044, IMG submission 94443) | Bog forest soil microbial communities from Calvert Island, British Columbia, Canada - Bog Forest MetaG ECP23OM1 | ecosystem: Environmental > Terrestrial > Soil > Wetlands ... | reverse complement strand
TAGTCCAGCCGCGGTGATTGTGCTGTTTCGCTTATTTCCCCACAAGAGGGGAATCGAGCCTGTGGATAGGGAAATTTGTGAAGTGCTGTCGAACTGCGCCGGCCGGGCGATTGAACCGTATCACTCGCGCTAACGCAAGAGAAAGAATTGGATATGGGTTTTAACCGAAAAACGAAAAAGTTCAGCCCGGCTGTGCTGCCGATGGAATATTTGCCGCGTGATCTAGGCGCTTCCGACGACAAGCATGGGCGGCACTATCTGATCCCGGGCACGATTTTCGTCGCCGCGCAACCGTTCGCCATCAGCACCATAGTGGGTTCCGGCGTCGTTCTCTGCTTGTGGGATTCGGCCCGCGGTGTTGGCGGCGCTAACCATTTCATGCTGCCCGAAGGTCCCGAGGACAGCGAGAATGCCACTCGCTACGCCAACGTGGCCAACCCGGCGCTGCTTCAGCGCATGCTGGATCTGGGCGCGGAACGCGGGACTCTTGAGGCAAGGATCTTCGGCGGTTCGCTCCCTCAGTTGACATTCGGTAACGGCGGGAATCGTTTGGGCGAGCGCAATGTCCAGGTTGCTACTCACTTCCTGAACATGAGCGACATTCGTGTGGTGCAGAGCGAGGTTGGCGGTACCCACGGACGAAAGCTGGTTTTTCACACCGATGACGGGCGCGCCTGGGTGGAGCAGCTCTGATGGCAATGGCAGATCCAAGACCGCGCCGTCCGCATCCCGGCGACCCTCTCTCTGACATGGCACTGAATGCGCCTGTCCTCGGAGAACGTCAGCGCGTGTACCTCCTGCCCGGACAACTCCATGTGAGCGGAGAGCCGAGCCAGATTTGCACGATCTTAGGTTCTTGCGTGTCGATCTGCCTCTGGGATAAGCGCCGTCTTGCAGGTGGAATGAATCACTTCCTGCTCCCCGCTTCCCGGGAAGGGGAACCTGCGTCTTTGCGTTTCGCGGACGTGGCCACAAAAGCGTTGCTGGAGAAGTTGCTGCTGCTGGGATGTCGTCCCCCGAACCTGCGGGCCAAGATCTTCGGCGGGTCCTTAATGTTCCAAAACCAGGATCGCTATGCGGCAAGCCTAGGCGCCAAGAATGTCGCTTCCGCACTGTGGTTGATGAAAAATGCGGGGATTTCCGTGGCCGCGCAAGATACCGGGGGAACTCATGGGCGAAAAATCGTGTTCAACTCCGACGACGGCGCAGCCTGGTCCCGGCGAGTTTAGGAGAAAGAGCTCTCTGAGTAACACAGATGGAAATCGATAACGAACTGCTGCTGAAGAGCTTTGTGACGGAGACCGGGGAAGGCCTCGTCCAAATGGAACAGGCGCTGCTCGAGCTCGAGGTGCACCCGGAGGACGTCGAGTTGGTGAATACGGTTTTCCGGGTCGTCCACACGTTTAAGGGCAATGCCGCAATCTTTGATTTGAAATTCGCCCTGGAAATCGCACATGCGCTTGAGGACCTGTTGGACAGGATCCGCACCCACGACTTGAGTTTCACACCCGATGTCGCGGATGTCCTCTTGGCGTCAATCGATGTTTTGCGGGAACTGACCGCCGCCGCCGCCGCGGGAAAAGACTCCTCCCCGTCAAAGTACAAGCAACTGCTGCAGCGAGTGAAGGCGCAGTCCGGAACCAAGCCAGCGAGAAAGAAGAAGACACGAAAAACGGAAGACCTGAAAACGGATGCCGCAGCTCCAATTCCAAAAGAGATTCCCCGGGAGGAAACGAGCTGGGTTCCATCGTCGACGTCGGCGCGCACGCTACGAGTGGATGTTCAGAAACTTGACCGGCTGCTGGATCTGACGGGAGAAATCGCCATCGCGCGAGGGCGAACCACCCGGCTCCTCGAAAATAGGGATCAATTCTCGATTGAAGAATTGGCGGAAGCGCACAGCATCGAGGCCATGTTACAGGCCGAACTGCAAGAACTGGTGATGAAGGTTCGCATGGTGCCCGTGGGTCCGCTGTTCCGCCAATATCAGCGAACCGTTCGCGATCTGGCCAAAGAACTCGGGAAAATAGTCAACCTTCAGATCGAGGGCGACGAGGTTGAGGTGGACACCTCCGTGGTCGAACACCTTCGCGACCCTCTCCTGCACATGATTCGCAACGCACTGGACCACGGCATCGAACTGCCGGAGCAGAGGCGCAAGGCCGGTAAGCCGGTGGAAGGGGTCATCGCCCTGCGCGCCTCGCATCAGTCCGGGAACATTTCCGTGGAGGTTGCCGACGACGGGGCGGGGCTGAACCGCGCCAGGATTCTTGAAGCAGCGAAGAAACGCGGAGTCGCAATGGACGCCACGGGCATGAGCGATCACGAGGTCTATCAACTGGTCTTCGAGTCCGGCCTTTCGACTGCGGATCAGGTGAGCAGTCTCTCGGGCCGGGGCGTAGGCATGGATGTGGTGCGCCGCAACGTGCAGGCTCTGCGCGGCAGCGTGAGCATTGATAGCCACCCCGGAATGGGTTCGACGGTGCACCTGCGCTTTCCGCTGACGCTCGCCATCATCGAGGGCTTTGCCGTCGAGGTCGGGGGCAATACTTACGTGATTCCGCTCGATCATGTGATTGAGTGCTTAGATTTGTTGGATTTGCCGGCGGAAGAGCGTTCTCGCAGCGGAGGCGCTGGCGTGATCAACCTGCGTGGAGAGCCGTTGCCCTACCTCGACCTGGGCCGGCACTTTGGCTGCGCGGAAGAGCGCAACGGACGGCAGAGCGTCATCGTCGTCCGCCAAGAATCGCAACTGGCAGGGTTGGTGGTGGACAAATTACATGGGGAAACCCAGACCGTAATCAAGCCTCTAGGGGGAGTTTTTGAAGGACTGCGCTGGGCGGTGGGATCGGCCATTCTGGGCAACGGCAAGGTGGCGCTGATTCTGGACACTGCCGCTTTGCTGCAAGAATTTTGCAAGGAAAAAGTGGAGGTTGCATGAAACGGCAGAAAGCCGTCCCTAGGGCTGGGCAACGAGCGATGGCCATGCCAGCGATAAGCGAGTTTTTACCGCGCTATGAAGAGGCGGCCTGAAGACAACAACGGATGTTTTTCCGTTGCGGAAGAGTATCGGAAATCAAACACGACTGAATCAGTACCTAAGCTCGGAAAAGGACTTGTTTACTGATTATTTCTACTACAACGACAAAGGGAGACGTCATGAGATACAGGAGTTTAGTTGGTTTTCTTCTATGCCTGTGTGCGAGCGCGATGTTCGCACAAGACCTTTCAAATATCCAGATCCACGGGTTCGCGACTCAGGGTTTTCTTTACAGCTCCAGCAATAACTACCTGTCCACGGACTCGAGCTCGGGAAGCCTCGCTTGGACCGATGGCGTGGTGAGCATAAGCGACCAGGTGTCGGACAAGCTGCGCGTGGGCGTCCAGATGCACATGTATCAGCTTGGCGATTTCGGCGGTCCCAACCTCCAGGTGGACTGGGCGTCGGGGGACTATCGCGTTAACGACCAAGTCAGATTTTCCGTCGGGAAAGTAAAGACGGTCGTGGGCTTGTTCAACGACACTCAGGATGTGGACGCGGTGCATCTCTGGGCGCTCCTCCCCCAGGGCGTTTACCCCATCGACAATAAAAGCTTTGACTTAGCCCATTACGGAGCGGATTTTTACGGCGAGATTCCCCTTGGAAAACAAGGGGGAACGTTTTCCTATCGCGCCTATGCAGGATACCGCACCGTGGATTTGGAAAGCGGTTATGTAAAGTCCCTCAATTTGATGCTGCCGGGGTTTGAGCAGTCGTTCGGACTTCCGAACGTGCTCATCACGGACGCGCCCAGCGGCAAGGTATTTGGCGGCGACCTTCGCTGGCAGACTCCGTTGAAAGGGTTCCTGATCGGTTCCAGCGCATCTGCCGAGGACATGCAAGGCACCGCCGGAGCGGTCTCCATCCGTGCGGCTCGTAACCTTGTCACACAAGAGTATGCAAAGTTCGAACGGGGCAAGTTCCTGGCTGCTTTCGAGATGAAAAGAATGCCGGTTGGCCTCTCCTTTACCGCGAACACGGCCGAGGGCCCGATCCCGGTTCCCAATCCTGTCGATTGGCGCAGTTGGTACGTAATGACCAGCTATCGCGTGGCGGAGAAGTTCCAGGTGGGAACGTACTATAGCCACTTAGTGGACGCCGGCGGCGGCCAAGATACGTCACGGACCGGGAATCACTCCAAAGACTGGACGATCTCCGGCCGCTACGACTTCAATCCCCATTTCTACGCCAAGCTGGAAGAACACTTTGTCCATGGCACGGACATAGGCTACTACTCGGACTCGAACCCAAACGGAGAGAAACCCAGGTCGAACATTCTGGCAGCCAGGATCGGATTCACTTTCTGAACTGAGACTCATGAGAAAAGAGGGAATAATTATGAAGCAGTTACGAGTTTGCGCCATTGCCGTATTTCTGATCCTTGCCGCCGGGAATGTATGGGGGCAGGCCAAGGGTTACAAGGTCATCGTCAACCCATCGAACCCGGTGTCTTCGATCAGCCGGGAAGAAGTGTCACGCATCTTTCTCAAGAAAACAACGAGGTTTCCGGACGGTCGCAGCGCGTCCCCAGTGGATCTTCCCGCTAATTCACCAACCCGGGAGAGTTTCTCCAAGGATGTTCATGGGAAGTCCTCCTCCGCAGTGGATGCCTACTGGCAGCAGATGATCTTCTCCGGCCGGGACATTCCGCCACCGCAGAAAAACGAGAGTGGAGCGCTCGACTTCGTGCGCTCCAACGAGAACGGTATCGGCTATGTTTCGGCTGGAGGCGACGCCGGCGGCGTCAAGGTTATTAACGTCACCGACTAACAACACCGACTAACGATCGAAAAGTTGCACACGAGGGAAATGTTCATGTTTAACAAACTTAAGTTTCAACAGAAGATGTTGATCGGTCCAGCACTAGCCGGGCTTTCATTCTGCCTGGTATTGGCGATCACGCTGATTCTTGGCTCCCGCAGTGCCAGCCAAATGCAGCAGGTCGAATCCGGATATTACCCTTCCGTAGAAATGAGCAGGGATTTGGAAGAGGATCTGAACGCGATCCAGAGGGGTTTGCAAGATGCGGTCGCGGCCAAGAACAGCGAGGCTTTGGCGGAGACCGACGCCCTGAAGGACAAGTTCCTGCAACGTCTGCAAAAAGAACAAAACAACCCGGTACTCGATCATCGGGACCTGGACCAGCTCGATTCTGAAATGCGGGACTACTACGTCCAGGCGCGGCAGACTACCGAAGGCATGATCGCGGGCAGCGTGACCGAAGGCTTGACTCAGTCGCTGGCGTCCATGAGGGCCAAGTACAACTCCATTCACGACCGGCTCCAGGCGAACACAACGCGCGACAAGGCCAGCATCACGCGCGCATTTGAAGAGACAAAAGACTCACAGCATCGCGCGATCCTGTTGACTTTCGTCGTGTCGCTGCTCTGCCTCGGACCGATGATGGCCGCCACTTGGTACGTTGCCAAGACCGTGACACGGTCGCTGCTGGAAGCCGTGCGGGTTGCCAACGAACTCTCCCAGGGCAACCTGATGGCGGGTGTGGAGGTGTACAACGCGGACGAAACTGGACAGATGCTGCAGGGGCTGAAGGACATGTCCGGGCGGCTCTCGCAAACCCTCGGCGAAGTTAAGAACTCAGCCAGTGCGCTGGCGGCGGCAGCGGCTCAAGTAGCGGCCGGAGCGCAGACCGTCTCGCAAGGCACTTCCGAACAGGCGGCGTCGGTCGAGGAAACCACCAGCAGCCTGGAAGAGATGAGTGCCTCGATCAACCAAAACGCAGAGAATAGCCGGTTGATGGAACAAATGTCATCGAAAGGCGCGGGCGATGCGGAAACCAGCGGCCGGGTGGTAAACGAGACCGTGGCCGCCATGAGGGCGATTGCAGAAAAGATTTCGGTCATTGAAGAAATCGCCTATCAGACGAATTTGCTGGCCTTGAACGCGGCGATTGAAGCGGCTCGCGCCGGCGAGCATGGGAGAGGTTTCGCAGTGGTGGCTTCGGAAGTGCGGAAGCTGGCGGAACGAAGCCAAGATTCGGCAAAGGAAATCGGCAGCCTGGCATCGGACAGTGTGAGAGTGGCAGAGCGCTCGGGCAAACTGCTGGACGAGTTGGTCCCAGCGATCCGAAAGACCGCGGACCTGGTGCAAGAAGTGGCGTCGGCTTCGCGCGAACAGGCGACTGGCGTAAACCAGATGAACAAAGCGATGATTCAGGTGGATCAAGTAACGCAGAGGAATGCGTCCGCCGCCGAAGAGATGTCGAGCACTGCGGAAGAGCTGTCCGCTCAATCGGAAGCCTTGATGCAGTTGATGGCCTTCTTTCGTACCGAGGAGTCGCCAAACTCGTTTCCATTGCGCGGTTCGAGGCAATCGAGACCGACCACGCGCGGGTCCGGTTCGTGGCAGCCCCATGGGCAGCCTTGGGTTCCGAACGTGCCATCTCATTTCGGGCCGGCTCAGGCAACGCCGGAAAACCGCCAACTAAGGGAAGATCTCGCGCGAGGACACAGTACCGGGGTCTAAGGGAAACTGAATTATGACACCACTAGCGAAAGAAGCCGTAGAGCAGCAGCAGTATCTGACTTTCCTCCTTTGCGGCGAGGAATATGCGATCAGCATTCTACGGGTGAAAGAGATTATCGGATACGACACTGTCACCACCGTGCCGAAGACGCCGAAGTGGGTCCGTGGAGTGATCAATCTGCGCGGGAACGTGGTGCCGGTGGTGGACCTGGCGCTGAGATTCGGACTCGCAGAAAGACAGGTCACCAAGACCACTTGCATCATCATTGTGGAGCGAGAGTTGGAAAACCAGAACACGATGATGGGAGTGATCGCCGACGCCGTGAGCCAGGTGATGGACATAGCGGCTGCGGACGTCCAAACCGTGCCGGCATTCGGGACACACATTAAAGTGGACTACCTGCAAGGCATGGCAGAACTGGGAAAGAAATTCGTTTTGTTGCTGGACGTGGACAAGGTCCTCTCCGCGGGCGAGCTACTGGACCTGCGGGAAACATCGGCGATCACGGAGGGCGGGAACACTCGCGCCGCTTCGGCGGAGCACGCCTGAAGCCGCCTCTGCAGACTGGAAGAGATCAACAAAGGGAAAGCGTATGTCCAAGTTAATTCTGCTCGTAGATGATTCCGTCACATCGCTATTGAGGAGTCGGGCCCTTTTCGGGGACCAGAAGGAATATCAGGTTATCAGCGCTTGCGACGGGAAAGACGGTGTGGAGAAGGCCCTGGCACACCTACCCGATCTGATTCTGATGGATGTTGAAATGCCTCGTATGAGTGGGGTCGAAGCCTGCCGGGCGTTGCGGAACAACAAGACGACCAAGCGCACTCCAATCATTCTGCTGACCATGCGAGGCGAGGACGCTGCGGTGAAAGCCGGGTTCGACAGCGGGTGCAACGAATACATGCTGAAGCCGGTGAACGAAGAGAAGCTCCTTAACGTTTTGAAAAAATACTTGAGATGAGAAGCCGAAGCCCTGAAATGGGAACCGGCGCGAAGTACACGATGCGCAAAGGATCGATGTCAGGTTCTTCGGGGTACATCCGCAGGGCGGCAGCAGGAGCCACGTCATTCGATGTAGCTCCCCGCGTGATTTCGTCGAAGGACTTTCAGCGCTTTCAGGCACTCATCTACCGGGAGTCTGGAATAGCGCTGTCGGATGCGAAAGCAGGCCTGTTGACGGGAAGGCTTTCCAAACGTCTTCGTGCCTTGGGCCTCAACACCTTTTCCGAGTATCACAACCGCGTGACTTTGGACGACGAAGAGCGCCGGGCCATGCTGGACGCCATCACCACCAACGAAACCCATTTCTTTCGAGAGCCCGGCCACTTCCAGTTTCTTGAGCAGAAGGTTTTGCCAGTTTGGCGGTCCAGTGCGGAGTCCAGAAGACGCGCCCGGACCATTCGGGCATGGAGCGCCGGTTGTTCGACGGGGCAGGAGGCGTATTCGCTAGCCATGTTGCTGGTGGACTGGTTCCCAGCCTCCCAAGGATGGTCCGTCGAGATTTTAGCCACCGATCTTTCGCGTCGCGTACTTGCCATTGCCGAGGAAGGCGTGTGGAACAAGGATCAAGTCCATGAGATACCACCGCGCTACTTACGAGCCTATACGCTGAAAGGACTGGGGGGAAACCAGGGGAAACTCAAGGCGGCTCCGGCGATTCGCGTGATTCGCTTCGTGCGCCTGAACCTAAACGATGCGGTTTATCCGGATATCGGCAAATTCGACCTTATCTTCTGCAGGAATGTGTTGATTTACTTTGACGCCGATAGCAGGGCGCGAACGACTAAGCGCTTGCTCCAGCATCTCGAGCCAGAAGGATATTTCTTTGTTGGACACGCGGAGAGTCTAAGTTCAATCTGCCCTGGTTTGCGCCGTGTCATGGCCACGGTCTATACGCCAGCGGAGAATCGAAGCGCCCCAAGACATGCAACCAGAAGATAGCGGAACCATCAAAGTGTTGGTGGTGGACGATTCAGCGGTTGTTCGCCAAGTGCTGGAGGCCGTGCTGTCGCAAGAGCGCGACATGTCGGTTATGGTCGCGTCCGATCCCTTGATCGCTCAGCAGAAGATGGCGCGCTGCCGGCCGGATGTGATCGTGCTCGACCTTGAACTGCCCCGAATGGACGGACTGACCTTCTTACGTAAAATCATGTCCGAAGATCCTATACCGACTGTAATCTGCTCCGGGGTGGCGGCGCGCGGAACTGAAACCGCTCTGCGTGCCTTGGACGCGGGCGCGGTGGGAATTGTTACCAAACCCAAATTCGGGGTCGGCAATTTCCTTTACGAGTCAGGTCTGGTGCTGACGGACATGGTCCGTTCCGCGGCAAGGGCACGGATTCGCCGCCCAGCCTCTTCCTCCGTTCAGAAGCGATGGCTCCCAACCCCAGCGCCTCTTCCTCACTTCCCAGGTTCTTTGTCGAAGCGGGTGGTTGCTATCGGAGCTTCCACCGGAGGCACGGAAGCCCTTACAGAGATATTAACCGTCATGCCGCCCGACGCTCCCGGCATCGTCGTGGTGCAGCATATGCCGGAGGTCTTCACCGCCGCCTTTGCCAAGAGACTAGATCGGTTGAGCCAGATCGAGGTCAAAGAAGCCGAGCAAGGCGATCGGATTTTAGAGGGAAGAGCGTTGATTGCACCAGGTAATCGCCATATGACAGTGAGACGTCGAGGTGTGCACAGCATCGTTGAGATCAACAACGACGCCCTAGTCTCCCGCCACCGCCCCAGTGTCGACGTCCTGTTCTGTTCTGTGGCGAAAACACAAGGCGCAAATGCTCTGGGCATTATCTTGACAGGGATGGGAAGCGACGGTGTCCAGGGTTTGCTGGAGATGAAGAACGCGGGGGCTGAGACGGTTGCCCAGGACGAAGCTACGTGTGTAGTTTTCGGAATGCCAAAAGAGGCGATTGCCAGCGGTGCCGTTGATTGGGTCCTCCCGCTCTCACAAATACCTTCCAAGATTCTTACGGCCGCCCCGGGTGGTAATCACAACCTATAGTCAGCAGGTTCGACTCCTTTCTCTCGAGCCTTTTGGTTGGTTGGCACAGACCTACGCCGCCAGCCGCTTCAAAATCTCCTTCCCCAGCTTCTGCGCTTCGCCGAAAGATTTCTGGTATTCGACAAAAATCCGGTTCAGCTCGATCGACTGGTCGGCGGTGAGCTTGTGGCGCAGCAACATGTCGCGCACGTGGACGGGATTGGGCAGGGTAGCGTCTTCGGTCAATTCTTCCAGGGCGGTTGCGGGATTGTAGTGGTACATGGATCCCATTCTATCGCCACGGCCGGAATTTCTCAGGCTTTGGGAATTTGCGTCACCGGGTTCAGCGATGCGTGTTCAGCGACCGATCCGGTCGTCAGACGCCAGCCGCCTTCTTGGCGGCTAATTGCCGCAAACGAACCGCCATTTCTTTCGCGTGTTTCACCCTGCAGAGCACGGTCTCAACCGTGGCCGCAAGGCGATCGGAGCTCTTGTCGAGTTCCAGCGTCGATTTCTCGAAGTAGGCGGCCGCGCCTTCGTGCAGGAGTTTTTCTTCGTTCTTCTGCGACAGGCTGGTCAGCACGACGACCGGAATGTCGCTGGTAGCGGGATTGCTCTTCAGGGCCTTCAGAACTTCCGGACCGCTGATTTTGGGAAGCATCATGTCGAGCAGGATGATGTCAGGCAGTTTGTCTTTGGCGATCTGCAAGGCCTCCTCGCCGTCGGCGGCCGTCGACACCTGGTAACCGGCTTTGGACAAAGCGCACTCATTCGCCATCCGGAGAAACTTGCTGTCCTCGACCAGCAGCACTTTGAAGTTCGAAACGGTCACATGAATCCCCTCGTGCGGATTCATCGGCGTGGTGGCGGAAAACTTGAGGGATGAGAGCGTTCGATGCCCGGCCCCTAAAAGGGGTGTCCATTTGGACGAAGCTGCGGTATCGCTAAACCGATACCCCGATACGAAACATCTGACAGAAAGCAAAAGGGCGGCCTGCGCCGCCCCTCTGACCTAAGACCTGACACTGTGACCTTCGTCCTACGTGCCTTCCGACCAGCTAGCCAGATACTCCTCCTGCTCCGAGGTCAAACGATCGATCTTGATGCCGAGCGATTCCAGCTTGAGCTTGGCCACGCGCTTGTCGAGGTCCGCCGGAACCGTGTAGACCTTCTTTTCGAGCGACGCGTAGTTCTTCACCATGTACTCCAAGGAAAGCGCCTGGTCAGCGAAGCTCATATCCATTACGGACGCGGGATGTCCTTCGGCGGCAGCCAGGTTGATGAGCCGGCCTTCTCCCAGCAAGTTGATGCGGCGGCCGTCTTTCAGCGAGTACTCATCGACAAAATTGCGCGTGGTGCGTTTTGAGGACGACAACTTTTCGAGCGACGGGATATCGATTTCGACGTTGAAGTGGCCCGAGTTCGAAATGATGGCGCCGTCTTTCATGTGTTCGAAGTGCTGCTTGGCAAGCACGTTCTTGTTGCCGGTGACGGTGCAGAAAACGTCGCCGAGTTTGGCGGCCTCTTCCATGCTCATCACGCGGAAACCATCCATGACCGCTTCCAGCGCTTTCGTCGGATCGACTTCGGTGACGATGACTTCCGCGCCCGCGCCGCGTGCGCGCGAAGCCAGGCCCCGTCTGCACCAGCCATAACCGGCGACCACAAACTTCGATCCGGCAAGCAGGAAATTCGTCGCGCGGATGATGCCGTCAATGGTCGATTGCCCGGTGCCGTAGCGGTTGTCAAAAAGATGCTTGGTGTCGGCGTCGTTAACCGCCACGATGGGATAGCGCAACACGCCTTCCTTGGCCATGGCGCGCAAGCGAATCACGCCGGTGGTCGTCTCCTCGGTGCCACCAATCACGTTGGCCAGTTCCGCGGTGCGCTTGGTGTGCAGCACGGAGACCAGGTCGGCGCCGTCATCCATGGTGATCTGCGGCTTGTGATCGACCGCCGCCATGATGTGCGAATAATAGGAGTCGTTGTCCTCGCCCTTGATGGCGAAGACGGGAATGTTATAGTCGCGCACCAGGCTGGCGGCCACATCATCCTGAGTTGAGAGCGGGTTCGAGGCACACAGGGCCACGTCGGCTCCGCCGTCGCGCAAGGCGATCATTAAGTTCGCGGTTTCGGCCGTCACGTGCAAGCAAGCCGAAACGCGGATGCCCTGGAGCGGCTGGTTCTTGATGAATTCCTTGCGGATGATCTGCAGCACTTTCATCGACTGGTTCGCCCACTCGATGCGTTTCTTGCCCAGATCGGCCAGTTCAAATCCTTTTACGTCGCTGCTGATCGATGTCGTTGCCATTTCTCTCCTAATCCCCGGATGATGACACCTAGTGAATATCTGTGCCGCTTGTGCGCTGCAGACGAATGATTCACCACGGAGACACGGAGAAAACCCAAACCTGGAAAACCCAAATCGCTTTTCTTCGTGTCTCCGTACCTCCGTGGTGAGAATTACTTTCTTGCTCCGGCCGTTTCGAGCTTCAAGCCGGCGTCGGCAGCCAGTTTGGCGGCTTTGTCCGTCGCTTCCCAGGTGAAATCGGGGTCGCTGCGGCCGAAGTGTCCGTACGCCGCCGTCTTGCGGTAAATCGGACGCCGCAGGTTGAGCGTTTCGATGATCTCGCGCGGCTTGAGCTTGAAGTTTGCCCGCACCAGACCCGGAATCAGATTCGCATCAACCTTCTCGGTTCCAAAAGTATCCACCAGGACGCTGACAGGATCGGCAACTCCGATGGCGTAGGCCAGTTGCACTTCGCAGCGCTCGGCCAATCCGGCGGCCACGATGTTCTTGGCGATGTAGCGCGCCATGTAGGCGGCCGAACGGTCCACCTTGGTCGGATCCTTGCCGCTGAACGCGCCCCCGCCATGGCGTCCCATGCCGCCGTAAGTGTCCACGATAATCTTGCGTCCGGTCAGCCCGGAATCGCCCATGGGGCCGCCGATCACGAACCGTCCGGTGGGATTGATGTGGTACTTGGTGTCTTCATCGAGCAGGTGGGCCGGAATTACCGTCTGGATCACGTGCCTCAAAATGTCGGCGCGCAATTCGTCGTTGCCCACAGTCTCGGAATGCTGGGCGGAAATGACCACTGCGTCCACGCGCTTCACGTTGCGCTGCGCGTCGTATTCGACCGTGACCTGCGATTTTCCATCGGGCCGCAGGTAGGGGCAGGTGCCATTCTTGCGAACTTCGGCAAGTTTCTGGGTGAGCTTGTGGGCGAGTGAAATCGGAAGCGGCATCAGTTCGGGCGTCTCGTTACACGCGTAGCCGAACATCATGCCCTGGTCGCCGGCGCCGCCGGTATCCACACCCATGGCGATATCACCGGACTGCTTGTTGATGCTGGAAATTACGGCGCAAGTGTTCGAGTCGAAACCGTACACCGCGTTGTCGTAGCCGATCGATTGCACCACGCCGCGCACGATATTTTGAAAATCTACATAGGCCTTGGTGGTGATCTCGCCGGCGATCACGACCAGGCCGGTGCAGGTCAGGGTTTCACACGCAACGCGGCTGGTCGGATCTTCACGAAGGCAGGCGTCGAGAATGGCATCGGAAATCTGGTCGGCGATCTTGTCCGGATGTCCCTCGGTTACAGACTCCGAGGTAAATAGGAAGCGATTGGTTGCTGGCAAGCTGGTATCTCCTCAAAGGTGACTTCGAGCCCTTACGTCCGATTAGGCAGGCTTATGGAGCCTAGGGCTCTTGACCGGGGTTTGGCTTAAACCTTCCTAAGAAACGGTACCAGAGATTGCCTCGGAAGCGCAACGGAATAGGGCAGGGCCGGATGGAGCTGACATTGAGTGGAAGCCTGTCGACATTGAATGGCGGAAGCGGTTGGTAAACGGAAGAAAAGAAAGAGACAAACTTAAGGTGTCGAAGGCGGCGCCGGGGCATTTGGCACGATTCCTTGAGGGCCAAAAATAACCGTCTTGACCTCCCCGAATTCCCCCCCGGTGTTAAGCTTTTGTCCGTTGAATCGAAACTCGACCCCGCCGGCGTTTCCGGCTTTGACGATGATTTCCTTCCGCCCTTGCACGGCGCGCTGGCTGCCGGCGGGCAAGAGTTCGGAGGGGACGGTTCTGCCGTCGGCGGTGATCGAGATCCAGGACTCTTCGCGCGCCTGGATGACAACGGTAAACTCGCCCGGAGCTGCGGCGGGTGCGGCTGGAGTTAAGCCCTGCGATGTCTTGGGAGCGGTGGACCTGGCGGATCCTGCCGTCGGCGAACCGGTTGCCGCCGAACCCGAGGTGGTCGAAGCGGCGACATGATCTTTGCCGCGCGCTCCGCCGGATACTTCGCCGGATGGGTGTGCCGCAGGTACCTCCGTCGCGGTCGTAGTTGCAGTTGGCTGTACTGACGGTCTCGGCTGTTCCCGTCGGCGATGGCTCCAAAGGGAGAGTGCGAGCGCAACCACAAGTAGACCCGCGGCGAACAAGCCCCATGGTAGCGGGCGGGCCGGGGCGTCGGCGATTGCTTCCAGCCGGCTGACCTTTTCTTCATTTTCGCGCGCTGTGTCTTCCGGCGCTGCGATTTCGGTGGAAACGGGAGGGGCGTCGCCGGAGGCTTCGAGATAGTCGGCCACGGTTTGATCTTCGTCGAGACCAACGCAGCGCGAATAGGCGCGGACGAACCCCTTGTTGAAGATGCCTCCCGGCAACTGGTTGAACTTATCCTCTTCCAGCGCTTGCAGCATCCGGGTCCCGATTTTGGTGGAGCTGGAAATCTGCTCCAGCGTGATCTTGCGCTTCTCGCGCTCCAGCCTCAGTTTTTCGCCAAAGGACGGCAAACCAGTCTCCCGCTTTCACCGGACGGCGAACGGAATTTTACTCTGTCGAGAAGCAAGATCATAGTCTGTCGCGATGCAAGATCATAGACCATTCGGTAGTGGGTTAATTCCGTGTGCTCAGTCGCGAGCTTCGAGCCAACCGCTTGCCTCGCAGCTCCCAGCTTCCGGGCCCGCGCCGGAGTGGCGGCAGCCCTGGTGGGTTGGCGTGACAGGTACCGGTTACCTAGGTTCGTTGCCCGAGCGGTGCGACCAAACCTATAATTTTGTATCCAACTACTCGGACGAGGAGTGCATGCCAGAGGCAGCGGGCACATCCCCAATTCGCCTGTCGCAAGAGCTAACCATCTTCCACGATGTCGCCAAAGCGCTGACGTCGTCGCTCAACCTTGATTCGATCCTGCAAACCATCATGGAAAAAATGGCGGAATACTTCCGTCCGGATACCTGGTCGCTGCTGATGGTGGATGAGGAAAAGGATGAGCTCTATTTCGCCATCGCGGTGGGAGCGGCGGCGGAGGTGCTGTCGAAGGTGCGCTTGAAGGTGGGTGAGGGAATTGCCGGCTGGGTGGCCAAACACGGACAGGCGTTGATCGTGCCCGATGTCCAGAGTGATCCGCGCTTCTCATCCCGGCTGGACGAAATGACCCGCCTGCAGACCCGCTCCGTGATCTGCGTGCCGTTGCGTTCGAGACATCGCGTGCTGGGCGTGATCCAACTGGTCAACGCGAATGTGGAAATGAGCGAACAGGAGCTGTTCTTCCTGCATGCCTTGTGCGATTACGCCGCGATTGCCGTCGAGAATGCGAGGGCGGTGGAGAAAATCCAGGAACTGACCATCACCGACGATTGCACGGGCCTGTTCAATGCGCGCCATCTGCACAAAACGCTGGAAACCGAGGTCTACCG
>Ga0074044_10002776_pt1 | contig 15223 bp, 15 predicted proteins | sample BogForMeECP23OM1_FD_94443 | JGI IMG/M metagenome (GOLD analysis project Ga0074044, IMG submission 94443) | Bog forest soil microbial communities from Calvert Island, British Columbia, Canada - Bog Forest MetaG ECP23OM1 | ecosystem: Environmental > Terrestrial > Soil > Wetlands ... | reverse complement strand
GAACTGGTGGCGAGTGTACTGTTCATGCTGAGTGTGGGGCCGCTCATCGCCGGCGTGGTGATGCTGCTGTTCGATCGGATGGTGGGTACGGGCTTCTTCCTGCCGGAAAAAGGGGCCGACCCGCTGCTTTGGCAGCACCTGTTCTGGTTCTTCGGCCATCCGGAGGTGTACGTAGTGGCGGTGCCGGGACTCGGCATTGTGATGGAGATACTTCCGGTATTCAGCCGCAAGCCGATCTTTGGTTATCGCGTTATCGTGTGGTCCGTGATTGCGGCCGGCCTCCTCAGCTTCATGGTGTGGGCTCACCATATGTTCGTAAGCGGGATGAATCCGGAGTTGGCGGAGCCTTTCAGCGTGACTACGATCGCGATTTCCCTCCCCTTCGCGGTGATGCTGTTTGCGATGATCGCGACGCTATGGCGCGGCCAGATCACGTTCTCAACGTCGATGCTGTTTGCGTTGGGCGCATTGGCAAATTTCCTACTGGGCGGGGTAACCGGCATTCCGCTGGGTACGGATGCCTCCGATATCTACCTGCATGACACCTACTTTGTAATCGCGCATTTCCACAACACCCTCGTGCCGACGGCCGTAATCGCGGGATTTGGCGGGATCTACTTCTGGTTCCCGAAGATGTTCGGCCGGATGATGAATGAGACCCTGGGTAAGGTTCACTTCATTTTCACCTGGGTCGGTTTCAACCTGGTATTTGTTCCGCTCTTCCTAATCGGCTTGGGCGGCGGACAGCGCCGAATCTATATGTCGTCCGTTTACACCTACTACAAACCGCTTCAGCCGCTGCACGTGATCGCGACCATCGGCTTGCTTGTCATAATAGCCGGGCAGATTCCGTTCCTGGTGAACTTTTTCCTGAGCATGTTCCGCGGCGCGGAGGCTCCTGCGAATCCGTGGAATGCCACTACGCTTGAATGGGCCACCGATTCGCCGCCTCCGCATGAGAACTTCCACACCATACCGACGGTCGTGCGCGGGCCATACGAGTACAGCGTGCCGGGAATGGAACAGGATTGGGCTCCGCAAGCCGCAGCGGTGGAGGCCAGCGCCGCGCGGGGTTGATGGCGCAATGCGATCTCAGAGGGGATGACTCGCATAGCAATGACCAGGTGAGCGTGACTTTATGGCAGACTCAGCAGTCGAAATCGGGATGGCACATGCGCCCCACGAGGTGTCGACCAGTTTTGAGGTCGGAAAGCTTGGCATGTGGGTGTTCCTGGCCGGCGAAACAATGCTCTTCGGCGGACTCATGGGCGTCTTTATTCTGGTGGCGATCTCCCATGGCGGATGGGGAGCCGACGGCGCGCATGTCAACTGGCGCCTCGGGGCAATCAACACGCTCGTTCTGTTTACGAGCAGCCTGACTGCCGCGCTCGCGCAAGGCGCCGCCCGCGTCCAGGATTCGGCTCGCGCGAAGCGTTACCTGAGTTTCAGCGCACTTCTCGGAGTGCTTTTTCTCGTAATCAAGGCCTTCGAATATGCCGGCGATCTTCGCGAGGGTTTCACTCCCCTCGCCGCCCTTTTCTGGAGCTTCTACTACGTGATGACGGGGCTGCATGTGCTTCATCTGCTCGCCGGAGTCGTGGTCATCTTCGGACTGATGTTGATGGTGACCCCTCGTACTTCGGGTGACTGGTTGGAACGTAAGCTCAAATACGTTTGCCTGTATTGGTATTTCGTTGAGACGGTTTGGGTTTTCCTTTTTGCGCTGGTTTACCTGGCACCCAGCGCCGGATAGGGGGCACCGATGGAACAGACCGAATTCAGCGCTTCGGACTCGCTGAAAACCTGGGGGTTGCTGGTTGCCCTGTTGCTGGTTGGCGCCTTGGCCGTGGCGCTAGGCCTGCCGCGAAACCCGGCGCTATGGGTCATATTCGGCGCGGCGATAGCACAGGCCTACGTCATCGGGCGGTACTATATGCGCCTGCGATCAGAAGACGTGCTGATCTATACCCTGGTGCTGCTTCCGGTTGCGCTGGTGATCATACTCGCGTTCGTGCTCACGCCCGACGTCGCCATGTTTCGGTAGTATAAGGAGTCAGCGCTTGGCTGCGGCAACTCCGCTTCGTCCGGTTCCTGATCTCAAGCGCCCCACCGCGTTCGGCGGCGGCAGCCCTTCGGGTCCAGGCGGGTCGCCAAAGAGCGCCGATCCGACCCTTGGCGTGCTCATATTCATAGGCTCCGAGGTGATGCTCTTCGCGGGGCTGATCAGTGCATTTCTCGTCTCGCGCGCGTCTGCGTCGTTTTGGCCGCCTCCAAACCAACCGCGGCTTCCAGTCGCAGTGACGGGACTCAACACCGGCCTTCTTCTCCTCAGCGGGATTACGATGTGGAGAGTGGTGCGCCTATTGCGCCAGCACAACAAGACTGGTGCCGTGCGGTGGATGATAGCAACAACCGTGCTCGGTGCCCTATTCCTGGCCATTCAGGGGAGCGAGTGGGCACGCCTCATTCGGTTCGGGCTGACGATGACATCGAGTCTGTACGGCGGAATGTTCTATCTGATCGTTGGCGCCCACGCGCTTCATCTCGGTGTGGCGGTGGCTGTGCTGTCGTTGGTGACGGCGCGGGTCTGGCGAGGGCGATACGAATTGGACTTCCGCGGCGTCGTTGCGTGTTCGGCGTATTGGTCATTCGTAGTAATTCTGTGGCCCATAATTTATGCGTTGGTTTACTTCAGTTAAATTCGCCGCCCTCGCGCTTTCGGCGGTCCTCGTCTGCGCGCCTGCAGCCTACGCATGCCCGCTATGTTTTGGGTCATCGGCGCCGGGTGTGTTGCGCGCTTATCTGGTGAGCGCCTTTTTCATGATAGCCCTCGCTTGGGGAGTTGTCGGGGCAATAACGCTCTATGCGTTCACTGTCTATTCCGAAAACTCGGAACAGGGAGGTACGAGCAGGTATTTGAAAGCGGCGCGCTCGATTAAGAGTCCAGTTGCGCCTTTCGAGTGACGAACAGCAATAACAGATAACGCCCGGATACGCCGGAATGGAAACGTAAAGGCTATGAAAAAAATACATGTGCTCTGCAGAGTGTTGTTGGTCGCTGGTGCGTTGACGCTGGGCGTCGCGACGTCTGCATTCGCGGCGCAAACCGTGGAGATAAAGATGTTCGACACGCCAGCGAAATACATGCCCGACCCAATAAAGATCAAAGTCGGCGATACAGTAAAATGGGTGAACAAGGGCGACACCATCCATACTGCGACCACCGATCCGGCCAACGCGCCTGACCCAAGCTGGGTATCGATACCTAAGGGAGCGGAGACATTCGACTCCGGTTACATGAACGGGGGGGAGGAGTTCAGCTACACATTCACCGTCCCCGGCGTTTACCACTACTTCTGCACGACGCACGTAAAGGAAGGAATGAAGGGCGAAATCGATGTCGAGCAATAGCCTGCCTTCGCCGCTCGTCGGGGAATTCGTTGTATAGATAGCCACTGGCCGGTTGCTTGCCGTCTGTGACGCTTTCTGAGGGAGGGTACAAAATGCGACGCACACGTAAGCTGGTGATCGTGGGAACCCTGGCTTCAATCGCGTTGACACTGCTGCCGGTGGGAAGCCCGCGCGCGGATGAATCATCTATTTCGAAGCCACGCGCCTCGGGCGATCCGCCCTCTGCCTCAGCGGGCGATCCTGCGGCGAGCAAGCCATCCACCTACAAGCGGCTGCTCGACGAACTTGAGGCAGAGCGTAAGCATGTGGAAGAGCTGGAGCAGGAAGTCAAGGCGCTCCAGAGTTCGAACTCGCAGCTTCAGCAGACGACGACTGACCTGCAGACCAGCGACCAGCGACTCGCCACACAAACGAGCCAATTTCAGAAGCAGATGGGCGATATGCAGAAGACCGTGAATTCCCAACTCGGGCCCTTCGATTTTGGCGATCGCATAAACGCATTTTTGGGCACCCATACCTTCACGATGGTCGGAGACGCCTCGGTCGGCTGGTACTACGACCATCAAGGTGGAGTCAACGATCCGGTACTGGAATTCCAGGTCAACCCGATGTTTCGGCTTACCGACTGGATCCAGTTTTATGGTGCTTTCGGAGCAGTAGTCGGCCCCGGCGGAATTTCCCCGATGGGTCCGACCCTCGCCAACATGCAGATCTTTCCACTTGGACAGGACGCTCCTCTGGAGCTGGTTGCCGGATTATATGACCTGCCGTTCGGCGACTTTTACGAGAACCAGGGCCCACCCTGGGTCAATCCACTCGTAACGGCGCCGTTAATGTATGGTGCCGAAGCGATTGAGCCGCCTGCCTCGCTGGGACTGCAGGCTCGCGGCGGAATTCAATGGGGCGGCCTTGGGCAGGACTTTGACTATACCGTCTGGATGGACTCCGGCCCGAGTTTCCAATCGTCGCCCGGTGTGAATACGCTGCCCGCGCCGGTAATCGGTGAAGCCCTCAACCCGCTTACCGGGACTAACATAGACACCAATGGCAGGGGTTATGGCGGGAGGTTCAGGTTGTATCCGATACCAGTCGAAGCCGAACTCGGGCGTTTGGAACTGGAGGCGAGCACCTACAATGGCAAGTGGCTTGACTCCTTCTGGTTTAATTCCTGGGGACTGGGATATGCGTATCGCGTCGGACCGTTCCGCTCCCGAGGCGAATGGGCGCAGACCTACCGTCAAATGCCCAGTCTTACGGGAGCGGCCGCGTATCCCGGTTGCTGCGGGCATGACAACCGCGAGGGGTGGTATACGATGCTTGGTTACGCCTTCTGGGGGATTCCCCATCCTTATCTCGGTGACTGGCTGGAGCCGAGGTTCAACAAATTCGAGGCCCTCGTGCGTTACTCCGGCGTCAATCAGACGGGCGTGGTGGCAAACGATATCACGAACGTACCGATTCAGGGCTTCAACGGGTCGCCGTCGATCTTCAGCCCGCATGCGCGTGAAGTCGCATTCGGGCTTGACTATTGGCTACAGCCCTCCATTGTCTGGCAGACCGAAGTTGACCTTGAACTTCCGCGATCGGGTGGCACGCTCTACAACTTCAAGGGTTCGGCCACGACGCCGACCGCAACTGGCATCGGCCCAACCCAGAACGATGTCGCGGTGGAGACTCAAATCACGGTTGGGTTCTGACCGACGGGGCCACGATGATGAAATCCCTTATTGCCAAACTCGGATTAGTTTCATTCGTGCTGCTGGGAGTCGCCGCCGGTGCGAACGCTGGAAGCCAATGGGGCCCAACTCCGGAACAGCAAAAGCGGCATTTGGAGCTGTTCCATGAAGGGCAGCTGTTGTGGCCAATTTACTGCAACCATTGTCACAACGCTCGAAATCCGGCCGAGTTCGCTCCTTACCAATGGGATCAGATCATCATGCATATGCGCACGATGGAGAACCTGCCGCCCAAGGATGAGGCTGCGATATTGGAATATTTGAAGACGGCGCGTTGAGGGGTCTGTCCCAAAATGGTCGTTCGGCTTCAATCAAGCCGTGGAGGTTGGAAAGACGAGCAAAACTGGTGCGGCATATTTATGATACCGTGGTCACATTTGATCATACTGTTGCCGTCTGTTGTGCTGGCTCAGAGCGCCGCCATAGCGCCGACGACTGATTTCTCGTTCGACCCCGAGCGCACTATTTCCTGGTTCGCTCACTCTTCTCGATGAGCAGGGGGTTCCTATTCGAAGGCAGTTCGCCCGTATTTTCGTTGTCTTCCTCTGGCGGCTGTGGCTACCGCTCGCGCTACTTGCCATCTTCAGCGCGTCGTGCGTGTTGGTCTATGGAGAACTCGAGGGGCTGGCCTGGCAGGATGCTCTTTTCTGGATCATCCACCCTTACTCAATAGACTACCGCACGGTACGAAACGCGACCAAGTTTTTCTCGTTGTTCGTGTACGTCGGTGTCTTTGCTTTTCAGATCTGGATTGCCGAGCGGGTTCTTGTGACTATTTTTAGCCAACAGGGAAGAGAGGCCTGGAAGTTAATGATCAACGAAGCCAGCATCGCAGGACTCCGCGATCACTTCATCGTATGTGGATATGGCCAGGTCGGCCGGACCGTCGTCGATCAGCTCAATCGCCTACAGATACCCTTCGTACTTATTGAGACAAACGAAGGGATCTGTCGAGAGCTCTTGAAGGAAGGACTGTTTGTCATCCAAGGCGATGCCAAGCGGCATGATGTCTTGAAAATGGCGGGCATCGCGCGGTCTCACGGCATCTGCATCGTCATAGATAACGACGCCGACAACCTCTACATTACGGTGACGGCAAGGTCGCTCAATCCGAACGTAAAGATCATCACCCGGGCCGGCCAGCAGCGTTACGCAGAGGCAATACGGACCGCCGGCGCTGATGAGGTGATCATACCGGAATACGAGGGCGGCCTGATGGCAGGGAGAATGATCGAAAAGTACTATCCCGCTCAAAGAAAGCTCGACTAAAGAGTTCCAATTCCCAAACCCGCATTTGAAGCTACTATGCGCCACCGTCAGCGTCCTGGGCGAACCCGCTCCAGTGGCATCGATACGCGCAAACCCCAGACTATCACGGATGGATGACCTCTCAACTGCTGGTGCCGCGCAACGAGTAGGAACTCAGAACACGGACGTAGTTGGAGCGCTGGAAGGCCGCCGGGTTGGGCACGTTGCGCTGACTCATGCTCCCACACATCTGGCGAATGGATTCGTACTCATGCTCCTCCATCCATTTATGGAGATTGCGCAAGACGGCGTCGACATGCTTGATGCCGTTGAGGAGCAGTGCCGAGGTCATCATCGTAACACGCGCCCCGGCCATCATGGCTTTCAGCACGTCTTGAGCGCTATGAACGCCGCCTGTGATCGCCAGGTCGGCGTCAATTTGTCCGAAGATGATCGCGACCCAATGCAGCCTCAGCAGCAATTCCTCGGGGCGACTCAGAGTCAGGCTGGACGTGACTTCGAGCAGTTCGAGATCCAGATCCGGCTGATAAAAGCGATTGAACAGCACCAGCGCATTTGCGCCGGCGCAAATGAGTTGTTTCGCCATGTTTGCAGGAGCACTGAAGAATGGCGAAAGCTTCACCGCGACGGGAATTCGTACACATTGTTTTACCTGGCGAACCAGCTCGACGTATGTCTGCTCGACGTGGCCAGCGGTGAGTTCCGGGTCGGTCACAATCGAATAGAGGTTCAACTCGATGGCGTCGGCACCCGCTTGTTCCATCTCGCGTGCATAACGGATCCAACCGCCGGCTGAGACGCCATTGAGGCTGCCGATGACGGGAACCGAAACGCTCACCTTGGCCTTGCGAATCAGCTCCAGATAGCCATCGGGACCGAGGTTGTACGTCGTCAGGTCGGGAAAGTAGTTCAGCGACTCCGCGAAGCTTTCAGCGCCGCGAAAGAGATCCGCATCAAGCGTCTCACTTTCCAGCGTGAGCTGCTCCTCGAAGAGTGACGGCAATACGATGGCGGCGATTCCGTGATCTTCGAGACGCCGAATCTTGTCGAGCGAATCGGACAGCGGCGACGCCGACGCAACGAGGGGATTCTTCAAGGCGAGGCCTAGATACGTCGTCGTGAGGTCGATCATTGCTGGCCCCCTTTTGCCGGCTTGCCCGCGGCAGTCTCCGATTCGGTGGCAGCTTGCGAGGATGGGATTCCCGCGCCGGCCATAGCGGCACGATTTGCGTAGACGCGCCACTGGCGCGCGACGTCGTCCTGCGCCATCTGGAGCAACTCGCGCGCAGCTTCGGGATTGCTGCGCGCGAGCATCGTGTAGCGCGCTTCCTGATAGGCGTACTGCTTGAGCGGGATGCTGGGCGCCTTCGAGTCGAGCTGAAAAGGATTCTTGCCTTCCTTTCGCAGCGCCGGGTTGTAGCGCATAAGCGGCCAATAGCCGGAGAGCACCGCGTTTTTCTGCTGGTTCAAGCCGAAGGCCATGTCGTAGCCGTGCGCGATGCAATGGCTATACGCGAGGATCAGCGAGGCGCCGTCGTGCGCTTCAGCCTCGAGCAAAGCCCGGACCGTGTGCGCATCGTTGCCGCCCATCGCCACGCGCGCGACGTAAACCGAGCCGTAGCTGATAGCCTCCATCGCGAGATCCTTCTTGCCGGTCTGTTTGCCACCGGCGGCAAACTTCGCAACCGCGCCGCGCGGCGTGGATTTGGACATTTGCCCGCCCGTATTCGAGTACACCTCAGTATCCAGCACCAGCACGTTCACGTTCATTCCGGAGCCGAGCACGTGATCGAGTCCGCCAAAGCCGATGTCATAGGCCCATCCGTCGCCGCCCACGAGCCAAACGCTCTTGCGCGCCAGCGCATCGGCAACCGCCAGCAGGTCGCGCGCGTCGTTGGTTTCGAGACCTGCGACAAGCCGCTTGACCTCGGCGACCCGTTGGCGCTGCGCCGCGATGCCTGCTTCTGTCGACTGATCAGCTTCCAGGATCCCCGAGACGAGGCGCCCGCCGAGCTGACTGGAAAGGCGCCGGAGCAACTCCCGCGCGTAGTCAACCCGCTTGTCGAGCGCAAGCCTCATCCCGAGCCCGAACTCGGCATTGTCTTCGAACAAGGAATTTGACCACGCCGGTCCGCGGCCTTCAGCGTTCGCGGTGTAAGGCGTGGTCGGCAAATTGCCACCGTATATAGAGGAGCATCCGGTCGCGTTCGCGATCAGCAACCGATCGCCGAAGAGTTGCGTGAGCAGCTTGATGTAGGGGGTCTCGCCGCATCCCGCGCACGCGCCGGAAAATTCGAACAGCGGTTCGAGCAGTTGGGCATCTTTGACTTGCGCGTGCGCGAGGCGGTCTCGGTTGAACTCCGGCAGCGACAAGAAGAAGTCCCAGTTCCTCATCTCCGCGTCGCGAATTGGAGGCTGAGGCGACATGTTGATCGCCTTGTGCTGCACCTCGCTCTTGCTTTTGGCCGGGCATACTTCGATGCACAGACGGCATCCGGTGCAGTCCTCGGGCGCCACTTGCAGCGTATAACGCATCGTCTCAAGGCCGCGCCAGCGGGGCGTCGCCGACTTGAAGGTCGGAGGCGCATCGTCGAGGCAACCGGGCTCGTACACCTTCGCGCGAATCACCGCATGGGGGCAGACCAGCACGCACTTTCCGCACTGGATGCACAGGTCCTCATCCCAGACTGGGATCTCCTGCGCGATGTTGAGCTTCTCCCATTTCGCGGTACCGGTGGGAAAGGTGCCGTCCGGCGGCAGCGCGCTGGTGGGAACCGAATCACCATAGCCGGCGATGAGAGCGCCGAGGACATCGCGAACGAAGGCCGGTGCGTGCGAGGGCACCGGAGCGAGAATATCGATCGGGCTGTTCGCCGTCGCCAGTATGGTGACCTGGTGCAGATGCGCAAGTGCAGTATCCACAGCGGCGAAGTTCCGTTGCACGATTGCTTCGCCTCGCTTGCCATATGTCTCCTGGATCGCCGATTTGATGGCAGCGATCGCCGCATCCGGCGGCAACACGCCGCTTACGGCAAAAAAGCAGGTCTGCATGATCGTATTGATGCGGCCACCCATGCCGGCCTGGCGCGCCACTTTGTACGCATCGATTATGAAGAAGCGAAGCTCCTTGTTGAGGATCTCCTGTTGCACCTTGCGCGGCAGATGGTTCCACACCTCGTCGGGTGCGTATGGCGCATTGAGAAGGAACGTCGCTCCCTGATCCGCTGCCGCGAGCACGTCCATCCGCTCGAGAAAGGCGAACTGATGGCATCCAATGAAGCTCGCCTTGCTGATCAGGTATGTCGAACGGATCGGGTCCGGCCCGAAGCGCAGATGCGACACCGTGACCGAGCCCGCCTTCTTCGAATCGTAGACGAAGTAACCCTGCGCGTAGCTGGGCGTGTTCTCGCCGATGATCACGATCGAGTTCTTGTTCGCACCCACGGTACCGTCCGATCCCAATCCATAGAAGAGTGCACGCACAGTCAGTAGGCTTTCCGTCGAAAACGCGGGGTCGAATGCAAGGCTGGAATGAGTCAGGTCGTCGTGAATCCCCACCGTGAAGTGATTCTTGGGAGTCTCCTTCCTGAGTTCATCGAAGACCGCCTTCACCATCGCCGGTGTGAATTCCTTTGATGACAAGCCGTAGCGTCCCCCGATGATTCGCGGCCGCGTGCCATCGATAGTGCCCGCCGCCCGCGCCTCGCTCAGCGCCGTCACGACATCGAGATAGAGCGGGTCGCCGCTGGCGCCTGGCTCTTTGGTGCGATCCAGCACCGCTATCGCACGCGTCGTTCCTGGCAAGGCTGCCGCGAGAGCGGCGCTGTCGAACGGACGAAACAATCGCACCTTGAGCAGGCCGACCTTTTCTCCCCCGGCGATGAGGCGCTCGATCGTTTCCTCGGCCGCGCCGGCGCCCGAGCCCATCAAGATGATGACGCGTTCCGCTCCAGGATCCCCGACATAATCAAACAGTCGATATGCGCGGCCGGTCCGGCGCGCGAAGCGATCCATGAGGTCCTCAACAATTGTCGGACATGCGCGATAGAAGGGGTTGATAGCCTCGCGCGCCTGAAAGAAGACATCCGGGTTCTGCGCTGTCCCGCGCAGCATCGGTCGATCGGGACTGAGCGCGCGATCGCGATGCTGCCGGACAAACTTCGCATCGATGAGCGCGCACAGGTCGTCATCTGAGAGGGGATGGATCTTGTTGAGCTCATGCGAAGTGCGGAAGCCGTCGAAAAAATGGAGAAATGGGATCCGCGATTCGAGTGAAGCGGCATGTGCAATCAGAGCGAAGTCGTGTGCTTCCTGAACCGAATTGGAGGAGAGGAAGCCGAAGCCGGTCGCGCGTGCCGCCATGACATCGCTGTGGTCGCCAAATATCGAAAGGGCATGCGTCGCGATGGTCCGTGCCGCGACATGGATGACGCACGCGGTAAGCTCACCCGCGATTTTGTACATGTTGGGGATCATCAGAAGAAGGCCTTGCGAGGCGGTGAAGGTCGTGCCCAGGGCTCCCGCCTGCAATGCACCATGTAGCGCGCCGGCGGCTCCGCCTTCGCTCTGCATTTCGACCACCTTCGGCACGGTGCCGAAGATGTTCTTGCGACCCTCATCGCTCCATTGATCGGCCCATTCGCCCATCGGCGACGACGGCGTGATGGGGTAGATCGCGATCACTTCACTCAGGCGGTAGGCAACAGATGCCGCCGCTTCATTCCCGTCAAGGATTTTCATTTTAGCCCGCCCCAGGAGGGTCGCATCAGCACTTGATCATCGAACTCCCAATGCTCGTGAGTACGCTACCACTGGCGGTTTGCGTCGTGCCACCCGGATTCGAAGCTCACGGAGATGCGGTCCCCGGAGAAGCACCGGAGTTCCTCCAGCTGTCGACAGTCTAGCTCCTTCTCCCGCTTGCGCTTGAGGAATGCCTTTATCGTCTCGCGGCCCTTGAGCAACCCCGTTTGGCTTCGCCATTCCGAGTCTTCGGTGTACGCCTGGGCCATGTGACTATGAGCTCCAATTTCCAAACCGCACTTGAAGTTACTATGCATCAACATGGGCAGAGTCGGTTTGACCGCACTCCCGCATTTGGAAAAACGGTAGACCCGGCTAGCGTGGTTCAGTGCGCGCGCTCAATGTCGAAGTGAAAGAGCTGATGTCTGGGATCAGCCGGCTCATCCGGTACCTTATACGGCGCTCCTTGCGGACTGCGGCACGGATCGTCCTGTCGTCGGTGACGAAGCTAGCGCGACCGGCGCGTTGACGGGCCTGTCCCAAAATGCTCGTTCGACGCCAGCATGAGGGTGCTTACGCCGGACGCACCGTGTACACGCCGGCAAATCCGGGCGGACGCCAGCCTTTATTCGCGCATGAAATACAGACCACAAATGGCTTGCGCCGGCCGTCTTCTGCGCCGGTAAGAGCGGTCGCCATTTCGGTCGAGACCGACTTGCCGCACGCGACGCAGGTGGCGATCAGCGACTTGTTCTCTTTGGCTTTTTCACTCGGCATCGCAGGTGCTTTCCAATCTCGCGCCGAACGCGCGGGCCACCGATCAGACCTGGAAGACCTGGCGCGCGTTCGCGCCCAGCAGCTTGATCCGCCGACTCTGGCTCAGCGTGGCCACACTTTCGCGGATCAGGCGCGGGGCTTCAAGCGTCGAATCGATATGCGGGAAATCCGATCCCCACAGGACCCGGTCTTCTCCGAGCAAATCCATCACGGAGCCGATCGTGCGTTCCTCGGGCTCCGCGACCACCCAGAGGTTGCGGCGAAAATAATCGGATGGCTTGAGCCTGGTCGGGAACGTCCACCCCAGATGCGCATACTTCTGGTCCATCCGGTCCATGATGTACGGCGCCCATCCGCATCCCGCCTCGACGCACAGGACCTTGAGGCGTGGAAAGCGGTCGAACAGCCCATCGGCCACCATCGTCATCGCGGCGGGCACCACTTGCGCGAACCCGCCCAGGGCGAATCCGTAGACGGCTCTAAAATCTCCCGGCTGATAGAAGTTGCCGAGCAGACCGGGGGCGCGATTGAAGCGCACGATCACGTGCAGGCAGACCGGAATTTGCGCTTCCTCACATTCGCGCCAGACCGGATCGAAGTCGGGATGCGAAAAGCGCCGGCCATTGATCGGTTCCGGCGCCAGGAAAATTCCCTTGAACCCGAGCTGGAGGCAGCGCTTCAGCTCCATCAGCGCAGCGGCGGGATCCTGCAGAGCAAGATGCGCGATCGGAATGACGCGACCCGGTGCGCGCGATGCGAAGTCGCTGATCCAGTTGTTGTAGGCGCGCGCATATGCGGTCGCCAGTTCGTTGTCCGCGACATCCCACAATATGCCGACGGTAGGGAACAACACCCCCGCGTTGACGCCCCATTGGTCGAGCATTTTGACGCGCTCTTCAGGTACATAACTCGCCGGCGGGCATCCATCGAGATACTTCTTCTGTCCCGGCACAAATAGCGATTGGCGTGGCAGATTGGCGCCGCCGAGCCCGGCCAGGACGCCCTTCAGCAGCGGCTGATTGTCGATCATCAGGACTTCGAGACCGTCGGCGGGATCGGTGGTGATGCGGATGGCGCGATCGCGGAAGCGGGGCTCCAGATAAGTCTCCCAGAGATCGGGCGGCTCCATCACGTGCGAGTCGCAATCCACCACGAAATCCTGCCCGGCGTTCATCTATTTCAACCTAACAGTCATTAGACAGCGGAGAAACGTCGCGGTCAAGTTGGCGTGCTTCTGCGAGAGCGGAAGAATTCACGCAGCAAGTCCGCGCATTCGGCCTCCATTATGCCGGAAACGACTTCGATTCGATGGTTGAGCAGGCCGTCCCGTCCGATGTCATAGACCGAGCCGAGCGCGCCCGCCTTCTCATCGCGTGCGCCATAGACCAGCCGCGCGATGCGCGCATTCACCATCGCCCCGACGCACATCACGCAGGGTTCCAGGGTCACGTACAAGGTTACGTCGGGCAGCCGGTAGGCGCCGAGACCCGCGGCCGCTTCGCGAATCGCGATGATTTCGGCGTGCGCGGTCGGATCGGACAGCGAAATAGGCCGATTATGGCCCCTTCCCGCGATCTTTCGCCGCGCGACAACGAGTGCTCCGACCGGGACTTCGCCGCACGCGGCGGCTTTGCGCGCCTCTTCCAGCGCGATCGCCATGAAGCTCCGGTCATCTGCCCGACTCATACGTCCAGTGCGCCCTCGCTAATATTACGTTGACATTGGCAGCCGCGCCGACCAAGATCTGCGCAGAGGGCCATCATGAAGAGAATAGCGGCTTTTGCGGCATTGGCTATCGGGGTCGGCATTGCGAATATCGCGCTGGCGGGGGCGCATGTTGAGCTCAACAATGCGGCGCAAGCCAAGCAGGAGGCGGCCCGCAGAGCCCTCTACGACCATCCAGCCACGCAGGTCGTTCCCGCCAAGGACATAAAAGTCGTAATCACCACTGACTCAATCATGCGATCGTGCTGCATGCCCCCGAACCTGGTCGTGACCGGCGCCGTGACCAACCTCGCGGCGCATCCGGTAAACTACGTAAAATTCATCTTCAGCTTCGAGAACGCGGACGGCAAAATCGTCTACGCGGAGACGATTTACAATCTCAAAGCAGCCAGCATGGGCGAGGATGAAGAAGTCAGCCGGGTGCTAAACGAAAAGCCGCACTTCGATCCGCTGCCGCCCGGAACCACCGATCAGTTTTCCTATACGGTGCCGACGCCTTTGCTGCCGCGCTTTTCGAAGGTCGAGCTCTACGCCGACGCCGTGACGCCGTAGCATCGGGGTCGCGCCGGATGTAATCATCGGCGCATGTCTGGAATCGACGAAATCGGGCCTGTTGACCTGAAGGTGCGGCTGGACAGCGGCGACCAGGTATTCATTCTGGACGTGCGCGAAGCGGAGGAAGTGGCATTCGCTCCGTTTCCGAACGCATCACATATTCCGATGGGAGACATTCCTTCGCGCCTGACCGAGCTCGACCCCGACCGCGAGACCGTCGTCGTATGCCATCACGGGGTGAGAAGCGCGCAAGTCGCGATGTACCTGGCGCGGATGGGCTTCGAGCGGGTGATTAACCTGTCGGGCGGAATCGATGCGTGGTCGCTCGACGCCGACCCCGCAACCCCGCGCTACTGAAATGAATCGCAGGCGCTCCGTGACAGCGTCGGCGAGAGGAAATTGGCGATGACGTATCTCGCGGCGGCAATCCAGATGGCGGCGAATGCCGACAAAGCCGCCAACCTCGACCGCGCGGAACGGCTGCTGCGGCTGGCGGCCGCACGCGGCGCCAACCTCGCCGTGCTTCCCGAAGTATTCAACTGGCGCGGCAAGCGCGCCGAGGACCGGGCTGCCGCGGAAACGCTCGAGGGCGAATCGATCACACGGATGGCGGCGCTCGCGCGCGAACTCCGCATCCATCTTGTCGCCGGATCGATCACCGAGTTGGCCGGCGCAGAGTCGCGCAACTACAACACCTCGGTGCTGCTGGGACCCGATGGCTCCCGGCTGGCGATTTATCGAAAGATCCATCTGTTCGATGTCGACTTGCCCGGCCGCGTGACGATCCGCGAGTCCGACGCGAAGCTGCCCGGCGCCGAGGTAGTGACCGCGACCACGCCGATCGGCGCGATCGGACTGACGATTTGCTACGACATCCGCTTTCCGGAACTTTATCGCGAACTGGTTTTCGCCGGCGCACAGATCATCACTTTGCCCAGCGCCTTCACTTTCCCGACCGGCGAAGCGCATTGGGAGACGCTGATTCGCGCCCGCGCCATCGAGAACCAGGT
>Ga0074044_10002775_pt1 | contig 15230 bp, 17 predicted proteins | sample BogForMeECP23OM1_FD_94443 | JGI IMG/M metagenome (GOLD analysis project Ga0074044, IMG submission 94443) | Bog forest soil microbial communities from Calvert Island, British Columbia, Canada - Bog Forest MetaG ECP23OM1 | ecosystem: Environmental > Terrestrial > Soil > Wetlands ... | reverse complement strand
TGAGCGCGCTCCGCAAGCCTCAGGCCTTCCTAAGAATCGCCGGTCGTCGGATACAATTGTTTGTCAAGGCAAACGCTCAAGCTATGATCACTTCATCCACTGAAAAACTGAGAAATGCGTTCGTCAAAGCCCTCGGAGTTAGTCCTGATAGCGACTTCGAATCCATGGCCTACGGCCAGACTCCCGGTTGGGATTCGATCGCGCACATGGCTTTGATCAGCGAGATCGAGACTGCATTCGACATTATGCTTGCTACCGACGATGTGATCGGAATGAGCAACTTCTTGAAAGCGAAGGAAATCGTAGCCCGAAACGGAGTCAGTTTCGCTTGATCTTACAGGACAAGGTCTCATTCATAACCGGTTCCACACGCGGCATAGGATGGGCAACCGCACGTGAATTCGCCCGCCACGGCGCCACCGTGATCCTCAACCATCGTGGTTCCGCCGCCCTTCTGGATGAGCGCTGCCGGGAACTTGAGGCTGAATTCCACGGGACCGTGATGGGATTGGTAGCCGACGTGACAGACGCTCCCGCGGTGAAGAACTGCTATGTTGAGATCTTTCGCCGTTTCAAACGGCTGGACGTATTGGTCAACAATGCAGGTATTCTGCAGGATGCGCTGCTAGGGATGATCAGCAACGAGACCATGCATGCGGTGATCGACACTAATTTGGTCGGCAGCCTGGTGCATCTGCAGGAGGCATCGCGATTGATGACCCGTAACCGGCAGGGCTCCATCATCAACCTTTCTTCCATCATCGGGCGGTTTGGCAACGAGGGCCAGACGGTTTACGCTGCTTCCAAGGCCGCGGTCATTGGGATGACCATGGCGGCGGCAAAGGAATTGGCTCCCAAAAATATCCGCGTCAACGCGGTTGCTCCCGGATTCATCGATACAGCGATGACTCGCCAATTGCCCCCGGAGAAGTTTCAGCAACGGATGGCAGGCATCCGCATGGGCCGGATCGGCACGGCTGAGGAAGTGGCGCAGGTGATCGTGTTCTTAGCCAGCGACATGTCTTCCTACGTGACCGGCCAGGTGCTCGGCGTCGACGGCGGGATGATTATCTAAATGATCTTTTCGATCGATGATCGCGACCGGCGGAATCGTATTGCTCTGATCGACGGAGCCGCGGACGAATCCTGGACTTATGGGAAGCTTTCGGATGAGGTTTCCCGGCGTCGCGATTCCCTGGCGGATGCCGAAAAACGCCTGCTGTTCCTGTTCTGCCGCAACGATCTGGCTTCCGTAGCGTCGTATCTGGCGGCGATGGAAGCGGGGCACGCCGTGGCTTTGCTGAACGACCAGGTCGACGCGCAGTTGGCTGCCAACCTGATCTCGTTGTATCGGCCGGACTGGGTGCTGGCCTCTCTGCCTGTCGATCAGGCGGAGTACGAGAGTCCTGGTGCCGCCGGCTTTTGGCGGCGCAGGCGGTTGGACAGTGCACCGCTCCATCACGATCTGACCCTGCTGTTATCCACTTCGGGCAGCACGGGTAGTCCAAAGTTTGTCAGGTTGCGACGTGACAACGTCGAAGCCAATGCCGAGTCCATCCGGCAGGCGCTCACCATCAGCGACCAGGATGTGCCGGTGGCTCATCTGCCGATCCATTATTCCTACGGTTTGTCGGTGGTGAACAGTCACTTGCTCGCCGGTGCAGCCATCGTGCTCGAGCGGGAAGGACTGGTGAGCCAGGCATTTTGGGAGGTGATCCGCCGTTACCGCGTCGATTCGTTTTCTGGTGTTCCTTACATTTACCAGATGCTGCGCCGCCTGGGATTGGACAAGGTGGACGCTCCCACGCTGCGCGTCATGACCCAGGCGGGCGGCAAGCTCGATACCGGCAATATAGCTCATTTCCACGAACGCATGATCGAGCGCCAGGGAGGTTTTTTTGTGATGTACGGGCAAACCGAGGCCACTGCGCGCATTTCGATTCTGCCTTCCATCGACCTGCCCCGGAAGTTGGGCTCCGCCGGCCGTGCCATTCCGGGCGGCGTGATCCGCATCCACGATCAGAATGGAGATCCCGTCACCGATCCCGATATCGAAGGCGAGTTGGTGTATACCGGCCCTAATGTCATGCTTGGGTATGCGACCGAGCGCGAGGATCTGGCCAAAGGGGATGAGCTCGGCGGCTGCCTCTTTACCGGCGACCGGGCCCGCCTCGATGCAGAGGGATATGTTTTCATCCTGGGCCGATCCAAGCGCGACGCCAAGCTCTTCGGCTTGCGTATCAATCTCGATGAACTGGAGGCGTTCGTGAAACGGGAGGGTCCCGCTGCCGTAGTGGCGACTTCCGACCGTGTGGTCGTCTTCTGCGAATTCGGCACGGAAGCTACGCATGGCGAAATCCGCGCCGCTCTCGCCGCGAAACTCAAGATCCACCATAGCGCTTTCGAATTCCGGCGGGTCGACAGCTTGCCCACCAAAGAAACCGGAAAGATCAACTATGAGGAGCTCATGGCGCGAGTATGACGCTTGACGATCTCATCCAGCAGCCCCAGTACTCCGTCCCGCAGGCGGAGAAGGAGGCGGTCCTATTGGCCGAGTTGACGCGTCTCGGCCAGCGCCATCGGGAACGATCGCCCGAGTATGCCCGGCTGGCGCGCGTACTTTTTCCGGGGAGCACCGATCCTCACAATCTCGCCGAGCTTCCTTACCTTCCCGTCGCCCTGTTCAAAGAGCACCTTCTTTCGAGCGTCCCTGAAAGCGAAGTCTTCAAGATCCTGCAATCGAGCGGAACCACCGGCCAGACGCCCAGCCGCGTTGTGCTGGATCGCGAAACAGCCCAGTTGCAGACGCTGGCCCTGAGCCGCATCATGACCAGTGTCCTCGGCCCTGCTCGGCTCCCCATGATTCTGGTGGAGACCGCAGACCTGATTCGCGACCGTCGCCAATTCAACGCGCGCGCTGCCGGCGTGCTCGGCATGCTCAATTTCGGAAGAGACCATTTCTACGCGCTGGACAGCAATCTGGAACTGCTCCTGCCGGAACTAAAGAACTTCCTGAAGCGCTTTGGCGGCGGACCGTTTGTGATTTTCGGCTTTACGTTTTTGGTCTGGAGCCGGCTTTATCAACCGCTGGTCGATGCCGGACTCGACCTTTCCAATGGCATCCTGATACATAGCGGCGGTTGGAAGATGCTGCAGGAGCAGGCGGTTACTGCCGGCGATTTTCGGGCCGCGCTGCGCCAGGCCTTGGGCCTGACGCGGGTCTACAACTTTTATGGCATGGTGGAACAAGTCGGCAGCGTTTTTCTGGAAGGCGATGATGGTTACCTGTACCCTCCTAACTTCGCCGACGTGATCGTGCGTGATCCCTACACCTTCGAAGAAGTTCCTCACGGCCAGACCGGTGTGCTGGAGGTGCTGAGCGCGCTGCCCCGCAGCTATCCCGGACACTGCTTGCTGACCGAGGATCTCGGCGTCGTGCACGCGGTGGACTCTTCCGCCTGCGGCCGATTAGGCAAGGCCTTCTCGGTCCTCGGCCGGATTCCCCAGGCCGAATTACGCGGCTGCAGCGACGTCATCGCTGCCAAGGTGAGTTGATGCAGATCGAAATGCTGCTACCCCTGCGACGGATGATTGCGCTCGACGAACTGCACAGCCTTCTCGCCGGCGGCGCCGCGGCAGAGCCGTTTCATCAATCGATTGTGGACACGTCGATCGACCTCTCACAGCGCATTTTTCATGACCCGGAAGCGCGCGGCTACCCCGAATTGCTCGCACTGGCGTATTGGATGCGTAAGGCCGAGATGACCCGGCTTACCGCCCAATTCCGCTCGCTTCAACTCGATCACCGGGTACTGGTTCCCCGGGGCCTCGTCTTTCATTTGCCGCCGCGCAATGTCGATACCATCTTTGTGTACTCGTGGCTTCTGGCGGCGCTGACTGGTAATCGTAGCGTGGTTCGCCTTTCACCACAGCGGTCCGAATCCACCAGTATCCTCTTGCGGCTTCTTCGCGAGACCTTGGCCGCGGCTGAGGAACCCGCAAGCGGCGGCACCATGATCGTCAGCTACAGCCACGAAGCGGAACCAACAGAGATGCTGTCATCCTTATGCGACGCCCGCGTGATCTGGGGCGGCGACCAGACAGTGGAGATCATCCGGCGCTCGCCCCTGCCTCCACACGCGAAGGAAATCACCTTCCCCGACCGCTATTCACTGTCGGCCATCCGGGCAGACACCTACGCAATCCTCCCGGAGGAGAAGCGGGATTACCTGGCGGACCAGTTTTTCAACGACTCCTTCTGGTTCGACCAGTTGGCGTGCTCTTCTCCGCGCCTCGTCGTCTGGTGTGGAACCGGACCCGCGACGCGTGCCGCTTCCGCCGACTTCTTCCGTCGTGTGGCTGGATGTGTCGAGCGTCGGGGATATGATCTGCCGGCTGCCGCCTCCATGCGCAAACTGGTGTACGCTTGTTCCGCCATTCTCAACCTTCCCGTGGAGGAGTGCCGGCGGTACAAGGGGTTAACCGTGTTAACGCTGGACTCTCTGGCCGGTTTCCAGCGGAGCCATCCCGGTGGCGGACTGTTCTTCGAGGCGCACCTGGAAAGCCTTCTGGACCTCACCGCATTCGTTGGCCGCCGAGACCAGACCCTGACTTGGTTTGGTTTCACACCCGACGAACTGCACGCCTTGGTTCGGAAGTTGAACGGCCGCGCCATCGATCGCATGGTGCCGATTGGCCAAGCTCTGCAATTCCACCGCTTCTGGGACGGGTACGATCTGCTTCAGGAGTTCTGCCGCTGCGTCCACATCGAATCCACATTTCTGGACGCCCGGCCAACGCACCGATCCTTTGAATTTCCCATACGAACTGGAGAACAACATGGGTAGGCGGCGACTCAGATCTTATTTTTCCTCGCGTGCATTGTGGCATCTACTGTTCGTGCCCCGCGCTGTAGCATTGTTCGAGCGCCCGCTCGCACTACTTGGAAATTACATTGGATTCCGTTCCGAAACTCGCGATTATCGGACCCGAGCGGGTCAGTGCTTCTCAAACGTCTTTCCCGTGGAGACTGAATCGATATTCTGCAGTTTTGTGAAGCATGAATACGGAGACATCGATGTCGATGGTGACGTGATCGACATTGGTGCGAACATAGGCGCTTTCTCACTCTACGCGGCTTGCCGTCCCAAAACGAAGCGCGTCTTGGCTTTCGAGCCCATGCCCGACACTTTCCGGCGTCTAGTGGGTAATGTCACTGCGAGTGTTGCCGGAGAACGTATCTCATGTATTCATTCGGCCGTCGGCTCGCGTTCCGGCTTTGTAGAGATGATCTTAGGTGCCAACTCGATGTTGCACAGGTCGTCCGAGGTTAACGAAAGAACCGCAGATTCAGAGACCGCAGTACCGGTGGTCTCGCTAGCCTCGGTTTTTGACTTCTATGACATAAGGAACTGTGCTCTTCTCAAGATCGATTGTGAGGGTGCAGAGTACGGAATTCTCGAGAACCTCCCACCAGTCTATTTTAAAAGGATCTACGCTATTCGTATGGAGATCCATCCGCGATCGGACGGACGAACACCAGAAGACCTATTCCGGTTCATCGAATCACAAGGATTCACGGTGGAGAAACCACTGCATTATGGAGTGATATGGCTCCGGCGTACGAATTGACCAGAAGATTCTTGCCCAACCCCTCGCAGTGCGTTAATAAGTTCGCTCGCCGCAGCGGGATCCTGCAGAAGTCGGCGCTGGACCTCGGCCCGCACTACATTCCTTCACGAAATCTCCGAGAACCGTTTCAATCTCCATTAGCTGCTAGGGCCTCCACGTCCAGAATCCACAGGTTTTACTGAATCAAGGGGATATGCAGTTGCCACCATACGGAGCCGTTAGCTCCGCTTCAATGGTCTTAACCCGGCGAGGAATCGATCATACGGAGTCTCCATCGTGAGAGGGACCGTCACCCTGGCGAGCGGCTTGGCCTTCTCGTTGCCGAACAGCGTGTGAGCTGGAACATCCGACGTAATGACCGACGAAGTGGCAATGACCGAGCCCTCTCCAACCGTGAGCGTTGCACCGGGTGAGGCAGTCAACACACAGTTTGCTCCCACGAAGACGCCCTTCCCGACCACGATCCGTCCCGATCCACGGGTGTGCGCGATGAGAATGGAGCGGAGACAGATTTGCGCCCCGTCGTGCAGTTCGATACATTCGGGGTACTCATTTTCGACGTAGACGTCGTCGCCAATGAAAACGCGACCGGTGATTTGTACTCCGCGAAGCTTGTGAAGAAAAGGCCGCAGCGACGTAGCTCCTGGCGCAAATCGTGCCAACATCCCCAGAGCGCGATTCAAGACCCGTCTCACCGCAGACTTTTTCATGCGTCTCCCGTGACTTTCAATCCCTTGGCGACTTGTTTGGCAACCTTGAGTAGGCCACCGTGTCGGGCGAGTGTGTTGTCCCTGAATTCGGAGAGCCCGCGGCGCAGCAGCACGCCCGCATTGTGGACGACTCCGAAGCCGTCGGCCTGCTTGTGAAGCTGCTCTCGATCCACGATCTCGATATTCCGCACCTGACCCGGATCCGCATGGACTGCCAGCTTCAAAAAGCCCTGCTCGAAAGAAAAAGGCATGCTGGTTCCATCGATCGCCACACTCTCGATAGCCGCCGAATCCGGTTCCTGTTTCCTCAGCAAGAAGCGGCCCGAACCTGGTTCGCGATTGACCAATTGGAATCTTCTGGTGAAGAACTGGATCTCAACCGATCCGTCCGAAAGAGTTCTCTTTAGACAACTCCGCGTCAACTGATCGGTGAGGGTGGGCCAAGACAAAGCAGGTTCCTGCTTGTACAGCTCGGCCACAAACTCCTCTAACGTTCCACAGCCGTCGCGAAAGTACTCGTGGTGCTCCACAATGAGCGCTGGTCTGCCGAGAAAGAGATCGAATGCAAAATCAAACAGGCGCCGCGGATAGCGCCTTTGAAAAATCGGGAAGCCGTTGTACCGGGTAGCCGCCGGTCGGAGAAAGTCGCCGACCTTGAGGTCATCCGGCCCGATGTTCGTGGGGAAGCAAGTGGTGTTCACCGCCGCGAGATAGTTATTGGCGCGCAGTGCCGCGATCGCAGCCGTGGAAAAGAGCCCCTGAGGAAACACCATGACCTGCTCGAATGCTGCTCCGGTGCGCTCCCGCTGGGATTCCATCCTCAGCAGGGCCAAACCTGCCTTCCTGCCAAGAAGAACCGAGTCCTGCGCCTCAAATTCCCTGTTCGTGTGGTCGCAGCCGTGAACACAGATCGCAAGGTTGGAACGCTCGCTGAGAAGCCGCGACGTATTCCGTCGAGAACTACGCCAGTAATTCCAAGGGATAAAAGCTATCGAGGTTCCATATTTGCTGCGCTGCATGGATTTCATCAAAACGCTGTGATCGAGAAAGCCGTATCGCTCCGTGAGCAGGGGATCGTCAATGATCAGTCGCGCCGTGCTGTCCGGGCCATGCCAGCAACTCTCTCCGAAGCATCGGCGCAAGAAAATCAGAACGGGAATGAGCCGATGGTAGTGCTCTTGGAGCTCGTGCTCGCGGTTTACTGGCTCATCGAGATCCGGCAATGGCACGGACAAGAGAAAGACCTGGCACGATCCCCGCTCCATCCTGAAAAATACCGGGCGCTCGTTTGCTGCCATAATCGTTTCTGCAGCAGGCGTCGCATTTCGCAACTCAAAGGTAGAAGCCGAATCCTTTTGTCCCCCTGGAAAACTAAGGCCGGCAAGTTGCCGACTAAAGGACATCGCTTCCCTGGGGAAGGCAAACCGTGCGGTTTGGTCGCCCAACAGGCTGATTCCAGAAACCGCCCCAGATGTAAGCCACGAGATTGCATTAAGTTGCTCAGTCGAACTTGTGCATCCGAATACCAATAACGCCGCGGTGCGTTCGTCCATACACCTTTGCAGGTCGGTACACGAGATTGACGCGTTATGCATCGCTGCCAGCGTTTCAGCGCTCATCGCCAGACAATATGTGCCAAGCCGAAATTCGTCGAGGAGGCGTTGCATAACGGCACCGCCTGGCTGGATTGAGACGCTCTTGGCCGAGACGCCCATCGCCGACGCGAATGCTAGGAGGCGCCGCTCTTCTGCGGTCGGTTCGGTGCCCGACAGTAGGATCAGATGACTTGGCGTGCGCATAATTCTTGAGGCGTGCACTCCGCTATCGAATTCTTGTGCAGGAATCAATGGCGTGATGACAGCATTTGACGTGTTAGCGCCCGCGATCCTGTTTCGCCCCTAACAAATTGTCGCACAGATGAACGCTTATTATTGCGAAGGCGGCGACGAACGGAGCTGAAAGCCTAGTACGAACGCTGGTGCCGGAGGGGTCGGCGCCTGTTTTGCCAACCCTGGTACTTCGGGAATCCACATTGTCGCTGCGCTTGACCGAATCACGTGCCATGCGCGCATGGCCGTCGGCTGCGCCCGTGCCCCCTTCAAAGAGGCCGAGAACGCAACGCATTTCCGAACCGGCAAAGACATTCTCTGCTAAAAAAATCTCCACGAAGTGTCCGCCTCCTTTTGTGGAGGCGCTTTACCATCGCCGCGCCATCATTCGGAACTAATCGGTGAACTTCGCAGTTCTAGCCGGAATCGGTTTCCCAACTGTAAAGACTCGCCGCCACGTATTGACGTGCCCGCAGTGAAGTGTGACGAAGGTGCTCAGATTCGGTAGGATGGGAAGCCTCATGGATCTCTTTATCATCGCGGGACTGAATGGCGCGGGCACGACCACGTTCGCACGGGAGTTTCTGCCGAACTACGCGGATTGTAAGAACTTCGTCAATGCCGACTTGATTGCGCAGGGGATGGTACCATTTTCTCCTGAGACTGCCGCATTCCGTGCGGGGAAAATGATGCTTTAGCGAGATCCAGTCGTTTGCCAACCGGCGTTTGCCCTTTGCCTTCGAAACAACGCTTTCCGGCCGAAGCTATGGGTTTTCGTCGACGACTGAAGGCTCAAGGGTATGAAGTGCACCTTTTCTTTCTGTAGGTGGAGAGACGCGAACAGGCAAGACAAGTATACTAAAGCGCCGTTTCCGAGATCAAGAAGGAAACTCCGGATTACACCGTGGGCCGTCCGGTACAGTGACGGAGGGCCCTGCCGAGGTTCAATCCAAGAAAAGGGAGCGCACCTGAATTCATGCGAAGTCGACGTGCGCTGGTAACCAGCGGGCTTTCTGGGATCGCATCTGTGCGATGCGCTACTGCGTGAAGGATATGCGGTCGTGGCTTTCGATAGCCTGCTCACCGGGCGGATTGCGAACATCGAACATCTGCGCAGCGTGCCGCGTTTCTAGTTTGTCGAGCGGGACGTCTGCAATCCCATCGAGTGTGGCGCGGTAGACTACGTCTTCCACTTCGCCAGTCCAGCAAGCCCAGTGGACTATGCCGAGCACGGGGTCGAGACGCTGCGGGTTGGGTCCTACGGAACGTTTGAATCACTCGAAGCTGCTCGACGATGCGGCGCGAAATTCATGATGGCATCGACGTCGGAGTGCTATGGCGATCCGCTGGTGCATCCGCAGACCGAATCGTATTGGGGACACGTGAACCCGATCGGGCCGCGGTCGGTATATGACGAGGCTAAGCGGTTTTCCGAAGCCGTGACCATGGCGTATCACCGCTATCAGCAGGTAGACACGCGGATCGTGCGCATCTTCAACACCTACGGGCCGCGCATGCAGATCAACGACGGGCGGGTCATTCCGAATTTCATGTCACAAGCACTACGAGGAGAGAACCTCACGGTGTAGGGTGGTGGCAGCCAGACGCGCAGCTTCTGCTATGTCAGCGACGAAATTGATGGCATTGTGCGGCTGGCGAAGTCGTCGGAGCATGACCCGGTGAATATCGGGAACCCGACGGAATTTACGATTCTGGAGTGCGCACGAAAGGTGATTGCAGTGACGGGCAGCGCGAGCAAGATTCAGTTCGAACCGGTGTCGCAGGATGATCCCAAGCAGCGGCGACCGGACATCTCGAAGGCGAAGAGGTTGCTGGGATGGGAGCCGAACGTGGATCTGGAGAACGGGCTCAAACTGTCGCTGGAATATTTTCGCAGGGCCGTGGTCGAGGACAAGACGCAGCCCGCTTGAAGGCGGATCTCGACTCACAACGACCGAGGCTTTGCCCTGATGTCAGCTTGGACGGCAGATTGCTACGCCTCTTTGTTCGCGGGTTCACCTATAATTCCGATCAGGTGAATCCCTGGTGAGAGAGCACACGGAAGTCATGCTGTACCCGCGAATCGTCATCTGGGTACTAGCGTTGGCCATCGTGGGTGCACTTCAACTGATCGTGGCCACTGGCCAAGTCAGTCCTGGTTCCAGAGCGAACTTGCCGTCGGCAAAGACTCCTGCAGGAAACAGAACACTTCCAGCCGCGACCGAGCCGAAACTTCCCCTCTGCCCGGCGGCAGGCCTTCCGACGTTGCAACCGTCACCGCGAACTGGACACCACAAGGTGACTCTCTCGTGGAATGCGAGTGCCCCCTCCGTCAACTCCGAAAGCAAGGCTGTGGGTTACTGCTTGTATCGCAGCAAGAAGAAGGATGCCGCAAAGCAGAATCCCACGTGCCGTGACTGCGAGCAGATTAACTCCATTGCCATCGCCGGTACCGGATGCGTAGACGACCTGGTGGAAGACGGTGCGATCTACTACTACGTAGTAACGGCGATTACTACCCAAGGAAACCCCAGCTCCCCCTCGAATGCGATCCTGATTCAAATCCCAGCTAGCAAAGAAAGTGCTAATCCCGTTTCTGTGGGCTCTGATCCCCTCTGTCGTCGCTTTGGAAACCGTTGAACAGCGATCTTCGCAAGAAATGACGCGTTAACGAGAACCATCCCCCTCGCCGAGCGCACGCTCCAGCAGATCGCGGTCGGTAACATCGCCGCGCACGGTGTTGACATGCTCATGCGACGGTTGTGGACGCCTTCGTTTTGGGAAACCCAGTCGCGCACCAGGCAAACAACGTTCGAGCCAACATCGACAAGTTGCGAGACGAGCCAAGCGACGTCTGCCTTAGCGTTCCGGCACAACTTACAGCGTCAATTCTTTCAGATACTCCCGCAACTCCCCACCCAGATCTTCGCGTTTCAGCGCAAACTCCACCGTAGCTTTGAGGAAACCGAGCTTGTCGCCAGTATCGTGGCGGCGGCCTTCGTAGAGGTAGGCATATACAGTGCTTGGACAACGCTGATGACGGGGTGATGAGCCTTTCACAATGGCAGGGTCAGTTCCACGCGTAGGTTTCTAGTTGGGAACAAGCGTGATCGAAAGCTGCCGTCGCGCGGTAGCCATCGACGATACTAAGATCTGCCAGAAACCACTGTTTGCTAACCTCGGTGTTTCCTCGTATTTCTTCCAGGGCGGGATCGAGATCGGGATGCGTGGTGACAGAAAAGTCCACCAGCGGAAAAGAAAGCCCGTCACCAGTAGCCTTCAGGAAAGCTTCCTTACGCGTCCAGCAGGCAAAGAAACCCGGCACGCGGAGATGATCTGGCAACGCCTGAAGTCCGGCGCGCTCGCGAAGAGAGAAGAATCGCTCGGCAAGCGAGGCGGTATCCACCTCGCTGCGGATTTTTTCGATGTCGACGCCTAGCCGCCGCTCACTGCCAACTGCGATCAGCGCCACGTTTACCGAGTGAGATACATTGAACTGCAGCGTCCGTGGATTCTGCTCGGCTGCGAGTTGGGGTTTGCCGCTGGTCAGATACTCGAAGCGAATCTCGGTTGCAGGAATTGCAAGGTAGCCAGCAAGCAGGCTCCGAAGTGCAGAACGACATCGGGTGAAGTAAATTCGGTCTTTTTCAAAGTGAAATCGGCTGGCGCGCACGATCTCATCGGGAGATAGAACGCTGGCCTCGGAGCGTGCTTTCGCCGGTTGGTCAAGACGCACTCTCCAGACGTCAACGCGGCTGGTTGGAAACGTTGGCGTGGAAGGGGCTTGTGACCACGAACCGTCGTGGCCTTGTTTTGGGTCGCCGGCTGGCTCGTTGACTTCCTTCATCTTTCCTTGTCCTGGTCATTAGTCACAGTCATGATCGTGGTCCATGGCGGTCGCAGTTCCAAGATTGCGACGCGAACATTGTAAACCGCGCTGTGCGAGTCCCCTCAAGAACCGTTCTGGGCGACGCCCGACGGCTGTCACCAATTCATGTTTGAAACTCCTACATTCTGCAGACAAAAAAGTAGCCCACACGCGAATTACAATCATGCGGTGTGGGCTGTCTCTATGACACCGCGGCGCTGAGGGTTGCCGTCTTAGGTGCGGTATCGGAAATTGAGCCATCAATAATAGTCACACAATCACACGGTCCCCTTAACTTCCTGTTTCTGAACGGAACGGCCGTTCAGGATGTAGGCGGAACTCGATTTGATCAGCAGAAAATTGTCGATGAAGACAGCATCGGTGCCGGAGCAGAAAAAGGTGCGAACCGCGTCCCTTGGGCGAACGACCGGGGGTTCGCCGGGAAGATTAAACGAGGTGTTCACTAGAATGGGCGCTGGTTCGTGTTCGCCAAAACGCCCGAGCAATTCCCACAGCAAGCGATTCGTTGCCTTTTCTACGATATGCAGGCGAACCAAGCCACCGGGAAGTTGTAGGGCGCGGGGTAAGACGTCCGCGTCTGCACGCACAACAGCCAGAGAGTTCATGAAACGGCACAGCGGCGAGCTTTCGAAGTAGCGAGCGCAGTCTTCTTCGCGCACCGAAACCGCGAAGGGTCGAAAGGATTCGCGGTGCTTCACATAGTCGTTGAGATTCTCGGAAACGTATGGCGCCCACGGCGACGCCAGAATGCTGCGATTGCCAAGGGCTCGAGGGCCGAACTCCGTGGCTCCATGGAACCAGCCAACGATTTTACCGGCCCGCAACAATTCGACGGCGGAATCCAGGGTTTTCTCGCCGGTGTAATGCAAGGTGTAGCGGGCTTTCACATTGTCGAGGACGTCCTTGATTTCTGTGCGCGCGAAGTTGGGCCCCCAATACACAGAGCGGACTTCCGGGTTGCGCGGCTTGCCCATCTGCTGATGCCAAATCCATGCGGCCGCGCCCAGCGCACATCCTGCGTTGCCGGGAGCGGGCGGAACGAAAATATTCCCCACGCCAAACTTGTGCTCCAGAGAAGCCACGAGAAGCGTGTTGTGAAATACGCCGCCTCCGAGGCAGATCTGCTGAAGGCCGGTTTTCTTCTGAAAGGATGCGAGCAAGTCGGAGATCAACTCCGTGATAGCGGCCTGCACGCTGCTAGCAAGATTTCGTTTCTGCCTGGCCGTGAATTCTGACTCCTCGGCGGGAAGACCGAGTCGATCAAACAGGAATGGGGAGGGCACGAAGCCGCCAGTGAGGTTGCGGCGGAAATAGCGGAGATCGAGTTTGGGGAACACTTCGCCCGGACGGCGGAGCACGCGGAGAAAGTTGTCTTTATATACCGGCTCGCCTTCTAGCCCCAACCACTGCATCTTGTGTTCTTCCTTCGACGGAACAAAGCCAAGCAGGTCGGTCACGCGCGAATAGACCCAGCCAATCGAGTTCGAGTAAGACATAGTGTCTCGGACTCGAATCTGGCTGCCTTCTCCAACGGCAAGCAACCCGGCTTTCCCATCCCCTTCGCTGTCGAGCGTGAGAATCATTGCCTTGTCGAACGGCGAGAGAAAAAATGTGCTGGCCGCGTGGCAGGAGTGATGGTCGAGGCTGACAACCTTGTGCGTATCCTGCAGACGGTGCCGCAAGATACGAACGTCAATCCACTCCCTGGCAAACCGGCGCAGTTCCTTTCCCTGTTGGTAGCTTGTGGCGATCGGAGCGACAGGCGACAGGCGACGACGGGAAAAGGCACGACGTCCCCAGCCGCGAAACGAATCGCTGGCGATGGCGACTACATCAAGGTCGCTCCAAGTGACGCCACCCTTCGACAGGCAGTATTGAATGGCGGCCTCGGGGATGCCTCGTGGAGCGCTAGGCTGCAGTTTGTGGTTCTCGATGGCAGCCTCAATGGCGCCGTCGCGCACCAAGGCAGCGGCCGAGTCGCTTTTGGACAACGATGACAGACCAAGTATCAGCATGAAAAACACGCCCCTGCGGTGTGGATTCCTCGGCAAAGGGGCACGCGTACGCAGGAGTGCTGGATGTTGGAAAGACTATCCGATGGGGCGGTTCCCGCCCAGAAGATTTCCCAAGCAGTGTCTGTGCTACTCCGCGGTCGGCCTTCCCTTTTGTGCCACCAGAAATCCCGCCTAATGCGAGGCTTCAAGCACTGACCCATGCCAGCTAAGGCATCGTGCATTCTACGCAACCTTAACCTTTACCGCGATTGTGAAGCCGCTTTTGCGGCCACGCTGGTCGACCGCCGTCACGGCGTAATAGTGAGTAGTTCGGCTCTTGACCAGACGGTCCTCATAGGTCGTGCCAGAAACGTCGATGGCTATTCTTTCGTACGGTGTCTTTGGATTTGTTCGGCGGTACACGTTGTAGCCGACGACGGTAACTTTGGGAGTGGATGGGGACGCGTGCCAGGTGAGAGTGACGCTGTGCTGCTTGGATTCCTTGCAAAAACCCGCCAATCCCGCGATTGACAGAACCAATGTGACCAGCAGAATCCTTCGAGCATTTGCCGTCAGGACGGTTTGCACCCGAGAATCATGTCGATTGGAGCTCATTCTCACCCGTTTTTTCGATAAAAGGAGGCGTCTCATCAGTTACTGAAGTCACGGCTCCACACTTGCGAAAGAGTCGCACTTTCTTGCAACCAGGTTGCAAGAAGCACCATCTTGACTTCGGCTTACGCCAAAAGTTTTGTATTGCCTGTTCAAGTATTCCCTGAAAGAACCAAGCGCCAAGGCTGCTCCGGTCAGGTCAGCCCCGGGCCCCAACCAATCCACTGTCTCGCGTTGAAATCAAAAAGCGGATTGAAGGATCTAAAATACCGGCTAAGCGACTGGAACATCAGGACCGAGATCCACTTGATGCGCGGGAATGCTGGAGGTTCCCGCCTTCCGGATCAGTCCGGCCAATTGACGGATCGTGCGCGCCTCAAACAGAGTGGAGAGGTTCAAATCCTGCTGATAGGTCTTCTTGATCTTGCTGAACATGCGAACGGCAATCAGCGAATGGCCGCCCAAGTCGAAGAAATCGTCTTCAGGACCGATCGTCTCAACTCCCAACAGTTCCTGCCACCACTCAGCGAGAACACTTTCAATCTCGCCCTCGGGTTTCGCCGTG
>Ga0074044_10002774_pt1 | contig 15230 bp, 18 predicted proteins | sample BogForMeECP23OM1_FD_94443 | JGI IMG/M metagenome (GOLD analysis project Ga0074044, IMG submission 94443) | Bog forest soil microbial communities from Calvert Island, British Columbia, Canada - Bog Forest MetaG ECP23OM1 | ecosystem: Environmental > Terrestrial > Soil > Wetlands ... | reverse complement strand
GCACACCTAAACGTCAGCGCCCTACAACAACTACACAGCTACTTCGTCAACGTCCTCCCACGCATCTGGGACAGACTAACAATCGCCGACGCCTACTCCATAAGCCTAGACCTACTCGACAAAACACTCGACCTCGAAGCAGGAGAATGGCTCTTCGTCTCCTACAATGCCTCAAAAAGAAGAAACGTACCAGTCTTCCTCAAAACACCAAACAACGAACTCAACATCATAAAAGCACTATGAACGAAAACAGAACTTCAAACCCACCACCTTATAACGAAAAATCATAGTTCAAATTTGGTCTCCCGCACCAGCATACCCACACACACTTGAACGACGGACGACGCACGATTAATCCTCCTCATAAAGGAAAAATTATTCTCCATTAAAAACTCCGAAATAAAATAAGTAATAAGAAACCCCCCTCAAAATTCCCCCTCCCCTATAGGGTAATTATCTAGTTACCAAACCAAAATTCCTCACCCTAAACGAGGCGAGGATTCACGTACTTGACACTGTCGATGTCGAGTTTGTGGGCGTCGTTGACGTCGAATTGCCTGCATGCTGCAAGAAGGAGAGAGGGATTGCTCCCACTGCTATCAAGATTCCTATGCATCCTATGGCCATCAAGACAAATGATGCCCTGTGGACTGCATCGCTCTGTGAGTTAGTTATGCAGATATAGCCACACACAATCATAATCACACCAAGTACAACAGAAAGCCAGTCTATGTACATTCTATTTTTCTCCCGTGAAACCCAAAATGGATATGTTGCTAGGCGTACTAGGTTTAATTGTTCTTCTTATGGGTTCGCATATAAGACGAGTGGCGACGTTACCAGTACTAGTGGTACGTTCGCTATTGCCCACGCTTACCTTGGCACTGCCAAGCGGAAACATCAAGGATAGAACCCCACAATCGTGCTAGCTACGATGGATGCTTCATCGTATCTTTGATTCGAAAGAAGTTCCCGTGCAAGTTTCATGGTTTCCTGTTCATACATCAACCGAATTCCTCACCGCATGGTCCGACGGTTGGCCACGGTTGTAATGAAGCCAATCGTATTTGTCTTCAGACGTGGATTACATTTGCAATGTTTGTCTACGTAAGCAACGCCAACTGATTCAAGATGACTTGCATCGAAGCTTTCCTTAATGGCGGTAGCATTTTCGGAAGATCTTGTAAGCCCTGACTAAACTTCGCTACATGCTCTGCCTTTTCATCGATATGTTTAGTCCTGTTGTAAAATTCCCGCCATTCCTTCGCTTCGTATTCTGGTACTCCTGAAATCCGATGTATCTCCTTGTCAAGAATGATAAATTCTCGGTCGTTGCCATCGGCGTTCGTAGCAAGCGCAAGTGAATTGAAGAGATGCTTGAATATCATTAATGCAGAAAAGTCCGTCATAGCACTCTCGAATTCTGGAAGGGCTTTATGAAGGGTGCTTGAAGTTGGAATGGCTGTCGTGATGGCATATCTTCTCAGTTTCCTTACAAGATCGAGATGGGAGATCAATTGGTCCTCATCTACCTCCTCCTTCGTTATCATCGTTATGTGCACAGAATCTCTCAATACTGCATTATCGGTCAAATGTATGTGGACTCCCTCAGGCGTGTGTTCAACTTTTGCTGGGGTTTCGGGCATCATGGTCTGAACGTTAGGGGAAAACAGATCTCCTCCCCTAGTTGACACACAAGCTCGCTGAAGGGTGAGGTTGAAAGCCAAGACGAGATCTTTGATAAGCTCTTTCACGTCGGCATGGAGGACGGTCACCCCGAGTGATTCAGCGTTGGCGATTCTGAGCAGATATTCAGTTTGAGGGCCTGCCGCTCGTTTTTCCAGCACGATACGCCCTTTGGAGTTGCCTACGGTGATTTCAAAATCACAACTCCTATCTTCAGTTGGCGGATTCTGAAGGTCATGCACGAATATTGTAGCTTCAATTTTCGATTGCGGGAGGCTTTCCAGAGTCACTTGGATGACCTCCGTAATGGTTTCACAGCGCATGCGAACAATTTCTGCGCTGACTTGCTAATCTTATTCGACAAAGCAAATCAAGACAAAAACTAAGGTTGATTGGTAAATAACGGGACGAGGGCACAAATGAACCCAGAGAGACGTGAGTGAAAGTTGATATGCTTCTAACGTCTCGCAGAATGGAACATCACAACTTTCCCACATCGCACAGTCGCTTGGATGTATCGTCAACACGATATCCAGAAATGCTTCGACCATTCATCAGAATTTACGGTATAATTCGGATGATGAATCACTACGACCGGGAAGCCGAGTTGACCTAGAAATTGTGATACGAGTTCTCCGTTTTCCCTATTGTGGATCTCAATTAGCATTCTTGGGCGACTACATTTGATCGTTTGGATCGCCCCTTGCAGAATGTTATATTCGGATCCCTCGGTATCTATCTTGATAAAGTCGACATCAGGTAGATCCAACGAATCTATCGTTACGGTCTCGACTTGAATGTCTCCTTGACGTGGTCCAGTTTGCTCGTCAGTTTCCTCACGGAAGAAACTTCCTTGTCTAGTGGAGAGGAAGCGGTGAAAGGCATGCAATTCTCCGTTGGCGTTCCATGCACCCTTACAAATTACGTGAGCGTTCTTAGGTAAATTCTGCATCAGTTTATCGCATGCTCTTGGGTCAGCTTCGAAAGCGATAACCCGTTCGTAACCGGTCGCTAACGATTTCGTCCATTGGCCCTCATTTGCACCTATATCGAGAAACAATCGTCCGGACCTGCGAATGTAATTTTGCAGCCAAGGCTCTTCCAAACTCAATCCTCTTGTCCTCACCAAATGTCAATTAAAGCGCCCACAATATCAGGAAATAATCCGGGCAACGGTCGTTAATATGGGCCAACTTTCCCATCTTTACTTACTCTGCGAAAGACCAGTCTGGCACCTGGCCTGAGTTTTATGGCTTCCCATATCACTTCGTTGAGTTGATGCGAATGACACGGCAGTATCTCTTCTAGATCGATATCTATTGCGATTATTTCTCCTGGCCGAAGCTTCGAGAGCGTTTTCTTTGCTTTCGCTGCAATTCTGTCACCCTGAGAAACGAAATGCGCGCGTAAGTCAGTTGGATTAGGAAACATTAGATTGCCTAAATTACGAACCTTGTCCCCAGATTCACCAAAAACTTGCATGTTGTTTGCTGGCTTACTGCCACTCTTTGCGATCTGCAATCTGAACCAGTGCCATTTTAGCATGGCACCAATCAACTGGCCTATTCCTTCACATGATTCGCATAGCCGATCAACCAAATCGATTGGAAAGACGATTGATTTGACGTTCGAATCACTATCAATATAGATTATTGCGGGAGTTTTCGTATCTAGGGTTGCAAAGAAGATTCTCATACCGTGTTTATACGCGTTATAGAGATCTCGAAGTTTTAGGTAATCGTCAGCGATTATGTTAAGGTAGGCTGCTAGTTGTTTGCAAGAGCGAAGAAGTGTTCGGCGGCTATCTACCTGTTGTAACTTCAGGGGTGGATAGCCATGCAAATTCGCGAAATATGCTGGACCACGTTTCTGAATGTTGGAATAAAAATCAACTATCTCGCCTCCTCCATATTTGGCCAATTTTTCCCATACTTCAATTGGCGATAGTGCATCCCGGTAAAGCTCAACAGCAAATGAAATTCCGAACGCACCTAAGTCTTCGGCACTCTCGCAAAATATTGCGACGAGTTCGAGCACGAGTATTCCGCGGGCTTTTGATTGAAGCTGGCCAGGTAAATTCTTGTACAGCGTAGGATTGATCATTTCCTGCCTGAGTAGATTCGCTAGAAAACCACGCGCGTCTGATGAATACAACGGATACATGACGTCTGCAAAGGACTTCATTTTTCCTTTGTCGTCCTTAAGGACGGATTCCATAGGGCCGGCTGAAGCGATTATAGTGAATTTTCTCATGTCGTGGCACATCCTAGCCTATCACCAACCAGTTTGATGCGCGTCTTACCATAAACCTCGTAGCTCTTGTTGGTTGTTGCTTGCAACTCATTATCTTGTCCGCTACTGATGTCAGTAGATGCTAAGAGTTCCCTGATGCGCAGAAGCTTGCGTGTGTTGAAGATGGTATTGTACTGTAGCAGAGCATATACCAGACCCAGGAGCTTTTCGGTCTCCTTGAGGAACCCACGAAAGGTGAGCGTCAACCTTCTCTCTCTGTCGATAAACAGAATTTGCTTCTTTGAACTCAACATGAAGACGCTGTTATGAGCGACTGCATTCCTGATCGTTGGCTTACCTCCCAAAGCAAATTCTGCCAAGTATGGGGACATCACCAAGCTCCTCAGATTCGCCCCTAGCGACCTATTTCCTAATTCCTTGTAGTCGGGCGTTTCCCCCGTTTCCATAATGAGTTGGATTCCAAGCAGCAGCCGAATCTGTTTTTCGTAATGCCCAACCAGTTCAAGGTAAAACGTCCTGTACATGTCCATCGCCCCAATGTCTAATTCGTGGTTCCTCTGTTTCACAACGAACCGGATGACGTGTTGTAACCGTCTGGGCGATTGAATCAATGGAAGGGAGTCATCGCCACCTTGTGCGTCCTTGACAAATTTATCAGCCTTTGTTTCGATTCCCAGAGCGAAGACTCTGTCTACAAAATTCTCAAGGTGTCTTAGGTACCTGCGATATTTCGTTCCCTTGAGTAACTCAAACAGCCTTGGGTTCTTCGTGGACCTCTGAAGCGTTCTTAGAAGCCGATCAATCGCGTTTACTCTCTTTGGAATGGTCGGAAGCGAAGCTTTGAGAAATCTGTCTAAGAGTATAGCGAAACGTTTCCTTTTTTCAAGTTGCGAGGTCGATGATGTTTCGAGTGCGTCGATTTCTTCAGTTGTTTCAAGCATTGGAAGTAATTTCTTGGCTAAGTCGCGCTTGTCCTTCGTAGTTAGCCTTGGTGGCTGGTCGAGCCCAAGAGCATCCGCGATCCAAGAGATCATTTTGGCCAGCTCTTCCACTAGTTCAACCGATTGTTTATGGTATGATTTCGTAGGCAAGGGTATTTCATCCGGCGTGTTCTTCACACACTACTACCATCGGCTGCGAAATTCTTAAGCAATTAAGAATAGCAATTCTGAATGACGTTCCAGAAGAAATGTTATATTTGCTAATTGCAGCTTATGTATCTACTTCCAGTTGCATGTACTTACTTCCAATCTTTCTATCTCTCTAACTATTTTGGAAGCCGTACATCGACGGTCGGATGCCCAATTGCTGGGCTGAATAGGCGAACAGGGTCTACGTTCCAGCAGAATGGGTTGACCGCAATCCACGGCTCCTCATCAGCGTAAGGAAAGAAATGCGCAGGGAAAATGCGCAGGCGGTGAGAGTAGAATGCCAATCATAAAATGTTTAACCCAAGGGTGCGATGGAAAGCTGAGACCTATCTCTGAAGAAGGTCAAATTACAGACAGCGACGGAACTAAACTTCCTGAGTACCGCCATTACGAATGCGAAACTTGCCAACACCAATGGACATATTCTCTAAACGACGAGATATGGCGTCAGAACTAATCCAGCTTACTTAGCCACTTTCTCAGCTGACCCCTCTTTTCCATATTTTTTTGGCGCCGAGATTCGTCGTTAGATCTAGTGGTGCGCACACGCACCTCTCGCGACGGATGTTGGTGCGTACGGAGACTCCCGTCACCTCGGACACAGATGACATGCCAATGATCAGTTGCGCACAAGCGCGATTTTCTTAGGCAGTGGTGTTCCTCTTCCTTCTTTGATCGTTCAAGAACAGCAGCAGATTATTCACTTCAGCAAGCAGCTTCCCACTGAGCGAAGCCCAAAACTGTTCATAGGAAGGTGGGTAATTCTCGCCATGCTTCTCGCAGATCTCAATGATCTTCCCCCGCGTAGGATGGAATGGCGCCATTACTCCGCAGATGTCTAACACATCTTGGAACGTATCAAATGCTAGATTGGTATTACCTTCGGCCGCGGCCCACCTGCGAAGAAGTTTCACACTCTTCTCTCCTGGCTCTCCAGCCGAGAACGACTTTAGGAACTTCAGGTCCACTTCGAGCAGCGAGCGAAAGGCTCCCAACTTGTAGCCAAACTCTTGCTCAGAGTCGCAGGGAGTCATTAGCTCAACGATTAAGTTTGGGTCTTCTCTGAAGAGTTTTGCTTCATCTGACTTTACAATTTCTACAAACAAATGATTGGCCTGAGTCATCGCAACGATAAGTCTGCGTCCTTTATCCAACTGAGTTGATAGTTTCGTCGCATCCTCGACTATCCCTCTAATTTCAGGAACTTCCTTTTCAGTAGTAACCTTTCCGCGTATTTCCGATACAGTATTCTCAAGTTCACTGGCCCTGACCGCTACTTCTTGTCTGGATGGATAGTCCTGCGGAACTGCATCAGTGAATCTGCGTATTTCGTCAGCATAGATCTCAAGGTTAGTGATTGTTCCGGATGCGTTGACGAATAGCTGAGCCTTCTCCGTTTCCTTACGCCAAGCTTTGCTCATGATCCAAGCGAAAGGATTCGTCACTATGTCAGAAAACTTCCGCCCGCAAGTGATGCAATATTTTCCAGAACTAGTGCTACCGCAATAAGTGCATGATTGTACATGCGGGAACTCAGTCGAAGGCCATGTGTGGCTTCCCGAATGAGGACAATCGAAATGCCCGTCGGGGAATTGAATTAGGGGAGCTCCGCATTTCTCGCAGAATCTGTTCTCACCATTTGAGAAGGCATTTTCCAAGTCCGTCAGGCCTGCAGCTTCTTCCACACTTTCGCGTAAATGTTAAATGACGTTTTGGATGACGCATTTTTACTAAGATGGTTAAGAGTGCTCTTCCCAATCCCTCGTTTCCTAGCTTCGGATTGTGTCAGGCTAAGAATCATCTCCCTAACCGCACGATTATCGGTCCTCTCAAGCACCGGTGTAGGTTCATCGAAATCAAGTCTGGTGGATTGGCTATTCAAGTATCTTCCGAGTTCGATTGTCTTTTCTTGGATTACTGTGTCCCATTTCATTGAACGGTCTTTGTACCTGACGCCTGAATTGAATTGTTCACGCAGGAGATTCAGGAATCGTGTCTTTGCTTCAACATCGAATCGATACCTATAATCATCTCCTGTGAAATAGAAGTGAGGCAGATCCAACGCTCCAGACTCAAACGCCTGTATAACGGTCAGATCGACGAGCCAGCGAAACAATTCTTGCAAATCATAGACTAACGATTGTTTAGTTTGATAGTTACTAAAATCGTGCAAGAAACCAACAGAAGGCTCCAAACCAACAGCGTTGATTGCTCGACGGCATTCTCCCTCCAGAACCCCGTAACCATAATTCAACGCCGCATTAACCGGATCAGTGGCATCATTCTGGTGACTCGAGGTCATACGGCCGTGAAAGTCTAGTGTCTCCGGTAGAACTTTGCTGTAGGCATCCCAATATTTTGCGGCGACTCGCCCTTCAACAGAACGAATCTCCCGAACCGTGCGAGCATTGCCAAGACCTAACGCGCTCTTCTTGGCTAACCGAACTTCGCGTTGAATATCGTAACGTTCCGCAAGCCAATCCAGAACCTGCAAACTTCGCGAAAATTTCGCCTGAACAATCGCCTTAGCAATCTTGAATTTAATTTTCGGATCCGCAGCCGCTTCGAATTGAGCTGCCCGCAAATCGGCCTTAACCGGCATCGGAGGAAGAATACTCGAGATCACTGTGCCATCGAAATTCATAACGAAAACTGGAATCTTATTCTTTGATAACCAATGCAACGCTTGCAATGAAACGTAGCCGCTATGCCCGTCAATAATTATGCTGCTGTTCGGAAACCTCCTAGGCCTGAATCTCATTGTCGAAGATAGCTTCTCATCCTCGCGCCCATCAGTTATTTCAAGCTCAGAACGTGATCGAAGATTCTCAACTCGAATCTTCACGCCATAACCCGAAAGATGAAGAGGATTCATCTGGCCCGTTTTCCGATTAAGAGCTTCTTGCGAAAAGCGTTAGTCTCTTCCTGAAGTTCCTCCAATTGCTTCCTGAACAGACCGGGTTGCTCGTCAATTTGGCTTCGTAACTGGTTTAGTCGCTTCAATTCCTCTTTGACATCTTTTGTTTCGTTCGCATACAGAATTGGATATCGCTTGTACTCTAGGTATTTCTTGATGAAGGATTTGAAATCGTTGATGACAGGTTCAAGCAGGATTCCCTGTTTTTTCTCGATGCTTTCTAGCAGCACGGGAACCATCGTTATCCCTATCGCTGGAACCAGTTTTTCTATAAAGTCCGTGGACGAGGCCTTCATTTCAACAAGCTGAGTTAGTTTTTCGTAGAATTGGCGCGGGCCTTGTAGTTCGGGTGGAGTCAAACCGCTCAGAATATTTTCGGCCTTTCTAGTCCACTTGTAAATGGTTAAGCCCCTCCCGCGCTCAACCTCCAGAACCTTATCTCTTTCAAATCTACGCAGATGGGGGTAGCACGTTGACCCCAAACCAGTACCTGTTTCTATTTCCTTAGAGCGTGCTTGTTTCCGATTTTGTCTATTTATGAAGTCGAGGATCTTGCGCTCACTTGCCATTCGTGGTCGCATGGGCGCGTTTTTAGGAAACGTCATAATCGAATTCAAAATGGAGCTGGGTGATTCCTACCTCAAACAGGCTATTACTGAATTGAAGAAATACGTCGCGGCACTTTGGTCTCAGCAGGGTACTGTGAGAGTCAAGTATATCGTCATGGCAACAGATGGCGCGCACTTTGTTGCCTACAGGCCGCGTACACAACTCGAACCTGGACAAGAAGTACGCCCTGACCAAGTAGAGCTGGATCAAATCGACCAGTTGTCAATTAGAGACGCACACCCTGGTCAGGTGTTTGTCTGGTTAGATCGATATGTTATCTTTCGGATCAGACGCTCAGCGACTTCCGCCACAATCTCGGAAGAATTCGGACTAGGGCGGTCGGCATACGATGATACTGTCAACCTTCTAGAGGCAGCTTGGCATGATCGACCTCACAAGACGCTATTCGAACAATGGGCTTCATATCTGCGAATTGTTTACGGCTCAAAAGTCGAAAGCGAGGACTTGTTCTTACGACACGCCTACCTGGCAACTTTAGCAAAAATCATGGCGTATGCGACAATGACAGGAGGGGCATTGCCTGTCACAGACAAGGAAAGTACGCGTATCTTAGACGGAGCCGTGTTTGCGAAGGATTGGGGGATACACAATTTTCTAGAGGAAGGTTTTTTTTTCGTGGGTTGGAAAAACGAAACAAGGAGTCGAAGCTACAAGAATATTGTTGGAGAGAATTGACAATTACGATCTAACCGAAATTGATGAAGATATTCTGAAAGGGTTGTATCAGGAGCTGGTGGATGCCAAGGAAAGACACGATCTTGGAGAATACTACACCCCAGATTGGTTGGCTGAATACATCCTTGCTGAAACTTTGATTGACCCTCGGATTTCCGTCCTAGACCCTGCATGCGGTTCTGGTACATTTCTCGCTGCAGCAATCAGAGCAAAGAAAGAGAAGCTGTCTTCCGAAATGTCGCCAAATGTGCTCCTCGATAAAATATTCGGGACCGTTAGAGGCATAGACGTTCACCCGTTGGCTGTGCTCATGGCTCGAACGACTTACCTGTTGTCGATCGGAACCGACTTGCTAAGTAGGCGTGCAGGACAGGTAAGCATCCCGGTATACATGGCCGATTCCATTCGTCTACCCGATGAGACGCAGGCAAATCTCCATGAAATAGATTGCGTAAAGATTTCTGCTAGCGGACTGGATCTTATGATCCCTACGGCCTTTACTCGGGAGCCAAGTATCAGCGATCCCGCAATCGATGTAGCGAATGAGTACGCAGAAATCATGGCTCTTGAAAAAAAGCCGGGATTGCGTGCTTTTCTGAATGAGCTGGAACAGAATGATCAGATCAAGAAAGCCCTTACTGACAATGGAACTTACGCGAACATTTTTTTTGATCTGGCGGAAAAACTAGCGTCTCTCATCAAACGCGGAGACGATACGGTATGGGCATTCATATTGAAGAACAAGTACAAGCCACTGTTTCTGAGTGAACGTAAAGTCGGACTACTTGTTGGGAACCCTCCTTGGCTATCTTATCGCTACGTGGAGAGCGCGGATTACCAAGACTTTCTGAAGCACGCAATTGTGTCTGAACACAGACTGTTGGATACTGCGAATGTTGAACTCATGACACAAATGGAATTGGGGACACTTTTCTTTGTAAGAGCAGCCAGCTTATACCTAGAAAGGGGAGGTACCATAGCATTTGTCTTGCCTCGAAGTGTCTTCAACGCCGGACAACATGATAACTTCCGTAAGCAGGCGTTTGTTCCAGCTCTAAACATAACGAAGATTATTGACTTAAGGAAAGTCAAACCTCTATTCAAAGTCCCGGCCTGTGTGGTATTTGCGACCAAGGAGAAATAATTTTGTCCTCGACTTTTGAAGCGGAAATAATCTCAGGCAAATTACCTAGCAAGAACTCCAAGCTAGAAATTGCTATGAAGCAACTAGAGATCGATCGCAAGAAAAAGTTCAGAGTGTACCACTTAGGCAAGAGATCCTTCATCGAAACCAACGAGTTCGTAAATATCTTCGAAATGGTTGAGAATAATCAGCGAAGTTACTACTATGCCTTATTCCGAAACGGTGCAACAATTTACCCAAGGCCGCTCTGGTTCATTGACATCATCCTGCCGCCAATACGATTGGGCATGAATCCCAAAAAATTGAACATTAAGACATCGGACAGGGCGCGACATCTAGCAAAGGAAGATTACGCTGACGTGGAAATCGTGGGGCAAGTTGAAAGTCAATTCATATTCCATTCCGTAACAGGCTCAGAGCTTGTACCCTTTGGCCACGTTGAGCTTCCGCTTTGTGTACTTCCGATTGAGGAGAACTCGGACTCGTATCAAATGATTAGGAGCAGCGATGCAGTGGCGGAAGGTAATCGTGGACTCGGGGATTGGCTTGTGGAGGTCGAGCATGTTTGGGATTCAAAACGTGGTGAAAAGGCACAGAAAAGCGATGTGTACGATTGGCTAAATTATTCGAACAAGCTTACCAATCAAAGTCCACGCGCACATTTCAAGGTTCTGTACAACGCCTCTGGAACTTATTTAGTCGCCTGTGTAGCTAGGAATATACGAAGAAAGGTCACTTTAGAGGATGGAGTCACGATTGAGACAAGTGGATTGATGGCCGACCATACGACTTACTGCTGGGAAACGGACAATGAAGATGAAGCACAGTATGTCTCGGCTTTTTTGAACGCTCCCGTTATAGATCATCTCATCAAACCGCTTCAAGCAGTGGGAGATTTTGGTGAACGTCACATCCATAAAAAAAGTACTAGAATTACCAATTCCACAATTCCAACCGGATAATAGAATACATAAAGAGCTGAGTGATCTTGCAAAGACTAGCGAATCCAAAGCTGCTGCGTTAGTAACTAATCTCGCCTCAAGATACACCAGCGTAGGTAAGATCAGATCTGAGATCAAACGGGCGTTAAAAGACGACTTGAGCAAAATCAGTGCGTTGGCGCTTCACGCTCTAAATGCTAGTAGACCGAAAACTTTGGACAACTTGTCGGCAACGGACACCTGAGTCCTGGTCAGGCACGCAGAATTAGTTACCATGATTTCAAAGTTCTAACGGTCGAACGCATAAAAAAGACGAACATAATAGTCACTTACTGGTTTGCCCTTTCGAACGACTGCTTCACTAGAGTCAATGCATTCTCGAGGTCGTCAGGTGTCGTGACGTTGAATCCCACTTCCTTAATGTTTGGCATTTTCGCCCAAAAGAAGCCCTTGTATGATTTGGCCATGTGATTCGGATCCCGAAAATTCGTAGCGTTCACACCTATACGCAGGTGCAAGTGTGTTCTCGTTAGCCAGAAGACCAAGAAGAGAGCTTTTCTCTTCACTTTCACATTTTCTACGAAAAATTTGTACCATGAACGCGTTAAGGCTGGACCATGCTCTATTTCGCTGAATTTTTGGGCGACACTCTCTGTTAACTCATCAGCAAGCTTGCGTATATCCACTGGCGCGTTGTTGTAGGCGGCTTCCCAGCTTATGTGAATTTCAGAGTATTTCTTCTCGGGCAGCTTGGTCTTTTCAATGGTCATGTAGGGAGTAAAGTAGTAGATCTTCTTGCTGTCTATCTCGTAAGTTTTGAAGATGAGGATCTCGACGCGTTGACCAGTAAACCATTCAGACACCAGCTCCTCAAGCTCGTCGACATATTCATCGATAACGATAAGGACACCACGGGCTCTTTCATTATGCAACAGCTTGTCGAGGAAGTAGTGCAGGTCCTCATCTTTTCCGATCGCCTCTCGCACTAGCGCACGATTTGAAGCGTCACTCCGTATTCCATCATATAGTGTATCTCTGACGTTCCTCAGTGTTTCCTCATTTTTCAGTGCTGACAAGAAATTCTTGATTTGCGGTCCAACCGTACTCATCATGTCATGACTGCTCAGCTCAGCTTCAACAACCCAGAATCGAGGGGACTCTGGGGAAGTTAAGTCGAGAAGAAGACCATCCGTAACCCTTTGTTTTGTAGGTGAGTCTACTCTTTGCTTAATAGGAAAATATATTGTTCCGCGGCCAAAGACCTCTTGTGAATGTTCTAAAATTTCCTTTTCAAGTTCTGCCTCTCTGGCGAAGTTTTTCAAAGAGTAAATCTTGTCATTCGCTAGCAGAACGGGTGGGCCAGCCATGGTCAATACAAACAGAATTATGCTTTTGAGGCTTTGGCTTCATGCGGTGATTTTGGAAAAGTGAGCTGATCTGGGCATATTTCATACCCAGACAATTCCTATTACAATCTCATTCCTGCCCATTAGGTGATCATTGTCTTTGGTCAGTCTGAAGTTTTATGGAGGTGTCGGCGAGATCGGTGGCAACAAGATCCTTCTCGAAGATAAGGATACGAAGATTCTTTTGGATTTTGGAATGAATTTTGCTGAACGCTCAAAGTTCTACTCGGAACCGTTTCTTGCACCACGCGACGAGAGAGGTTTGCTTGAGTTCGGTTTGTTACCTGACATTCCAGGAGCATACAAATTTCAAGATGCAGAGTGCGATGTTGACGCATTATTTCTATCACATTCCCACACCGACCATTCCGCCTACATTGCGTTCCTAGATCGAGACATTCCAATCTACTGTGGGGAGACTACAGCCACAATTCTCCATGGGTTCAATGAGATCGCTCCAAAGAGTTTCGATAACGATCTTGAAGGACTACAATTCAAGACATTTAGAACCGGAGATAAAATACATGTTGGATCAGTAGACATCGAACCCATTCACGTAGACCACTCAGTACCAGGCTGCTACGGATCAATAATTCATACAACGGAAGGCGCGGTAGTGTACTCCGGAGACTTTCGATTACACGGCACGAAACCGGAAATGACGCATGAATTCGTGAAAGCAGCATCTGAAAGTAAACCGATTGCAATGCTTTGCGAAGGCACCAATATTATTGGAGCCGATTTTTCCACGGAAGCTGAAGTTAGCCAGAAGCTGGACAAAGTGGTTGAAGCGTCAGAGAACTTAGTGCTCGCGAGCTTTCGTCATACAGACGTCGATCGTACCAGAACTTTGTATGAAGTCGCCAGACGGAACAATCGCAAACTCGCAATCTCGCTGAGACAGGCATACATGCTGAATAAACTGAAGTCCGATCAACATCTCGACTTACCTTCGGTCAACTCCGAAGGCTTTCTGATCTTCAAACGTGAGAAGAAATCATATTTCAAATGGGAACAAACCGTTCTAAATTTCCCGAATGTTGTTGATGCACAAGAAGTCAAGCGTATTCAAAACAAGGTTATTCTGGCGACAGGTTTCTCAGATTTGAAGGAATTAGTAGATATGAGACCTGAATCAGGAAGCAGTTTCATTCTATCTTCCTCCGAACCCTTCAACGAAGAGATGGAAATTGAGTATGATAAATTCGTCAACTGGCTTGACCACTTCGGTCTCCCGATGTTTCACATACACTGTTCAGGCCACATAATGCCAACTGAGATAAGACAAGTAATCGGCAAGATCAAACCCGACAAAGTGTTTCCCATTCATACGGAACATCCAGCGCTATTCTCAAGATTTGTAGCTGGAGTAACAAACGTAGAGGTTCCAGAGATTGGCAAAACATACGAACTAAAGTGTTAGTCCTTTTCGACGGAAACCGGCGATTGTTCTCGAGACGAACGGTCGATATTTCGCATAGTCCTTGTTAAGGATCAAGCAGATGTCACGTTGTGATCTACCCTGACTAGCCAGTTTTAGAATGTCCATTTTCGTGTCTTCCTCTGGATTTCGGAGATTCGGTTCCACCAAGTCAAGATATCTATACTCTTCTTTCGTAATCTCATTGTGGCCGCAACAACATAATCCAGAAGCTGATCAAGATCCTTACTCTTCACGTGATAACTTGGGCGCTTCAGCTCCACGATGTGTACGGTATCGCCAGTTCCAATGCAAACGAAGTCGATTCTGCGATCGGGCTCGTCCAACTCATCATCGGTGAAGTTTTCTCTTAGAAGTCTAGAAAAATGGATTTCATCACGCCAACGGGTCCAAGACGGATCGAGCATCCATGGCTATTTCTTGAAAAAGTCATGCAACGTAGGCTTTTCTCTAGCATCACTCTTGATTAGAAGGCTAAACCTTTCGATGTTGAATATCCTGCCTTTAACCAAGCGCAGTATTTCTGTTGCTTCAATGATATCCCACTCCCTGAATATCTCGAGAATCTTGACGTCGTCTGGTTTTTCACCAAGTGAATTGACCATTTCTTGGAAGACTTTTTGCTCAAATGATTCCTTGACATAGCTGGCCAACTCTTTTCGACGTTCATCGGTCATCGATTCATTGGCCGTCAGCATGTGAATTACCTTATCAGCTATCTTACTTTCCGCCTTCGGAAGCTTCTGAAGCCAACATATTCGGTTTAGAGCTGCAAAACTGCAAACGATCTGTTACAGCAATTGTCGATGCTGGGTTTGGGAATTGGCGCCGGGGGTGGGATTTGAACCCACGCGGCCCGAAGAGCCAACAGCTATCTTGACCCAACTTTTTAACCGATCTCGAGGTTCAACGTTCCCGAACAGATTTTGTGTGCAGGAGACACTGTCGCCTTACCTAGCTAGGCTACCCCGGCGCCGATATTAGAG
>Ga0074044_10002773_pt1 | contig 15233 bp, 14 predicted proteins | sample BogForMeECP23OM1_FD_94443 | JGI IMG/M metagenome (GOLD analysis project Ga0074044, IMG submission 94443) | Bog forest soil microbial communities from Calvert Island, British Columbia, Canada - Bog Forest MetaG ECP23OM1 | ecosystem: Environmental > Terrestrial > Soil > Wetlands ... | reverse complement strand
TGCAGGTGACATCACTTCGGCCAATAACGGACATATTCCGGAGTTGAACGGCGATTCGTAGTCCGCAACCGAGCCCCTGTTCTTTTCATGCACCTAACGGACAATTTTACAGACGACCTGATCATTCGCCAGCTCTGCAAAGAGCGAATTAAGCGCGCTGCATTACTTCGTGAACACCAGGATGTGGCCCAGTTCGTAGGAGAATCCACAGCAAATGAAAGTGCACCACGAATTAACATGCTCCTGCCACCTCGTCGCCGATGGGCCGAATTCCGACCACCGCATCGCAATCGACCACCTGACGTCAATCTCGCCTCGCTAGTCTATGCAGCCCTGTGTCTCCGCGAGTCCCAGCCGGATCAGCCGTGGGTCATCAACTTGAACGCATTTATCGAGCAGGTCCGGCGGAGGGTGTTGGGTGGCGAGCCGTTCAGCTTCGCCCGACCAGGTGTGAGATTCCTATTGAAGGATGAAAATCGGTACCGCGCTCTCTGTCGGTTCGGACTGGAGGACAACCTAATAAACTGCTTAATTGCCAGGTACTTACGGGACTTCCTGGATCGCATCTTCGACTCCGCCTCCTACGCATTCAGGTCCCCAAACGCCCAGGGAGTCATGCCCACCCATCACGGCGCATTCGAGACCCTGTTCCAGCTAAAATATGCTGCACCTCGTCAGGACTTTTACGTCGCCGAGTGTGACATCCAAGGCTTCTACGACACCGTTCACCATGGTATCTCTCTGGGCGGCCTGGAGAGACTCATTAGAGAATTGACAGACCGAAGTCCAGGCTGCGAGTTCCATCCAAGAGCCAGAGAGGTGTTCCGGGCGTATCTCGACTGCTTCAGCTTTCCTCGGAACGTCATAATGGATAGCCAGGAGCGGTTCAAGAGAGATCACCCCAAGGCGATAGTTCCATGGCCAGAAGGGGAGTTGAGGAGATACTACGTGGATCCACAACGGGAACCGATTGGCGTACCCCAGGGTGGTGCGCTCTCCTGTATCATCGCCAACATTGTTCTGGACCATGCCGACAAAAGGGTGCGCCGAGCGATCGATAGGCTGGGCACGGAGATTCACTACTTCCGGTATTGCGACGACATGATTCTCCTGGCTTCTAACGAAACGCACTGCCGACTCGTTTTCGAGGAATATCTCCGCGCCTTGGAAGAATTGAGGCTGCCTTACCATATTCCGCAAAGGGTCGATTCTTATAGTAAGCAGTTTTGGAAGATCAAATCCAAGAATGCCTATCGTTGGACCGGAAGCAAAGGGCCTGGGTGTGTTCCTTGGATACAGTTTGTTGGCTACCAGATTCGCTACGATGGGTTGGTGCGGATCAAGAAAAAGTCGATTGAAAAGCATTTGCGTAAGATCAGGAACGCTACCGACCACTTGAAATGTGGGCTTCTGGGAAAACGGCGCGACGGAACCCTAGGGCGACCCGTTACTGGAACCAAGCGCCAGGTGATGTTGTCCCTGCTCTGGAAACTGACCTCGATGGGAGTGGGTCGAGTGAATCTTAAGGATAGCAGCTCCACTCGACCTGGGATGTGTTGGGCGGCTGGGTTCAAAGGGCTCCACGGGAAACCTCTTGTCCCTGGGTTCCTGAAGCGCTTGGACCGGGAGCGAGAAAAGCAGCTTCTGAGGATGGACCAGGCGAGAATACCCTATGGCGAGGGTGTCTCAACTCGTCACAGCGGAAGGGGAATGCGGCCTCTTCCAGGTGGTTTGCCCTTCAGTTATCTTGGCCAGTTCCAGGACTATGAAGGACGCAGGCTGATCAACAACCCCTATCGGCCCTGGTTTCGGCGCTTTATTAGCCATCCCTTGTTCCTGGCGGCTCACTACCACCAGAGGCTTTTCCGGATAGCGAGAAAGTGGCTTCGGTCCATGGGGGCCTTGCTCCTTCACTTCTCCAAAAACCGATTATGTAAGTAACTCATTTTGTGCTTGTACCTAATTGTATAAATCTGCTACTATTACTACTGGGCAGCGATCGTTTTTTCCTCGTCCTACGGAAACTGAAAGGAGGCCCCGGAGAACCCTGGCTGCCCATGGACAACTTTAAGTTTCGACGACATGACAATTCTACATTTCTGGCAGGCGGTTCTTCCCGTTTGGCGGGTCTGTCCATCCGCTCTGTCGTGTCGTTGCGGGGATGAAACCTGCCTGCCTGTATCACATTAGCTGGACTATTTATGAAACGCAACAGACTCTCCAACGATAAGCCCGTTCACTTTGGCAGTATCTCAATCCCGTTAGCGAAAGGTTTATATAAGAACGGAAACCTTTCGCTCATCCTCGTGTTGTTGTATATCGATAGCAGAAAGCACAAAAGCTCGGAGCAAGGCTATGAATACCCCTTTGAGTACAACGCTCCTGACATTCACTTTAATACGGGGGTCGGCCTAAAGGTGATCAACAAACACCTCAAAATGTTAACAAGCCGGGGTGCGCTGGAGGTAATTAAGGACGCGATTGGCAAACTCGAATACACAAAGAAAGGCGCGTTAAAGTATCGGATTGTCAAAAAGACCTACGAACAACAATGGGGTCCAGGTAGTCGAGGAGGAAGTGTATTAAATGCAGGGCGTTCAGAACCCTTGGTATCTACAGAAGGGACTGAACCTGCAGGGATCCCAACGCCCCCCGACGGCTCGGCTGCAGGGGGCTCGGAACCGTGCTCCGGCCAGGAGGGTGATGACGAAACCAGGGCTCCCAGCGCCCGGCAAGGAGGCGACAGCACGGCTCCCAACGCCCTACCTGCAGGGCTCTCAGGGACGGTCCTGAACGCCCTAAGACCAGGGCTTTCAGAGCCCACTAATGATAATGAAATATTCCGAGAAGAAAAAAATGCCGCAAAAAAAGAAGACAACCGCTCCGGCTGCGCCTGCGCCTCGCCTCCGCCGCAGGCTCCGGCCTCGGCTGCGGCTGCGCCGTCGCCCAGACCAAGTGGAGAGACATCAAATGAACAGGAACTGACGTCAGGGGAGGTATCCTCTGACAAGTCATCTGAGTCATCGTCATCGATTTCCTCTGCGGCAGGTTCTGGTTCAGTCGCTTCCCCTTCGATTTCATCTCGTTCAGCAGCGTCGAGACCGTCCGCTGGCTCTCGTCCACGGTCTTCCTCTTCGCGCAAGCCTAAACCTGAGGATGACCCGATAGATCCTCACTACGGCATTCCGGTCTCCTACGTCAAACGGTACGAGGCACACGCAGATGAACTCAACGAGTACATCAAACAGAACCCGGAGGTGGCGGAAGATATAGAAAATGCATCTGATAAGGACGCTGGAAGGCTAATCATGCACCTCCTGGACGTTTTGGACATCGGCTAACTAACAGAAACCCATGAGCAAGCTATTCACTAAACTCGACACGGCCGCAGCGGTTAAGGTCTGGGATGACAGGGGCTTCGAAGCCCTCTATAACGATACCCAGTGCCGCGATTTCCGCAAAGTGCTGGGGCGCAAGCCGGAAACCTGGAAGGCCTGGTACACATTTCTGGAGCGGAACAAACTGAGTGTGGATTATACGGTGAAGGAGCCCCGTTGGTTGACGTGGCTATACTTTCAGCAATTCGGCGGTCGTTCGTTGAAGCCACTTGGTCTGCCTCCTTCCATCCTCAAGCAATTTAGCGAGTTCAAGGCATTCTATGATGACAAGGAGGCAAAGGAGCAGAAGGAGCGTGATATAGCCGAAGCCGAGAGGCGTAAACAATGGCGAAAGGAACTCAAAAGAATGGAGGCCGAGACCGATAGGGACCGTATTGCCTTTCGAAAGTTTTATTCGCCTGCGGACCTGGACCTTGTTTATGAGGAAAAAAAGAGCTGAAGGATTGCCGGCAGCTTATCGAGGAAACTCCGTTCGACACAACAAAATGCATTGTTAAACCGCATTGGGTCAAGGTTGAGAGGGGCCCGGAAAGAGGCAAGCTCCTGGATATTCTAGTTGAATGCACGAATTTCGGCCTGACTTATTCCCCGGACGACATGAAGGCAATCAACGATGGCAGGAAGAAGATCAGTGACTGCAAGCCGATTGTGAAGGAATACCCGGTGCCGGAGATTACGGTGAACGAAGAACGGAAGCGCTCCTATATCGAAGGCAATAATACGGGCAACTGGAAGTTGTGGGTGGTTTCAACACCTTTCTACGAGAGAAGCGATGCGGAACTCATGAGGAAGGCTAGTGAGTCCGCACATGAGCAGGCTCGACAATTCATTACAAGGCCTGGTGAGGCCCGACGTGGAAAACGATCGGGCTTGACCGGTGTGTCCGCTGAAACCATGGACCTGGCTCGAAAGTATCTGAAGAGGCCGGAGCGAAAGGCAGACAAGGCGCCAGAGCCTCCTCCTTTGCCACCCACCGCAGCGCAGGAGTCCAAAGTGAAGAATAGGCCCTCCACGAGTGAAAAGGCCCAATCTTAAGGATAACCACTATGAAACCAGTAACTTACATGAACAACCCCTATCCTACAGAAACCCGCAATTTCGAAATCGTGTCTGGGACCAACCCTCCACGAATCGCCACGGCCAACGATGCAGCTTCGGTGGCATTTCCCAAGGTGGCGGAGATCTTCCACGCCTTCTGGGAGCGTCAAGAACCCGATATCAACAAAGCCCCATCCATCGAAATCCTGGACTTCAATGACGACTTCTTTGCGTTAACCCTGGGACCTCGCGGAAAACCCAAAGATCCTACAGTGTTTGTTCCCAATGAAGGTCAATTCCGGCACTACAACCCCGACAAAGGCATCTACGAGCCCATTTCGGAAGCCAACGTTATGAGTCAACTCCTCACCAATCTCAATGTGGTTGGTGAGTTCCTGCCTCCAATCGTAAAGGCCGCCAGTGTCCTCCAGCTTAAGAATCGGCAAAGGCTAAAGAGCGTAGTGGAAAGGGCCAAGGATCTGCTGGTGGTGGACTATTCCGAGTTCTCTAAGGATCGCCAACCTCACCATCTAGTTTTAGCAAACGGGATGCTGAGGCTGGACAACAACTTACAGTTTCGACCATCTGCACCGTGCTATCCAGTTACAGAAACGTTGCCGGTGAAATACGACCCAGAGGCAAAATGTGACCTGTTCCTGGGCGGCTTCCTGCGCACCATCCTCGAAGAACCAGACATCGACCTCCTGCAACGGTATCTCAGCCAGGTCCTCGAAGGCGTCAACCACAGCCAGAGCATCCTCATTTTGTGTGGGGATGCGGGTTGGGGGAAAAGCTCCTTGATGAAGATCCTCGGAAACCTGGTGGGCTGGCAAAATATAGGAATCATCCGGGAGCAGTTATTTAAAGATGAGTTCGAGTTGGCCCATTATTGTAATAAGCACCTTCTGTATCATCCGGACTTGCCTACAGATTTCCTGGATCGCCCGGAAGCCAGTATCTTCAAACAACTGGTGGGCGGTGATCCCCTGTGGGCTAATCTTAAAGATGGCGGCAGAAAAGTGATGCAAGGCCAGTTCCCTACAGTTGTGGCCTGTAACGGAAAACCCAGAATTCACCTGGATCAAGATACAGATGCCTGGTTGAGACGGTTGATGGTCCTGTCGTTCAAAACCCCAAGCCACGAGAAACACTTCGGAAAGATGGCCGAAATGATCCTAAAAACTGAAGCCCCGGGAATCCTCAACTGGTTATTACAAGGAAGAGCAAAACTGGTTAAAGACAATTTCCAGTTAACACAAACCCCGGAACAGAAAGCCCGAACTGCTACCCTCTTGCTGGCGTCCGATTCTCCCGCTGCCTTTGTCCGTTCCTGTCTGGTGAAAAAGAAAGATTCGGAGTTGGGGGTGTTAGACCTTTATGAACACTATCAAGAATGGTGCAAAGAGAACCACATCCGGCCATTTTCATCGAGACCTTTCACTGCCGCAGCCAAAGAAGAGATAGAAATAGGGATGGGAAGAAAGCTGAGCCATGACTTAAAGGGAGGAAATGGAAAGGCAAAGAGGGGATGGAAGGGGGTGGGCATTTTGGAGGCCACTGTACCAGGGAAACTCGAAAATGGGTCCTGTGAGTCCGTAAAGGGATCGGAAAGCGCCCAGAATTGATCCCTACGCCGCTTTCTGGTTTCTGACCACCTTACGGTACAGGAGGGAGGGCAAAGCTCGTCCTGGGGCATTTGGTGATCAACAAGGCCAAATCGTTGCTTGCTGTCGATAAATCCTTCTTTGGAGCCGATTCACCCAACCTCAGAACAGGGGGCGCAGAGGAAAATGAAAGGGTCACCAAGACGTTCATCAAGCTGGTCATCGAATTGAACCCCCAGAAAACCATAACCCTAGCTGATGCCTACTCCGTCTTCCGCGAGTTCTCTGGAAAAAATGGGGTAAAGCTGGTGGAACGTCGGCACTTTGAGGATCTCGCTGGCGACATCATCAAGGAACAATACGGGTTAGCTCTCAGGAATGACATCTTGAATGCTTCTGGGCGACATCAAAGAGGCTGGCGCGGACTTGGTTTACGGCAAGATCAATTGGGTCGGCTTGGATTGGGGAAGAATTAGCCTTCCGCAGGTCCGCCTCGTCCTGCATCTTCCAGAGGGCCTCAATTTAATCGTGGTTGGTACTTTGTAGGCATTCTGGGGCCCTTGAAGCTGTGAACGTACCCACCAGCCATGCTGATCGATCCTGAGGCATTTGGTGATGGAGAAAGGGCAAACTTGTAACAACTACCCTTGTGAAGTGCGCCGTCTTAACGTCATCGCCTCCGAAAGTTCACTTTTTTCGACCGGAAACCAGATACGTAATCCCGCCAAAGGACACATGGAAAGTGCCAGCAACAACCCTTTTCTCCTCTCGAATGCGGTTCTCTTGCACTTGAGGGTATAGACGATCGAAAAACTCGTCAGTCCCCCCACCTAACACACACAATCGCCGCAGTTCTTCCTCGTCAAATGGCCCTGCACTGGACTTCTTCCATTCCCGCTGCTGTTTCAGGATGGCTTGTTGAGCGGCCGTCTGATAGGGCGGGAATAGTACAGGAACTCGATCGGACTGATATACGGCGATGTCGTGAAGGCCCAACTGAGCGAAGTAACCTGGCACCAAGTCGCCGACATTATGGTCCCCTTGGCCGGATTTGATTCTTCCACGGTGACAACGCAACCAGAACTCGAACTGGTCGACAATTGCCTCGGTGGGTTCGTGCGGCGTTAATGATGTGAACGGCATGTAGTTCCACAGGTTGCTGGGTTCCACGCAGACGATGAGCCCGCCAGAGCGGGTGATCCGTACCATATCTCGTAGCCCGTCAAGGGGATGCGCCAAGTGCATCAACACCGTCTGGCACGTGACGACATCAAAGGCGGCATCGGCAAGGGGAATGTCCGTGGCGTTGCCCTGGGTGAAGGTCAACAGTTTCGGTGCCACCTTGGGGAAGGCGCTTCGGAAACGCTTCTCAGCCTCCACTATCCAGTGCCGCTCCCGCTCCACACCAGCAAACCTGGCAGGACGCTGCAAATATGGGTACAGGAGCCGAGACCAATGGCAGAGCCCACATCCAATATCAGCCAGGGATGTCGCTGCATGTAGTTGCCAGCGTTTTGCCATCAGGTCCAAGAAATCGGCATTCCACCAGAAATCGCGCTGTCGTCCAAATCGCTCTTCGGAATGGGGCCTGGGCTTGGAATTCATCAACTGAATATGGAAGAAGTTGCCAGCAGATTCAAGAAGGGCATAATCCGTTGAACCGTACCAGCCATCGCGATCGATCCTGGGGCATTGGGGAATCAGAAGATGACGAAGCTTCTGGCGAACGGCGTCGACCCGTTTTCCCCTTTTCATCGGCAAGAATTGCAATGACTTTGAATGGTTTTGCTATTGTCTCATTGGCCATTCCACAATATTCTAGCCACAGGAAAGATGATGTCGTGCGGCACAAACAACAACACGCAGGCCGCAGTTTGCGGGGATCCCACCTGGGCAACTGCAATTGCCCTCCGAGACTGGCATTAGTGCATTGAAATGTCCAACTGAACGCACAAACCGATATTCATGATAAAAATATGAAAATGATTGCTCGTCATAATACAATCCGTTTCTGTCTTTACGCCGGGATCATGTTGCTCATGGTGGCAGGGACGGCGGCCTTTGGGCAGACCTTTTATTCCCAGACGGTCTCGAACGATAGCCCCTTGGCCTATTGGAATTTCGATGAGACCGATGGCAATGCGATTCAACAGATGCCAGTGCCTGCGAGTCCAACCACGGTCAATGATCTTACGCCGGTGGGCAACGCAACTCGTGTTGCGCACTCGGCCATCGGTTCGGGATTGTTCCTCGGCAATGCCGCTTCGTTTGACGGCACTTGCAACTTCGATACGACTGGCCCCAACCTCAGCGCCTTGTCGACACTTCCCGGCCCCTATGCCATCGAGTTTTGGCTGCAGTCGCAGGGAGTTCCGCCTCCAGGGGACAGGACTATCGTGGTCCCTCTTTCTTTCGATAACTCTGGTGCCCACGCAGTTTACTACGATGATTCCATCGGAGTTCCCGGCTGTCTGGAACTCTACGAACCAAACGGACGGACGGGCACGGCAAGCATCATCATCCCGACAGATGATTTCAATTGGCATCATGTGCTGTATGTGTTTTACGGTTCATTGCGCGGAACGAACTTTGTGGATGGCTACCTGGATGGAGTTCTCTGGCCGAACATTTCTGGTTATAATATGGCGCTTCCCCTGTCTGGGCCAATCATTGTTGGTAACTACAATACCTCGGCCACCAGCTTGGGCTGGATCGGCCGGGAGGACGAAGTCGCCATCTATGATTGGACGAGCTACACTAAGACCTCCGCAATCCTGCTCCGCGCTAAAGCGACGGCTATGGTCAACGACCACATACGGGCGGCCACGGTTAATGCGGCTGGCGTCACGATTGACATCTCTCAACAGCCCACTAATGCCGTTGGGCTTCTCGGTGGGACGGCCAATTTTGCAGTAGCAGCCACGGTGAGCGCGGGGGGAGCGCCTCTCACGTATCAGTGGCAAGAAAACTGGACGAATATCCCGAATGCCACAAACGCGTCCTATACGACGCCTACTCTCGGTGCTAGTGATTCAGGCGCTATCTTTCGGGTGCAGGTTTCCTCGGGGAATGTATTCGTTAACAGCCAGACAGCTTCACTGGATGTCGGGGGTCTTACGATCACGATAACCCAACAGCCGGCGAATGTGCACGGCAACGTAGGTGGCACGGCTACTTTTTCCGTGGTTGCCATCAGTTCTCCACCGGTTCAACTGAGTTATCAGTGGGAAGAGAACGACGTGGACATTCCAGGGGCGACAAATTCCTCTTACACCACTCCTGTGCTCCAGCCGGAGGACTCGGGGACGAATCTGTTTTCTGTGGAGGTTTACGCCGGCGCTATCATTACGAACAGCGACACGGCCGGCTTAGTGGTCGCGACTCCGCCACCGCCCAACACGTATTACTCCCAAGTGGTGTCGAATGATGCGCCCGTCTTGTATTGGAACTTCGATGAAGCGAATGGCAATGCGATTCAACAGATGCCAGTGCCTGCGAGTCCAACGACGGCGAATGATCTCGTGCCCGCGTTGGGGGCGCATCGTGTGGTTCATGCAACGATTGGCAGCGGCCTGCTCTTGGGCTATTGCGCTGAGTTTAATGGGACGGACAACTTTAACGCGGCTACTCCCAGCCCGAGCGAATCTGGACTGTACGGTGCCTTTGGCATCGAATTTTGGATACAGGGCGAGGGTACTGCGAGTGAGGCTTCCCAAACCCCTCTTTGTTTCACCAGCTCTGGTTCAGTGGCAATTTACTACAATAATGGAGGTCCCGGGGCTCTGGATATGTTCGCAGTCAGCGGGCGAACTGGCGAGCAGGGCGTCGTCATCCCCACAAGTGATCACAATTGGCATTACGTGATGTATGTGTTTTACGGCTCTTTGCGTGAGGCAAACCTGCTCGATGGCTACCTGGATGGGGTTCGTATTGCGAACATTCCCTGCACCTACGATCAGTATATTCCCTTGAATGGGCCAATCACGGTTGGTGACTATTGTCCGACAGGTGGCGCGGGCTTCTACGGTCGGATGGACGAGGTCGCCCTCTATGATTTCTCTTCGTTCAGCGACGAGCCGAGCCTGACGAGTTATGTGGAGGATATGGTCGCGCGCCACCGGGCCGCGGCAATCCCAGTACTTTTGTCTTTTACTAGTGCCGGCAGCCAGCTTACACTCTCGTGGACGGCCACTGGAATGTTTCTCCAGAAGACTGCCAGTCTTTCAAGTCCGGTGGTGTGGACGGATGTCCCTGGGGGGAGTACGAGCCCTGTCACGGTCTCCATCGAGCCGGGCGCCGCATTCTTCAGGTTGAGCAGCTCACCGTAAGCAGGGATTTTAAATAAGAGGCGTTCTGAGCGGCGAATTCGTCATTCGGCTTTGTCCTTGGTGCGAACGACTTGATTCTTGATCAGGCGGGCGTTTACATTGATTGAGTTGCTGGTGGTAATTGCTATTATTGCCATCCTGGCCGCCTTGCTCCGCCACGCAGAGTTCCCTCACGATGCAGGTGACGAATATGGCGTGGCTCCCGTGACTCGATGCTTCTGCTTCACCTTCACCAACCGCCACTGCCACTCCATATTGCACCGGCTCCCCAAGTCCATGCCCGTCAGTGCATTCACCACGGACCAGAACCCCTTTTTGCCTACGCCATAAACCCTCAATAATGGCGACATCATGCAGTCCAGCCCTTCCACCGGCGCATCCAAGCACATATCCATGAATTCCCGTAAACTGATCTGCTGCTTCCCGGCTGCCACGAAATGATCCATCAGCCGCTTCTTGGCCACAACAATCAACCCCAGGGCATCCAGCAGGTCCTCCACCGGCCAGAACTTGTCAGGGTCATCGGCAGCACGAATCTCCTCCCGTAGCCCGGTTCGCCTGCCGGCCAATGACCTTTCGGCTGCGTCCTGCTTCTCGATCAGGTAGATTCGGCTTGGCGACAAGTTGAATCTCCTGGCCACCTCCGTTTGGGACATTCCTTCCTTCCGCAGTTGAAGGATTTGGCGGTTGCGCTTGGAAATGGGTGTCATGGACCGGTGCTGCTTCCCTGGCAATGGTCCGATTCAACTGCTTTTGTGGTCGCCGTGGCAAACCATATCAATGACCACGGTGCTGGCCAAAAGGAGCACATCGTCTTCACCTTCTTGGATATCAACCCCGTAGGTATCCGTGAAAGAGAACCAGCGCTTTGAGACCTCGGCTACAACTTGGCCAGCACGAGTGAACGTATATTCCATGTCGAGAAAATCCCCTTGGGCTTCGAGATCGTCAGGGCCGGGCACATCGACAGTGAATTTGCACTTCAGGAACGTGAAGAGGTGTTTCTTCACTACGGCTGCCAGTTCACCGTTACGGGTGATCTCGTAGGTCGGCCCCCAGGAAAGCAACTTCTGGCGGATGAAAGCCAGTTCGTTCTTCTGCATGTCCTGGAACGAGAGCTTGTCGCCGATGCTGAACGCCTTGCCATCCACGAAGAAGACATCCTCGCCCGCTTCATTTTTGATGGAAAAGTCGTCTCCCCAGCAAAACAACTTCTGCTTCATTATGTAACGCATAAAGCAATCTCAGTTGTGGCAGACTTCAGCCGTTCACCAATCGCATGAGCCTGTAAGCATCCAATGCAGCCAAGCTAAAATGTCAACACCTTCCACCCCGTTTTAAGCATTTCGGTCAGAGGAGCCCCCATCCCTTTAACCTCAATTTTCATCTCCCTCAGTCGGTCCGATACCCCGTACGAATCGGCGCAGGCCACGCAGGCTTGGACCTGGACCCCGTCATCCATCATGGACTTGACCTTGGCCTGAAGGTCCTTGTCGGCGGCGAGCAAGCGGGCTGATGGTCCCCAAACCACGAGCACCACCTGATCGAACCACTTCTGCTTCTTCGCATTGTGGCAATACATGAAACACACCCTATGGGCCACGTCGGGGTCACCACTGGTCCAAACCACGGCCAACTTGCTGTCTTTGTTTTGTCCCTCGGTTACGCTTGGAGTTTGAGTTGACTGAGCAAAGAGTAACACCCCGCCCACAACCAGGGCTACGGTGATCATGGCAGCGACGATTGATTTCTTCATAATTTGATGAGTTCGTTTCGCACGGTTTACATCAGGGTCACGGGTTCGTCCAGTCGCTTCCGCCTTTGGACCGAGATCCATTGTGGGCGAACGTGAAGGGGGACGATGGGAGGATGACGCTGCAAGGCCATTATCCCGTCATCCTGGCCTGCAACGGAAAGCCTCGAATTCATCTTGATTCTGATACTGACGCCTGGTTGAGAAGGTTGGTGGTGCTGTCCCTAAAAACGCCTGACCACGAGCAGCATTACGGAAAGTTGGCTGAACTGATCCTGAAAAACGAAGCGTCTGGTATTCTGAATTGGCTGTTGGAAGGACGTGCGAAACTGGCCAAAGACAAGCTCCAGTTGACTCAAACCCCAGAGCAGAAAACCCGAGCAGCCACCCTGTTGCTGGCGTCCGATTCACCTGCTGCGTTCGTCCGATCTTGCTTGGTGAAGAAGAGGGATGGTGAGTTGGGCGTGGTTGACCTGTATGAGCATTATCAGGAATGGTGCCGAGAAAACCATGTCAGGCCATTTGCATCGAGACCTTTCACCTCAACGGCCAAAGAGGAGATTGAAATAGCGATGGGGATGAAACTGAGGCACGATTTGGCTTCGGAGAACGGAAAGGCAAGGAGAGGTTGGCGTGGATTGGCGCTGGTGTAGAGAGCCGTTGTGGAGAATGTGGGAATTGCGTCCTGTCAGTCCGTGAGTTGAATGCCATCGTGCCAACACCGCAGGCACTTCATCTTCATGCCTCGATACGACCCAGGTACTACCCAACCTCACGGCGAACAGAGGCACCCTTAAGGCAATGGCCCGCTCAACCGGTAAAACTTCTGTGTCCCAGTGATTGGATTGATAACTACGTTCTCCCCGCCGATGACAACCGGCGGCGAAGAATTGGTGCTCCAGACCGCCGATGAGCCAAAGTTTGTGGTGGATTGCAAAGTGAACCCGCTGTAATTGGTCGGCCAAGTCAAAATCACGTATGGGCCGGAAGGAGTGAGCGTCAGTTGCGGCTGGAGGAAAATGCTGAATACGGTGCTGGTCGTCGTTCCGTACAGGGTGTTGCCCGACAAAATCAAACCGGCCACCGGACTAGCTCCGTCGCTGCCGCCAGTGAAACTATGCAGGTTCGTAAACCCCGTGCCATCGGTGTTGAGGGCGAACACGGTGCCACTGCCCCCACTGCCGCCATTCTGTGCCGTTCCATAAAGGGTGTTGCCCGATAACATCAATCCGGACGGACCAGTTCCGTAGGTGTTGGCAAGTGTACTAGTTGCTGTGAAACTATGCAGGTTCGTAAACCCTGTGCCATCCGTATTGACGACGAACACTGTGCCATTGCCCGAACTGCCACCCCATGCCGTTCCATAAAGGGTGTTGCCCGATAAAATCAATCCACTCGAATAATCAAAGTTTCCATTGACAAGACCCGTAAAACCCGTGCCAGCGGTGTTCATGGTGAACACGCTGTCGTCAGCCTCCGAATACAGGGTGTCGCCCGATAGAATCAATACGCCACGCCCCCAACCCGCTCCCCAAATAGAAAGGTTCGTAAACCCCGTGCCATCGGTGTTGAGGGCGAACACACAGAAAGGCCCTGCAACGACTTGTCCACTAACTCCCGGACCTATGTCCTCCCCATACAGGGTATTGCCCGATAAAACCATACCGGAACATGGATGGTAACCTGTAAAAGTATACAGGGTCGTGAAGACCTGTGCCGTTGCCCGCCCAGCCATCATCAAGCCCAGACCGGCTGGAAGCACCCAAAACAACAGCAGCGGCACAATCCATGAAGTGCAGATACGCCGACGGGGTGGTTGTTCGATGAAGTTGGACTGGCCAGATTTGGTTGATTTCATAATGTCACCTGCTCACGTTGCCTATTCTTCATAATCGTCTTTCTACACTCCAAAGCGTAGTTTCGGGTCGTTCCCCGCCAAAAATCTGTTGCGTGGCACTTCATCTCGCATGGCGTTTTTCGTAAGTCCCTGCGGAGCAACGATGTAGCCAGTTAAGTGTTTTGTAGCGACTGCGCGTTTGGGAGCAGACTCGCACTCGCCGGCCGTCTCAGACACGAAAAGCTGGCACCCAGTTATGGTGTGCGCCGCCGCTTCCTCCCCTCGCCGATTCGCAACCAACCGGTCCAGGTCAGCGAACACGCCGCTACAGGAGCAAGGTGCGGCGGAACACGGGCGGTTGAGGAGAACAGGACGATGTCCATGATGGTCCTGTTGGCGGTGACGGCACTGCCAGCCATTGAATAGCCTGCCGCTTTTTATTAGCAAACAAGTTAATTTGGATTAGCGCAGTTCCAAGAGCAAGAACGTAGTTTCCACTTAAAGTGAAATGGGCAAGGGACGAGGCGCTGGCGTTTTACGGCTTTCGGCCCATCGCCAGCAGGCAATCAGCGGGGACGCACTTGTCGGCCATGATGCAGAAAAGCTTGCAGGGCGGCATACCGGTATACTCGGCGAGCATCTCGAAATGGCGACCGGTGGGAAAACGTTCGCCCAACTCCCAGTAGCAGACCGTGGAAACCGCCAGGTCCAAGTCCTTAGCGATCTTCTTGAGCGGGATGTTGTTCTTCACCCGCCAGTTGCGGAACGCGGTTGCAAAGCTGGCGCGAATGTCGCACTGGGACTTCGCCTTTTTGACCACGGCAGGATCTTACGTGAAGTTTGCGTTTCAGGAAAGGGGAATAATCCTCCAAACGCGCATCAGATGCGTAGAGCGGCGCATTTGCAGACGCCAGGCTCGACTCACCACTAGGACAAAGCCGCCCTCGCCGATCTGGTATCGACTTTTCCAGCTCACCCCCCCTTCAATAATCTGCCTGCTTCCGTGGGATAATAACCAGGTACCGGATTAGCCAAAAGCTGATCCCCCCATCCCTCAGTTCCAAATTCAAAGGAACTGCAGGGGGTCCTTCATCTCCCCAAACCCTCCACAGAAAGGAAAGAATTATGTCCCCCCAAGCAGGTTTCTTATTGCGGGTCTTCACGGAGTCGAGTGGGTGAATTTGGGGAGCGGAGGGCAGTTTCAGGCCCTTTGACGGGCGGAAATGAGGGTTTGAGCTCCCCATAACACGGCCAGGGTGGATCTCCCTTGGATTG
>Ga0074044_10002772_pt1 | contig 15233 bp, 11 predicted proteins | sample BogForMeECP23OM1_FD_94443 | JGI IMG/M metagenome (GOLD analysis project Ga0074044, IMG submission 94443) | Bog forest soil microbial communities from Calvert Island, British Columbia, Canada - Bog Forest MetaG ECP23OM1 | ecosystem: Environmental > Terrestrial > Soil > Wetlands ... | reverse complement strand
TTACGCACCCTTGCGCCGCTCCGACCACGGAATATTGCTACCCCGTAATCAGCGCTCGACTTGCATGTCTTATCCACGCCGCCAGCGTTCGTTCTGAGCCAGAATCAAACTCTCCGTTAAAAAACGTTAGTTTAATTCGTGTCCGATGATTAATCGGACGAATTACAATTTTAAAACTCTTCATAGACAACCACTAACCGGCTGTCAATGAAGGGGCTCTCACTTATCGCACAATTCAATTTTCAATGAGCAACGGGTGTTTCCACCCAAAAAATCGCCGGGCATTTCGCCCCTGCTTTTTCCCCATTTAGGGGACAAAAAAGCCCAAGCGCCGAATCGTTGCTTTCAACTCGGCATCTCAGATTCGAGTTTTGAAGGCGCGAAACTTATCAGACTCGCGCCGGTTGTCAACAGGCTTTTTGGCCAGTCGCTTCTTCCGCCACGCGGAAGACTGGTTAGAACTTACCAGCGCCTGCCAAAGCCGCAAGAGAATTTTCAATTATTTTTACCCCACAAATACAGGCTATTTGGCTGTTCCAAGGCTATTCCAGTCCCCGTTCGGTTAATTCGTCCTCGTCCAACCCCAAATAATGCCCCAACTCATGTAAAAAGGTCGTCCGCACTTCCTCTCGAAAAATCACCTCATCCCCTTCGGCAAAATCCTGAAGATTTTCCAAAAATAGAATAATCTGCGGCGGCAGGGGAATGTTCCCGTCGTCAACAAACTCCGCTCCAGTAAACAAACCCAATGTGTCCGGCTCAATTCCATCGGCTTGCAAATCCGCATTCGGCCGGCGCTCAAATGTCACCGGCAATCCCCCCGCCCGCACCCGCAACGGGTTGGGCAACGCCGAAATCGTCGCCTCGACTTCCGCCGATGCGACCGCGCACAATTTTTCCCAATCCATGTTCATATCACGAGTCGGAAGCCGCTTCGCGTCTTCGCGTTGTTGCAACCTTTGGTGATGTTCTAATAGACTGTCGTCAGAAACTAAGATTTTACCTATGAAACTTCACTCAAAAAATGCATGGCTCACGGTTGCGTTGGTGCTGATATGTTCCTTTACCAGCCAGGCAGCGACCAACGAAATTTCCACCGGGGAGGGCGTATCGCGCACCACGCTGACGAATGGTCTGCAAGTCATCATCGTTCCCAACCGGCTGGCGCCGGTGGTCACAACGATGATCAATTATCGCGTCGGCTCGGATGAATGCCCGGCCGGATTTCCCGGCACGGCGCACGCCGCCGAGCACATGATGTTTCGCGGCAGCCCGGGTTTGTCCGCCGATCAACTCGCGGCCATTTCCGCCGCGTTCGGCGGCGATGACAATGCCGACACACAACAGGCCGTCACGCAATATTTCTTCACCACGCCCGCTGAGAATCTGGAAGTCGCATTGCGGGTCGAGGCCACGCGGATGCGTGATCTTCTGGCTGATGAAAAACTTTGGGACAAGGAACGCGGCGCCATCGAGCAGGAAGTCGCTCAGGATTTGTCGAATCCCGAATATGTTTTTTATGAGCAACTGTTGGCCGCCGTTTTCAAAGGCTCGCCCTATGAACACAGCCCGCTCGGCACGCGGCCATCATTCGACAAAACCACCGGCGCCATGCTCCGAAAATTTCACAACACCTGGTATGTGCCGAACAATGCCATCCTCGTCATCGTCGGCAACGTGGAACCGCAAAAGGTGTTGGAACAGGTGAAAACGGTATTTGGCGGAATTCCAGCAGCACAGTTTCCCGCACGACCGGAATTTAATTTTGGGACCGTGAAGCCGGACACGCTGAAACTCGACACGGATTTGCCGTATGGCCTGACCGCGATCACGTTTCGTTTCCCCGGCGCGGACAGCCCTGATTTTGCCGCCGCGCAAATTTTGTCCGACGTGTTGAGCAGCCAGCGCGGAAAACTTTACGGCCTTGTGCCCGAAGGCAAGGCGCTGTCCGTCGAATTTGATTACGAAACCCTGCAAAAATCCGGCTTGGGTTACGCCATCGCCGGATTCCCGGCGGGCGGCGATTCAACAAATCTTCTGAACAACGTAAAAGGCATTCTGCTCGCCGAAATCACCAACGGCGTCAGCGCCGATCTGGTTGAAGCCGCCAAGCGCCGCGAAATCATCAGCGCCGAATTGCAGAAAAACTCCGTTTCCGGATTGGCCTCCGCCTGGTCAACCGCCGTCGCCATTGAAGGACGCAATTCGCCGGACGACGACGTCAATCTATTTCGCGCCGTCAGCGTTGACGACGTGAATCGCGTCGCCAAAAAGTATCTGGATTTCGATCACGCCATCAGCGCAATTCTCACGCCGACGCCGTCGGACAAACCGATTTCGTCAAAAAGTTTTGGCGGCGGCGAATCGCTGGTTTCGACAAAAAATGCGGACGTCAAACTGCCGCCATGGGCAAAACAAATCACGGAGCAACTCCCCGTTCCCGCCACGACGCTGAATCCCTTCGTCACGAATTTGCCAAATGGAATCAAGCTCATCGTGCAACCGGAAACCATCAGTGACACCGTGAGCATCTATGGCCGCGTCAAAAACAACGCCAAAGTCCAGATGCCCTCTGGCCAGGACGGCGTGGATCAGGCACTCGACAAATTGTTTTCTTACGGCACAAAAACGCTCGACCGGCTCGCGTTTCAAAAGGCGTTGGACGACATCGGCGCGAACGAATCGGCGGGCGTGAATTTTTCGTTGCAGGTTTTGCCCGATCAGTTTGAACGCGGCGTGCAATTGCTCGCGGACAATGAACTTTCTCCGGCGCTGCCCGAAGACGATTTCAAAATAATCCAGGAACAACTCGCGGCGTCCGTCGCCGGTGAAATCAAAAGCCCCGGCCACATTGCCAGCCACGCACTGACCGTCGCGCTGTTTCCGAAGAACGACCCGGCGCGACGCGAGACGACGCCGGACAACGTCAAGTCGCTCACGATCCAGGACGTGCAGCATTATTATCAATCCGCGTTCCGTCCCGACCTCACGACCATTGTCGTCATCGGCAATGTTACGCCGGAAAGCGCCGTCGCCGCCATTTCAAAATACTTTGGCGATTGGAAGGCTGACGGAGAAAAACCGAACACGCTGTTTCCGCCCGCACCGGCGAATTCAGTTTCTGTGACGCATGTGCCGGATGCCAGTCGCGTTCAGGACAAAATCGCATTGGCGGAAACGTTGCAACTGACGCGGACGAATGCAGATTATTACGCGCTGCAACTGGGCAACCACGTGCTGGGCGGCGGATTTTATGCGACGCGGTTGTATCGTGACCTGCGCGAAAAAAGCGGGCTGGTTTATTTCGTGGATTCCTCGTTCACCGTCGGTCTGACGCGCGGCGTTTATCAGGTGGAATATGCCTGCGACCCGCCGAATGTTTCCAAGGCGCGCGCCGTGATTTTGCGCGACCTCAAGGATATGCAGGCGAAAAAAGTGACGGCGCAGGAATTGCATCAGGCCAAGTTGATGCTGCTCCGCGACATTCCGCTGGCCGAATCGAGCGTGGATTATATCGCCCAAGGCTGGCTCGCCTACTCCGCGCTGGGACTGCCGCTCGATGAACGGGTTCATGCGGGACGCATTTACGTCAAGCTTGACGCCAAGGATGTCCAGAATGCCTTTACCAAATGGCTTCGTTCCGACGGCCTCGTGCAAGTCACGCAAGGGCCGGTGCCGCAATAACGCCTCCGTCACGGCTTCAACTTTGGCCAAAGATGAGTCACGAAACCGGTTGCGCCGCCGCCGGGCGAATGATTCGGCGCCTTTTTTCACGACTGGTCGAAATCACCAATAAAAACGGGCTGAATGCCGGATTTTTCTGGCACATGAATTGCGGTAAAAAGTCCCATGGCTAGAAAAATGAATGCGTTGAAACTCTCTCCAGAGGTTCGCGGGCAGACCGAAGTCACCAACCGTCGGCTTGCACCGCAAGTGGTGCCCTATTTGATGCCGCCCCACTTGCAACCAGTGAAAATTTCTCCGCCCAGGCGCCGGATGCAGATTGCCATTGAGATTGAAATGCGCGCTGAAATTCCGGGACCGGTTAAAATCATCCACACTGCCTAATTTTGGGGCAGTGCCGCGCGCTGGATTTTTGTCTCAGCGAAATTCAACCTGTTCAAAGCCCGCTTGACGCAGGAACAATTCCAGTTCCAGCCGCGCCCGCTTGTCTGCTTCGTCCAAAATGCCGTCCGTCCGCGCCGCGCGGCGGACGTCGTCCACAGCGTTTGCCCGGGCAGTTTGTTCGAGGTCTTTGTCAAACACGCGCAACAGGCCGGTCGCGCGGTCAATCACCCGGCTGTTTTTATCGTCAAGATAGGCGTCCATGATTTGCGGCGGCGGCAATCGCAGGCGGATTATTTTGCCGGAAATCGTCACGTCGTCCGCCGTGATGCGTTTGAGGTCAATGCCTGCCTTGACGATGCCGTGCGCGAGCAGGAGCACGCGGTTTTCGCCATACCATTTCGCGTCTTCAAGGATGACGACTTTTTCGAGCACGTATTTGACCGTGACCAAATCTGAAAGCGTCTGCACCTGCTCGACCACCGTCGCGGTGTTTTCCATGTGCAAGCCCGACCCCAATTTCATCCAGCGCGGGACCGTGAAGCCAAGCCAGACGCCGCCGGCAAAAATGACCAGCACCACCGCCATCCAAAAAAATCCTTTCAACCGCTGCATGGCGGGAATGTAGCTCATCTTTGCGACTTGCAAAGCCGGAATCGCGTTGCTGTAGCGGCGGTTTATGACTGTCGCCAATCTTGCCACGGCGCTCACAGCGCGCTGCTACAAACACCAGAACTTTGCGCTTTGCACGGCGCGTGCAAAACCTAGAATGCACCCATGAACCTGAGTGTCATCGGACAGTTTCCCGCTTATCGCCCGCGCCGGCTGCGGCAGTCGGCGGCGTTGCGGCAACTCGTGGCCGAAACCCATTTGAGCGCGTCGCAACTCGTGTTGCCGCTGTTCGTTCGCGCCGGACGAAAAATCTGCCGCCCCATCGCCGCCATGCCCGGCGTGTTCCAGCTTTCGCCCGATGAACTTTTGCGCGAGGCCTTTCGCGCGCACACGCTCGGTGTTCCGGCGGTCTTGCTGTTCGGCATTCCGGACCGCAAAGACACGAAAGCCAGCGGCGCCTATGCCAAAAATGGAATCGTCCAGCAAGCCGTGCGACTCCTGAAAAAAGAATTGCCGTCGCTGCTGGTCATCACCGACGTGTGCCTGTGCGAATACATGGAGCACGGCCATTGCGGCGTGGTGCAAGGAGGCAAAATCCTGAACGATCCTTCGTTGAAACTGCTCGCGCGCGCCGCCGCCAGCCACGCCGAAGCGGGCGCGGACATCGTGGCACCCAGCGACATGATGGACGGCCGCGTGCGCGCCATCCGGACGGAATTGGATCGCATCGGCTTTGCCGACACCCCCATCATGTCCTACGCCGCGAAATTTGCCTCCGCGTTTTACGGGCCGTTTCGCGAAGCCGCCGAGTCCGCGCCCAAATTCGGCGACCGGCGGAACTACCAGATGAATCCGGCCAACGCGAACGAGGCGTTGCGCGAGGTCGCGCTCGACATTCAGGAAGGCGCGGACATCGTCATGGTCAAACCCGCCCTCGTTTGCCTCGATCTGATTTACCGCGTCAAAACGGAGTTCGGCTACCCGACCGCCGCCTACGCCGTGAGCGGCGAACACGCGATGATCAAGGCGGCGGCGGCCAGCGGCTGGATTGACGAGCGCGCGGTGACACTGGAAGGTTTGCTGGCCATGCGCCGCGCCGGCGCGGACATTCTCATCACTTACGCGGCGGCGGACGCGGCCCGCTGGCTGAAAACGGGCTGAACCCCGTGCTTTTGCGTTTGACCACGATTGGCCGGGCTGGTTACGCTGTGTTTTTCCATTTACCACTATGATTGGAACAATTCGCAAACATTCAAAATGGCTGTGGTTTGTCATTATCGTCGCCACGGTTATTTCTTTCATTTACTGGGGCGCCGGCCCATCGCGCATGGGCGGTGGCAGTAACGGCAGGGTCGCCAGCGGCGATTTTGGTTCGATTTACGGTCACAAAGTCACGCAACAAGCTTTCATTGACGCCAGAAACGATTTCTATCTTTTTTATTGGTTCCGTTCCGGCGAATGGCCGGATAAAAACCCGAATTTCTCCGAGCCCGAGCTGGACCGTGAAATCTATATCCGCTTGATGCTCGCTCAAAAAGCGAGTGACCTCGGCATTTATGTGAGTGACGCGGAAGCGGCCCAAGCGGGAGCGGAATTGCTTCGTCCGCTTGGACGCAACGGCCAGATCGTCCCACTGGATGCTTTCGTAAAACAAGTTTTGCAGCCGGAACGTCTGACGGCCGAGGATTTCGAAAGCTTTGTCCGGCAATACCTTGTCATGGAGCAATTGCAGCAGGCGATCGGCCTGACCGGGGAACTCATCACGCCGCAGGAAGCCGCCGCCGCCTATCAGCGCGACCACCAGGAACTCTCCGCACAAATTGTTTTCTTCTCCGCGTCGAATTATCTGTCGTCCGTCACCGTCACGCCCGCCGCCGTCGTGCAATATTACTCAAATTATCTCGCCGACTACCGCCTGCCCGACCGTGTGCAGGTCAGCTACGTCGCGTTTGAAGTGACGAATTATCTCGTGCAGGCCAAGGCCGAATGGGCCAAGACAAATTTTGACGAGCTGGTGGGAGCCTACTTCCGCCAGGTCGGCGAGAATTACAGAAATTCCCAGTCGCCCGCCGAAGCGAAGGACAAAATCCGCGAGGAACTGATTCGTGACCGCGCCGGAAACGACGCACGCAAGGACGCGAATGATTTCGCCAACGCCGTTTTTAACATTGATCCGGCCAAGCCCGAAAATCTCGCCACCGTCGCCAAACAAAAAGGACTGCCCGTTCACGTCACCGCGCCCTTTGCGGACAAATTTGGGCCGGAAGAATTTACCGCACCGCAGGACTTCACCAAAGCCGCCTTTGGACTGACGCCCGACGAACCATTCGCCAGACCGATTGCCGGACCGGACGCCGTGTACGTTCTCGCGTTCGCCAAGCGGCTGCCCAGCGAAATCCCGCCGCTCGACCAAATCCGCGAACGCGTCACGCGGGAATATCAATGGCGCGAGGCGACCTTGCTGGCCCAGCGCACCGGGACAAATTTTGTTCACACCTTGACGGGCATGACGGCTGATCGCGGCTTCGCGTCCCTGTGTGTTGCCGCCGGTTTGGAGCCGCAGGTGTTGCCGGCGTTTTCGTTGAGCACGCCGGAATTGCCGGAACTGGGCGGGCGCACCGACCTGAATCAACTCAAGCGGGCCGTGTTCACCACGCCGGTTGGCAAGACGGGCGATTTTGAGGCAACCAGTGACGGCGGCTTCATCGTTTATGTCCAATCCCGGCTGCCGATTGACCAGGCAAAAATGAATTCCGAATTGCCGCAATACATTGCCGCGCTCCGCTACAGGCGCCAAAACGAGGCGTTCGGCCAATGGGTCAGCCTTGAAGCCAGCCGCCAGTTGCGCACCACGCCGGTCTTTCGCCAGCAATTCACGTCCGGTGCCGCAAAATAAATCTTAATCGTAATCCGGGTGCGATTCGGATTTGGATTAAGAACAAAATCACGATTGGGAAAAAGTGAGCGCGGCCATTAAACTCTCATCACCCGCCACCCGTGAGTTTTGGGAAATTCCGGTGCTCTTTGAAGACGAGCTCCTGCTGGCGCTCGACAAACCCGCCGGGCTGCCCACCTCGCCCGACCGCTACGACCCGCAGCGGCCAAACCTGATGAAGCTGCTCCACAGCGCCATCGCCGGCGGCAAACCGTGGGCGCGCGAACGCGGGCTGGATTACTTGATGAACGCGCACCGGCTCGACTTCGAGATGAGCGGTGTGATTCTGCTCGCCAAAAACAAACCCGCGCTCATCGCGCTGGCGAATCTTTTTGGCTCGGAAAAACCGGTAAAAAAATACACCGCCCTCGTCAGTGGCGAGCCGCCGGAAAATCAATTTGCCGTGGACGCCAAACTCGCGCCGCATCCGGTCAAAATCGGGTTGATGTGTGTGGATGCGAAAAATGGCAAGAAATCGAAGACCCAATTTGAAGTGCTGGAAACATTTCCCCGCCACGGCTACGCGCTCCTGAAGTGCGAACCGCTCATCGGCCGCACGCACCAGATCCGTGTTCACTTGCGTTACGCCGGGTTCCCCGTCGTCGGCGACGGCCTGTACGGCGGCAAACCGCTCTGGCTTTCGCGCCTTAAACCGAATTACCGGCTCAAGCCCGGACATGAAGAACGTCCGCTCTTTTCACGGGTCGCGCTGCACGCGGAAGAACTGAGTCTCCCGCATCCCGTCACCGGCGCCACCGTGACGATCACCGCGCCGTGGCCGAAGGATTTGAAAGTTGCCGTGAAATATCTGCGCCGGTTTGCCCTGTAGCCGCGCTTGTAAAAGCGCGGACATTTCGCAGCAAAAGATCCGCGTTTTTACAAACGCGGCTACGACGTTACGAAACCGTCCAGTTCAAAACGCCGCCGAGCTGCAATGGCCGGCCACCGACCCCGCCAACGCCAACACCCACTCCAGTGACAGGCACGACACCAACAACGCCGGTCAAACAAGCCAAATTTAACCCACGCAATCAGCGTGCGGTGCTTCCGCCTTCACCGAATTCCGACGCGGCAAGTCCGCAACCGTGACCATCACCGCCCCGTGGCCGATTTGGAACAAAAGGCCGAACCGAGCGTGCCGGCTGCAGGCGCCAGCGTGAGTGAAGTGATGAAACACCGGCTGGCGACCGCGGCCGGAAAGCAAAAATACAAACTGCGGCAACAGACGGTGGAGCCGGTCTTTGGGATCATCAAGAGTGTGCTGGGATTTCGGTGATTCCTGCTGCGCGGATTGCCGCTGTGTCCGCTTCCAGCATCCGCCCGCCCGCGTCTTCACCGTGAAGGCCGGCATGCCGCTGGCCGCGCGACCAGGCGAGTCAAAGTACCGCCGCTGTTCCAGCTGCAAAATGGGCGTGCTAAAATTCCCGGCTCCCAGTAATTTGGGGAAGTCCTATGCCCAGGCTACTGGCGAAATCCAACCTCGCACCGACGAGGGCATCCACCGCCGTTATGCCTGGTTCGCGTTTCCCGGTGTGGCTGATGGCAGCAGTGCTGGTGTTGGTGACGATTGCCCTTTACTGGCCGGCGACGCGCTATGACTTTGTCAGCCTCGATGATCCGGAATATGTAACTGAGAATCCCCACGTTCAGGGCGGTTTGAACTGGGAGGGGGTGAAATGGGCGTTTTGCAACACGGAACAAGCCGCCTATTGGGCGCCGCTCATGTGGTTGTCGCACCTGCTGGCCTGGCAGCTCTTTGGGTCAAATGCCTGGGGACATCACCTGATTAATGTGCTGCTTCATGCAGCCAACACCGCACTGGTGTTTCTTGTATTTCGACGAATGACCGGGGCGGCGTGGCGAAGTTTGATTTTGGCCGCGTTGTTCGGGTTGCATCCGTTGCGGGTGGAATCGGTTGCCTGGATAACGGAGCGCAAGGACGTGTTGAGCACGCTCTTCTGGATGCTGACGTTGTGGGCGTATGTGAAATATGCCGAAGCCGGCACAGCCCAGAATTCGAAATCCAGCCTGTGGTATGGCGCAGCCCTGGCGATGTTTGTGCTCGGATTGATGAGCAAGGCGATGCTGGTGACGGTGCCGTGTGTTTTGCTGCTGCTGGATTACTGGCCGTTGGAGCGCTTCAAATCCAGCCGCGCGTGGCGATTGGTGAGGGAGAAAATCCCGTTCTTCGCCTTCGCGGTGTTGGCGAGTGTCGTGACCTTCGTGGTGCAAAAGCACGGAGGGGCTGTGGCAACAGTTGAAAACCTGCCACTCGGCGCACGCAGCGGGAATGCCCTGATTTCCTACTGCCGTTATCTGGGGAAGCTATTCTGGCCGACAGATCTGGCCGTTTTCTACCCACATCCCGGGTATTGGCCGCGGGAACAGGTGTTGCTGGCGGGTGTGTTGATAGTCGGCATTTCGGTGCTTCTTTTTGTAAAGCGGCGGCGATATCCCTTTTTGCTGATGGGGTGGCTGTGGTTTTGCGGGACGTTGGTGCCCGTCATCCAACTGGTGCAGTCCGGCGAACAGGCGATGGCCGACCGTTTCACTTATGTGCCGTCACTTGGGGTGCTGATCCTCGCCATCTGGGGCGCGTACGAACTGACCCGACACTGGCGGCATCAAGTGGTGGTGTTATCGGTGGCGGGTTCAGCAGCGATTGTCCTCTGCCTCGGGTTGACGCGGCAACAGCTCGGGTATTGGAAGGACAATGAAATTCTTTTCCGGCATGCGCTCAAAGTCACGGAGAACAATTGCCTCGCGCACAAAGGCCTCGGCGACGCCCTCATCAAGAAAGGACAGGTCGACGAGGCAATCAGTCAATACCAGGAAGCCATCCTTCTGATCCCCGGATACGCCGAGGCCCACTACAACCTCGGCACTGCCCTCCAAAAGAATGGACAGATTGACGAGGCGATCAGCCAATTCCGGGAAGCCATCCGCCTGAACACCGAATACGCCGAGGCCTTCAACAACCTCGGCACTGCCCTCCAAAAGAATGGACAGATTGACAAGGCAATCAATCAATTCCAGGAAGCCATCCGCCTGAAACCCGGATACGCCGACGCCCACTACAATCTCGCCAACGCCCTCCTCAAGAAAGACCAAACCGGCCAGGCGGTCCGCCAATTCCAGGAAGTCATCCGCCTGAAACCCGATGATGCCGAAGCCCACAACAACCTCGGTGCCGCCCTGGCCATGAATGGTCAAATCGAGGAGGCGATCAGCCAATTCCAGGAAGCCATCCGCTTGAAACCCGATGACCCCGAGGGCCACAACAACCTCGGTCGAGCTTTGAGAATGAAGAACGCTCCGGCAGGCCGCTGATTCACGGGCAGTGCGTTGGAATCAGGGGCCGGACCTGCGCTGGTGGCCTCGTGGCCGGAAGAATCCTTGCCTTGTGACAGATGTCACATCTGCCCCGTGGCCGAAGGATTTGAAAGTTGCCGTGAAATATCTGCGCCGGTTTGCAAAGTAGGACATCCTGCCTATCTCACCGCCAGCGTGCCCTTGCAGTCGGGATAGCCGGAGCAGCCCCAGAACGGTTGGCCGGTCTTCAAACCTTTGCGCGCCGTGCGCTGGAGCATGGGCTTGCCACACACCGGGCAGGATGGCTTGTCCGCCCCGTCAGACTTGTCAGACCCGTCCGACTTTTTCCTCTGACTCCGCGCCCCGTAAAGCTTCTCCGTGAACCCCCCGCTCTCCACAAAAGTCTGGCCCTGACTTTCGAGCTGGCGCTTCAGCAGGTAGGCCGCCTGGTTCACCGCGCAGAGCATCGCGTTGCCCGCCAACTCCGGCGCGGCCTGCTCCACAAACTCCGACAGCCCGGCCAGCCCCCTCAACCGCACCCCGCCAGCCGGCGCGGGCGGCAGGTCCGGCGCGTGGTCCTGCGCCAGACGCGCCCGCATGGCCAGCGCCTCCCGCGAATCCTTGGGCCACACCCGCAGCCCGTTCTGCGTCAGGAAACTCTCGTAATCCCGCAGCAACTCATCCGACAAACTCGCCCGCGCCACGTTCGTGAGCAACATCTCGCTCTTGCGCGACGTAGCCGCCGCGCCGCTGCCCTCGCTGATGTTCCGCACCCCGCTGCGCGCCGCCTGCACCATCTGGTCGGTCATGCGGCGGTCGCGCGCGAAGAACCGCCGGCAGAACACGACCGTCGCGTCATACACCGCCTCCGCCACCTTGTAACTCCGCAATTTGCGGTAACCCCCATGCGGCAGGAATGGGCTGGGCTTTTCGGGTGAGTTCATGGTCTGAGGTTAGCTGACCCGTTGCTGGAATTATCTGTCGCGCGGCCTTATTCCGTGCGAAATCAATTCATCTTCGCTGTAGTCCATTTGGCACATCAGGCAAATTCTCGGAAGAAAGCAAGTTGGCAGGACGATTTGCCACCAGACAAAAGTGTCGGCTACAAAACGCTTGCTAAGGTGGATGGAGGTTGGAAATCCTTCTCACAGTTTTTGAAGAGCTTGGAGCAGTTGAATGCGAGAGCTTTCAAAGACCAAGAAACATGCAATTTTCGCCACAGCTTGGAGCACAGGTTTAGGCTGCATTTCGATACTGGTATCACGACGTTTTTCGAGCGCGTTGAACAGGACGGTCGCGTGACTTATTCATGCAAAGCAATTCCTCCTCTACAGTTGGGCAAGCTGATTCCAGAGCTTTACAAGCAGCACGAAAAGTCTGTGGATGTTTTCAAAGCTTATTGGCAATTGCTTAACGAAATTTGTTCCGAATTAGCCGGTTCTCCCGCTCTCAACCATAACAATCCTCGACGTGCGAAACCATGATTTCGTGCTCATGGTGCGGCGCGGCGCGGGAAGCAAAGAAGTGAAACGCGTGCTGATGCAATTAAACCAAAGGCGGGCGACGATGCGGAATAGAAGTGATTCCAGCCGCAGGAGCCTCAATAATGCCGGTAACGTCTGACTCCCGAAAGAACTGCACCTCACTGCTGTTGGGTTTTTCAAAGACATACTGCTCGCCATCGCGCCGATAAGTCTCTGCAAGAATCTGAACTTCTCGGCCATCACGAAGATAAATGACAAAATGTTTCATTGTTGATGCAGCTTGATGATTCCAAGTTGAGCCACGGCCCCCGAAAGTCAAGCACCGAGCAGCAGCAACACGCACCGGAAAGATAAAATCGCGCAACGAGTCATCATGGTCGAGTCTGAAACACGTTCCGAAACCATCTGCGCCAAACGCGAAAAAGATTTGAATGGCCAAAATTTTGCTGTTCAGTTAGGTGGCAATTTCGCCAATTCAGCGGCAGCATTTTTGTTGCCTTGAGCGGCGGCTTTTAGAAAATAATCCCTCGCCGTGTAAGTATTTGTCCAAGCGTGGTGTCCTTCCAAACAGCGGATTCCCATTTTGTATTGGTCGTCCGCGTACCCTTTATCAGCCCCCCAATGTTCGATATCCTCGTGGGCGACAACGTCCATAATTTTGCCGGTATCTTCATTTTGGATTGGGTCGAAAACATACCACCTTTCTTCCCTTTCAATCCCGCCGACTTTGTTGATGAATTCTACGGTAGCAAATCCCCACCAGTTTGACGGAGTTCCGCTGTAATCCACGTAGGATTTCACGATTCGTTGCAATCCGACGACGTTGTTCGAGCAATCTTCAAGAATCTTGTTCGCGGCTTTGGTTTGCAATGTAACCCAAGGATGGTGTGGATGTAGAATATCTTCCATTTTTTTTCTTCTTCTTGTGTCGCCTTTTTGATTTGATAAGTGATAAAGGCAACTATTGCGAACAAAGCGATAAAAGCTATCGCATTCCGTTTCCACGAGAAATTTAACTTTCGTCTTGGCGGGTTTGTTGGCGGTTCTGAAACTCTTTCGATTGGCGCGAACAAAATCGTTTCCATTCCGCAATGAGGGCATTGAATGGTTTCGCCGGAATGAGCGCGGTCAAATTCCAATTGACCAGAGCAAACGTTGCATTTGCAGATGACAAAATTCGTTTCGTTCATTTTTGCCTTTCCAAGTTTTCCGTGCGAATTCAGCGGCTACGGTACATTGGCCCGAATTTCAGTTTGGTGAAAAGTAATTAGAACTTGGCCTGACCTCGCCTCCTGCGTCTTTTTGTCTTAACTGGGGCAAGTTGGAGCGGAGGCACTGCTTTCCAATGTTCCTGAGCCTCAACTTGCCATCTAATGAAAGCTGAAAGGCCATCAAGATCAGGAAAAAGAGATGCTTCGTTTATACCATAGAAATTAAGGTCAGCCCGAAGCTTCGCTCGACAAGACCTAGGAATCACTATCTTTTCCAGAGCCTCAAGTCCGCTTGTGCCTTCTGTCAAAGGTTTCGTAGGCTCTCCGTGAACACTAAATAGACCACCCTGTCTAGTAATTCTCGGAACGACACCCATTGGGCGAAACAAGCGCACGCCCCCACGAAGCCACGGCTCTGCTTTTGCAGGGTCATCTTTGCTAGGATTTACCGTCTCATAAAATCTCGCAGCATAGACGACAGCATCAGTTGCCTGAGACTCGCGCACCGCAAAATAGACAGCGTTCAAGGGGTTCTCAGTCCAATCCAAAAGGCGAGTCGGCAAGCCATGATGTTGTGCGATGGCAAGCCAATCCCAATCTGATTCCCATCTCGTGCCAGTGTATTCAATGGCTTTTCGTCTCCATTCGCGAAACAGCCAATTGTCGTCCACACTCCAATAGGGTTTGCGCCCAGCTTTCGGAAGCAATGGCCAAGTCGTTTTACCTTGCCCACGAAAAACCCAATCCTTTGGCTTTCGATATTTGCCTAGAACCTTGACCAATGTCTTGAAATCTGACGCTGTAAATTCTTTCACTGGGGAAATATATTTGTTCTTCATACAAGCAGCCACACAATTTCGTTTTGGAAATTATTTTCTCCCAAAATCTGGTTGAGCATTACTTTGACGTAATGGGAGGCGTGCCAGTCCCGTAGTAAAGCGTGCCCATTTGAGGGTCAATAGTTGAACGTTGAAAGTTGAGAGTCATGCGGCAAGCCGCAGCGGATGCGCGTATCTGCGGCAGTTTGCGGCTGGAGCGCCGGCCATCCTGCCGGGCCGGAGGCCGGCGTTCCGCGGTTTAACTCACCGCCCAGTTCAAAACCGCCTTCTGAACGTGCAACCGGTTTTCGGCTTCCTCGAAAATCGTGTCCGCGTTGGCTTCGAGCGTCGCATCGTCAATTTCCTTGCCGCGATATGCCGGCAGGCAGTGCATCACCAGGGCCCCGGGTTTGGCCAGCTTCACCAGCAATTGATTGATCTGGTAGCCCGTCAGAATCTTGATGCGCTCCTTCGCTTCGGCTTCCTTGCCCATCGAAATCCACACATCGGTGTAAAGCAGGTCCGCGCCTTTCGCCGTCGCCTTGAGGTCGGTTGAAACGGAAATTTTTCCGCCGGCGCGCTTCAACAAGGCGGCGGACGGCTGGAATTTTTTCGGCGCGGCTATGCGCAGTTCAAACCCGAGTTTTCCCGCCGTCCAAATCCACGAGTTCGCCACGTTGCATGCGCCATCGCCGATGAACGCGACGGTTTTGCCCGCAATCGGCCCCCGCTTTTCCTGGAACGTGAAAATGTCCGCGAGAATCTGGCACGGATGCTCGTCGTCCGTCAGCGCGTT
>Ga0074044_10002771_pt1 | contig 15237 bp, 11 predicted proteins | sample BogForMeECP23OM1_FD_94443 | JGI IMG/M metagenome (GOLD analysis project Ga0074044, IMG submission 94443) | Bog forest soil microbial communities from Calvert Island, British Columbia, Canada - Bog Forest MetaG ECP23OM1 | ecosystem: Environmental > Terrestrial > Soil > Wetlands ... | reverse complement strand
TGGGTTTTCTTGTTTTCGTAGGGGCCCCGCGGTTTTTCTCCGACCTTTCCCGCGCACGAATTCTGAAACGACCCATTAAAATAAAAGGGCGCCCCGGCTCAACCGGGACGCCCGATGAAGAAAAGGGAACTCAGCTTTCTCTTACCGCATCCCCGGACCCTTTGACGCGCTTGCCGACCGCGCATTCGGCTCCAGGCTCTTGATGTTGGTTGGATCTGCCGCCAGAGAAATCACCGTTCCGCCTGGAGGTCCCACCTGCCTCCATGTCTGCGCCTTCGCAGAAACAACAAGAACCGCCATAAGCGTGGCTAACCCCAAAAGCACACGTTTCATAAGCATGCGATTCTCCCAGAGCGCGGATGCGCCCACAAGCCGTTAGTGGAGGGACAGGCATGGGAAAGGCATGCTGGCCTAAAGTACAGATTCCGGGGAAGATGATTATAGTACTAGAACTATCTGGCGCGGCCACTCCCCGTAACCCCTTTTCTCCCCTCTCGGTGGCAACTTCTTTCCTGTTCTAGGGTTCTATCCCATGGGAACCCAATTAGCCTCATAATGGGCTTGGGTTTCCGGGACCCAGGTACCCATGCCGGGTCTCCTCAGGGGAAAAAGCTATGAAGGCCAACCTTTCTGCCAAGAAAATCACTTCGCTCCTGTTGTGTCTGGCGGCTTCTCTTTTCTTGCTCTCGCCTATTGTTAAGGCGCAGGACCAAGCCCAGGACCAAACACCGAACCAAGCACCGAACCAGGAGAATGTCTCAAATGTTCCTGCCACTGGCGATATTGAACCCAGTGCGGATGACTCTCACGATCCGCCCTCCCGCATCGCCCGCATCAGCTTCACAGACGGTTCCGTCTCTTTGCAGCCCGGCGGCACCGGTGATTGGGGCACTGCCGGGAAGAATCGCCCCATGACCGTCGGCGATAAGCTCTGGGTGGACCAGAACTCTCGCGCGGAGTTGCAGGCAGGTCAAGCCGCCCTCCATCTCGGCAGTATGACCGCCATCTCTTTCCTGAATCTTGATCAGAACATTACTCAAGTGCGTCTCGCCGAAGGCAAACTCAATTTCCGCGTTCGCGAAATCCTTCAGGGTGATACCTACGAAGTGGATACGCCTAATCTTGCTTTCAACGTTAAAGAGGCGGGCGACTTCCGCATCGACGTCAACGAAAATGGCGATTACACCAGCGTTACCGTGATTCGTGGCAAGGGTGAAATTGCCTCCGGCGGGCAAACTTATCCCGTCCAGGCTGGGGAACGTGCCGACGTCTCCGGCAGCGACGCCAATGTGAAGTATTCCACGTCTGCTGCCCCGGCGCCTGATGATCTCGATCGCTGGGCACAGGATCGCGACCTCAAGGAAGACAACTCCCCATCCGCCAAATACGTTTCGCGCGACACCGTCGGTTATAGCGACCTGGACGAGAACGGCACTTGGAGCGAACAGCCCGACTACGGCTCGGTCTGGACACCCAACGATGTCGGCCCGGACTGGGCTCCTTACAGCGACGGCTCCTGGAACTGGGTCGGGCCGTGGGGCTGGTCTTGGGTTGGTTACGAGCCTTGGGGCTTTGCTCCCTACCACTATGGCCGCTGGAACAGGTTTGGCTGGGGTTGGGGTTGGTGCCCCGGCCCGATCTATGCGCGGCCCTTCTATGGTCCGGCCTTCGTCGGCTTCCTCGGCGGCGGCTTCGGTTTTGGATTTGGTTTTGGCGGCGGTTTTGGCTGGTTCCCGCTGGGATTCGGTGAACCGTTCCGTCCGTGGTATCACGCTGGCGGCGCCTACTGGCGCAATGTGAATATCCACAACACGTTTATTCGCAACACCAACGTGAATAACTTCCGCAGCTTTAACAACTACCGCTATGCCCACAACGTGAATGCCGTCACCACCGCCTCACACAACGCCTTTGTGAATGGCGAACACATCAATCGCGGCACAAACCATGTCACAGCAGCTTCTCTGAGCAACGCCAAAGTTACCAACAACATTAGTGCTTCCCCGAACCGCTCCAGTTACCTTGGCGCTTCTGCTTCCCATGGCCGCGTTGCCACCCCTTCTGCCAATGTTCAGAATCGCAGCGTGATGGCGCGTACGGCGCCTGCGGCTTCTGCCTCACATCAACCGGTGCGCACCATGAACAGTGCCGGTCTTAAGCCGGGCAATACCTCGGCAGCACCGAGCGCTGGTCGCCAGGCGCAACTCTCGGCCAATCGTCCGCCCTCTGCTGGCGCGCAAGGTTCCAGGCCGTCGGCTTCGGTGAATTCAACGGCCCGTTCAAACTCGTCTGCACGCACTTGGAATGCGCAGGGCAACAGCACCGATTCCGGCCGCGCACCGCAGGGTTTCGGCAGCACGAGCCGCCCTGCGAATTCCACGGCGACGCCTCGTACCAATTCCAGCAACCGTCCGCCCTGGGCTGGCACTGGCGCTTCCGGCAACACCGCCTCCCGGAATTCTGTGAATCGTCCGCCTAACGCGGGGACCGGCAACCGCTCTTACCGGCCACCTTCTTACAACTCCAACCGCGGCTATTCATCGCCGCGCAGCTATGCACCTCCGCACGGCTCTTCGGCTCCACGTAGCTCCTCTGCCCCGCGCTCTTCCGGTGGCGGTGCCTCACACAGTAGCGGTGGCGGTGGTGGCTCTCACGGTGGCGGCGGTGGTGGCGTGCACCATCGCTGAGCGTAGTTGCTCCACCCGAGTCAGCCCCGGCTAACTTTTCCATCTCAAGGCCCGTTCCTGAATCCCCGGACGGGCCTTCTTTATTTTCACCTGCCGTCTCTCTTGTACTTTTCGCGCCCACTCTTCTTGCTCTTACAACTCTCTGACCCTGCCTGTGTTACACATAATAGCGTCAGGAAATTTGGGCCGTGAGGTTTCTCCCAGCAAAACCTTGGGGTCGCAGGCCAGCAAGCACCGGGTTCGTTCGCGTTTCCTATCCACGGTCCATCCTCACGCGAAAAACCTGACATCGGGGAGTTGACTGTTGGCAAGTGTTCCAGGAGAGAAGAAGTCACCATGAAAACACGTTCACTGTATTTGCTCGCGCTGTTCTCGTTGATTCTTGCATTGGCCTTGGCTGTGCCCAAGCGTGCCGCGGCCGATAACGATGACGATCCGCCAGGCCGCGTTGCGCGTCTCAGCGTAACGGAAGGTCAGGTCTCGTTCAGCCCCGCTGGCACCGATGATTGGGTCGCCGCTGTCCTGAATCGTCCCGTCACCATCGGCGATAAACTTTGGACCGATAAGGACTCTCGTGCCGAACTGCACGTCGATTCTGCCGCTTTTCGTCTTGCCGGCGAAACCGGCTTCTCCTTTCTTAATCTGAATGACCAAACCATTCAGGTTCGCATCACCGAAGGCACCGTCAGTATTCGCGTGCGCCGCCTTGCCGATAACGAAACCATCGAGGTGGACACGCCCAATCTGGCTTTCTCCATCCCTCGCCCCGGCCGCTATCGCGTCAACGTCAACGAAGCTGGTGACGCCACCATCGTTTTCGTTCGCGATGGCCAAGGCGAAATCACCGGCGGCGGCTCCGCTTACACCGTCCACGCCGGTGAGCAGGGCACCTTCTCCGGCCTGGATACGCTTGATGCAGACATCGAGGGCGTCGCCGATCCCGATGATTTCGATATCTGGTGCGATGAACGCGATCTTCACGAAGATCACGCCGTTGCCCGCCGCTACGTCTCCGACGATGTTATCGGCTACGAAGATCTGGACGACAATGGCGGATGGCGCCCCGTTCCCGAGTACGGCACCGTTTGGTTTCCTCATACCACGATCATCGGCTGGGCCCCTTATCGCTACGGCCATTGGGCTTATGTAGCTCCTTGGGGCTGGACGTGGGTTGATGATGCGCCTTGGGGTTTCGCTCCCTTCCACTACGGACGTTGGGTCTTCGTGGCAGGCGCTTGGGGTTGGGTACCTGCGCCGCCGCGTGTTGTCGGCATCGCCTACGTTCATCCGGTCTATGCCCCTGCCCTTGTTGCTTGGGTCGGTGGACCCCACTTTGGCGTTGGCATTGGCATCGCTGGCGGCGGTTTTGCCGCGGGCGTAAATGTTGGCTGGTTCCCGCTGGGGCCGCGTGAAGTATTCGTGCCCTCCTATGCGGTCAGCCGCGCCTACATCAACAGGGTGAACATCTCCAACACCACCGTGAACGAGACCGTCGTGAACAATTACTACAACACGACCGTCGTCAACAGAAACGTGAATGTCACCAACGTCCACTACGTGAATCAGGGCGTTCCGGGCGCCGTCACCGCAACGTCGCCACATGCGTTCACTTCGGCTCAACCCGTTTCGCGCAATCTCGCCGCCGTGAACCAGAGGGAAGTGGAATCCGCTCCTGTCGGCGTCGCCGCTCCTTCCGTAGCGCCGCCCAAGCAAGCTGTCATGGGCTCCGGTGCTTCTACAAACGTGCGTCCACCTGCCGCTCTAGCGAATCGCGCGGTTGTGGCCAAGACCGCGCCTCCTCCTCCTCCCCCGGCTTTTGAAAAGCAGCAAGCCGCTATCCAGGCGAATCATGGCCAGCCCATCTCGCTGGCGCAAACGCGGCAGATTCAGCCCGCGCGCACCACAGCCGCCGTCGCGCCCGTCAAGATCGCTCCACCGTCTACTCCGGCCACGCCGCGCGTGAATGCGGTGCAAGGCCAGAACAATCCCAACCGCCCATCCACTGCCGGAGGCGCGCCATCGAATCCAGCGGGAAACCCTGCCAACGCCCGCAACGATCGCCCACCATCTGCTCGGCCCGCTGTGGTCGAGAATCCTCAGCTCGAGCAGAAACACCAGCAGCAGGTTGAGCAGCTTCAACAGAAGCAGGATCAGGAGCGCCAACAACTCGAGCAGCAGCAAAACCAGGAACGGCAGAAACTGCAACAACAGCAAGCCGACGCCGCCAAGCAGCAGCAACTAAATCAGCAACACCAGCAGCAACTTGAGCAGCAGGCACAGAAGCATAATCAGGAAAAGCAAGCGCTGAACAAGCAGCAGAAGGCGGAGCATGCCAAGGCAGCCCCTCCGCCCAAATCCAAACCCAAAAACGAAGACAAGTCGCACAAATAAAACTTCGCGTCAGTCCGCGTAGGGGTCCAGCACGGCTGGACCCCATCTCGGCACAAGTCACCAACTGTCATCCCGCCTGCCCTGAGCCTCGAAGGGACTGCAGGCTCGCGCAGTTTGCAGGGCCATTCACTCTGTCATCCCGCTTGCCCTGAGCCTCGAAGGGACCGCAGGATCACGCAGTTTGCAGGGCCATTCACTCTGTCATCCCGCTTGCCCTGAGCCTCGAAGGGACCGCAGGATCACGCAGTTTGCAGGGTCATTCACCATGTCATCCCGACCGCAGGCCCGCGTCGTTTGCGGGCCGGAGCGGAGGGATCGCGCCACAATTCCAACCACACTACTTCCCGCACTCTTAAACTCTTCCCCCTCTTCTCTGCGAACTCTGTGCCCTCTGCGACCTCTGCGTAAGTCTTCCTCTTCGTTTCCTGATATCTGATATCCGATATCTGATATCTGATAACTCCTCTCTCTCCCCGCCTGTGCTATCTTCAACCGAGCCTCTTATGTCCTCCTCCGCCGTCACATCCCAGCTCTTCCGCCGGGTCATGGGTCATTTCGCCACTGGCATCACCGTGGTCACTGTCGAGCGCGAGCCCGGCCAAGTCCATGGCATGACCGCCAACTCCTTCACCTCGGTTTCCCTCGAGCCCCCGCTAGTCTCAGTCTGCGTGGATCAAGAAAGCCGCCTGCTCTCCTTCCTGAAAACTCAGCGCCGCTTCGGCGTCAGCATTCTCAAGGATTCGCAGCAAGCCCTCTCCGGGCATTTTGCAACAGGCGAACAGACCCCCGAGGCCGATGCGCGCTTCGGCATTCGCTATCGCTGGACTGCTTCGGGTATCCCCGTCCTCGAGGATGCTCTCGCGCAGTTCACCTGTAATGTCGTTGCTGAATACCTGGCGGGAGATCACACCATCTTTTTGGGCGAAGTGGAATCCGCCGAATTCGCCGAGGGCCAGCCGCTTCTCTATTTCCGCGGCCAATACCGCACTCTGCAGCCCTGAGACACCCACACCCGCCAACGCAAACCAACACGGTGTCATCCTGAGGGCCGCGTAGTTTGCGGCCCGAAGGATCTCAACTGATCCAACGTGCAACCAATTTGTGAAAGGGATTCCGCTTACCGTTCCGAGTTTCCCGAGGGCCGCGTCGATTCCGCCGAATCCCCCAGCTCTTTCCGGTGACTCTTCACTTCGCGCAGCGCATAAATCGCTTTGTTCTGCGATTCGTAATACGTTCGTGAACTGATCTCCCCCAGCAGCCCCAGGGAGATAAACTGTATCCCGCTGACGAACAGCGCAATCGCCAGCAGCAGCAGCGGCCCGTGCTGCGTCATGAGGGCTTCGTTGAAGAATATTTTCTTTATGGCTAGGAAAAGAGCCAGCGCAAATCCCGCCCCGGTCCCCGCCAGCCCCAGCATGCCGAAAAACTGCAGCGGCCGCGTTGAATAATCCAGCAGGAATTTCACCATGATCAGGTCGAAGAACACGCGGATGCTTCGCCCGATCCCGTAATTCGATCGCCCGCTCTTCCGCTGCGGATTGGATATCGGCACTTCCGCGATGCGCGCGCCCGTCGAACTCGCCAGCGCGGGAATAAACCGGTGAAGTTCGCCGTAGAGCTGGATTTCCTGCAGTATCTCGCGCCGGTAGGCCTTAAACGTCGTGCCAAAATCGTGCAGCTCGAGCCCCGAAAGCTTCGCCATCAACCAGTTCGCGATGCGGCTCGGCAGTTGCCGCGTGAGCCAATGGTCGTTCCGCGAACGCCTCCACCCGCTCACCAGGTCGTAGCCTTCCTCTATTTTTTCCAGGAAGCGCGGTATCTCCTCGGGATCGTGTTGCTGGTCCCCGTCCATCGAGATCACGATGTCTCCGCGCGCAAAATCGAATCCCGCTTTCAGCGCCGGGGTCTGTCCAAAATTCCGCCGCAGCCTCACCACATTCACGCGATGATCGTGCTCGTATATTTCCGAGAGCACTTTGTACGAGCTATCCTTGCTCCCATCGTCCACAAACACCATCTCGTACGGCTCTCCCACCGAATCCATCACATCCGTCAGCTTCATGTACAAATCCGGTATGTTTTCCTGTTCGTTGTAGAACGGAACCACGATCGAGTACCGGATCGCTGACTCAATTGCCATAAACTCTACCCATACCTCTCTTCAATCACTTGCCCCGCGCCACGCGCGCAGTCTTAAGTTTCCCCTGGTCCTGGTGAATTCCAATTGGCTGGGATGCCGCGCCCTGACGGCCCGTTTTTATCCCATCCCCCCAATAAAACCATAGTTTATCAGGCGTATCCCTCGGCTGGCGACAATATTTCTGATGCGTGCGTCAGTCAAAATGTCAACTTCGGCTTTTCGCGATTCCTGCAGCCGTGTAGCCGTTTTCCGCAACTCCTCGTCCACGTACCCCGGGTGGCACATCAGTTCCGTCGTGCCTTCTGGCAGCTTTTGCAGGAATTCCTCCAGCCCTTCCCGCGTCAGTTCGCCGGTCTGTGTGATGCCGCAGAAGTAGTCGCTGGTGGCGATCCCTTCGCGCTCCGCCATTTTCCGCGCATCCCGCGCCAGCAATTTCAGGCCGCGTGCCTGCGCTCCTTGTTTCAGCATCACGCTCGCGCTATGTCCCGCCCCTGCCGATAACGCCGAACGCAAGCTCGATTCCTCATTCGCCACGCGAATGGCCCTGATTCTGTGTTTCTTGGCCAGGCGCAGCGCCAGTTCAAACAGCCCCGGCAGCATCTGCACGTGCTTGTGTCCGTCCAAATGGGTCGGTGTAATCCCAGACTCCCGAATCTCTCGGATCTGCGCGTCCCATTCCTGCTCCACTTCTTCCATTCGCAAGCGCCGGCTCGCAATTCGCAGCAGCAATCCTTCCGTCCCGCCATCCAGCTCGCCCGCGTCATTCAAAAGGCCCGCCACCTGGTCGGCCGGTGCCGCTGGCCGTCCACCGTCCAGGCTCAGGTGTACCCCGATTCCCAGTTGCGGGTTCTGCCGCGCCGCCTCCAGTGCAGAGTCGTACGCGCGCCCATTGGCCAATAGCGTCGTGCTCGTCACCAAGCCCTTGCGGTGCGCCTCCACGATCCCCCGGTTCACTCCGTCCGTCCATCCCAGGTCATCCGCATTGACGATCAGATTCCGCACTTTTTCCTTTCACTTGCCCTGAGTCCCGAAGGGTTTACCGTGAGCCTCGAAGGGCTTGCCCCGAGCTTCGAGGGGAGCTTCGAGGGGAGTTTCGAGCGGCCTGCCCCAAAGAGCCAGAGGAGCCCGAACGACCTGTCCTTTGTCTCGCAGCGCCTGTCCCTCCGGACAGCTACTCTTACGTCTACGTACCATTGACCCTTCTTTCTTCTAACTCTAGCATGTTCAACAAGACACTTTGTGGAACCGCGCTGCTCTCGGTTGCGTTGCGATTTTTGCTTGCCGCTACCTGCGCGCGTTCCCTGCGGCTCTCGCCGCATTGGGCCGGCGCACTCTGCTTCTCCGCTGACTCCAGAGGCTACGATGCATGTCAAGTTACAGGAATTGAAGCAGGTGGGCATTCGCTACCGCGAAAAGCGTCGCGGGCGCCGCATGAACTCGCGTGTTCCTATCCGCCTCGAGTGGGATGTCTCCGCAGGCAAGCGCCAGTGCGTTGAAGCCTTTACCCGGGTTGTGAATCCTTATGGTTGCATGGTTGTACTTGAAGACTCTTTGGAGCTGGATCATCGTTTGGCACTGACCAATCTGGCTTCCGGGACCAGTAACGCCGCCGTGATTGTTTGGAAAGGGAACGAGCAGCCCGGCGGCTGGGAATACGGCATCGAGCTTGTCGCGCCGGATATGGACTTCTGGGGGTTGGAACTGTGACGCCTTTACATAAAACCACGCCGCCCGCGGTTGGTGCCGCTGGCCCAAACGTCAAGCGCAGTGCAACCACCACGCGCCCGCAAACCAATGAAGAGCGCCGCCGCGCACAGCGTGTCCTTCTCAGGATGCCCGTGCTCGTCCATGTCGAGGGCAAACCCAATCCGATTCACGGCACCACGCACACCGTCAGCGCCAGCGGTGCCATGATCATTCTCCCCCAAGGCCTCCCAACTGGCACCAAGCTTTCCATCGAAAATCCCAAGACCCAGAAAACGGTCGAGGCTCACGTCGTCCGTCCGCCCGTAATGAACGCCGAGGGCTCCCTAGTCCCCGTCGAATTCACCACGCCCTCTCCCCAGTTCTGGAATATCTTCTTCCCCCCCAACCCCACCAACTGAGCGCTGTCTATTGCACGCCCACCGTGACCGGCAGTGTGTGGATATTCACACTTGTGTTTGCTTGGATTGTGGCTGGGATTGTTCCCGTAATCACCTGTATTAGTGGATCGGATGTCGAAGACAGATTGTTCGCATCTCCGTTGTAGGTTGCCGTTACCTGATAAACACCCGGACTCGTGAGGGATGCGGCCCCCGTTGTCGCTTGACCATTCGTGATAGGCACGTTGCCTGCAAACACAAACCCCAAATTCGAAAAACTGACCGTTCCTGTCACCGGTTTGCTAGAGTTCACCGTCGCCGTGATGCTAAATGGCGCATTCTGCGCGACCTTGGAGTTCGTGGTCGTCAGCGTGACAGTCGTTGCCACGGGCCCGCCACCACCACCTCCTCCTCCTCCTCCCCCGCCACCTCCTCCTCCACTCGTGCTGCCTCCTCCGCCACAACCGAGCGCGAAGAATAGCGCGCAAATCACGCCAAGCTCGAGCGCCGCCCGCAACCTCTTGCGCCGTCCTGGAACTCCAACAAGGAACAGCGCACTCAGCCCAGCCGCCAGGCTCAGCGTCCACCAATTTCCTCTTTTCACACCAAAGAAGCCTGCGTGGTGCGCTCGCATGCGAATGGCATTTGATGGAACGCTGACCGTAGGCGTCAGCGTTAGATTCGCGGTTACTGGCGAGCCGTTCAAGTTGACCGACAACTGATCCAGCGCAACCGTGTATCCGGGCAGCGAAACCGGCAAGAGCGTCAATATCACGGTGCTCGGTTGTTGGTTCGAACTAACGGGAGTGATAGTAATTTGGGCGGATCCCGTTTGTCCCGCCACTGGCTGAACGCTCAGCCCCGATGGTCCGAGCGTAAAATCCGGGATAATTACGGTGATCAGGTCCCCGGCCGTGCTGGCCGGGCCGTAGTTCGCGTCACCGGCATACGTTACCCATACGGTCTGTGTGAACGGCAGCGTGAGAGTCGCTGTTGCGGTCAGAATTTGGTTTCCATTCGCATCCGTTCCCGGCGTCGTGGAGTATCCGGATTCCTCTGCATAGCCGGCGTTGAACATGAGCTGCCCCGTCATCGGCGGGCTCTTCACATTGCCCGTGATTGTTGCGGTCACCGTTATGTTCTGCCCAACGTTTATCGTGGTCGCCGATTCGCTCTGGCTAATTGTCGTGGGGTACAAAGATGCGATGGTTGTAGCGCTGCTCGCGGAGGGGGCGTAATTGGAATCCCCGCTGTAGCTCACCGTGATCGTCTGCGGGCCAGGAGCCGCAAAGCTCGTGTTTATGTTGGCGGAAAGAATCGCGTCTTGCCCCGGAATCCCCGCAACGCGTTGATACGTAATCGTTCCAGGAAGCATTGTGGCTCCGTCATAAAATGTGACCGTCCCGCCAGGAGCCGCTCCTCCGCTTGCTTGTGTGAATAAGGTTGCCCACATTGAGAACTGTTGACCCTGCATAACACTCTGGGGCGCCACCGACAGCTGCGTTTGCGTTGGGCTCGCTGTTATCGTGAATGTCGTAATAGCCGACTGGCTCCCGCTATAGCTGTTGTCTCCTCCATATGTGGCCAAAAGACTGTGCGTGCCGCCCGTCAGATACGCCGCATTGTCTTGCGCGTACCCTCTGCCGTTCAGCGTGAACGTCCCGGCATCAACTGGGTCCCCGCCTTCCGTAAGCACTATGCTTCCCGTCGGACATGTCAGCGCGTTTACATCTCTGCACAACGGGCTCGGCGGTCCCGTCGTGCTCGCCGTTCCAGCGCTGTTTGTCACGTACATCTGGAAAATGTAGGGCGTGCCATAAACCGCGGAACTTGCATTACCGTTCACCAGATTCCCGCTCGGATCGAACGTCGGAATCACAATGAAAGTCTTGCTGCTTTCCGGTGCCACGGTGACACTCTGGGCCGGCGTTGAATCGCTGGGCGAGTCTGTGCCGTCTCCGGCATAATGCGCGTAGACCTGATAGCTTCCCCCGGGAAGACTCTGCGCCAGCGCCCCGCTAATTGCCCCGTTCGTGAGTGTGAATTGATCCAGGTCCTGGGTGCTCCCATCGGCAAACTGCGCAATCAGGAACACGCCGCCGGTCGCTGTCCCGCTGGTCGGCGTCACCGTCACATTTACGCCCACATTCTCATTTGTACCGTGCGTGATCCCTGTCGTCTTGGACAGCGATAAGCTTGTTGTCGTTTTCACCGTGGACGCCGTCGCCCACTTTGTCGCCAGGTTATTCACATTCACGGACCCCAGCCCCGTCACCATGTCGAATCCAGGCGTTACCGTCCACGCTTCGGTCGTCAAATTGTTTGGATCTACCAGGACTCCAGTGCCGTTTACCGCTTGTGTCACACTGCAATCCGGTGTGCCGCCCAGGCAAGGAACGCTGTTCGTTCCTATCCCCGCTTCTTCTGTCGGCAGGCTGCTGTTTCCCGCCGTCACATCGTTGAATATGCACCCCGTCGCCACTGGCACGCTCGATGCACAGCTCGCCCCAGCCTGCTTCGCCAATGCATATAGCACCGGGTTCGCATTCCCCTGCCGGTTCGTCCCTCCGTGTGCCGCCTGGTACTGGTTGACCAGCGCCATGACCCCCGCAAATGCCGGTGCCGATGCCGACGTTCCTCCCACGATTCCAAAATCGAAGGTGCCGTTCCTGGCGTTGCTTATGTCGCACATCCCTGTCTGAGAAATCGTGTTGTCACTCTGGCAGTATACGTACCCCGTCCCATCAAATCCCGCGCTCGCAAATAGCGACACGTCCGGCAAATCTCTATGGCTGTCGTACGGCATCCCTGCCACGCCAAGTTGCCAGTTCGGCTTACTGTACACGCTGCTCGGGCCGCCGCTTCCCGCGACAATATTCATCGATCCACCCGGCGCACCCGCGCCGCATCCCGTCAATCCAATCTGCGCGCAGTTCTGGTTCCACGGAATTTCTGGAATGTAACTCAACGCCGACGTCCCAATCACATCGGTTCCCGTGGTCGCGTTTGTTGCGCCCCAGTACGTAGTCCACTTGTTCACTTCATCAAAATCCGTCCCGCCTACCGCAACGTCGTACGGCGTGGACGCCAATCCACTTACCGCCAAACCCTGTGTTGCCCCGAGCGCCGTATCGAAATTGTCGCAACCCGCCGATCCGCCATCCCCCGCGGACACCATCGCCGTTATTCCTTGCGCCGCCGCCTGCTGCCATTGCTTGTAGTAAAAGGCGTTCTCCGTGCTTCCTATACTTGCTTCGCAATCGCCGTAACTCTCGCTCATCGCTCCAGCCATATTCTTTTCGATAATGTACAAGACCGATAGGTCAATTCCTGCCGAAGCGCTCGTCGAAGCCGACACCACAAAATCCACCGTCGCCCCCGGCGCCACTGCCCCAGACCACTCCACGTCCAGATCCGCCTCACCCTCTTCACCGATCGAAGTGATCCCCGGATCTTCGCCGTTCAAAATGATGTTTGAAGAAGCAAAATTTGCCGGCAATCCGAACATCTGTCGAAAGGCCTGCACATCAGCCAAATTAATATTCGTCTCGCCCACAATCGCGATTGTTTGGCCTTTTCCATCGTTTCCGCCGCTGATCAGGCCCTTCGAGTTGTAAATGGTCGCAAAATCCCCCGGGGCCATCGCGTAGAAATTGCCATTGTTGGTGGGAATTGTGAACAGCGGTTGCAACCCAGGTTTTCCCGCAACCTTGCGCGCAATTCCCACCACGCGCACGTGCGATTTCCTCGGAAAAGTATTCAGCGAAACAACCCCCGCCACCACCGGCGCCAACGCCGCCGGAATCTGCGGATCACTGGCATTGGCGGAATAAAGTTTTCCTTCCACCTGGTAATTGTGAATCGCCGTTCCGAACGCCGCCCTCACCTGCCCCGCCGTCCCCGAAAACTCAATCACCGTTTTTCCGCTGTACACCTGATTGACTTGGAACCCCTGCTGTCCCAGCCAGCCCGTCACCGCCTGAACGTCCGCGTCCGCCGGCCCATACTGCGCCCCGAATTCCTGTGGCGTCAGCCACTGGTGATAATTCGCGGAGCTCTTGTCCTGTTGCTTCTCCAGGTAATCCTGCAGCGCCGCCTCTTGCTCATCGCTCCTCTTCAGCAGCAGCAACATCCGTGTCATAGGCAAGGCGTCCGCCGCCGCGCCCTGATCAAACTCCGCTCGAGCCAGCGGGTGAACGTTCCCCGCCAACGTCACGCGTTTCGCGTTGTCCACCGCCTCCACCACGCGCGGCTGAACTTGACCTTGAGCACCAACGGGATTCAGAACCAAAAGGGAACTACCAAGCAGGAAAACAGCGGGGAGCAAACGCAGATGATGGCGCATACACCGCCTCCAGGCGCCTGGAACTTCCTCCGCAGGCACACTGCACCAAACTGGGACGAAGGTTAGCACTTCGTCTACTCACTGTCGAGATAATGACGCGTGCTGGCCGTCACTCCTACTCGCGCTCGCTGTCACGCCCCCTCGGGTTGCTCAACCGACACCCGCGCAAACAAAAGGCGCGCCATCCTTCCACGCGCCAATCCCCTCTTCGTTGTCTTTAGTGTGTTTGCCCTTGTAGGGACCGCCTTCTGAGGCGGTCCGCAACGTGCGCATGCTTTAGCAACAACAGCGCGCACACCCAAGGCAATGATGGAATCTGCCTGGCCTCAGCCCGGTGCTCTCTCCGCCACCCAAGTGGGGGTCGAACATTGCTCGACCCCATGTACGCAAGGTGTACCCGCCCCGCCGCTCAGTTGATCGTCAAGCTGATCGTCGGGCTAGCGTTCGACGACCCCGGGTTCGCCGAAATCGGCAGCGTCGTCGGCCCCGTAACCGTCACCTTCAACGTCCCCGATGACGACGCACTCGTCGTAGCGTCGCCCAGGTAACTCGCGCTCACCGAGTGCGTCCCCACCAATTGCAGGAACGCCGGCGCATTCGCCGCTGTCAACGTGATATTTCCCGTTGTGCCGCTCGAGACTGGCGCAGTTCCCAGGACCGCCCCGTCAACGAGGAACTCCACGTTTCCAGTGGGTGTCCCGCCGGTCACGGTGGCACTAACCGTAATGCTTCCGCTCACCGCCACCTTCGTCGCCGATACGGTTAGGTGCGTGGTAGTCGGCGTCGTCCCGCCGCCGCCCCCTCCCCCTCCGCCGCCACCACCGCCGCAGCCAAGGGTGAAGCTCAACACACACACCAGGGCCAGCCCCAGCGCGGCGCGATACCGCTTCCGCCCAGGTACAAACAGCAGGAAGATGGCCGCAAGCCCCGTCCCCCCGCTCAACGTCCACCACCCAGTTCGGACATTAGGTGCGCTCGGTAGATGAGCCGCGCGCAAGTTCTGCGTTTCGGGCAAGTTCATTGCCGTCATCGTTGAAGATGGCGCGGCCACGCTGACCACAAGTGTCCCCGTTCCGTTCGCGCCGCCGCTAGGCACAGTGACGTTCAACGCCCCGCAGGTCACTCCCGGCACAGTCGTCCCACAATTGATCGCCACGCTACCGGTAAACCCGCCCGTCGGCGTCAACGTAATCGTGGAATTGCCGTTGCCTCCCGCAGTCACCGTCACCGCCGACCCTGCCAGCGTGAACGATCCCCCGCTAGAGCTGCCAGTCACCGTAATCGTCGTGGAGGCACTAACAGCAGAGGCCGTATAGTTGACGTCTCCGTTGTATTTCGCAGTAATAATTTCGTTTCCCGCAGTACTGAAGGAAGTATTAAGAGCGGCCGTCGCTCCAGCATAGGACGTCTGGGTGGATCCGATGGAAGTCACATTGACGGGGCTTCCGATAGCCACGACGTCATTGAAAAACGTGACGGTTCCTGTCGGGCCTGTCGTGCTGGTAGAGGTTGTCGCAACCAGCGCCGTCAGCGTCACCCCCGCGCCAGTCATCACGCTCCCAGAGGAACTCAAAACGCTCGCAGTCGTCG
>Ga0074044_10002770_pt1 | contig 15238 bp, 13 predicted proteins | sample BogForMeECP23OM1_FD_94443 | JGI IMG/M metagenome (GOLD analysis project Ga0074044, IMG submission 94443) | Bog forest soil microbial communities from Calvert Island, British Columbia, Canada - Bog Forest MetaG ECP23OM1 | ecosystem: Environmental > Terrestrial > Soil > Wetlands ... | reverse complement strand
CGGATCGCCGATGAATGCGATTGAGGAGAACGCCTTCACGCGCTGCCTGAAGGAAGTAGGAAAGAAGCTACCCACGCCGAAAGCGATTTGCGTTGTTTCCGCGCACTGGGTGACGCGGGGGTGCCAGGTGCAGGCATCGGATTGGCCACGAACGATCCACGATTTCTACGGATTTCCGCGCCCGCTCTATGAAGTGCAATATCCCGCTCCGGGAGCGCCCGAAGAAGCGAAAAAACTTGCGTTGGAGCAGCACTTGAAGACAGATCACGAATGGGGGCTGGATCACGGTGCATGGAGTGTGTTGCGAAGTCTCTACCCGAAAGCGGATGTTCCTGTGTTTCAGGTGAGCCTGGATCACGCAAGGACGTTCGAGGAGCACGTCGTGCTGGGAAAAGAGATGAGGAGCTTGCGCGAGCGTGGCGTGTTTTTGTTGGGCAGCGGAAATCTGGTGCACAACCTGCACAAGATCAATTGGAAGATGCCGGATTCCGCCTATCCGTGGGCCGAGGAGTTTGACGATAAGGTGAAGAGAGCGATGGAGGAACGGGATATGGCGGCGCTGGCGGCGCCGGACCGCTGGGGAAGCGGACTTCTCGCCGAGGCGCATCCGACGCTGGAGCACTACGCGCCAGTGCTCTACTGCCTGGGCGCGACGAACGATAAAGACCGTTTGAGCTATCCTTACGAGGGCATTGAGTTCGGGACGGTCTCCATGCGCATGGCCCTGTTCGAAAATTGAACGTTCGATGAGGAATGGAACCCTCCGCGTTTTGGGGCATCACATCGAGGTCGGACTGAAACGATACATATTGGGGAGAATTGTTCATGCAACTCGGGTTTTTCGGGGCAGTCGTTTTGAGCGCGGCATTTCTTTCTGCAGGTCCTGCATTGGCACAAGTGACACACGGCAAGAAACCGAATTTGCCGGCGCCTTTTGCAACCAAGAGCGCGGGAAATGGGCCGGACAGCGCCAAGCCACCGGCGGGATTTCTTCCGACAGCTCCCATGGGATTCCAAATCAGTATCTACGCGAAGGACTTCAAGGTCCCTAGATTCATGACGGTGGCCCCCAATGGGGACATTTTTGTAGCGGACACCGGGGCGGGGCAAGTTGTGATTTTGCGCGACCCGGAGCATGGTGGCGGTAATCCCCAAAAGGAAATATTTGCGGAGAAACAGAAAGGGCCTTTCGGGATTGCGTTTCATGACGACTACGTTTATGTCGGCAACATGACCGAGGTGGTGCGCTTTCACTATGACAAGAAGACGTCCAAGCGGACCGGCGAAGCCGAGAAGATTATGTCTTTGCCTGGCGGAGGACATTCGACACGCACGCTGGCCTTCAGCGCCGATGGAAGCAAATTGTTCGTGAGCGTCGGGTCAGCTTCAAACATCGACATTGAGAAGGATCAACGGCGGGCGGCGGTGACCGTCTGCGACCCGGATGGAAAGAACGCGCGCATCTTTGCGTCTGGCTTGCGGAACCCGGTCGGACTGGCCATCGAACCGCTGACTGGCGCGGTGTGGGTGACCGTCAACGAGCGCGACGAATTGGGCGACGATCTGCCACCGGATTACTTTACCTCGATCAAAGATGGGGGATTCTACGGCTGGCCGTATAGCTATATTGGGGACAATGTCGACTCTCGCGTGAAGCCGCAACGGCCCGATCTTGTGGCAAAGGCCATCCTTCCGGACGTATTGTTGGGTGCGCACGTTGCACCGCTGCAGTTCGCGTTTTATACCGGGAAGCAGTTTCCGGGGCTGTACCACGGCGGGGCGTTTATTGCAGAGCACGGCTCCTGGAACCGCTCGACGCGCAACGGATATCAAGTGGCATTCGTGGGGTTCAAGAACGGGGAGGCGGTCGAGGATGCTGTGCCGTTTCTAACCGGGTTTGTGCCGGACCCGAAAGGCAAGCATGTGGATGGCCGGCCCGTGGGCGTCGTTGTGGCTCCGGATGGTTCACTCATGGTGAGTGACGATGGAGCGGGCGTGATCTATCGGGTGAGCTACGGGAAGTAAAATTCAAAGCGGTTGAAAACGGCCGAGCGAGGATGTTCGCTCGGCCATTTTTCTTCGCGATCAGTTGACATCGAGTGTCAAACAACTGATCGGAGCCAGTAGAGAAAGGCTTGCGTTGTTTGTCCAGCGCTGCCGTGAAAAGAGAGAAGCAAAGGCAAAAACAGAAAGATACGCGAGGCGTCCGGCTCGTTAGGCAACAAAAAAATCTTGGCTCCCTTTGGCGGACGAGACAGCTGAGCGATGCATTGAGAAGTGACGGAAACCGGGAAAGAAGGCAGCGTGAGAAAGGCAAGAGGGCAACGGAAAATTATATAGGAAGAATCACTCGCCCATTTTGAAACATGATTGCTTTAAGGGGCGTGGATGGGCGTATATTAAAGCCTGTTAATGTGACCTCCGTGGCGTATCGGCTATCTTAAAGAGCTTATGTCATCCTTCAAACTTGAATTAGAAAAGCAGACGTCCAGTGATGATTCCTTTCTCATTATCAAAGCCACTGGAAAACTCAGCCTGGAAACCGTAAACGAATTCGTCGCGAAGATGCGTGCGGAGACCGCGAGCAGCCTTGTGCTGGATCTTAGCAGCGTGAGCTTCCTGGACTCCGCGGGAGTGGGGGCGCTGGTCTCCTTGTTTGTGAGCCGGCGGAATCAGGGGAAGCTCTTTGCGCTGGCGGCTCTGTCGCCGCAGAGCACCGCGGTTGTGACCGTCGCGGGTTTGCAGAATTTGCTGCCGGTTTATAAGACGGTAGAAGAAGCGGCGGCGAAGAAGGCCTAGCTGGGGGTCCAGTGGGGATGGCCGGTGAAGAGGCCGTCAACGAAGCCGGTTCGGTAGAAAATATAAAGGCCGAAGCAAAGACTGAGCACGCCGGAACCAAAAATCAGGCCGCGGTTGAGCCAGCCGAAGCGGGTCCCCGCACGAGAAAACGGCAGTGCCAGAGCCGCCGTGATCAGCATCATTCCCGCGATCGTTCCCAAGCCAAAAATCAAAAGATAAAACACGCCCCAGCGTGGAACGCGGATGGTGCTGAGAACCAGCAGTGCAACTGCTGCGGAGCCTGCCAAACCATGGACGATCCCAATGAGCAATGGCCGCAGCGAATGGAAGAGACCGAGGTGCCTGAAAGGATTTCCAAGCCACCCGGGGATCGATAGGGAATCGCCGTGATGCTCCTTGGCAGCGGCGTGGGAGTGCCAGTGGTAGTGCATGTGGGATTCGTGCTCATGCAGGTGAACGTGTTCGCCGGTGACCTGCGGGTGTGTGGGAGAGAATTTCTCACTAAGCCATTTGGTGATGCCGGAAAGATTTAAGACTCCAAGGAGAACGAGCATGAGGCCAACCGCAAATTCCATGGTGAGACCGACGCGCGGGGGAATGACGACATTAAAGAGAATGATCGCCGCGCCGACCAGAACGATGGTAATGGTATGGCCGAGTCCCCAGAGGGCCCCGATGAGCGCAGCCTTCGAGAGGGACCGCTCGCGACTGACAATCGTGGAGACGGCGATGACGTGATCGGGGTCCGTGGCATGACGCATGCCGAGGAAAAACCCGATGGCTAAGATGGCCAATCCACTGATCATTGTCGGAAACCAGGCTCTGAAACTCGTGCCGTTCCATTGCGTCTACAGCATAGACGAGAAGGCGTTTGAAACGCGAATTTTTCCAGTGGGGAATAGACCCAAAGACTGTTCTCAGGCGGCAAGTTGCTATTTGAGTGGCGAGGGGACCATAATCCGCCAGCGCTGAGGCATTGCAGAAACTGGGGCCGATGCGATTTAAGGAGAAGTGAATGAAGCGTACTTTGTTTCTAACCGCAGTTCTGATTGCGGCGGTTTTTGCCTATCCCTCCAATGCTCAAGACAATCCGTTTCTTGGGACCTGGAAATTAAATTTGGCGAAATCGAAGTTTGAGCCAGGTCCAGCACCAAAAAGCATGACGCGCACAATCACAGCGGACGGCAGTGGGGCGAAATATAGCTTCGAAGGAGTCGGCGCTGACGGGACTCCATTTGCATACAGTTTTTCCACCAATTACGACGGGAAAGATTGCCCAGTTACCGGCACAGGCACGCCTGGTGGAGCCGACACCATCTCCTTGAAACGCGTTAGTTCGCACAAAACGGAAGGAACGTTGAAAAAAGGAGGAAACGAAGTAGGAAAGGTAACCGCAGAGGTTTCGAAGGATGGGAAAGTCGCAACCGTCAAAGGGAAGGGCAAAACCCCAGACGGGAAAGACTCAACTACCGATAGCGTCTACGACAAACAGTGAATGGACAGACCGGGCGGGATTTCCAAAGTTGAGGAGTCCCGCCCGATTCACCAAAGGGGAACAATGGGTTCCGATTGGAAGCCGGAAGGATATACGAGCGTTTCTGTTTACATCATGGTGGATGGCGCGCAGCGGGTGATCGATTTTCTGAAGAAGACATTCGATGCTACGGAGCTTCGGCGCTTTGACACGCCGGATGGAAAAATCATGCACGCGGAAGTGCGCATAGGTGACACGGTGGTCATGATGGCCGATGCCGGTGGTAATTTTCCGGCGTTTCCGGTTTGGCTGCACGTATACATGCCGGATGTGGATGCGACATACACGAAGGGGTTGCAAGCGGGCGGTGTGTCCGTGCAGGAACCGGTGCGCAAGAAAGGTGATCCGGACCGCCGCGGCGGATTCAAGGATCCCTGCGGGAATACCTGGTGGGTTTCGACGCAGGCGGGGTAGACGAAGCCCTATTCGGCTTTGAGCAGGCGCATGAACTCAGCGGCGGCATGGGGAAGCCGGGCGCCGCGACGCGCGATCATGTAAAGATGGCGCGGCATATTGAGCTGGCGAATCTTCAGTTCCTTCAGCCAGCCGTGTTCGATTTCCCAGGTGACACACATGCGTGGCACGATGGCAACGCCCATGCCCATCTGCACGATGCGCTTGATGCTTTCGATCGTGGGCATTTCTAGCGGCATGTTCAGAGGCGTACGGTGCTTGGCGAACAGTTCGATCACCCGGCGCCGGAAGGGTGATTCGACGATGTGGGCGACGAACATTTCCTTGCCCAATTCTTCCACGTCCACTTCGCGGCGTTTGGCGAGAGGATGCTTCGGCGGCACAACAAACGTGAGTTCGTCTTTCAGTATCTCTGTAGCCTGAAGCTGCGCGTCGCGTGGAATAAAAGAGACGGCGCCAAGGTCCAGCCTGTAATTGAGCACTTCGTGCGGAATATCGCGAGAGAACATACGATGCAGGCGGACCTGCACACCGGGATGGGCTTCACGGAACTTGGCAAGCGCAGGGAGAAGCGCGTGGATGGAGCTTTCATTGACGCCGAGGGCGAGCTCTCCCCGCTTGAGGCCTTCCAACTCCATCAGCCCCTTTTTTACTTCTTCGCGCAGGTTCAGCAGACGTTCCGCGTACTCGCGAAGGAGAACTCCCGCGTCGGTGAGGCGGACCGGTCGGGCACCACGGACGAACAGGGGTTGCCCTAGGGAGTCTTCGAGTTTGCGGATGGCCAAACTGACCGCGGGTTGCGTCCTGTAGAGACGCTCGGCCGCGCGAGAAAAACTGCCTTCCTTCGCAACTGTAAGAAAAACCTGTAATTCCGCGAGATCCATAAACCGCATATCCTCGATTTGCCAAGCAACGCCTGGCGGCCAACGGCCCCGGGAGGTTTTCCCAGGCCCGAAACAGTATAAGGGAGAATTATCAAATACCCAATCAAGATAAATTGGACTTGAAGGGCGGGCTATGCGTAACTGTAAGAATTAGGTGGGAGGTATCGGCATGAGCCACGTGCGCATCTTTGACACCACGCTGCGAGACGGCGAACAATCCCCCGGATTTTCCATGAATACACAGGAAAAGATCCGCATGGCACGCCAGCTAGCAGCGTTGGGCGTGGACACCATCGAAGCGGGATTTCCGATTGCCTCCAAGGGCGACCTGGAAGCGGTGATTGCCGTTTCCAAGGAAGTGCGTGACGTTCCGATCGCGGCTCTGGCGCGCGCCAGAAAAGACGACATTCTTGCAGCCGCCGAAGCATTGAAGTCCGCAAATACTCCGCGCATGCACGTTTTCCTTGCCACAAGCGATCTGCATCTTCAGGTAAAGCTGCACATGACACGCGAGCAGGCTTTGGATGCCATCGAATCCATGGTCAAGCTGGCGAAGAACCATGTGGACGAAGTTGAATTTTCCGCCGAAGACGCCGGGCGGACGGACATTGAGTTTCTTTGCAAAGCATGCGAAGCGGCTGTTCGTGGCGGCGCGACGGTGCTGAACCTGCCGGACACGGTAGGTTACGCGGTACCGGAAGAGTACGCACAAATGTTCCGCAATGTGCGCGAGCACCTGGGCGATCCGGAACATATCATTCTGAGTGCGCACTGCCATGACGATCTCGGTTTGGCGGTGGCGAACTCATTGGCAGCTGTGAAGGCCGGTGTTCGGCAAATTGAGTGCACTGTGAATGGGATTGGCGAGCGTGCAGGAAATGCGGCGCTCGAGGAAGTGGCTGTTGCCCTGGCGGTGCGTAAAGAGAGCTTTGGTGTAGCTACCAAGCTGAAGCTGAATGAACTGTACAAATCCAGCAAGCTGCTGACGGAGATCACGGGTGCGGTAGTTGCGCCGAATAAAGCCGTCGTCGGTGCCAATGCCTTCGCGCACGAAGCAGGAATTCATCAAGACGGCATCATCAAGAACCCGCTGACGTACGAAATTATTTCGCCGGAAACTGTGGGAGTGCCCTCGCGCTCGCTGGTGCTCGGAAAACACTCCGGGCGGCACGCGCTACGGGAGTCGCTGCGCGAGCTGGGTTACGAGCCGAATGACGAGCAACTGGCAGAATGCTACCGGCGGGTGACGGCGTTTGCGGACGCTTCCAAGAATGTGAAAGCGCGTGACTTGATGGCCATCGCGCATGAGGTGATCCGTCGGAAGACCGTGGCCACAGCGGCGACACCGGTGGCTTGAGGGTCAGAGAGGATTCGAGGATTCGCGGATGAAGTTGAAAAAGAAAATTGTGATTTTGCCGGGCGATGGAATCGGTCCGGAAGTGGCGCGGGCCGCCGTCAGCGTCCTCGAGGAATGCGCGCGCGAGTTCGGCCATCAGTTCGACATCTCAGAAATGCCGGTCGGCGGCGCAGCCATTGACAAGATCGGGAATCCGCTCCCGGACGAAACGCTGGAGGCCTGTCGCAAGGCGGATGCTGTGTTCCTCGGTGCAGTGGGCGGCCCCAAGTGGGACGCACTGCCAGTCGGAAAGCGCCCAGAAACGGGTTTGCTCGCGCTGCGCAAGGGCCTTGGCTTGTACGTGAATCTGCGCCCCGTCCGTCTGATCGAACCGCTGCGCGGAATCTCGCCGCTGCGGCCGGAACGGCTTGGCGATCTGGATATCGAGATTGTGCGGGAACTTGCCGGCGGAATGTATTTTGGCGAGCGCGGAAGCGTCGTGGAAGGCGGAACGGAACGGGCGTTTGATACAGAGTCCTACTCCACACCGGAGATCGAGCGAATTGCGACGTTTGGATTTCAGCGGGCGGAGAGCCGCTCGCGACGGCTGTGTTCGGTGGATAAGGCCAATGTGCTGACGAGTTCGCAGTTGTGGCGCCGGACGGTGACATCGGTGGGCGCGGTGTTCCCCGCGGTAAAGCTGGAACATATGTACGTGGATAACGCGGCGATGCAGCTTACCCTGCGGCCCACGCAATTCGACGTGATTCTGAGCACGAATATGTTCGGGGACATTCTGAGCGATGCGGCCGCGGCGCTGGTTGGCTCCATTGGGCTGATTCCGTCGGCGAGTTTCGGAACGAGCGCGCCGCTGTTTGAGCCGATTCACGGCTCTGCGCCCACACTGGCGGGGAAAGACTGTGCGAATCCGATCGGGTCGATTTTGAGCGCGACCATGATGTTGCGCGATACGTTTGGGCTGGGATTGGAAGCGGATTGGGTCGAACAATCGCTTGGCCGGGTGCTGGGCGCGGGTTATCGCACCACGGACATTAGCGAACCTGGAACAAAAACCATCGGTACGGCTGCGTTTTTGGAGCTTCTGCAGCGGGAAATGCAGCGCACGTTTGAGCACGCCGAAAAATACGGCTGGGGCGTTTAAGTTTACTCCCTCCCTGTTTACACAAAGAGATTTGCCGAACCACCTCGCAGGCAGGCAAGCGGGTTGCGGGAAGCGGTTGGGAATGATAATTTTGTAAATCCCGCGTTGGCCGGATGCTCGAAGCAGAGGCCAATGGATTCGATAGGCCGGAGCCGGGCCAAGTTACTGTCCCAGAACGAATTGCACTCCGGTAAGACCGCTCGGATCAGCGCGACATCAGGGGATTACTGTTTTTCCAAGCAAACGAGATTTAGCAGACCGAAGATGCCCGAGATTTCTTCTAACTCGAATCGTAATGGCGCAGACCGTGTGTCTGGGGTGACCTACTGGCGCGTGGAAGGCTCGCTGTTTGAGGTAAGCGGGTTGCGTACCGTAGGATTTTTTAACTGGAATAGCCAAAGCTTCCTTGAGCGCTGGGTACGGCGCGGCGGAATGTTGGGGTTGACGCTCCTCCGTGCGCCTTATTACCTCGCAAGCCGGACATTTGCGACACGGGCACTCCACAGCGTGCTTCGGGGAATCACGCGAGATCGCCTGGATCTGTTGGGCGAGGAATATTTTCAATACGAATTGAAACCGCGCATGCGGAAGGAAGCGGTGGAGAAGCTGGTAAGCGCGGTACGAAGCGGTGAACGGGTCGTGCTCGTGGGACAGATGTTGGATCACGTGTTGCGTCCAATGGCAGAGTTTTTCGCAGCGGCAGGATTTGTGGCGAATCGCCTGGAGTTTCGCGACGGTGTGGCGACGGGACGATTGGAACAGCCGGTGATCCGTCCGCGTGGTCCGTTGGCTTGGCTGGCGAGCGGGTCCGTGGACGGAACAATGTCCAGGGAGAAGCTCCTCGGTCAATTAGGCTGGAAGAAGAAACCGGAATGGCTGGAAAGTGCGGCCCAGTCGGCGCTTAGGCCGAGCATCGAAAATGATTCGCCCGTGCAGCTGGTGGACAGCACTCCGCGGATTTCGCATTTGCCGGTGCGGGAAACGCTGGCAGGGAAGCACCTCATGTTGATCGGGGTGACGGGATTCATCGGAAAAGTATGGCTCGTAGATTTGCTCGAGAAGGTTCCAGACATCGGGAAAATCACGCTGCTGATTCGCAGGAACCGTACGACTTCCGGCCAACGGCGATTCGAGAAAATCGTCGAAGAATCTCCGACGTTTGATCACTTGCACGAGATTCATGGGGAGAATCTGGCAGCGTTCCTGAGAGAAAAAATTGAAGTGGTGGAGGGTGACGTCAGCCAGGCTGGATTGGGGCTGAGTGCCGAATCGCAAACACGGCTGGCGCGCACGCTCGATGTAATTGTGAGCAGCGCGGGATTGACGGATTTCAACCCTGACGTGAGGGAGGCGATTTCCTCCAACATCGATTCGACGATTCACCTGGTGGAATACCAGCGACGCTGCGAGCGTGCGGCATTAATGCATCTTTCCACCTGTTATGTGGTGGGAATGCGCGATGGGCGCGTCACGGAAGAACTGCAGGCCAATTACAATCCCGGGAATCATCCAGACTTCGATTCGGAGAAGGAGATTGCCTCACTGCGGGAGATGGTGCGTCGGGTTGAGGAGCGTTCCGAGAGCGCTGATGTGACAAAAGCCTTGCGCAGACAGGCTTTGGGCCGTAGTGGCGATGAATCGAAAGTTGTGCGGGTCGAACTGGACGGTGTTCTGCGGCGCAACCGTGCGCGTTGGGTGAGGAACCGGCTGGTGCGGGCGGGTATGAAACGAGCGCATCATCTCGGTTGGCCTAATACCTACACTTTTACAAAGAGTCTTGGCGAATCGGTTCTGATTCGACAGGGACATGATTTGCCGATCGCCATTGTGCGGCCGTCGATTGTGGAGAGTTCGGAGCGGACGCCCTTCACGGGATGGAATGAAGGAATCAATACCTCCGGCCCGCTTTCCTACTTGCTCGGCACGAATTTCCGGCAATTGCCCTCGAACGAGCGCAAGTGCCTGGACGTGATTCCAGTGGATATGGTGACCCGCGGAATGACGTTGATCGCCGCGGCGCTCGTCCGGCGGCAGCACGCTAAGTTGTACCAACTGGCGACTTCTGCGATCAACCCGGTGAATATGGGCCGGTCGATCGAACTTACTGGACTTGCTCATCGCAAGCACTATCGCAGGCAGCAGGGCATTGAACACTGGCTGAAGGTGAAACTCGAGACGATCCCGGTGTCGAAGTTGCGCTACGAGCGGATGTCGATTCCAATGCAGAAGGCAGTTGTTTCGCGCATCAACAAAGCCGCGACGACTCTTCACATAGGCAAGCCGCCATTAGCCAAAACGGAGCGCGACCTGGAGCGTGCGGAAAAGCTGATCGATCTCTACGAGCCGTTTATCCTTCACAACCAGCACGTCTTTGAATGCGAGAACGCTCGGCTGCTTTCCGCGGCTCTGCCGGAGGAAGAGGAGGCGCTGTTCGATTTCGCTCCGGAAAACATTGACTGGTGGGATTACTGGATTAACATTCACATACCGGCGCTGCGGCGGTGGTGCTATCCGCTGATGGAAGGCCGCCCACTCGAGGCGAGGGAAGCGCGCGTGCTCGATTGGTCCGCACCTTCGGAAGGCGCTTCAGCGGCGACGCGCTAGGCGCGCAAAGCACTCTTCATTATGGCCATATTTCTTACCGGCTCGACAGGCTATTTAGGCGGTTATCTGGTGGCCGGACTTTTCACCGGGCATCTCGATCGTTTGAATTTGTTAGTCCGGGCGAAAACGGACCAGGAAGCGCGCGAACGGTTGTGGCAATCCCTGCAGTTACATTTTGAATTTCCGGAATTTCTGGATTCTTTGAATGGCCGGGTACGAATCTTTCGTGGCGACCTGACCAGCGAGCGCTTTGGGTTGAACGACGATGATTACCGAGCGCTGACCGATACCACGGATTCGATCCTGCACTGTGCGGCTTCCCTGAATCGCAAATCGGAAAAGCAATGCTTGAACGTGAACCTTCGTGGTTCGCTCGAGGTGATCCAGCTCGCCCGGCGGGCGCAGAATCTCCATGGATTGCGTCGTTATTCGCATGTGTCGACGGTGGCGGTGGCGGGCAAGCGGCAGAATGAGGTTGTGACCGAGGATCGTTCGATCGATTGGTCGCGGTCGGACTACGATGCTTATGCCAGGACCAAGAAATTTTCCGAGCACATGGTGCACCAGTTGCTGGCAGACGTGCCGCACACGATTTTTCGTCCGGCCATTGTGATGGGCGATAGCCGAAGGCCGGAGACGACCCAATTTGACATGCTGCAGGCGTTCGACATGCTGGCGAGGTTGCCTGTGCTGCCCTTGCGATCAGACGACAAGATCGACATTGTGCCGGCGAATTACGTAGGCCGTGCCATTGTGAACATTCACCAGATGGAGAAGCCCAAGTTTGGGATTTATCATCTTTCTTCTGGATCCGGTTCGCAGACCTATAAGGAGCTGACCGATGCGCTGGCCGCGGCGGGCGGTGGGAGCCGGCCGAGTTACCAGCCATGGCTGGGCGGGCCGTTTTCGAAGACGGTGAACTGGCTGGCGTTCAAGGGCGGTGCGGTGGGCTATGGAGCTTCGTTACTGAAAGTGTTCTGGCCATACCTTGATTGGAACACGGTGTTTGATAATTCTCGCGTAGTCGAGGAAATGGGGGAGAGTCCGGCGAAGTTCACGAGCTATGCCTACCCGCTATTGCAATTCAGCCGCACCAACAAGTTCAAATATCCGATGAAACCCTGGCCGAGCACAGTGACAACGCAAGTGAATCAAACCGCGGGGAGTGCCGTGGCATGACCGATTTCCTTTTGGTGATGTGGGTCAGCGCGCTGATTGAAATGCGCCGCTTCGGCTGGATGTTTGGCCTGGGAAGGCGCTGGACGCCCGGTGAGAAGTTGAAACTTCTATTTGCGGGATATAACGGTACGCGCAATACGGGTAGTGACGTACGGGTACAGGAAATTCTACGGCAGATCCGCCATGTGTTGGGTGCGGAGAACGTAGATTTCAGCGTGATGACGCAGAACTTTGGTTTGACCAAGGGATATTTTGAAGGTTCGAAGCAGGTGCACCTTCCCGACGTGTTTCCCCCGTTTTTGTGGCGGGAGGTTCATGCGAATCACGGCGTGGTTTCCTGCGAAGGATCTATGTTTAAGAGCAAGTTTGCGAATGCCCTGACAACCATGATGATCGGGTCGCTCGGGCTGGCGTCTGCTGAGAACAAATTGTCGGTGGCGTATGGTGGCGATGCAGGGCACATGGACGACCTGATTCAGTGGATGTGCGCGCGCTATACGAAAGAGTCGCTAGTCATCACGCGGAGTCTGGAATCGCAGCAATTGCTCGGCAGCCTGGGTGTGCCGAACGAATTGGGCGCTGACACCGCGTGGACGTTTGAGCCCCACCCGCAGGATTATGGACGGCAAGCTTTGCGCGCAGCCGGCTGGGACGAAAAGACACCGATCCTGGTGTTATGCCCAATTCATCCATTTGTCTGGCCGGTGAGCGCGTCGATTGCGAAATATTTGGCCCGCATGACCACCGGCGCTTACAAGGACAGTCAATACCGCACCGTGTACTTCTTCGAATCCGGGTCGGAAGTCGATCGCAAGTTTGAGCACTACATCAAGGGCTACACCGAAGCAACAAAGGCTTTTCTGCAGCGGCATCGGGTGTTTCCGATTCTGGTGGCTATGGAGAGGCTGGATGCTGTGGCCTGCCGGGCGATCGAGAAGGAAATTCCGGGGACACCGATCTTCACTTCCGACGATTACGACATGTTCCAATTGGTGTCGATCCTGCGGGCCTGCACCTACATGGTTTCGTCACGCTATCACGGTATCGTCACTTGCATGCCGGCCGGCGTGGTTTCCGCCGGCGTCACCATGGACGAGCGTATCCGCAACCTGATGCGCGAGCGTGGGCACCAGCACCTGCTGTTGACCGTGGATGATCCTGACTTGGGGCCGAAGTTAGCGGAAGTAATGGAGCGATTGGTTGTAGAAGCGGACCCCATCCGGGAAAGCATTGGAATGACCGTGGTTTCGAACCTAAAGGGAATGTCGCGCATGGCGAGGTTTTTAGATGAAGAAGTGCGCAAGACTTACCCTGAATTTCCGCTGCGCAAGGGCGTGCTGAGCTGGGAAGACAATTTGCCTCCATTGTCGAAGGAATTGCGCGAGTTGGTCGAAGAGCACGATACGTCGTCAGCGGCTGTTGCCGTGGGGCGCTGAAACAGCATGAGAAATTTCCTGGAAAATCTATGGGAGGAATTGAACCGGGCGGGCGAACGCGTTGTGCTGCGCGAAATTCGCGGCGAGCAATTCACGGGCATCACAGGCAAAGAATTACTGAGGCAAGTAGGATGCGCCCGCGCGTACTTGTGCGAGCTGGGATTGCAGCCAGGGGAGCGATGCGCTTTGCTGGGCAACAACTCGATTCCATGGGTCGTGCTGGATTTGGCGCTGATGGCCGAAGGCGCCATTGTCGTGCCTCTTTACGCGCGTCAGGCTCCGGCGGAGCTTGCGGGAATGATGCGGGATTGTAGCCCCCGGTTTTTGTTCGTCAGTGATATGGAGCTCGGCGGGAGTATCGCGAAGGTTTGGCCGGAGGCCCCCGAGCCAGTGCAGATGACCGACGCAATTAGGAAAGTGTCGGTGCCTGTGAGTGTTGGGCCCAATGCGCGTAAGGAGGACGACCTCCTCACGATTATCTACACTTCAGGAACCTCGGGGGAGCCGAAGGGCGTTTGCCTCGACACGCGCAACCTGAATCACATCGTGAGTTGTACGACAGGCTGGATGGAGCGTTTGGACTGGGACGCCAGCCAGACCATGCACGTTTTTCAATACCTTCCGTTTAATTTTGCCGCTTCGTGGATTGTGATGTTGTCTTGCCTTTCAAAGAACACGGTTCTTACGCTATCTACGGATTTGAATAAGCTGGCCGATGAAATCCGGCTGTCCGCGCCAAACTATTTTTTTAATGTGCCGACGCTATTGGAGCGTGTGCGGCGAGGTGTGGAAGAAGCGCTTTCCAAGCGGGGAGCAGGAGTTCCGCGGATTTATCGCCGTGCCGCGAAGGCGTGGCGCAGACAGCAAGAGGGCGAAAAGGGTGGCAGTTTCTGGCTTTTTCTGGCGCGAAATTTGATTTTTGCGGCTATTCGCGCGCGCTTCGGAGGGAATTTGCGCGGCTTGGTGTGCGGCTCAGCGCCGCTTGCGCCCGAGACGCAGGACTTTTTTGCCATGCTGGGAGTTCCGATTTGGCAGGTTTACGGGCTGACGGAAACTTGTGGGATTTGCACCATGGACGATCCGCGTCTTGCCAGCGAACCCGGCCGAGTGGGGCAAGCGATTCCCGGAATAGATCTGATGGTCGGCGACAACGAAGAGATTGTTGTGCGCGGCCCGAATGTTTTTCCTGGCTACTGGAACCGTCCGGAAGAAACGGCACAGGCGCTGAAAGGAGGCGTGTTTCATACCGGCGACCAGGGGGAAGTGAACTCGAAAGGGAACTGGCGAATCAGCGGGCGGATCAAGAACCTGATCATCCTGAATTCCGGGCACAATATCGCTCCGGAACCGATCGAGGATAAAGTTGCGCAAAATATGGCTGCTGCGCAGCAAGTCGTGGTAGTGGGGAATGGGCGAGGGTATCTGTGCGCGTTGGTCACGGGCGCGGTCGAAGGCCCAGCGGTGCAGGCTGCATTGGATCATGTGAACAGCGATTTACCTCATTACCGGCAGGTGCGCAATTTCCTAGTATTGCGGGATGCGTTTACCCCCGAGAGCGGGCTGCTTACCGCGAATGGGAAATTGCGCCGCGACGCCATCAACGCGCGGTTTCGCGATGAGATCGATCAGATGTACAAGAAGCAAGCAGCGGCCGCGGGTGGCAACGCATGACAAAAGAATTTCACGGGAAAGCGCTCCGCTGGGAATGGCGTGACGGGGTTGTGGAATTGATGCTGGATCGCGAACCGCTGAACGAGATCGGCACAGTTATGCTGGAAGACTTGGAAAAATTCGCCGGCGAGATTCGAGCCCTAGCGCCGATTACCAGTGCCTGCATTGTCAGCAGTGCGCGCCCAGGCGGATTTTGCGCAGGTGCTGATTTGAAAGAAT
>Ga0074044_10002769_pt1 | contig 15243 bp, 10 predicted proteins | sample BogForMeECP23OM1_FD_94443 | JGI IMG/M metagenome (GOLD analysis project Ga0074044, IMG submission 94443) | Bog forest soil microbial communities from Calvert Island, British Columbia, Canada - Bog Forest MetaG ECP23OM1 | ecosystem: Environmental > Terrestrial > Soil > Wetlands ... | reverse complement strand
GATCGAGCCAGCTACGACCTGTGGCTTGATTTGGGAAGTCGTCTTTGACTGACGCCGCATCCGGAAACAGCACCGTCGACGCGCGTCGCACGCCCACCGAGAGCGAGCGGAAGCCTTGCGGGATCTTTGCGTCCGAAGGAATCAGATTCGACTTCCAGTTCTTGGCCATATCCAAGAGTTTAGAGGAAATGACGTTGGGTTTGCCGCGGTCCCCGCTTTTCGAAAGTAGGTTGCTGGCATTGAGATTCCCGCGCCGCGCGCTTGATCTTGAGGAAAGGAGTCCCATACCATTGCATGTCTATAACTATTTCTGACGAATCTTGTTCAAGGTGAATATGCGCGTACATTTTGCACTCCTGTTGTTGCTTCTGGTGGCAGCTTTCTCGTTGGTCAATGCTCAAACGCCATCCGCGCCGCCGTCTTCCGAACCGGCTTTGCCCTACAGTCCGAGCCTCGACGTTTCGTCGATGGACAAATCCGTCGACCCATGCGTGGATCTTTACCGTTATTCTTGCGGCGGTTGGCAAAAGAAAAATCCAATTCCGCCTGATCAGACTTCATGGTCGGTCTACGCCAAGCTCTATCAGGACAATCTGGATTTTCTCCGCGGAATTCTGGAAGAGGCGGCCCAGCCCGACAAGCCACGCAATGCCGTAACTCAGCAGATTGGAGATTTCTACGCGGCCTGCATGGATGAAACTGCCGTGGAAAAGCGTGGCCTCGGCGGGATTGAGCCGGAACTCGACGCGATTGCGCAGCTCAAGTCGACGAAAGAGCTTACTGCGCTGGTGGCGCGCCTGCAGTTGATTTACTACCGGTATTCCTACACCAGTTCTTTACTTTTTTCGGCGGGCTCGGCGCAAGATCCGGACAATTCCGAGCACGTAATCGCCGATGTGGACCAGGGCGGCCTTGCTTTGCCCGATCGCGACTACTACACCAAGGAGGACGCCAAGTCGAAAGAAACGCGCGAACGCTACCTTCAACATGTGCAGCGCGTATTCGAGTTGCTGAGTGATGCCCCGGCCGTTGCCAAGCAGAATGCTGAGACCGTCCTGCGTCTGGAAACGGCCATGGCCAAGGCTTCGCTCACTCGCGTCGAGCGACGCGACCCACACAAGCTGGTTCATAAAATGAAAGTTGCCGATCTAATCCAGCTTGCTCCCAATTTTGACTGGGTTGCTTACTACCACGAGCTGCAATATCCGGAGATCAGCATTCTTAACGTCGATGCACCCGAATTCATCAAGGAACTTAACCTGCTCCTGGCGTCGGAACCGATAGACAGCTGGAAATCCTACTTGCGCTTTCATGTGGCCGACACTTCGTCTCCATATCTTTCTTCGAAATTTGTCGAGGAAAGCTTTGAGTTCTACCGCAAGTACTTGCGGGGTGCGAAAGAGATGCAGCCACGCTGGAAGCGCTGCGTGCAGTACGTCGACTATGACTTGGGCGAGGCTCTGGGTCAGGCCTATGTGGCCAGAGTTTTTTCTCCCGAATTGAAGCAGAGCACGCTTGACATGGTGCAGCGCATCGAAGAAGCGATGGCCGCGCGCATCAAAGGGCTCGACTGGATGAGCCCGGAAACTAAACAGCAGGCGCTGATCAAGCTGGCGGGTATTCGCAACAAGATCGGCTATCCCGACCATTGGCGCGACTACAGCTCAGTGAAGATTGTTCGCGACGATTTTGCGGGCAACGTCGAGCGCGCGCATCAATTCGAGAGCCGCCGCCAGATCAACAAGATCGGCAAGCCGGTCGATCACGGCGAATGGGACATTTCCGCGACCACCGTGGATGCCTACTACAATCCTCAGATGAATGACATTAACTTTCCCGCGGCCGTTCTGCAGCCGCCGCTCTACGATCCCAGGATGGATGATGCTCCCAATTATGGCAATACGGGCGGCACCATCGGGCACGAACTGACCCACGGATTTGACGACGAGGGCAGCCAGTACGACGCGAAAGGGAATCTGAAGAATTGGTGGACCAAAGAAGACCGGGAGAAGTTCGATGCGCGCACGCAATGCGTGGACGATCAATATTCAAGCTATGTTGCGGTGGATGACGTTCACGTCAACGGCAAGCTGACCTTGGGCGAAAACGTCGCCGATCTGGGTGGCGAGATTCTTGCTTACATGGCATGGAAGGATGCGACCAAAGACAAAAAGCTGGAGCCCATCGACGGTCTGACTCCAGAGCAGCGCTTCTTTGTCGGATTCGCGCAGTGGGACTGCTCCAACCTGCGTCCTGAAGATCTGCGCATGCGCGCCATGACCGACCCGCATGCGCCCTCGCCCGACCGCATCAACGGAGTCGTGGTCAACATGCCCGAGTTCTCGGAGGCGTTCTCCTGCAAACCTGGGCAGCCGATGGTGAAGCCTGCTGCCAAGGTTTGCAAGGTCTGGTGATTCAGTATTACGAATTTTGGGACCGGGCGCGTCAATGCTTCAGCACCACGGACGAAACCACATGCTCCAGCAGTTGCCTGGCCTCTGAACCTTTGGCGGTGAACACCCACACATTGCCGTGGTCGGCCAGTACGGTACCTGCTTCCTGATCCGAAGAGATCATGATCGCGTGGTGTCCGGCGAGTGCTCTGTTGCTTCGCGCTCCGGCGATGCCTGCATCGCGAAGATATACTCCCGACAGAATGAACACACGATCTATGCGCTCGCGCACTGAATAATTTCCAAGAGTGCGTTCAACGGCCGGTGGTGTTCATTTCTGCCTTCCTGATATGCTTCTGATCTTTGGGGAAAACGTGATGCGCCATCTAGTGTCTGCTTCCATTCTGCTGTTCGTCGCCTCGATATTAGCGTTCGCTCAAAGCGCTCGCCATCCCTTCACCTTTGACGATGCTGCAACCCTGCGTAGTGCGCACGCTGTTGCAGTTTCGCCAGATGGCAAGAGCGTTTTGTATGGCGTGCGCTTTGGCGGCACCAAGGGTCCTGATACCACGGAGTGGCAGTTGATTGCGACTATGGGCGGCGAGGCGCGTCACCTCAATGTTCCGGAGAAATTTCAGCCCGCGGGCTTCACTCGTGACGGTGCGGCTCTCTATGGCATGTATGAAGTGAATAAGATGGCGCAGTTGGCCACATTTCCGCTTTCACCGTCGAACACTCCAGCCGCTGCGGCAGCCAGTCCTGTTCCACTGACTGGTCTGCCGAGGGGCATTCATTCCGTCTTGATTTCCCCGGATGGATCGCACTACGCAATCCTGGCTGATCCGCGGCTTCCCGACCCGCTGGCAGAGATACACTCCGTTATCGAGGCCCAGCCCACGAGCCTTTACGTGATTGGCACCGATGATTCGGGCGGCGCCTGGTGGTGTCCCACATTGCGAGATGCGGCTGAGATCGCCTGGTCGCACGACAGCGCGTCGATCGCGGTTTTGTCGCAGACGCCGAAAATCGGCTTTCATTATGTCCGTTCCTTCATCGACGTTTGCAATGCCGCTGGTCCACGGCACATCGCCACCATCGACAACGCGGCCGCCGGAATTGGCTGGATCAAGGGCGACAAGGATTTGGCGTTTCTGAGCACGACCTCGCAAGTGTTGCAGCCGGACCATGTCTGGACCGTTGCAGCCGATGGTGGAACTCCGGTGGACCGCACGCCAAAACTTGAGGGCAGCGCGATGCAGCTGTCGGTCGACGCCAACGGAAGTGCCTGGGTGATCGTCGCGCACGGCGTCAAGTCGGAGGTCGATGCCTTTCAGAACAACTCGCTGACTCCAACCTACCAGTGGCCGGAGGGGACCATCGACAACGGACCGGTCTCGTCGCAGATCGCTTCTGCCCAGATTGCTTCGGCCCCGGAGGTAAAGGCTTTTACCGTTGCCGATCCACAGCATGCCTCCAATATCGCCGTCGCACACGGCAATACGCTGCAGCGCATCACCAACGAAGGCGAGGATCAACTGGCGAAGATTGCATTGGGCGAGGAACGAGCAGTCCACTGGACGAGCAAAGAGGGGATTGCCCTGGAGGGCATTGTCACCTTTCCCGCAGATTACCAGGCCGGACGGAAGTACCCCTTTATGGTCCTGCCGCACGGCGGGCCGGAAGGGAATGACACGCTTCGGCTCGACAGCTTTACCCGGATCTTTTCCGGCATGGGCTACGTCGTTCTGCAGCCACAATATCGTGGTTCAACCGGTTACGGCACTGACTTCTTGAACGCCATCTACCAGCACTTTGGAGATCGCGCTTATCGCGACGTAGACAGCGCCACCGACTTTGCCATCGCGCAGGGCTGGGCGGATGCGAATCGGCTTACGATATTTGGCTGGAGCGCGGGCGGTTTTATGACCTCGTGGACGGTTACTCAAACGAACCGCTACAAAGCTGCCATTGAGGGTGCGGGCATTACCGACTGGCTCAGCTTTATGTGGACCAGCGACCTGCAGCAGATCGACTACGATGCTCGCTGGCCAGACAAAGATCCCGGCGCATTTTTGACGTTCTCCGCCGTCATGCATGCCGAGAACGTGACCACTCCACTGCTCATTCTGCATGGCGCAGCCGATGAGCGCGTTCCGACCTTTCAGGGACGTGAGTATTTCGAGGTTCTGGCGGCGCGCGGCAAGACTACGCGCATGGTAATGTATCCGGGCTCGCCACATTTTCCTACATTGTGGGAGCAGCGACAGGATGTGTTTCGTGAAATTGCCGCGTGGCTGGCGCGCTATAACCCGTGACAAAGTGGCCATGAGCAGCAGAGCAGACATGTCTTCCTCTTCCATTAGAAAACACGCGGGCACTGGCGGCGCAGGTGATCAGCCGCCAGTTCCCGAGCCGTCGTTCGCCGAGCGCGCGCGAACTCTGGTATACCTGACACGCATTGGAAGCCTCTCGACCCTTTCGCGCAAGCAACCGGGCTTTCCGTTCGGATCGGTGATGCCTTACGGCTTGGACGAACTGGGTCGTCCCATTTTCCTGATCAGCACCATGGCCATGCATACGCAAAACTTGCAGGCAGACCCTCGCGCCAGTTTGCTTGTGACTCAGAACGACGTCGGCGTTGATCCGCTTGGAGCATCCCGGGTGACGCTGATCGGAAATATTCTGCCGATACCGCAACCGGAAGTGGCTGAGGCTCGCAAACTCTACCTGGCACGTTATACCAACAGCAAGTACTGGGTGGATTATGAAGACTTTTCCTTTTACCACATGGACGTGGTGGACGTGTATTACGTGGGCGGTTTTGGGGTGATGGGCTGGTTTCCGCGTCTGAATATCTGCGCAGCCAACCCGACCCTCTTGCCGACTCCATGGCGGAAATCATTCAGCACATGAACGCCGACCACAAGGATGCTCTCGTTCTGCTGGCCCGAAAATTTGCGCGCATTGAGTCGCAGGAAGCAACCATGACCGCAGTCGACCGCCTCGGTTTTCATCTGCGATTACAAACGCAAGAAGGTATGCGGGGCGCTCGCATTGCATTCCTGCGAGAAGCTAGTAACTCGACGGAAACGAGAACCGTTCTCGTGGAAATGGTGCAGCAGGCACGCCCGGAAGTGTGATGTGGCTAGCCCATTCGAGCTATTCTCGTGCAGCGGCCCACGGGTTAGTGTTGTGGAGAGCAGACTTCGGGGGAGGGCTGTTCGACGGGCGTCTCACGACTCTAATCGGAGTCTGGGGCGCCTTCGTTTTTTCCACCTGGACCGGAACGCGAATCCCATCTGCGATTCACCCGACTCTGTGCTCCCAAATCTACCTCGACTAATGACGTTGATTTTGCCGTGACTGCGCGGTGAGCGTGGAGCCACAGGGCAACTTGCGGAAGCGAAGGGAGTATCATGCGGGTGATAACCAGGAAATAGCGAGAAACGGGGTAGAGTAATGCCTGAGTCCATTGAGTGGCCGCCGATACATCCGCCGATGCGTCCGCCGCGCCGCCGACGCTTCCTTCTCATTCTCGTCGTTCTTGCCGTAATTTTCTTCGGCGCCCGGACCGCGCTGTCGTATTACGTGGACGTGCTCTGGTTCGGATCGCTCGGTTACGGGGAGGTGTTCTGGAAAACGCTGAGCATGCAATGGGGAATCTTTGCGTTCTTCACCGCGGCGACATTTCTTATTCTGTTTGGATCGTTCCTGCTGCTGAAGCGGGCCCATCTTCCAGATCTGCCGAGCGGCCACACAATTTATATTGGTGGACAACCGCTGAAACTGCCGGTTGAGCCGGTGCTGCGCCTGATTGCGCTCGGCGTTTCGCTGGTCATCGCCGCTGGCACCGGGGCCAGCATGATGGGGGAATGGCCCACGTTCGCGCTTTTTTGGTACGCACCCGGCGTTGCTGGTGGTGGCGTTTCTGACCCGATTTTTGGCAAGTCGCTGAATTTCTTTTTGTTCACTCTGCCCGCGTGGCAACTCATTGCGGGATGGCTGCTCACGCTCGCCATTCTCACCTGTGTGCTCGCTGGTTTCTTTGTTCTTATCACCGGCGGAAGCCGCGTGCTTTCCGGGCAACTCAGCCGCTCCGTCACATTGCCCTGGCGCGGACTCTCCATTACGTTCGGGTTTCTGTTGGTGATCGTCGCGATGCGTGTGTATATCAGCCGCTTCGAGTTATTGCTCGAGGATCACACGATCTTCGGAGGCGTCACATATACGGACGCGCATGTCACGCTTGCGGGGTTGCTTGTCGTATGTGCGGCGCTGGTTCTTGGCGCGGTGATCGCGTTCGTCAATGCTACGCGGGTGCCACGCGGACGCTGGCTGGTCGCGGCGATCCTTCCCGCTGTGCTCTGTTATCTCGCCCTGCAAGGAGTCTCCTGGTACGTCAGCAGCTTTATTGTCAAACCGAACGAACTGGTTCGCGAGAAGCCCTACATTGTTTACAACACCGCGTTGACCCGGCAGGCCTACGGCTTGGACCGCGTGGCACAGCGCGAATTTCCGGCGGAGACGACCGTCGATGCGGCGGACCCGGCGAACAATCAGGCCACGCTGCAGAACATCCGGCTGTGGGACTGGCGCGCTCTTCAGGACACGCTGCGCCAGATTCAGGAAATCCGTACTTACTACGATTTTCCCGACATCGATATCGATCGATATGAAATCGAAGGCACGACTCGGGAAGTGATGCTCGCCACGCGCGAACTGAATGTCGACAAGCTGCCGGAGAGCAGCCGCAACTGGATTAACGACAAGCTGATCTACACCCACGGCTACGGCATCACGATGAACCCCGTGAATGGGTTCACTTCGGAGGGGTTGCCAACGCTGATGCTGAGCAACATGCCCGTCCAGAGCACGGTGCGTGGTCTTAGCGTCACGCGCCCCGAGATTTATTTTGGCGAGATGACTAATACGGATGTTTATGTGAAGACCCGGCAGAAGGAATTCAACTACCCGCAAGGGGCGAGTAACAGCCTCACATCGTACGAGGGCAGCGGCGGTATCGTGCTTGGCGGTTTCCTGCGCCGCATCGTGATCGCTCTCGACCGCGACGACCTCGCGAAGCTTCCGTTCAGCGATGATGTGACCCCGGAAAGCCGGCTGCTGATGCGGCGCAACCTGCACGATCGGGTAACGGCATTGGCGCCGTTTCTAACTTTCGAGTCGGATCCCTACATCGTGCTGGGCGACGATGGCCGGCTCTCATGGATCATGGATGCGTTCACAATTTCGGACAGCTATCCGTACTCGACCCATTACCGACTCGGCAACGACCTCGTTAACTACATGCGTAATAGTGTAAAGGTGGTCATTGACGCGTACGATGGCACCACCACGTTCTACGTGTTTGATACGACGGATCCGATCATCGCAGCCTACCGGCGCATTTTTCCTAGTCTGTTCAAAGATGCTTCCATGATGCCGGCTGGGCTGCGCAAACACGTTCGCTATCCCGAATTGCTGCTCAAACTGCAAGCGGAAGTTTACGGCCTGTACCACATGACGGATGCGGAGGCATTTTACAACCGCGAAGACCTGTGGACGGTCGCGACCGAAGTGGGCATGGGCGAGGGCGGCGCGCAAACCACGCAGGCAATGCAGCCGAACTTTGTGCTCATGAAACTGCCGGGGGAAACCGGCGAAGAGTTCGCGGAGATTCTGCCGTTTACGCCCTCCAACCGGAATAATCTGATTGGCTGGATTGCGGGGCGCAGCGACGGCGCACAATACGGTACGTCGGTGGTCTACAACTTTCCCAAAACCAAGCTGGTTGACGGACCTCTGCAAATCGAGGCGCGCATCGATCAGAACGCGGAGCTTTCCGGACAATTGACGTTGTGGAATCAGCAAGGCTCGCACGTGCGGCGCGGGGCGCTGCTGGTGATTCCGACCGGGCGCGCGCTGTTGTATGCGGAGCCGATTTACCTGCAGGCGGAGCGCAGTCCGATGCCGGAGTTGCGGCTGGTGGTGCTTGCACTGCAGGACAAGCTGGCGTACGGGCCAACGTTTGAGTCGGCGATGGCAGCGCTTTTTGGCGGAGCCACATCGTCGCTGAGCGCCCCAGCGACGAGTGTCCCATCGACGACTGCTGCGGTCGTTCCCGCCGAGCCCGTGCAAGGCTTACCAGCATCCACGGCGTCGCAGCAACCCGCAAGTGATCTGAATGCGCTCATTGCGGAGGCCGCCAAAGACCTTGCCGACTACCAGCGGCTGACAGCGGAAGGGAAACTCGGCGAGGCCGGACAGAAGCTCGAAGAGCTGAAGCGTACACTCGACAGGCTGAACGCGCGCCCAAAAAAATGAAGACAACCCCCGCGGTGTGCGCTCTGGACTCAATCCTGAACGAGCAGCGTCCGGCTACTTGCTGTTGCCCATAATCTGCTACTCTGCTTTGGGACTTTTTCGAGGGAGACCGATCCATGGGATTCAACAGCTTTTTCAAGATTCGATTTGCGTTAGTTCTTTGCTTAGTTTTGCCCCTGTCCATCTTTGCGGCTGACAAAAACAAAGAGAAGGTAGCCGAAGCGGACAAGCCTTCATACGAACTGCCACAGCCGGCAAAAGAGAACATCGACCTCATCATGTACGAGCGGATTCGCGATGAGGGTGTGACCCACTCGCACGTGATGGATTACGCTTCCGGTCTGATGGATGGCATTGGCCAGCGCCTTACCGGTTCGCCAAACCTGCGACGCGCCAACGAGTGGACGCGCGATCAATTGACAGCGATGGGTTGCAGCAACGCCCATCTTGAAGACTGGGGGGAGTTTGGCATGGGCTGGCAGCAGCTCAACACCTGGGTACGGATGACATCGCCGGACACTGCGGTTTTCATTGCCCAAGCGGCGCCATGGTCGCCATCCACCAACGGCGCCGTCAGTGGCCAAGTCATTTGGATGGATGTGAAGGACGAAAAGGACCTCGACAAATACAAAGGCAAGCTTGCGGGGAAACTCGTTCTACTGGGAGACATGCGCGAGGTGCCCCCGGTGGACAAGCCGCTGTTCACACGCATGGACGACAAGGATCTCGCCAAACTTGCGGAATTTCCGCTGGAGAAGCAGCGGGCCTACTCCGACCGGCGTGAGGAGTATATGAAGCGGGCGGCTCTGCTCGATAAAACCGGGAAGTTTCTGGTCTCGGAGCATGCGTTGGCGGTCATTCTTCCCAGCCGCGACGGCCACGACGGCGGAGGTTCCAGCGGCACGATCTTCGACGACGGCGGACTGGGCAGATCTGCCTATAAGCGCGATCAAGCCAATCCACTTCCCGTAGTGGTGACGGCGATTGAAAATTACGGACGCGTGTATCGGCTGCTGAAAGCCAACGTGCCGGTCAGCATCGAAATGAATGTCGATGTGAAGTTCTTCGATGACCATGAGCATGGTTTCGATACCATCGCTGAAATTCCCGGCACGGATCCCAAGTTGAAAGATGAAGTGGTCATGGTGGGCGGCCATCTGGACTCGTGGGCGGCGGCGACTGGCGCCACCGACAATGGCGCCGGAACTGTGGTGGCGATGGAAGTCATGCGGATTTTGAACGCGTTGCAAGTCAAGCCGCGGAGGACCATCCGCATTGGCCTTTGGACGGGTGAAGAACAGGGACTGCTCGGTTCCCGAGGCTACGTAAAGCAGCATTTCGGATACGTGCCACTCTCGACCGCTCCCGACCAGATGCAGCGGCCCGAGTTTATGCGCAAACCCGCGGGCCCAATCGTACTCAAACTGGAGCAGCCGGAAATTTCCGGCTACTTCAATGTGGACAACGGTACCGGCAAAATCCTGGGAATTTATCTGCAAGGGAACATGGCTGCCGCGCCAATCTTTTCGCAATGGATAGAGCCGCTGAAAGATCTCGGTGTCACCACCATCACCGACCGCAACACCGGCGGCACGGACCATCAATCGTTCGATGCGGTCGGGATCCCCGGCTTCCAGTTCATTCAAGACCGGCTCGACTACGAAACGCGCACGCATCATTCGAACATGGACACGTATGAGCGCCTGCAACCAACCGACCTGGCACAGGCCGCAACCGTGGAGGCGATCTTCGTCTACAACACTGCCATGCGTGACAAGATGCTGCCGCGAAAGCCACTGCCGCATCCTGAACTCGAAGAGCAGCGCAACGCTGCGCTCAAAGTGATGCCGGGAGTTGTGGAGCCCGGGGAAGAACCCAAGGATAAGGATAAAGAAAATAAGTAGCGGCGAGCCGCTGGAGGACAATCATTATGCGAAGAACTGCGGCGATTGGGCTTGTCGTGGTGACAGCGGCGTGTTGTCTGGTGCAGGCAGTTCCCACTGATGAAGGGCGGCGTGGTCTACAAAGACCTTGATCTGCAAATTGACGGCCCCAGCGGGATCGAGTAACGACGGTACTCAAAACTTCCGGAACGCCCAGAACAGAAACCCGGACAGCATCATCGAGGCCGGCAGCGTCAGCACCCATGCCATCGCCAGGTTCCGTACCGTGGACCATTGCAAGCCAGAATGGTTCGCGGCCATGGTGCCCGCCACGCCCGACGACAGAACGTGCGTAGTACTCACGGGCAGCCCATACCAGTCGGCGAGGCCGATCGTGAACATGGCAACGATCTCTGCCGACGCTCCCTGACCATAGGTGAGGTGGTCCTTGCCGATCTTCTCTCCGACGGTTACCACAATGCGCTTCCATCCGATCATCGTGCCCATTCCCAGCGCTAACGCTACCGCAACCTTCACCCATGTCGGGATAAATCGCGTCGCCGCATCCACGTGCTTCTTCCTGTAATTGTCCAAAACTTCCCAATCGGACGCGCTAATCGCCCCTTGCTTGTTCTTCTCCATCAATCGTAAAGCTTCGCTGGTCACATACATATCGTTGCGGAAGTTCCGCACCCGGTCATTCGGAACCTTCGCCAGTTCTCCGAACAATGCCGTCTCATTCCCTATGTCGCTTACCATTTGACGCAACGCCAGCATGGTGTTGGGAGTGAACTCCTTGGTGCGAATATAATCGGTAAGCTCGTCGCGTTCATCGCTGATCACCGCATTCGGGCTGACATATTTAGAGAGAGTGCCGGCCGCCTGCTGCGAAACTGCAATGAAGTCATCCGAGTCTTTCCGCGTCATCGCGTGGTTCAAGGCGTAGGCCGTAGGCACCGTCCCTACCAGGATCAGCATGATCAACCCCATACCCTTCTGGCCGTCATTCGATCCGTGCGCGAAACTCACTCCCGTGCAGGTCAGCACCAGCAGCCCGCGAATCCAGAACGGTGGCGGCTCGGTCCCTACTGGGGCCTCGTACAGCGCCTTGTTCTTGATCACTGCCTTCATCAGCCACAGCAGGAGAAACGCACCGACAAAGCCCACCAGCGGCGACAACAGCAGCGACTGTCCAATCTTCGTGGCTTGCCCCCAATCTACGCCGCTCGTGCCAGTTTTCGGAGACATCAGCTGATTCGCGATGCCCACTCCAATGATCGAACCGACCATCGTGTGCGAACTCGATGCCGGCAGCCCGAAATACCAAGTCCCAAGATTCCAAATAATGGCCGCGATCAGCAACGCGAAAACCATCGCAAACCCAGCCTTGCCCCCCACCTGCAAAATCAGTTCCACCGGCAGCAACGAGACAATGCTGAAAGCCACCAACCCGCTCGAAACCAAAACGCCCAGAAAATTCCAGAGCCCAGACCACACCACCGCAATATGCGGCTCCAGCGAGTGCGTGTAGATAACAGTCGCGACCGCATTCGCTGTGTCATGAAATCCGTTGACGAATTCAAATCCCAGCGCCACCAGCAACGCGATCGCCAACAGGACGTATGGCATGATCGAGGTGTTATGTACGTTGGAAAGATCCGACAGCAGGTGATAGGCGGAGTAAATGACTCCAATGACAAACACCCCAAGGCCCAGCATCCCGATCATGCCCGAACCCTTGTTAAGCTTGTCGTGAATCGAATGCTTGCCCGTGGCCACGTTCAGCAATCCTATCTCTTCGCCGGTGGTTTCAGGATTCGGTGCTGTGGCCATATTCAGTCTCCTCTGTTCGCCATAAGTTTCAAGATTCTGTGCTGCGGAACCCACCCCAAACGAAGCGGGAATCATACGGAAGAATTGTTAAGACAGTGTTAACGCTTTGCGCAGATACGGCTTGAGCACGATGCAATAATCCAGCTAGATGCCATAGTTCGCGCCCCGAAGCCCGTCTTTGTAGGCTTCGCGCGCCTCCGTGACTTTGGTGTGTGCGTCGTGTTCCTTGAAGTGGGCGGCGTCCCACGCCTCCCAGGCAATCATTGAATGGTCAGGAGTAGCTAACGCTTCTTCGGCACGAATGGCGTCAACCCATTCATCGACCGCTTTTTTGTAGGCAAGGCGTAATTGATCAAGGTCGGCTTGGCTCATAACCACAGGAGATTAGTCCCACACCGCGGCTTGGTCAATTGGACGGGAAAAAATTAACGGAATATTAACGCCGAGGTTGGCCTTATGCCAGGTTGACTAGGCGGTCTGATCGCCGGTAGTAGCTCAATTTTGACGATGCGCCCACAGAAAAGCCTGTACCAGGAAGGACACGAAGTTCCACGAAGGCTCTTGTGTGTGGCTTTTCCTTCCTGTGCCTTCGTGACCTTAGTGGTGGAGTTTGATCAAAATGAGCCACTACTTGGTCACCCATGGGCTTTACATTTACGGCGCCGGACGATACTTTCTCTTTTCATGAAGGCTACAGATTGGGAATTCAAGAACCGAGCAATGGTTTTCGGACTGATCTTTGGCTTCACGTTCCCGCTATACGTTTTGGACTCCCAGAATATAACTGCAGTCGTGGCCAACTGGATTGGGGCGCGATGGCGCGTGGATGCGGATCTGGTTGCTCGCGTCCTGTTTGCTGGCGCGGCTTTGCTGCTGGTCGTAGCCGCTCTCATCCGCACCTGGGCTTCTTCGTATCTTCACGCCAACGTGGTGTATGCAGCCGAAGTGAAGACGGAGTCGCTGGTTGCCGATGGGCCTTACCGGCTGGTTCGCAATCCGCTGTATTTTGCCAATGTGCTGATGGTCATCGGGATGGGCGCCATGATGAGCCGGATCGGATTCTTCGTGGCGGTGGTGGCGATGGTGGTGTTCTGCTACCGGCTGATCTTGCGCGAGGAGTCCGAACTGCAGGCTACCCAAGGAGAGATGTATGCGCGTTATCGCCAAGCCCTGCCTCGTCTGTGGCCCCGGCTGTGGCCAGGCATTGCTGCAGCGGGACGGGAAGCCAGATGGGGAGCCGGATTCAAAGCTGAATCCTGGTATTGGGGCTTCGCCGCGGCGGTTGCGGCCTTCGCCATCACTCTGAACCTCAAGTTGTTTTTTGCGATACTCGGGGCGAGCATCGCTTTATTTTGGGTGCTCTCCGCGATGCTTGAAAAGAAATCAGCCTCGCAAGCCTGAGTTGCGCCAGTGGAGCACGTGGTTGGATGCGGACCTAAGGCGCCGAGCGAGCGCTCAGCTGCGCGTCGATTTCTCTGGCCGTGATTGCTTCCTGCAAGAGTGTCCAGTCCCGTGCGACCTCACTCTCGGAGATGTGGGGTTGCAGTTTCCGAACCAGATCGGTTTGCATCCTGGCCTCCAACAATTGTTGGACTAATTCCGGAGGAGCATCGCTTGAGAGAACATTGCCGGCCGAGTCTCCGATACTGACCGATTGCTCGCCAACTTGCATCCGAAGAATCGGGCGACCGCGTTCGTCGAGTCCCGCTTTCGCCCGGGATTGCAAGTGGCCCCACGTTTTTTCGATGTGCATCCCCGAGGTCGCGGGACTAGTCTCGGCCAGCAGATGCTGCAACTGCTTTTGATAAGCGCGGCGATCCTCCAGCCCAAGGGGCCGTTCCGGTCCGGTGGCGCTGAAGACTGGGGCGTTCTTAGTTGGGTTAAAAGGACCGGCGCCGGTGACCACGTAGACCGCAGCCACGCACCCGGTGAAAATAGGACTCAGAATTGCGCTGGGCACAATGTATTTCTTCGATTTCAAAAACGATTCGACCACGCCGTGCACGGCCGTACTCCGCGGCATAGTGCCGGGGACTTGAGGATAGATCAGGGTTGAGAAATACAGATCGGAATGACGCTTGCTGAACTTGAGCAAAGTTTTCGCAATCTGCTTGGGCGTAGTGATTCCGACATCGGCCAGCACACTGCGGTGCAGGGCATGGGGGTAGTAGAAATTGATCAGGTCTTTCGCAAAATCGGCGCAATTGCGCGCGGCCAAGTTGAAGTGCGACTGGTTGGGCATGGAGTTCAATTTCTGAATCAACGCCGCATCCTGCGCGGGCGTGGTCTCGATTTCGAAACCGTGGACAGTTCGGTCGTATGAGGTACCCACGAGTTGGTACCAGTTTCCATGGGGCGTCTCTCCGTTCGGCAAATCGGGGACGTAGGCTTCCAGATATTTTCGGCGGTAGTTGTCGCGGAGAAAGGCGACCTGCTTTGGGTCGGCGAACAGGGGCACATCTTCGGGGCGCTCGACCGCATACAAATACGGAATCAGGGGAATGGCGAGCCAGTCGTATCCGGCTACGCGATCGTACCGGCTCAGGACAATGCCTGTTTCTCCGGGAGCGCAAGGGCGCAGGAGCACGGGCGAGTCAGCACAAACGTCAGACAAATAGACTGCGGCGTGACCGGTTTCCGTGAAAATCGCCATGTTGCCATATGGCTCTTCCAGGAGGAGAGTCGCCGAGGCGCTGGCATATGAGGCAAATCCCGAGGCCAATCCGAAGAACAATACGGCCAAGGTTAACAGCGCGCGCGGCGCTTTCCGGATGTCGCGTGACTGCATGTCGTTCCCTTCAGTTTTCTGGACG